>ENA-UOJV01000449-UOJV01000449.1-human-gut-metagenome-genome-assembly--contig:-C82-NODE-449-length-61016-cov-15.214137_pt1 | contig 61016 bp, 53 predicted proteins | sample MGYA00242356_ERZ723903 | MGnify/ENA metagenome assembly ERZ723903
CAGAAATAATTTATTGCCTCGTTAATTTTGGTCTTGATTGACCAGCCACGATAGTCCGTTGTTGTACGCAAGGAACCGTTCTGGTTCGGTGTCGAGTGTTTTCTGGATACCTTTGTTAATCTTACCGGTTGCACCAAGGAAGGAGCGCACATTGGCTTCAAGAAGGCGGGCATCATATCTCGCATACAGGCTTTCAAGAGTTCGGCCCGGAATGCTTGTAAGTAGACACTGGTATCCGTAGCTCTCGTCAGCAACAGATATGAAAGGAAGGGGGGAACCGTGCAACTCCGTGAAGTCGACGTTGACGGCTTCGGCAATATCTCCTTCTTTGTCCATACGGCTGAGGCGGAGGAGATCAACGATTTCGATATTAGTGAGTCTGTTGTCGAAATACAGCGGGTTATATGTGTTTTTTCGTCCGCTGGTGAGTTCATTCGTCAGCACGAAAATTCTGAGCTGTTCGAAGGACGTGTAGTTATCATGGATAACATCGGCAAGTTCCCGGGCATTCGCAATGTCTGGAATCTTTTTTTCAAGTCCCCCATATGCGCATCCTTCGAGGAAATGCAAGCACTGCATTAAAAGTTTTTTAATTTGGGGAGTTCCTATAGTCTGTACTAGGGGGGCAGGATTGTACTCCGTTACAAACACATCAAGGCGGGTATTATCCTCGTCCAGGAAATATCCGTCCACCTTTACGAGGCTTTTCCCGTACCTGCTTTGGAACTGGACGAGGGTGACGTCCCCTGTCAGATCGTGAGCCTGCAAAAGTTCTGTTGCTATTTTCGTGAAGGTAGGCTCAGGGTATGCGTAAACCGTTTCCAGCGGGTCAGGCTCCCGAAGCTGATCTGAAATCTCGTTTTGGAGCTTCTGAAGATAATCCTGAAGATTTTCTTGGCGTTCATTCATGGTTGCATCCCTTGATAACGTCTGAGAGGCTGACGGAGGAAAGGGCTGTCTTCTCCAGATCGATGGTATAGGAAACTTGGAGGAAGGTATCCGGAACAGTGGATCGACAGAAATGAGGCAGATTAGAAGTTACCGGATATATTAGAATTTCTCCGATGGTAAACTCTCTTAGCTTTTTAGCAGGAACAGAGATGTATCCACCGCGGATAAGCAGTCTTTCGAAACGTTGCATGAGATCAGGATCCGGGAGCAATTTCTCTGAGAGCTCGTCAATCAGTTCAGATAGAGATAAACCATTTTCTGCTGGAAGGAGCCTCACCCCGGCCAGATAGAGCGGTGCTGGGGCGAGGCTTTCATCCAGTTGTTCGAGATTATCGATGGTCACAGGGAAACCCTTGGACGAACTGCAGGTCTTTACTTCAAGAGTAAAGTCATCGAACCTGAAATCCTGCAAACCTCCATCTGGCCCTTTCCAGCCCAGAATGGCTTTCCGGTCTCCGAGTCTTTCCATCAGTTTCTTCAGAATGATGATTTCCCCGAAGAGACCTGTCTCAGTCTGCCGGGACATGGCTGGTGTTTTTCCGCTGGCCATGAATTCCTGCCATGCGCGTATTCTTTCTAGGAAGAGGGCCGTGCTGATGCGTCTGGTTTCGAGTACGGTGCAGAGATCCTCTGCCATTGTAGCAAAGATGGCCTTGTCTCCTCGAGTGTGCCGGATGATGGCCAGCCAATTCTTGGAGGTATCAATGCTATGGGCGTCGACTTTTCTGACGCAGAAACCGTGTCCTTGAGGAAGTTCCTGAGGAAAACACTCTTGAAACCCGAGGAGCAGGGTTTCTGTCCTGTCCGGGAAAAGGATACCGGCTCTGATTTCGCGTCCGTTATATTCTTTGACGGGGAGGGTGCGAAGGCCGGGCGTTTCTTCCTGGTACTCGCGAAGGGCATCCCAACATTCCTGAACGGGTTTAATCGCCGTCATTTTCTCTCCACATAATACTCGTAGCCTTGTATGTTACAACTCTGCCTTTACTGCTTCCAGGGAAACTCAGAACGAAACCTACAAGAGGATTGTCCTGTGTCAGGATATTTTTCTTTCCATAGGTATCAAGCTCATAGATGTCAAAAAGATAGAGTATGAGCATTCCGAGTTCCGGCCTTGGTTCGAATCCTGATGTGCCGAACCCGCAAATTTCCCTTATTGCGCATCCGCTCGGCCGCTGGAGGGATGTGTCGGAATTGTTTCGGCGGTTTTCCTTTGTAAGTTTCAGTGCTTCCCTCCAGGCTTCTCCATCAAGGAGCATTTCTTCTTCATTGGCGCCCAGCAGATGTTTGATCGAGAACCTCCCCTGCGCATTGCCCCGGCGGCGCAGGGGTCTCACGACTTGGCCGACACGCGGGAGTTTCCAAGTTTTTTCTTTTTCCTGGCCGGTGTTGTTCAGGTAGATGTCCCACTGGGTCAGTTCGGAAACCGAATTCATGCTACGGATGAATTCGCAGAGATGCTGTGGATTCGTACGATAGGCTTCCTTTGGGCTGCGGTAGTCTTTAAGCCATTCCGTGACCGTTTCTGCCGGCACGGAATGCCACAGGTAACCTGTCCACTTCCTTGGAGGCTTGTTCTCTTCCTGGACACGAGAGGGGTTGATTTCGGAAGGAGCTCCGAGTTTATTGAACAATTCGGCAATACCTTCAAGGTTATGCTGCCTGTCCTCTTCTTCAGAAAGAAATGTCACTGTTTCAGGAGCGGTTCCGCTGAAGGAAACCCGGATATCATGAGCAGAGCGCATCTTCATGGGAGAGGTTACCAGAAGCGTTGGATGCGTTCTGACCTTCAGGCCAAAATTCATCGGAGTTTCCCCTGATGCAGCCATGAGTTCGAATTCCTCCCGCAGCTCGTCCGTTGCTTCCGTAATGTGCTCATAGCTGTCACAGAGTTCTCGTGTGGTGTAGAGTCTGCAGAGATCCGCGTATCCCGGGCGGTAACCGAACCATCGTCCCATCTGCATGAGTGTATCGTACATGTTGGAGGGGCGGATGAAATAACTGATGGAGAGACCCTCGAGGGTGAGTCCGCGTGAGAGCTTGTCGCCTCCTACGGCAATGACCTTGAATCCCGTTTCTTTATTGTTTCTGTAATCAAGCACATCCTTGGCATGTCCATTGACGCATTTGACGGCAATGTCCATTACTACAGGATCGAGAACGGCAAGAATTTCATCCCAGGAAACGGGAGAGCCTGCATCATCGGAGCAGTTGTCCCTGAACCAGCTCATGCTTGGCTGGAAGTCGGTTGCCCAGAGTTTTTTGAGGGAATCGAGGACGGGCTTGTCATTTATGCGGCGGTGGATGCAGCGTTGGATATTCTTGAGATATGCCTTTACCTGATCCCGGATCAGAGTCTGCAAGCAGTTGTAGCGTGTGACATGTACGAGCATGGAGCAGTGCTTTGTTCCGTCACCTCTGCAGCGACGGGCAGCACAGCACAGTATGAACGCCTGAACCGCTTGTTTGAGGCTGTCCGGTATATCGTCGGAAAGGAGTTTTGAGAATCTGTTCTGCTTTTTCGGGAGCCAGCCTGTGAAATCGTGGATATGGCGGATTATCGCCTTTCCGTAGTCGTCCTGACCGAAAACCTTGTCTGGTCCGATGTATGCGGAGGATGTGCCTAGATTGATGATGAAGGAGGAAGGGTACAGATCACTTCCTTCATCCGTTGTATGGGCCTGATCGTGAATGAATATGTTGGCAAAAGGAGTCGCCGTGTAGCCAACGTATGCCTTCCGGGTGAAATATCCGAGGATGGTTCTGATGAGCCTGTTGATTGTTTTGGGATCGTGATCTTCGTTGGGGGTGTCATCATTCATGGCGCCGCTTGCGGTGTCGACGCTGGCGTTATCCGCCTCGTCATCAATGAGCAGGAGAGGGAGATCCGTTATGACTTTGTTCGACCGGTCCTGCACAGGAACGGTAGCTATGCCTTTGAGCCATCTGACGATGTTCTCAAGTACGCTTTTGTTCTTTTTGACAACGAAGAGCCACGGTCTGATTTCAGGAGAAATACTGAAATTCCCCATATTGCTCTTTTTGAAGTCTCCATTCTCCTTTATCCTGGTTCCGCAGTTCGGCATGATGGAGGCATCCTGATCGTATTTGCCTGCGCCTACAATAATCTTCTGATTGTTGTCATCCGTCGTGAAGCCTAGGAATGTCTTTTCGAGACGGTCTTGTGTCTGGGAACGCAAGTTGTTATACAGGCCGGCAAGGACAATGATGATCTTGTATCCCGCATCGGCTGCCTTACAGATCAGCGCGGAATAATTGCCGGTCTTTCCTGACTGGATATTGCCGACTACGAGTCCTCGGCGATCCCACATTCCAGTTCGTTTCGGATCCTCAAGAAGGCCAAGGATTTTGTCAGTGCTCTCGTCAAGCTTCTCGATTTCTGAGACGGCTCTCCTCTCATCTCTTTCGAGCCAAGCCATATGTCGTGGCCAGTAATGCCAATCGTTTTTTCTGTCAGCCGTCAGCCATGGTTTATGTTCCCGGTTATCCACCAACGCCACCGAGATTGTGGTCAGGACGCTGAACTGGCGGAGAAGTTCTTTGTGGCATGCTTCAATATCTATTTTTGCTCGATACTCGGGAAAACGGGATACCATATTTTCAAGTTCTTCTCTGATTGTTTCAATGGAAACTCTGCCTTCTTTTCTCTGCCGGAGCAGGAGCTTGTTGCGCGTGGTTGTCAGGATGATCTGGGCTTCTTCAGAAAATTCACTCATTCCGCTTTCCTTCCAGTGTTTTTATATACGATGTCCATCGGCTGAAGCCGTTCGTATTGCTTAGGATCCGGCAGGCCTGTTCCATAGTCAGACCGTTGTTGAGATAGGCCTGAAGAACATATCCTATTGCTTCTTTCACTGACTCCGGAGGTTCAGCCGATGCTTTCATGCTGTCCTTCTGCGTTTCTCCGCAAGAGAATGGCTCGGGTTGCGGAGTTTGGAATGGGAGCGTCTGGGCAAGGATTTTGAAAAGCTTGTGGAGCCTCCCCGCCAAGGTATTTCCCACATCCCTGAGGATGCCTGCGATTATAGGGTTGTCAGTATTGATTCGGAGACCTTCGTCCGGACTGTCCGGATGTAGCCATACCTGAAATTCGGAGAATTCCTTTGTAGCGGATACTGAAGTCTTTTTCCCTAGGAGGGTGACCTTGGCCCGCTGGCGGACGTCTTTGGCAATTCTCACCAATTCGTTACGGATGGCCAGCGGAGGTCTGGCTGTGGCCTTGCGAATATCGATTTTCCATGCCGCATCCATTGAATTTGAAATGTCCACGCGTATGCGCGCAAGATTGCAGAATGGATCACGAGCCAGACCAGGCAGCCTCAGCCAGCTTCCTGCAAGAATGAGTCTTTTGTTTCTATACAGGTAGAAACCCTGCGAAGCAGTCCAGCCTCTGGGGAGGCCGTTATAGTGATAAACCTCCGGAGTTAGGGAGCTCTGAGGTGGCAGGATGTATCCTTGAACGGTCGTGCCCGCATCGAGGTAGGCCTTTGGGAGAGTAATGGTTCCGTCGTACATCGACATAAAGGGATCCCGGGGGGATACTCTGCGTCCGTTAATGAATATTTTCAGATGATTTTCTGTTAGATAGCTCTGAAACGTGACGGCAAGATGATCTTCAATTTCATCGATGACGTCGAAGAAGAATTCTTCAGTGGGTGTCGGGAAGATACGATCCGGCAGTTCCCAGAGAACGAGCGTACCTTGGTTCTGATCCCGGAGAGTCGTCAGTTTTTCTTCTGAACCTGCAACAGGCCCGTGCATGAGAATCCATTTATCCCCTGAGTTTTCGAGGACATCAAGATCCCAGCGCAGGCAACTGAATTCCTGATTTTTTATGGATGCAACAGTCAGTCTTCTGCACTGAGATAAAGAGGCTGTTTTGAGACCTAGGCCGAACCGGCCAAGATCGGTGGGCTTTCTTTCTGCCTTCACCGGAATGCATCCCAGCCGCATCGCTTTCTGAAGCTCATCTGGGGACATCCCGCAGCCATCGTCCAGAATGGAGATCCAGCTGTCCTCGCCGTTCCAAGCAAAATTGATGTGCACGTTTTTGGCGCCAGCTGTGATACTGTTATCTATGATATCTGCAACTGCAGCTCCAGGTGAGTAGCCCATTCCGCGAAGAGCTCCAAGAAGAATTGAGGCAGAGGGAGGCATGTTCAAGCCGTTCAGCTCTGAAATCGAGGTATCACCTTCAGTTTTGCCGCCCATAGCCACTCCTTGGTCGTTTCGAACAGGCATATTGTTGATCGCTGAGGTCGCTTTCTGTTTAGACATTACAGCATGCGTGGGCGTTTGTCAGTAATCTGTTATCCCCAGACAACAATCACATGCCAACCCTGTGAAACAAGCTGAGTTTCCTTTTCCCGGTCGCGTTCGGTATTGCCTGCAAATTTTCTGGCCTTTCCCGTCTCTCGCCTGCCTCCGTTGCAGGTTGCTGGACGCACAGCCGGTTAGATATTGCTTTCCCCGTATCTCCTTTGGCCCCATGCTTCAGAAGCAATTCTGTTGCATCCGCCCCGTGCTCGTTCGCGATTTCGCTCAGCGTTCCCAATGCTTCAGGCGTCATAAACTTCGTCAAAGTTTTAGGGCTGAAAACAGCTCTGCCTGTCTGATTTCGATGGCCTTCATCAACCAGGACAATGCCCATTGTCCTCATCAGAGATTTTTCATTGGGGAAGATGCTGATTAAGCCTTTCAATGTGATTGAAGGTCCTGCAGGCTTTTCTGCGGGGGGGGCCGTCACTCTGTGATTTTCTCTGACTTTGAAGTATGTGGCGCCCTCTGTGAGGAATGGGTAGCTTTCAGCCAGAGGACGGTTTCTGAGTCCATCCATGCAGGCACCCAGAACTTTGCAGACCCGGAGACCGCCGATTTTGAGAACGACCTCCCGTACAGCTCTTCCGTTACTCGGGCAGCAGACGAAATCCTCCGTTCCTGTCTCCCTCCTTCAGGGCCTGTAGGATTTCTTCGATTTAAAGGTAAGAGTGACTTGAGCCATGGCGTTGCCTTTCTGTTGTAGATTGGTTTTTCGCGATTTCAACCAGACCCGAAGGCGGCCCTATGGCTCAACTTTTGCTGGGGGAATTTACACCACTATATGGATTCTGTCGCGGTGATGAGCAAAATTTTCAAAATAAGAGAAAAAAATTTTTCTAAAAAGGGAAAAATTTTTCTCTTTTCGTCAGATTCGCATTTTTCCAAGGGGAAAAAATGTAAAAAATAAATAAAGTCAATATATTATCAATATATTTTTCAGTGGCACGCTTTGTGCTTGGTAGAAGGTAAATCCGTCTGTCCGACATTGTTTATCTTCATCCCTTTATCAAGGAGATGTCACATGAAAAGACCTATCATCCGCTTTGATCAGAATTCCGCACCCATCCAGGGCCAGGGATACGGGATCAACTGGGATACCGTGGATTCCCGGTATGCGAGCCTTCATGATTACCTGCTTACTGCTCCTCAGGTCATGGATCCTGAACGCCTGCGTTGCCTGCTGGATGTTTATGATGAGTTCGACGGAGAGCCAGTCATCTACATCAGGGCAAAACTCCTTGAGCGTGTTCTGCTGACAAAGAAAATTTTTCTGGACGGCAACCCCATTGTGGGAACACTGACCGGCGTCCGCTGCGGCGTTTATGCCTATCCCGAGTGGAACGTGTCGTGGATTAAGGATGAAATGCAGCTCGCAAAAATGACATCCCTCGGCGAGATGAAAATTCCTCAGGAAACCGAGGAGCTGCTGGAAAAAGTATACAGGAAGTGGAAGAACCGTACGTGCATCGCCCTGAACAATAAGATGTACAAGGCCAAGTACGGCGTGAATCCTGCTCAGTATTCCAAGGCCGGCATGTATTACGACAACGTGAGCGTGGCCTCCGGTTCCGGCATCGCTGATTACCCCATGGCTCTTAATAAGGGCCTTCGCTGGGTCGTGGACGACCTGAAGCGCCGCCTCGCCGAGTGTCCGACAACACTGGTGAATAAAGAAAAGCACGATCTGTATCGGGCTATGATTGTGGCGACAGAGGCCGTCATCGCCCATTCCCACCGCTATGCCGAGCTCTGCGAAAAAACGGCCGCGGAAACCGCTGATCCCCGTGATAAGGCAGAACTGCTGGAAATCGCCGAAATCTGCCGCCATGTCCCGGAATTTCCGGCACGCAACTTCCGTGAGGCCATCCAGTCCTTCTGGTTCATCCATCTGGCCATTGAAGTGGAGCAGATGGCCTGCGCTACTTCTCCCGGGCGTTACGGACAGTACATGTATCCTTTCTACAAAAAGGATATTGAGGAAGGGAAGCTCACAAGAGAGCAGGTTATCTCCCTGCTGAAGTTCCAGTGGATCAAGCACATGGAACTGGGCGAATACCAGGGCGGATCCTACGCGAAGACCCTTTCCGGCCACACGGGTCAGACTATCACCATCGGCGGCGTTGACGCTGATGGCCACGATGCCAGCACGGAGCTTGAGGAACTGCTTCTTGAGACGCAGATTTGCGTGCACGGCATTCAGCCCACGCTGACACTTCTTTATCATTCCAAACTCCCGCAGTCTCTCCTGAACAAGGTGGTCGACTGTATCCGGGGTGGATCCGGCCAGCCCCAGATCCTCAATAATACCGTGGTGATCGAACGCAATCTTGCCCGTTTCGCCCAGTATAAGGACGGCATTACCCTGGAAGACGCCCGCAACTGCGGCAACTACGGCTGTGTGTCCACCGGCATCTGCGGCAAAGGCAGCTTTATCACGCAGGAAGATCAACCCTGTCTGGCCAAGACCATTGAGCTCATGCTCTATAATGGCAAGGATCCTTCCACCAAGAAAAAGGTCGGCGCCGAGACAGGCGACCCGTGCAGTTTCAAAACCTTTGAAGAAGTGTACGATGCCGTAAAGAAACAGCTCCGCCACCTCTTCACAATTTCCCGCCATCACTCCGATCTGAGCCAGATGGCACGCCTCCAGGTTGTCCCCAGCGTGTTCCGTTCCGTTATGCTCGATGGGTGCATTGAAAAGGGCATGTGCGAAGAGGCCGGCGGCACCCGCTATCCGCAGGTGAACCCCATTATGACTGCCGGCGTCGACGCGGCCAATTCCCTGCTGGCCATCCGGTACCTGGTTTTTGAGACGAAGAAGCTGACCATGGATCAGCTGCTGGAAGCCCTGAAGACCAACTTCGAGGGGCACGAGGACATCCGCAAAATGTGCTTCGAGGCCCCCAAGCATGGCAACGATTACCCCGAAGTCGAGGAATTCGTGCAGCGCTTCTACCATGACGTGGATGAAATACACAGTTCCGTCGGTCCTGACTGCTTCGGATACCGTACGCCGCTGGATGCGTATTCCCTGTCCTACCACAATTACTTCGGCTCCCTTATGGGAGCGCTCCCCACGGGGCGCAAGGCGGGCATCGCTCTCACCGATGGCAGTGTTTCCGCCATGCCGGGAACTGACCATGAGGGCGTAACCGCGCTTATCAAGGCCGGTGCGGAAGCCATTGATACGGTGCGCTACGGAGCGAACCACTTCAACGTGAAATTCCTGCCTTCAGCCCTGGAAGGTCCTCAGGGCGCCAGAAATCTCCTGGCGCTCATCAAGACCTACTGTGACTATGGCGGCTCACATATTCAGTTCAACTGCGTGAGTTCCGCCACGCTGCAGAAGGCACAGGATCATCCTGAGGAATATAAGGACCTTGTGGTGCGTGTGGCCGGTTTCAGCGCATACTTCACGCGCCTTGACCGCGGGGTGCAGAACGAAATCATCAAGCGCACCGAGTACGTCTGGTAGGAATAGTACGGCGCCTGCGGCATGCTGAAATAACGGAACTGGCGGCAGCGGAATGTCCTCCTGCCGCCAGTTCCCGTATACGGGCGGATCGGTGGGACGGCAGAGAAAGACGGAGGGGGCAGTGAGTCAGGGAATGGTTTACAATATCCAGCGGATGTCAACGAAGGATGGACCGGGCATACGGACGACGGTTTTCCTGAAAGGCTGTCCGCTGCACTGCCTCTGGTGCAGCAATCCGGAATCCCAGATTTCTTCCTCTCAGGTGCTTTTTTTTGCGAATCTCTGCACCGGCTGCGGTGCGTGCCAGAAGATCTGTCCTACCGGGGCCGCAGTCATGAGAGGGGCTGTTTCTACGCTTGACCGTGCAAAGTGTGGGAACTGCGGCAGATGCGCGGAAGTCTGTCCCACGAAAGCCAGAGAGGTGAGCGGCAGGCTCATGTCCGTGGATGATGTCATGGGCATAGTTTTGAAGGACAGGCTTTACTATCTGAACTCGGAGGGCGGGGTCACTTTCGGAGGCGGTGAGCCTACGGCAGCCGGCGGCTTTTTGCTGGATCTTCTGCAGGCATCGGCCGATGAGGGGCTGCATACGACTGTGGATACATGCGGGTACTGTCCTGAAGATCGTTTTGAAAAAGTGATTGCCCTGGCTGATCTTTTTCTCTTTGACTGCAAACACATGGACCCCGGGCAGCATAAAAGGCTCACGGGCAGGAACAACGCGCTTATTCTGCACAACCTGAAGACTGCCCTGCTTTCCGGAAAAGAAGTGCGTATCCGTATGCCCCTCATGCCGGATCTCAATGACAGCGAGGAAAATGTGGCAGCAATGGCGGATTTTTTCCTTCCTTTCCATCATGCCGAAATAGAAATCATGCCCTGTCATACTTTGGGTCACAACAAGTACCGGGCTCTTGGCAGGGAACTTCCTCCTGTGCGGCAGTATAGCCCGGAGGAACTGGCCCGCGTACGGGAACGTTTTAGCAGGCACGGCTTTCCACCGTGATCGCGTAACTACGGACGAAACAAGAAGGAGAATCTCTCTATGTTTACCATAAAAATCAGTGATGAAATTCTGGATAAACTTCGCACCATGCTGGAGGACGAGGATGAGGGCACCGGCGTGCGCCTCCGCGAATACAGTATCGGCGGCGGCTGACACAGCAAAATCATGCTCGGTCTGGGTATGGATGAGGCTGATGAGGAAGAGGATGAGCAGATAAGCGTCAACGAAGTGCCTTTTATCGCGAGCAGAGACTTCCTCCTGAAGTACGGGAAAAATTTTGATCTGCATCTGGATGACGCCGGCCAGGTTATTCTGGCGGCGCTGGACGCCTGAGCGCTGCCCGTACGGGCCAGGGCACGGATCTCCTGCTGACGGGTACGTCAGAAAACCGGATCTTTCGTGAGCACCCCGTCTGGTTTTCATATGAGAAAACAGTTCCCTTCAAGAGCTTCCGCAGGAAACCGCTTGAAGGGAACTGTTTGTTTTTAGGCAGAGAGTCCCTGGAGAGCGTCAGGTCGTTTTGAAAAGACTTGCAGCCTTTCCCGTCTGACGGGGACTCTGCAGGAACCCGTTACCGTGCGGAGGAAGTTTATGGATTTTCCTTCAGTCATTGTCTTCATAGCCTGGCTTCTGGGAGGCTTTGTTTCCGGGCTCACGGGCATAGGCGGTGCCATGCTTGCCGTGCCTCTGGCAGCCATGTTTATCCCCATGCACGACGTCATACTGCTGAGCTGCATTCTGAACCTCGCCATGGATGGAACGCTCACGTGCATATATCTCCGTCACTGCCGGTTTTCTGCGCTCGCACCTCTTCTGGCTGGCGCCATTCCGGGCGCTTTCATTGGTCTCGTTATCCTGCAGGCTGTGTCAGGCCGGATTCTTCAGGGTGGCGTCGGGCTGCTTCTCCTTTCGTATGTGTGCTGGCAGTTTTTTGCCAGGAGGAGCGGACGGGAAAGAAGCTCCTGGGCCGTCGGGAGCATTGCCGGCCTGGGGGCCGGCGTGCTGGGTACGGCCATATCCTTTGACGGACCGCCGGCCGGCGCCTATGCCCTCTGGTGCGGATGGGAGCCCCGGCAAGCGCTGGGGACGCTTGGCGTGTTTTTTGTCCTGCGCAGTCTGATAACCTGTTCGCTTCAGGCCTGGTCGGGGCTGTATACTGAGCAGATACTTACCTATGCTGCGTACGGATTTCCCGCCTGTGTGCTCGGCGTTCTCTGCGCTTTCCCCGTGGTCAGACGCGTGCGGGGTGAAATTTTCCGTCGGTTCCTGATGGCTGTCGTCGCGGCTGGAGGGCTGGTCTGTCTCTGGAACTCTTTTCATTAGGCTGCGGGTGGTTTTCCCGGAAGCGGAAAGAAAAAAGAAAGGACGGCAATCGGGATGAAAACTGAAAACACCCGGAGCCGTGCAGGCATCCACATTCCGGAATTCCGGCGGAGCCTCCCTGCCGTTTTTTTCTGGGGAAGACGCGGTGGTACAGGATTTTTCAGCAGGCAGCGGCAATCATGGGGAGCGGCTCCGTGAGGGAGTGTCTGTTCGGCAGGCAGGCGGGAATCCGTCAAAAAGAGGCATAAATATTGCAGTGTAAATTTTGCAGTCTTCGGCACGCTTTTATTTCTAGGCGGTCCGGGTTGCCAGTCTCTTCATCCTGACGCTATCGTGACGCTGCTAACGGTATTTTGGGGAATGAGCCTGGCGGCATAAGGGGAGAAGCTGCCATTCATCCGGTTACAAGGAGCAGTTCACGGCCATGGCACCACTTCAGATCCCAGCCAGACGTTTCACGGGCGGCGTTACGCCTTGCCCCGTGTCCCCTGCGAAGCTTTCTGTCTGCGGAAGAACAGGCGGTGGCGTCTGCCCGTCCTCTGACGGTGAGGACGTTCACCGGACTCTGTCTGCTGCAGTCTGCGGACAGGGCAGTTCTCTGTGCGCTGCAGACACGGATGAAAATGCTCAGAGGGGGACGTGCCGGCTTCGCGTTTATTTCCTGGAGCGGCGGGTATTCCATGGGCGGTGACTGAACCGTCCCGGACAGATTCTGCAGGAAAAAAGCCGGGTGCAGGAACGCGAAACTCTGACACGCTCTGATTTCCTCATGTTAACCTTTGTTGCTTAGCCGGACAGCAATGCCATGAAAGATTTGTTTTCGGTCAGTCTTCAGGATGTCATGTCTCCAGCTCTGCTTGCCGTGTGGGAGCGCATGAGCATCGGCGTAGCCATTGTGGACGCCGATGGAATCTGTGTGTTCATGAACGACATTCAGCGCAAAGTGGACGGGTTTTCCCAGACGCGTGTGGTGGGCAAACATATAACCCAGCTGTATCTGCCAAACGGGATGAGCTGCGTCCCCACCATCGAGTGTCTGCGCCGTGGAGAACCCCTGCTGAGGAAGGCCTACTGGTATAAGACCGTTAATAATTCCCTTTTTTCCTCTGTTTCAGATTTTATTCCCCTTTTTAAAAACAGGGTCAGGGACGGCGTCCTGACTTTCACCATCTGGATGGACAGCACCCTTCTGACCGGCACAGGGACACACTCCGCAGCGGGCGGGGCTGGCCGTGGAGGCCAGCCGCTCGCAGGGGAAAAGCTGCGTTATGATTTTGCGAGCATAATCGGGCAGGATACTGTACTGCGCGGTTCCATTGCCGACGCGCAGGAAGCGGCGAAAAGTACGGTTCCTGTCATGATCTGGGGAGAAAACGGAACCGGCAAGGAACTCTTTGCCCAGGCGCTTCATGCCGGCAGTCCCAGGCGGAAATATCCGTTTATTGCCGTCAACTGCGCGGCCATACCGGAAAATCTGCTGGAAGGCATACTGTTCGGAACATCCCGGGGGGCGTATACGGACGCGGCTGAAAAACCCGGACTCTTCGAAAAGGCAGATGGGGGGACGCTGCTTCTGGATGAACTCAACTCCATGCCTCTGGGGCTGCAGGCGAAACTGCTCCGCGTCCTGCAGGAGAGGCGCGTGCGCCGGCTTGGCTCATCCACAGAGAAGGGCGTGGACGTGCGTGTCGTCAGCATACTGAATGAATCCCCCCTGTCCGCAGTAAAAAGAGGGATCCTCAGGAGTGATCTGTACTATCGCCTCGCGGTCATTGGAATTTTTGTTCCGCCACTCAGGGAACGCCGGGAGGATATTCCCCTCCTGGTTTCCGACTTCCTGCAGAACTCAAAAAACGCGCCGGCGGGGATTACCGTGGCTGGAAGCGTCATGCAGATGTTCCGGGAATACAGCTGGCCGGGCAATGTCAGGGAACTGCAGCATGTCATAGAAGCCAGTCTGGCTCTGCTCAAGGGCCGTTCTGTTATTACGGAGGAATGCCTGCCCCGGCATTTCCGCGAGGCCGCCGGAAAGGAAGCTGTAACCGCTGACGGTGCCCCGGAGCCGTCTTGTGGCAGCGCCAGTCCGTCTGCAGGAAGTCAGGAGACGATTGACGACTACCGTGACGTGCGCCGGAACAGTGTTATTCCTCTCAAGGAAAAGCTTTGCGCCTTTGAATCGCGCTGCATCCGCAATGTTCTCAGGGTTACAGGCGGCAATGTGGCCAAGGCCGCGCGCATCATGGATCTCACGGCCCCGGGGCTCAGGTATAAGATGAAGCAGCTGAATATAGGCGATGAGGACTTTTAGTCCGGATAACCCGGACGGAAATTATCCCTGCCTGGTCTGGATCTGCCGTTCATGCGGCCTGTGTATGACCAGGGCCACAGAGCCAATGGTTACCGCGCAGGCCATCAGGATGCCGGGCGTGATGTGCTCGCCGCCCACGTACCAGCCCAGGATGATACCCACGACAGGAACCACGTATTCATAGGAAACGGCCAGGGCGATGCTGACATGGGTCAGCAGCCAGATATAGCACGAGTAGGCTACCAATGTGCCGCCTATGGTCATCCAGCTGAAGGCGATGATGATGTCCGGGCGCAGGTTTTCCCAGTGCATGGCAAAGGGTTCGCCCAGGATAAAAGCCAGGATGAAGCAGTCCGCGCCTCCACAGACGAGCAGCAGGCTTGTTGCCTGCAAAACGGAGAGAGCCTGTCCTACCGGATGTTTTTTCATGAAGAGGGAAGCGAAAACCCAGCCTACAGCGGCCAGCAGAACCAGAATCATACCAATGACGGGGTACTCTCCCTGAGCCGAGCTGCGCTCGCACCAGCCTATGTAGGTGATACCGGCGGAGCCGGCGATAAGGCCAACCCACTGCAGGAAAGCCGGCCGTGGTTCACCGGCGAAAAGGTACCCGGCCACAAGCATGAGTATCGGTGTGGTGCTTGTGATAACAGCCGCAGTGGATGAGGAAACCTGTGTCTGGCCGAAACCGATAAATCCGCTGCCAAAAAGCACAAAAGGTATGCCTACGACGAGATTCCAGCGTATGGTTTTCCAGGACGACCTGACCCATTTCCCGGAGGCCAGGAGCATAAAAGCGAGAAGCAGGCCGCCAATGAAGGCCCGGCCTCCGGCCACAAGGAACGGGCCGGCGACTTCCAGACTCAGTTTGTAGCCGATATACGAAGAGCCCCAGCCTATATAAACAAGGAACAGGACGGCAAAGACAAACCAGGGGGAAGGATCACGTCGAGTCATAAACACCTCTTGTCCGCAGATATGCGATCCATTTTATCTTCTACTTTTCCAATAAAAAAGTTTGGAGCAGTCTTTCTACGGAAGAGATGTCCCGCAATATTCTTGGCGGCGCGGACATCAAGCTCTTTTTTATGGATAAGACAAAGTAATCTTCACCTGGGCTGACACGCTCATACGGACAGAAGGCCTCCGGCGGGAGCCGGGGGCCTTCTGTCTTCCGATAAGAGGGGAAAAGGACTGCAATACGGGCTGCGGGAAGAGGAGCCGCCGGAGACTGGCTGCTCCGGATGCTTAGAACTCGTACTGAACGAAGAGGCTGCCGGTTACGCCTTCCTTTTTGCCGGCGTAGCCCTGCACACCGAGGTCAACAGTGAGCGGCAGGTCATCCGTGGGCGTGAACCTGAGGCCCATCTCGCCGCGTCCGGAATCGCCCCGGATTTTCGGGGAATCGATATCGTAGCCGAACACGGACGAGTCGGAGACGCCCTCAAACTCGTGCTCCCAGGCCGCGCCGATGTACGTGCTCACATGTTCGGTGGCCTGGTAGGCGTAGCGGGCACCAAGGCGCGTGCGGCTGGACGTGATGTCATCGAAGTCGACATGGTCGCCCGTATTCAGGGTCTCATCCGTTCCGAGAACCCGCGTCCAGTAGTATTTGCCGTAGATATCGAGAGAATGATCTTCGGTAATGTTCCAGAGATAGCCGAGTCCGGCATGGAGGTTGTAATAGGGCGTATCCGTGTCGAACTCCGCGGAGCGGCCATAGGCATCCCGCAGGGCGTCTCCGTCGAAGCTGTTGTGGAGCATGCCCGTGTGGGCGCTGCCTTCGAAATAGAAATGCCCGTCACCTGTTTTTTTGAAGTCCATGCTGGCGAGGAGGCCGCCGCCCATGTACCAGGCATTGCCGCTGCCGTCGACGCTGGGCATGGTATCAAACGTGTTGTGCGTTTTGTAGGAGCCCGTGCCGTACTCGAAGAAGCCGCCGACGATCAGAAGTCCCAGATCCGTACTGACGCCGCGGCCGAGGCCGGCCAGCAGGGAGAGGCTCTGAAGGTCGATGTGCGAGCCGCTGTCATACTTCAGAGAACCGCCCTCCAGCACACCGAAGGGCAGCCAGCCATCGCGGTCGAGGCGGACGGCTGCGTAGCGCATGGCGCCTATGCCCTGGTCCGCGGCGACATTGCCGGCCTGAATGCCGAGCGTGAGGCCGGCGAGCCATCCTTCCGCGAGAGCCTTGGTCTGGGGATTGACCACGGTGTCGTTCGGATGGGGATGATCGGGATCGGACGGATCAATGATGGTCTCCGGCCGGTAAAGGTAGAGTGAGGTGTCGTCCGTTCCGGCGGCAAGGTCAAAGGACAGGGACACGCCTTCACGGGCAGTAATTTCGCCTTCCTGTTTCCAGCCATCTGAAGTCAGGCCATTATCGTTTTTAAGAAGGATGATTCTGTCGTTTTCGGGGCTCTTGTCTCCACCGAACCCGAATTCTCCCCCGTTCCTGCCTCTGACATCAGCTACGGCAATGCTGACAGAAGCGTTGGAGATATCAGTCTTTTCGTTATCCGCGCCGCCGGTGAGCGTGAGCACGGACTCCTGAGCCTTCATATTGGGCAGTATATACTTTACTGTGCTGAAATTGCGGATATTGGCGGCCGTCATGCCCTTGGCGTCAATAATGTTCAGGGTATTTGGCGAACTTGGCGCGTACATCTGATTGCCGCCAAGTGCGTAGCTGCCCCAGATAACCGTGGACTGCGCGCTGAAGGAAGGAGATCCTCCGCCGCTCACGTCATCGCCCTGCAGGATGACAGTGTTCCCTCCGGCGGAGGCGGCAGCCCCGGCCGCACGCGCGTAACTGCCGTAAATACTGCCGTCATAGGTTCCGCCCCGCAGCGTAACGGTATTTCCTTCCGCCACAGCCTGCCCGCTGCCATCATTGCGGGCGTAACCGGGTGCAACGGAACCTGAGACATGCGTGTCATCGAGTTCAAGCGTATTCCCCGACGCCTCCGCGAGGCCGCTGCCCGAATTGCGCGCATAGCCGCTGTATACCACACTGGCAATGTCCGAGTTCTTCACTGTGACAGCACCGGACGCTTTTGCGTCCCCGGAACTGTCTGCGTCGGCCCGTGCATACGCGCCGATCACGTATCCGCCCACGTGCGTATCCGAAACAGAGACGGTAGTCTGCGCAGCCGCGCCGTCTTCCGAAGAATAGACAAAATCACCTAGGACATATTCCCCGACGCTGCTGCCCTTCACGGTCACCGTGGTTCCGCTGGCCTCAGCTGCGCCGCCGTAAGAAGCGATATACGTACCCGAAACGGAACCATCAATTTCCGAATCAGTGAATTCGACGCTGTTGCCCGTCGTACTCACTGGGTCTGCGTAGGCAAAGATGGAAAGCGCCCGCACGGAACTCTTTGCGTCTTCATTCCCATGTCCGCCAGAGAGAACCGAATCGGAAATTACAACCTTGTTGCCATAGGAGTTCTGGACACGCCTGGCATGTACGTACGCGCCGGTTACGGGATACAGGGCTCCTGAACCGTCCGCTTCGCCGATAAAGGCATTGCGCACTTCTACCGTGTTGCCGTTCGCTTCGGCGTACCCTTCTTCGAGCTCCGTATCGCCGTGCACTTCAGCACCTATGACGGCCCCCAGCACCCTGGCACCATCCTGAATGTAAACGTGGTTGTTGTCTGCCCGGGCTATGCCGCTAGTCTGAGAGTAGTCATTGTGCGAGGCGTGTGCGCCGATGACCCGTATTCTGACCTTTGAGCCTTCTCCCTGGACAATAACTGTATTGTTGTCGGCTATTGCGTCTTTGCCGAGGACATCTCCCCCCTGGAAATCGGCCATGCCGCCGACAAGTCCTGTTTCGGAAATATACGCCCCGTTGTTATCAAAAAGCGCGTTGGTTACAGTCAGCTTGTTATCACTGGCTGTACTGCTCCCGCTTCCCCAGTTGCTGGCGTAGCCGGCGATGGCAATGCGGCTGAAGGACGTTGCGCCATCTCCCTCTATGGTCAGGGTGTTTTCCGAGGCCGTGGAATCAAATGATTTGGATGCTTGCGTTCTTGCCAGACCGCCATATATGGCATCGTCCGCGTGCTCAGGGCTAACAACAGTGCCTGTGAGCTTGGAGCTCTTCGCATCGTTTTTCTGGGTGGATCCGGTGCCCACGAAATCCTGTGTCCGGCCATCAAGGGAAAATGTGTCCGCCCATGCTGTCCCGGTTCCTCCGGCGACGGGGGGAAGCCCTTCCGCGAAGAGCGGAGCGGTAAGCAGCGCGCCGGTAAGTACCATTCGGCCCATCGCGTTTTTCACGCGGCATTTCCAGAGGACAGCCCGGTATCGGTTTATAAGATTTCCCATAGCTCCTTTTGTCATCTCGGTCTCCTTTTTGAGGGCAGGTATCCGCATGAGCGTCTCTGAGAGGGCAATCCGGTTCCAACAAAAGGCATCTTTGAAGAAAAAGTGAAGCCGGAAACGCCCACGTGATTCTGCCCGGACAAAAATACAAACTTTTAAAGGTGCAAAAATTTAAAAATATTATTCTCCGGCGCTAAAAATATGCCTGTAGTTCCACAGTGGACGGGACAGGCATCACACGCCGGCAGGACATCGGCGGGGCGGACCCACTCCATGCCGTGCGCGCTCCGGGCCGAAAAAACAGAAGTGGCGCTCTCACGCTGATATTGTGCCGTGCAGCCCAGCCGTAAAACGGAAACTGTCTGCACGGGATGTTTCATGTCTTTCCTCCACAGGCTGAAATTCAGGACTGATTCGCATCAGGAGAGTCGACAGTTACACTGTCGGTACCTTCTGTCCGGAAGCCTGTGGCGGGCTATTTCACTGAACTAACTTTTTTTGTTTTTAAAAATTGACTGGATAACTTCGTTTGGAATACAATAAAATCAGTAAGGTACCGACAGTGTAACTGTTGATGGCGGAGGGTATCCTCCCTGGGCCCCCTGAGCGGACGGTGTTCTGTGGAGTGCCTCCATACGGGCGGATTCATGGCTTCCGATAAGAGGAAAGGGCAGTCAGCCGGGATGAATCTCTCCGTGGAACTGCCGGAGAGGGATGGCGAAAAGTGGCGTCCCGCTCCGCTATTTTTCCCCGGGTGAAGATCTGAGGCAGGCGCTGACTGTTTCTGCGGCGGCCAGAAGCGGTGCCTGTCCCAGATGGGCATAGCGCATGGTCGTTCTCGGATCGCTGTGTCCCAGCAGTTTCTGGACCTCGTACAGCGAATGGCCTGAATTCACGAGAAAGCTGGCGTATGAATGCCGCAGGTCGTGAATGCGCACACCGACGAGTCCCAGTTCCTTCCGGATTCTGTTCCAGAAGGGATAGAGATCGCTGAGAGGCTTTCCGGGTGCTTTTCCGGGGAAGAGCCAGGGGCTGCCGGGCACGCGGGGGAGAGCTCTGAGCACGGCTATCGCGGCCGCGGAGAGCGGGATGTGGCGCGGCCTGCCGGACTTTGAGAGCGGCACGATGAGGAGCCGCAGGTCCGTGCGGACGTTTTCCCAGCGGGCCCTGAGGATTTCGCTCTTCCTGGCTCCGGTAAGAAGGAGCAGGCGGAGGGCGCTGGCCTCGGGCCGCCCACACTGTTCAAGCCTCCGCATGAGTCTCTGTGCTTCTTCCTTCGTGAGATAGCGCTCCCGCAGCGTGCATCCTTTCAGAGGAGAGACGCCGGCGCACGGGGACTGCCCTGCGGGCAGGAAGCCGCGCAGCGCGGCCTCCTGGCAGAGTGTCTTGAAGACAGACAGAGCCCTGTTGCAGGTGGCGGGAGCTAGCCCGCCGGTCGGGAGACGGCAGAGCCAGTCCTCCACGTCCTGGCGTTCGATAGCGGCGAGTTTTCTGGCGCCGAACACAGGGGAGATATGCTGGCGCAGGATGCGTTCATCGAGGCGCCAGCTCCGCTTGCGCATCGCAATGTGCGGCAGATAGACAGCTGAGGTGAACTCATCAAGTGTGATGACGGAACGCTTCTGCTTTCTGCCTTTCCCGGCAGACAGCTGCGGAGATCCCGCGGTGGAAGCTGTAGGATGGCGGCGAACCATGTTGTGTCCTCCTGGTTGGATTTTGTTGGGGAAAAATACGGCAGGGACTATAGCCGCGCCCCCTGTGGAGGGGCACAGCAGGGGCCTGTCCTTATTTTTTCTGTACAGCCAGGAGTTTTCGCCGCCCGGAGTCACGGTTTTTTTCGCGCCGGGCAGTTAGCGCGGCATGCCGCGCTGCGTATGAAGACAGGGGGAGCGCCATCCGGTTCCCCATGAAATCGTCACGCCCCCGCCCCCACCGCGTTACAGGCAGGATGTAAGAGTGGGGCAGGTTGTTCCGCGCTGCGGAAAAACGGGAGCCATGACAAAGCTCCGGAGGGAAGATGAGCGTCACGTTCAGAAAAGGGAAAGCAGAGGACTGGAAGATCGTTTATGATCTTATCTGTGATATGGAAGGGACAGAGCTCCCTGCGGAGGCTTTCCGCGGAATTTATGACGAAAAAATGGATGATTCTCGGTTTTACTGCCTGTTCGCCGAAGAAAACGGGGAAGTGCTGGGGGTGCTGAATCTGCGTTTCGAGAAACAGCTCCATCACGCCGCGGCTGTGGCCGAAATCATGGAATTTTCAGTAAGCCCGGCGTGCCGCGGACGCGGCGTGGGAGGCGCCATCTTCAGGGAAGCGTGCCGCCTCGCGCGGGAAGCGGGGTGCGTGCAGATTGAGGTCGCCTGCAATCAGCTGCGTGAAAGGACGCACCGCTTCTACCTCGGGCACGGGGGCATGCACAATTTTCACTACAAGTTTTCAAAGCCGCTCACAGGAGAAGACAGCCCCGTGAACCGGCTCGGCCGCTGAAGGCCGGAACCAGAGGGATACACAGATGTGAAAAAATCCGCCTGCCGGAAAGCCTGTGACTGCTGTCCTGACAGACGGATTTTTCACGATTGCAGCAAAAAGAGGGAAGAGGGTTCCGGGCGGCCCGGAGGCTGTTTCCCGGAAACTGTCTCCGGTTTTGGGCAGTTAGCTCCCCATGTGCCTCAGACCCAGCATGGTCCGCCATGCGGTCAGGGAAGTGTCGAGCAGGAGATAGTCAGGGGCGAGACTGAGCGGCGCCGCGGAGGAGAGGGCCGCTCTGACGTCGTCGAGGTTCGACGTGCGCGGGAGCTCCTTTATGTTCTGCAGGGGGCAGAGGTCGAAGTCGCCGGAGGGCTGCATGACCATGACGGGAAGACCCTTGATGGCGGCCTCGAGAGCCACTGTGGTGGAGTTGGAGGCCCAGACAAGGGGATTGCAGGCGAGTTCTTCGGCGATGGGGGCCGTGGAGAAACGCAGCCCTTCCGTGCGGCCGTGGAGGAGTTCGCTGAGCCTCTCCTGCACGGGCAGGTAGGGATGGGGTTTGACTGTGACATTGAAGCCTTTGAGCAGGCCGGCCTGAAGGGCTTCGGCGAGGAGCTTCAGATGGGCTTCGGTCTCGTCCCTGAAGAAGCTTGTGACCACGAGAAGGTCTTTGGGCGTGCCGGTGACGGGGGCCGGTTCTGAGCCGGCGAGATAAAGGTAGCGCAGGGCCTCTGCCTTCCTGAGGCGGGCTTCGGGCACGCCGGCGTCCGCCCACTGGCTCACTGCGGCCGAGCCGTTGCCGACCACGTAATCAGGCTGGAAGGCGTTGGTTTCGGGATCGGAGAAGGTGCGCGGATCGTCGAAGTAGCGGAAGTCCGTGGGCCGGATGGTGGAGTGCTGGGCCCCGTAGACGGTGCCGGCTCCGGCCTCATGGACGGCGTGCGTGAGCATGCGCTCCCAGGGGCAGTTTTCGAGCGGGAAGGTCCAGTAGCGCTGGCGGCCCGAAAGGGCCACGTAGTTTTCGAGGCCTTTCTGCTGCAGGCAGCGCTCGAGGCACCGCCAGCCGCGGAAGCTTTCGGCGTACTCGCCAGCGAGCAGAGGCCAGAGGTCGAGTGTGGAGTGCGCGAAGTGGAAGGAGGAGCGTATCCTCTTTTCCGAGACGGCGCTCATGACGGCGATGCGGGCATAGCGGACGAGGGACTTCAGGACGCTGCCCGGGGTGAGAAACTCCTCGAGATAGTTGAAGGAAACGCCGCTCTTCCGGGTTTTCCGGAAATTGTCACGGAAGCCGCAGCACTTGGCGAGGGAGCCATGGGGCGAGGGGAAGAGCACGAAGAGCCAGCGCACGGCGGGTGTGTTTCCCGCGCCGGCGTCGTCCTGGAGGGCGTCGTGCAGGCTTTCCCAGTAGCGGGAACGGAAGACGCCTTCCTCAGCTTTTCTGACGTCGATATTGGGGAAATAGGTCGTGATGGTACCTGTGGGGGCGGAAGACGGCGGAAGCGATCTGCAGGACCCGACGACGCGGCGCACGGACCAGAGCCACCAGGCGAAGCGGGCGATGGCGCGCAGGGGAGCGGGTGTCCGGTTATAGACGCGGCGCAGGCGGCTCTGCGCCTTTTCCGGAGCGGCCTCGTTATTCTTCGCGAAGGACCAGCCGCGGGCTTTGCACATGGCTTCAAGGGCTGCGTTGCAGGCGGGAGTGAGGCCGTCAGTGACGAGGCCTCCGGCGCCCCGTTCCTCCATGACCATTTCAAGGGCGCGCAGGCGGTAGACGTCGTAGAGCTCCGGCGTGACCTTGGGATGGCGCTCGTAGAGAAGGGAACACCACCACATGGAAAGAGAGCTGCCGCCGCGCAGGGCGTCCGCGAAGGTGCCGCGGCCCGTCCCGGTGCGGCCTGTCTCATAAGCCCATGTGGCGTGTTCGCTGCGGATGGCGGTGAGGCGGTCCGTCATCTCCCGGGGAAGGGAGATGGATCCGGCGGGAACGTTCCAGTCGTCGAGGCTGGCTTCAATGGCGCCGGGACGCAGATAAGCGGTTCCCGCGCTGCGGTGAAGGAAGATTTCGGACATGGCTATCGTTCCTCTCTGGCGAAGACATCGCGGATGGCGGCGTCATAGGGGGCGGTGAGGAGCCCCTTATCCGTGATGATACCGGTGATGAGGTCCGCCGGCGTGACGTCGAAGGCGAAATTGAAGACGGGCACGCCTTCGGGGGTGATGCGCGTGGAGCCGATGGTGGTGACCTCGGAGGCGGGGCGCTCCTCGATGGGAATGTGCTTTCCGTCGGGCGTGGAGCGGTCAATGGTGGAGAGGGGGGCAGCCACGTAGAAGGGGATGCCGTAGTGGCGGGCCAGAATAGCGACGCCGAGGGTGCCGATTTTGTTGGCCGTGTCGCCGTTGGCGGCGATGCGGTCCGCGCCGACCACGCACAGGGACACAAAGCCCCGGGACATGAGGGAGGCGCAGGCGTTGTCGCAGGCCACGGTCACCGGGATGCCGTCCCGCTGGAGCTCCCAGGCTGTGAGGCGGGCGCCCTGGAGGAAGGGCCGGGTCTCGTCAGCGATGACGCGGATGTTCTTTCTGTTTTCGAAGGCGGCGCGCACAACGCCGAGGGCCGTGCCGTAGCCCGCCGTGGCCAGGGCGCCGGCGTTGCAGTGGGTGAGGATGACGTCGTTATCGTGCACGCAGGGAAGGCCGAAGCGGCCTATGTCCATGCACGACGCGATGTCCGCGCGGCGCATGGTTTCGGCCTCGCTGATGAAGAGCTTCATGAGGTCTTCGGGACCGAGGGCTGCGTTTCTTTCCCAGAGGGCGGTCATATGGTCCACGGCCCAGGCGAGGTTAACGGCCGTGGGGCGGGCAGCCCTGAGATCGGCGAGATGTTTTCTGAGTTTTTCCCGCCAGTCCGGGCCGACTGACTCGCGCAGGGCGATGGCGCAGCCGAAGGCGGCGGAGACGCCGATGGCCGGCGCGCCGCGGACAACCATAACCTGAAGGGCGGTGATGACGTCGGCCGTGGTGCGGCAGAGGAAGCGTTCCTCGCTGGCTGGCAGCTTTCTCTGATCGAGGAGGTCGAGGACGGCGCTGTCTCTGTGAAAAACTATATGATCTTCCATGTGTTCTCCTGTATGCGGTTGTTTCGGCAAGCTATAGCGCGGGAGGGCTCAGGGGCGCAATCGCGGGCCGGGGGCCTGAAATGGACAGACGGCCCTTCTGCTGTTAGGAAGGAAGAGTCAGGAGCGTGCGCCCCGCCGCCGGCCGGCCGGGATGCCCCGCAGGCGCCGGAGAGGAAGCGGAACGCGTTCCGTATTTTTTGCCGGCACACGCCCGCAGCGCAGCGCCGCGCGGGCGGCCGGGCATACAGCAAGCATTAACGAAAAGGATGCCCATAGATGGCGAACAGTTTTGATACGCCCCTGCGTGTGGGGCTGGCCGGCCTCGGAACGGTCGGAGGCGGCCTGGCTGAACTTCTTCAGAAAAACGCGGCGCTCGTGCGCCGGAGGACAGGCCGCAGCATAGAGCTGAAGTGCGTGCTCGTGCGCGACGTGAACAAGCCCCGCTCCGTGGAGCTGCCCGAAGGCTGCCGGATTACAGCGAATCCCGCCGATCTGACCGATGATCCGGATATCGATGTGCTCGTTGAGCTCATGGGCGGTATTGACGCGCCGCTCGCGCTCGTGTCCAGGGCCCTTCAGAACGGCAAGCACGTCGTTACGGCCAACAAGGCCCTTCTGGCCGTGGAAGGCGCCGAGCTCATGCGTCTCGCCCGCGAAAAGAACCTGATCCTGCGCTACGAGGCCAGCGTGGCCGGCGCTGTGCCCATCATCGAGGCCCTGCGCGGCCCTCTCGCCGGCAACCGCATCAGCAGCGTGCTGGGTATACTCAACGGCACGAGCAACTATATTCTCTCGGAAATGACCACGAAGGGCGTGGACTTCGATCAGGCCCTGAAGAAGGCCCAGGAGCTCGGCTACGCCGAGGCCAACCCGACGCTGGACATCGACGGCCAGGACGCGGCCCACAAGCTGACGCTCCTTATCCGCCTCGCCTTCGGCGTGGACTATCCCTTTACCGTCCTGCCCGTGCAGGGCATACGCGGCATGGCGCCCCAGGATATCGCCATGGCCCGGATGTTCGGGTACCGCGTGAAGCTGGTGGCCCAGGTGAACCGGGTCAACATGGACGAGCCCGACGACGGTCCCATCCGTCTCGAGGCCGGCGTGTTCCCGGCTCTCGTGCCCCAGACCTATCTGCTCGCGCGCGTGGGCGGCGTGTATAACGCCGTGCGCGTGGAAAGCGAGTCCTCGGGCTCCCTGTTCTTCCATGGCCGTGGCGCGGGTGCCCTGCCCACGGCCAGCGTGGTCCTTGGCGATCTCATGGCCGTGGCGAGAGGGGAGCTCCCCAACAATACCGGCTTCGCCGGAGGGGACATTCCCAGGGCCTCCATCGTGCCGCCGTCGGAGAGTGTTTCCAAGTACTACGTGCGCACCATGGTGCCTGACGCCCCCGGCGTGCTCCGGGATCTCGCGGGCTGCATGGCCGCCGAGGGAATCAGCATAGCCCAGGTCATCCAGAAGCGAGACATGGAGGACGTGGAGTTCGGCGAGGAGGTCGTGCCCCTCGTCTTCATGACCCACGAGGCGTCGGCCAGGGCCATGCGGCAGGCCCTGCAGCACGCCCTGGACAAGGGGCTCCTGCACTCGCCCGCCGTGTACTACCGGGTCCTGTAGGAAAGAGGCTTCGTTTTTCCGGCCGGGGATCCGTCTCCGGCCTTTTTTATTGCAGGGGGGAAGACGTGATTCTGCACGTGGATATGGACGCGTTCTTCGCCGCCGTGGAAATCATGGACAACCCGCGTCTCAGGGGCCGGCCCGTCATCGTGGCCGGCGGCGGGCGCAGCGTGGTGGCCACGGCGTCCTACGAGGCGAGGAAGTTCGGCGTGCACTCGGCCATGCCCACGGCGCAGGCGAGACGCCTCTGCCCCTGCGGCGTCTTCGTGCCGCCGCGCTTTTCCCGCTACAGCGAAGTTTCCCGGAAGGTCATGGACGCCCTGAGAAGTTTTACGCCCGTGGTGGAGCAGGCGAGCATTGACGAGGCCTATCTCGATGCCGGAGGCCTCGGGAGAAGATTTGCCGGCGTGGAGGGGCTTGTCTGCGCCGTGCGCGGGGCCATCCGGAAAGCTACCGGCGGGCTTACGTGTTCCATCGGCGCGGCGCCCGTGAAGTTTCTGGCCAAGATCTGTTCGGATATCAACAAACCCGACGGCGTCTGCATCCTCAGGGAGGAGGACATGCCGGCCTTTCTGGCGGAGCTCCCCGTGGCGAAGATACCCGGCGTGGGCCGGCATACGCGGGAAGCGCTCGCCCGCTTCGGCATCACGAAGGCCGGGGACATGCTGCGCTACAGCAGTGATTTCTTCGCCTCGCGCTTCGGGAAGAGCGGACTCGTCCTTCTCGACAGGGCGCGCGGCATCGACCCGGGGAAGGTGGAACCCTGCAGGGAGATCAGGTCCGAAAGCGCGGAGGACACGCTGTTAACGGACACGCGGGACAGGGAGCTCCTGAAGGAAATGATGCGGAATCAGTCCGAAGAGGTGGCAGCCAGGCTCAGAAAGCGTCACCTCGTGGGCTCAACGGCCACAGTGAAGATCAAGTACGATAATTTTAAGGTCATCACCCGCTCCCGGACGTTCTCCTGTCCCCTGGCCTCGTCGAAGGGCCTCTACGAGGCGGCCTGCGCCATCCTGGACAGCCTGGAACTCGAGCGGCCCGTGCGCCTCATCGGCGTCCGTCTCTCCGGCTTCGGGGGCGTGCGCAGGGAAGGATCCCTCCTGCCGCTTCTCACGGGCGGACCCGTCCCCGAGGAGCGGGAAAAGCGCAACGTGCGTCTCGAAAGGGCCATGGATGATCTCAGAAAGCGCTTCGGGAACGATATCATACGCCGCGGCGCGCCCGCCGGGCAGAAGGACGGGCGCTGAGAGCGTCTCCTGCAGGAGACGTTTCCCGGAAGGATTCTGTCTGAACGGAGGGACGCGCGTCAGTTTCCCTGCCTGCGGAAGAGGGCCATGTATTCCTGGTTGCCCTTGGGGCCTTTGATGGCCGCGGGCACGACGCCGAGGTTTTCGAGGCCGAGCTCCTCCTTCGCGAAGACGAGGATTTTGTTCACGGCCTTCTGCCGCACGGCCTCGCTCTTCACCACGCCCCTGACATTCTCGGAGGGCCCCACCTCGAACTGGGGCTTGATGAGGGTGGCCACGAGGCCGCCTTCCTTCAGCCAGCGCATGCAGGGGGGCAGGATGAGCGTGAGGGAAATAAAGGATACGTCGGCCACCACGAGGTCGACCTTTTCAGGAATGAGATCTTCCGGAGCTGTTCTCAGGTTGCAGCCCTCGTGGCTGATGACGCGCGGGTCGGACCGGAGCTTTTCGTGGAGCTGGTTGTGTCCCACATCCACGGCGTAGACTCTTTTCGCGCCGTGCTGCAGGAGGCAGTCCGTGAAGCCGCCGGTGGAGGCGCCGGCGTCGAGGCAGACGTAATCCGTGACGTCCATGTGGAAGGCGTCCATGATGGTGAGGAGCTTGTAGGCTCCCCGGCTCACGTACTGCTCCGCACCGAGAAGAAGGAAAACGGTATCCGCGGGATAAATGTGTCCCGGCTTGTCCACGGCCACAGGCAGGGCGCGGCTTCCCTCGGGAACGGCCACGGCCACCTTGCCGGCCATGATGAGGCGTCTCGCCTGCTCACGGCTTCCGGTGAGGCCCTGTTCGAATACGAGCTGATCCGCTCTGGCTTTTACTTTCGCGCACATGCGTGGAAAAATACCCTGCGGGCCCGGAGATGACAACCCGGACCGGAGTTCCTTTTTATGCGCCCGTTTTCTTGCATATATTCAGGAAAAGTTGTATGAAAGGCGCCTTTAGGGAAATTGCGCGCGTCATGGTGCAATACCCATGTCCAGAATACATGTATTCAGTAATGAGGTTTCAAATGAAAAAAGACATTCAGCCGAAGGTCTACAAGGCCACCATCACCTGTGCCTGCGGACATTCCGAGCAGGTTCTTTCGACCAAGGGTGAGCAGGTGCACGTCGAAGTCTGCTCCGCCTGCCATCCCTTCTTCACCGGCAAGCAGCGTTTCCTTGACACTGCCGGCCGCATCGATCGTTTTCGTAAGAAGTACGCCAAATTTGAAAAGCAGAAGTAGTTTCGTTTACGCTCTGCTGCCTCTTCTGACGGCCGACCGTCCCCTGGTGGGCGGCCAGGCCGTCATGGAAGGGGTCATGATGCGCAACGGTCCGTCCTACGGCCTTGCGGTCAGGCAGAACGGCACCATCTGCGCCGAGAGGCGGGGATGGTATTCGTTTCTTCCCAAGTCCATCAGTTCCAAGCCCTTCATACGCGGGGTGCCCGTTCTCATCGAGACGCTGGTCAACGGCATCAAATCCCTGAACCGCTCAGCAGAGCTGCAGGGAAAGGCCGATGACGAGCCGCTCGAGGGCTGGCATCTGACCCTGACCCTTCTGGTCTCCTTCGCCTTCGCTCTCGGCCTCTTTCTTCTTCTTCCCCACGCGCTGAGCTGGGGCATGCAGCAGCTTCATCTTGGCGGCGACGTCAGCGGCGTCTCCTTCCAGCTCTGGGACGGCTTCTTCAAGATGCTGATCCTCATCGGCTACATCTGGGGCATAGGCCGGGTTCCCGAGATACACCGTGTCTTCCAGTATCACGGGGCCGAGCACAAGACGATACGGGCCTTTGAAACGGGCCTGCCCGTGAATGTCGATCTCGCCGCCAGGCAGATCCGCATGCATCCCCGCTGCGGCACCACATTTCTTCTTTTCGTTATCTGCATATCCATCCTGATCCATGCGGTTTTCGTGCCGCTTCTCCTGTACTGCTATACGCCGGAGAGCGCGGTGCTGAAGCACCTCATGACCATCGCCTTCAAGATTCTGCTGGTCTTTCCCACCGCGTCCCTCGCCTACGAGCTCATCCGCTTCGCGGGCCGCATGAAGGACGGCTGGTTTGCCACGCTGCTGCGGGCGCCCGGCATGGCCCTGCAGCTGCTCACCACGGAGGAGCCCGACAGGGATCAGCTGGCCGTGGCCATCGTGGCCCTCAGGGAGGCGCTCGGTCCGGATTCCGGATACGAAATCACTACCGGGGACTACCGGCTGCTGTAGTCCCGGCGTTTCATTTTCGGAGTTTTCATGTTCGCCAAACTTCAAGGTCTCGAAAAAAAATACATGGAACTGGAGCAGGCTCTCGCCGATCCCGCCGTCTATAATGACCAGGAGCAGTACCGTAAGCTGACAAAGGCTCACGCCGACCTGAAGGACGTGGTGGAGCTTTTCCGCAAATACCGCTCTCTTTCCGAGCAGATTGAGGAAAACAAGGAGCTTCTCCACGATTCCGATCCTGAGATCAAGGAAATGGCCGAAACCGAAATCCGCGAGGACGAGGCCCAGCTTCCCGAGCTCGAAAGGCAGCTCAAAATCCAGCTCATCCCCAAGGATCCCCTGGACGAGAAGAACACCATGCTGGAAATCCGCGCCGGTACGGGCGGCGAGGAAGCCGCTCTCTTCGCGGCCGACCTCTTCCGCATGTATTCCCGCTACGCCGAGCTCAAGGGCTGGAAGGTCGAGGTCATGAGCGAGTCGCCCACGGAAGCCGGCGGGTACAAGGAAATCATCTGCCTCATCTCCGGCGACAGGGTTTACAGCCACCTGAAGTTTGAAGCCGGCACCCACCGCGTACAGCGTGTGCCTGCCACCGAGACACAGGGCCGCATTCACACTTCCGCAGCCACCGTGGCCGTTATGCCCGAAGCCGAGGACGTGGACGTGGACATCAAGCCCGAGGATCTGCGTATCGACGTCTACCGCGCCTCCGGCGCGGGCGGCCAGCACGTCAACAAGACCGAGTCCGCTGTCCGCATCACCCACCTGCCCACGGGTCTTGTGGTGACCTGCCAGGACGAGCGCAGCCAGCACAAGAACAAGGCCCGCGCCATGAAGGTGCTCGCCTCCAGGCTCCTCGCCCTCGAGCGCGAGAAGCAGAACAGCGAACAGGCAGCCGAACGCCGCCTCCAGGTCGGTTCCGGCGACAGATCCGAACGCATCAGAACCTACAACTTCCCGCAGGGCCGGTGCACGGATCACCGTATCAACCTGACCCTGTACTCCCTGGACAAGATCATGCAGGGCGAACTGGATCCGCTCCTGGACGCTCTTTCCCAGGCCGCCCAGGCCGAAGCCCTCAAGGCCGAAGCCGATGACAGCGAAAAGTAGCTTTTCCCTTATCTGATGATGACAGGCGGTGCCGCGTTTATCGCGCGGCGCCGCCTTTTGCGTTCAGGGCGGGCAGGGGAAAGCTGCGGCGGGGAGAAGTCCCCGTATGCCGCTCCGCCCGGACCCGGAATTTCTTCTGCAGCCAAAGGAGGCCAGTCATGCCGGAATACCTCAGCATAGCCACACACGAACGCATCGAAATGATTTCCATAGGCTCCCAGCTCGCGGAGCTCCTCAGAAAAAAGGCGGAAGACGGCTGGAAAGACGGCTTTCTCGCCGTGTACTCTCCGCATACCACCTGCGGCCTCACCATCAACGAGGGCTGGGATCCCGATGTGAAGGCTGACATGGAGAGCTTCCTGGCCGCCCGTGTTCCGCAGGACTGGGGCTTCAGGCACGCCGAAGGTAACTCGGACGCTCACATCAAAACGTCCTTTTTCGGCTCCTCCGTCCTCGTGCCCGTGGCGGACGGGCGCCCCGATCTCGGGCAGTGGCAGGCCGTCTACCTGTGCGAGAGCGACGGGCCGCGCGTGCGCACACTGCGCGTGAGCTTCCTGAAGGAAGCGTAGAACCACTCTGAGAGGCCGCAGGAGGCGTTCTGAGTCCCTGATTCTGCCCATGTCGGGAAAACATGCGCCGGACGCCCTGCAGGGCCTCAGGACGCGTGTGGCAGGGGCCGGCAGATTTATCCGGCCGGGAAAGAAAAGAGGCGGGGCTTCCGTATGAAGGGAAGCTCCGCCTCTGTCGTTTCGGGGGAGGGCTGCGGCCGGTCTACTGAACCGGGGTTTCAGGAACGTCGTTGAGCTGCTCGTCCTGGTCAGTGACACGGCCCTGCAGCCAGACGTAGGCGTCTATCTCGTCGCCGGCCTTCGGATCGAAGTCCTTGAGCACGGACTTCGGGGCGTAGAGGGGCAGCTGCAGACTGGGACGGTCATCGAAGGGGAAGCTCACATAGAGGATCCTGATGTCCATCCTGTCGAGTTTGCAGTCGTCGACATCCTCCACTGTGGCGCGCATCTGGTATTCGCAGAACTGGCGGCCGGGCATGATGAGGTGCCTGCCCTTGAGATTGAACTTCAGGGGAGGCACGTCGAGGCCGGTTTTGCCGGGGTTCTTTTCCAGCCAGTCCTGGGCGTACACCTCGAACTGGGGCCCCTTGGTGATGGTGATGTCATCGAGGAGCGCTTTGCGGATGGAAAGGCAGACGCCCGAGAGAAGGAAGGTCTGCGTGACTCCTTCCGTAAGCATGTCGTAGTCGCGTTCGAAGACCGGGTCGTAGAACCACATGGGGCTGCGTCCCTCGGTCATGGTCACGGCCACGTTGCCGCCCACGCCCACTTTCCAGGGGTGGGTTTCAGCCACTTTGGCGTCGTTGGGAAGGCCTTCGGCCATGGGGAAGGCATCTAGGGGATGCAGTTTGTCCCCTTCGGGGCCGGCCATGACGACGCAGGCTCTCACCGGCTCGTCCTTGGGCCAGGCCATGAGGTAGAAGTCGGTCTTGTTGACGTTCCAGCGCCATGCGGGTCTGGTGCCACCGGCCTTCAGAACTGTGGCGACGACCTGCGGCATGAGCTGCTGGGGCATGCCGCCCAGCAGGACTCCCCACTGCAGGCCGAGCCCTTCGAAATGCTGGCGGTTCTCGCCGCGGAGCATAGCCTGGGCTTCTTCGGGAGTGGGTTTGCGGTGGGATTCAAGGTCCTCATTCACAGACTGCTTCTCGGCGTCCACTTTCTTGCTGCTGGCCATGGGTGACTCCTTTCTTCTTAATGGCGGTCTCTGTCTCCGCGTTCACGATCACCGCGGCCGCATCTGTCGCCGCGGCGCTCGCCGCGATCGCCACGGTCGCCGCGATCAGAGCGGGGACCCCTGCTGCTGTCGTGCTTCGGGCGGGCGGTCTCCTCGGGATTCCACGGATGGCCCTGTTCTTCGAGCAGGACGGCCTTGCGGCTCGCGCGGATGCGGTCACCGGTGATTTCGATGACCTTGACCACCATTTCGTCGCCGAGCTGGGCGACATCGGAAACCTGGTTGACGCGGTTGATGTCGAGCTGGGAGATGTGCACCAGCGCTTCCACGTTGGGCAGAATCTCGACGATGCAGCCGATTTCGAGAATCTTGCGCACCTTGCCCTTATAGTTCTTGCCGAGCTCGGGACGCTGGTCATAGTAGCGCAGCATCTCGACAGTCTTGGCGAGGGACTCGGCGGTGGGGGCGAAGACGGAAATCTTGCCGGAGTCGTCGATGTCGACGGCCGCACCGGTGGCTGTGGTGATGGCTTTGATGTTCTTGCCGCCGGGGCCGATGATGAGACGGATGATCTCAGGATTGACGTAGATTTCCTCGTGCTGCGGGGCGTACGGGGAAAGCTGGGCGCGGGGCCTGTCAATGACTTTGGTCATTTCGCCGAGGATGTGCAGGCGGCCTTCGTGGGCCTGGCGCATGGCGGCGCGCATGATGTCAGTGGAAAGACCCTCGACCTTGATGTCCATCTGGATGCCGGTCACGCCTTCGGCTGTACCGGCCACCTTGAAGTCCATGTCGCCCATGGCGTCCTCGTCGCCGAGGATGTCGGTGAGGATGATGAAGTCATCGCCTTCCTTGATGAGGCCCATGGCCACGCCGGCCACGGGAGCGCTGATCGGCACGCCGGCGTCCATGAGGGACAGGCAGCCGCCGCATACAGCGGCCATGGAGGACGAGCCGTTGGACTCAACGGTCTCGGACACCACGCGGATGGTGAAGGGGAAGCTCTCGGCAGAGGGCAGCACGGGGCGCAGGGACTTTTCAGCCAGGGCGCCGTGGCCGATCTCGCGGCGGGAGAGCCGCACGGGCTTCACTTCGCCCACGCAGAAGGGCGGGAAGTTGTAGTGCAGCATGAAATGCTTGATCACGTCGCCGTTGAGGGAATCCACGCGCTGCTCATCGGTGGAGGAGCCGAGGGTGGTCACGGCCAGGGACTTGGTCTCGCCGCGGCGGAAAATGGCGGAGCCGTGGGTGCGGGGCAGGACGCCGGTCATGATCTGGATGGGGCGCACGGTCTTCGTGTCGCGGCCGTCGATGCGTCTGCCTTCCTCGCGGATGCGGGTCCTGACCGTCTTCTTCTCGAGAGCGGCGATCATGTCCGGCACGGCGGCGAGGGCCTCGGGCTTGTCGGCCCAGGCGGGATCATTGGTGAGGGCGGCCATGACCTTGTCCTTGACGGCGGCGCGGGCGGTTTTGCGCTCGAGCTTGTCCGGCACGCACATGGCCTCACGGATGCCGTTTTCCTGGCAGAGCTCGGTGACCCTGCTGAGAAGCACGGGATCGTCCTCGTGCGGGGTGAAGGGCATCTTTTCCCTGCCGCACAGGGAGACGAGTTTGTCCTGGGCCTCGATGAGGGGCATGACCTGGGCGCGGCCCCAGTCAAGGGCGTCGATGATCACGTCTTCGGGCACGATGTGGGCTTCGCCTTCGACCATGGTGAGGGCGGTGCGGCTCGCGGCGAAGACAATGTCGATGTCGCTCTTTTTGCGTTCGGAGATGGTGGGGTTGAGAACGAACTCGCCGTTGATGCGGCCCACGCGGGCGCCGACGACAGGTCCGTCGAAGGGCAGCGAGGAGAGGCAGATGGCGGCGGAAGCGCCTGTCATGGCCAGAATGTCGGGGTCGTTTTCCTGGTCAGCGGAGATGACCGTGGCCAGAACCTGCACATCCTGCTGCAGGCCCTTGGGGAAGAGAGGACGAATCGGGCGGTCGATGAGGCGGGAAACGAGGGTTTCGCGCTCGGAGGGACGTCCGATCTCGCGGCGGAAATAGCTGCCGGGAATGCGGCCGGCTGCGTACATGCGCTCGGAGTATTCGACGGTGAGGGGGAAGAAGCCCTTGTCGGCTTCCAGAGCGGCGGAGCAGACGGTAACGAGGACAACGGTGCCGCCGCACTGCAGGCAGACGGAGCCGTCGGCCTGATTGGCGATGCGCCCGTTCTCGAAAATGAATTCCTTGCCGGCCACACTGGCGGTGACGCGGACAGGGTTGAAGATATCCTTGAGCATGGCTCTCCTTGTGGTGGAAGGGGACTCCGGGAAAAGGAGGCAGGCATGCCTCGTTTTCCCGGATACCCCTTCGCGCGTTGGGCGCCCGGAGAAGACGGGCGCGGGAAAGAAAAAGGGGCCCTGAGGCCCCTTCATCAGCACAGAATGCAGTTACTTGCGCAGGCCGAGCTTGTCGATGAGGGCACGGTAGCGCTGGATGTCCTTGGACTTGAGGTAATTGAGGATGTTGCGGCGGTGGCCGACGAGCTTCAGAAGGCCGGTGCGGGAGTGGAAGTCCTTCTTGTGCACCTTGAAGTGTTCGGTGAGGCCTTCGATGCGGGCGGTCAGGAGGGCGACCTGGACTTCAGGGGATCCGGTATCGCCTTCGTGTCTGGCGTGTTCCTCGATAATTACCTTTTTCTGAGTAGAATCAATAGCCACAGCAGTTTCTCCTTAAAGAGAGTATAGGGTTAATTCCAAAGCCCCCTCGTTATGGCGAGAACGGGACCCGACGGATTTTCCTGAAGGGAGGCCACGGCGAGCTCGGTATCTCCCTGCAAGAGCAGGGCGAGCCCTCCGTTGGCGCGTATTCCGTCAAGAAGCCCGGCCGGACACGCGCAGGCAATGCCGTTGCGTACCCTGGCTGCCTCTTCCGCGCCGAGCCGGACCTGAGGCCAGCCGGCGAGCACCTCACGGATGGGGTGCACGTACTGCGGGAGAAGCTCCGGGTTCTTCTGCAGGAAGTCCAGGTCCACGGCCCTGTCAAGGCCGAAGGGGTGACTGTACTCCCGGGTCAGTTCCGTGAGCACGGCTCCGCACCCGAGTCGCATCCCCAAGCTGTGGGCGAGGGAGCGTATGTAGGTGCCGGAACTGCATTTGACCCGAAAACTGACAGCCGGAAGTTCTATGGAGAGAACCTCCGCCTGCGAAATTTCCACACGCTTTGTTTTTTCAGGGACGTCCTGTCCGCTGCGGGCCAGTCTGTAAAGAGGCCGGCCGTTGTGCTTGGCTGCGGAATAGGGGGGAACGGGTTGCATGTGGGAGCCCGTCCAGGAAGCGATGTCACGCCGTACGGCATCCGCGCTTATCCCGTCCCAGCCGTTTTCGGCGAGAACGGTTCCCTCTCTGTCCCAGGTGTCCGTTTCCCTGCCGAGCTCGAGAGTGCCGCGGTAAATCTTGGCGCCTCCGCCGAGCAGGTAGCCGGAGAGTTTGGTGCCCTGTCCGAGAAGGACAAGCAGGACACCGCCGGCCATGGGATCCAGCGTACCCGCGTGGCCGATCTTTTTCTGGCCCATACGTTTGATGGCCGTGATGCAGCGGTTGGAGGTCGGCCCTGAAGGCTTGTTCAGAACCAGAACGCCGTTCTGCTGCACGGGGCGGGGAGCAAGATCTTTGTGATCGCGGGGTGCTTCTGTCATGGCTGGTTGACTCTGATAGACAAAAATCGGGCGGAAGTCAAAGGATTAGACGAGCCCGGCGCGTCCTGCATGATTTTTCCCGAAAACTCACAGAGGTTTCGGATCCGTTCTGATAATGGCGGCGAGAAGCTCATTCTCCGCCTCGTCAGCAGGCAGCGCGATGGTGCCGCCCGCTGCCTTCACGTGGCCGCCGCCCCCGAAGACAGCTGCTATGGCCGCCACGTCGCTGTCGCCGGCCGCGCGCAGGCTGAAGCGCGTTTTCCCGGGATCCTGCTCCTTGAGGAGGGCCGCTATGCGGACGCCCTTCAGGGAGAGCATGCGTTCCACGAATCCCTCGCAGTCTTCCTGCGTCGTCGTGGTGCTTCCGAGATCGTCCAGCGTGCAGGAGCAGATGGCCACGGCGCCTGACGCCGCGGTGGAGACCTTCGCGGAAAGGCGGCTCCAGAGCCGGAAGCGGGGGACGGTCCAGGTCTTGTCGAGGCATTCCCTGATGGCGTGGATGTCAGCGCCCCTGAGGCTGAGCTCAGCCGCGAGGGCGAGCACTCCGGGATCCGTGTTGGAGTGGCGGAAGCCTCCCGTATCCGTGATGAGGCCGGTCATGAGGGCCGAAGCCATGGCGGGCGTGAAATCAGCGCCGGAAGCGTGAATGACCGAGGCCAGAAGCTGGGCCGTGGCCGCGGCTTCGGGATGAATCATGTTCGCCACGGTGCCCATGCCCGGGCCGGGGTGGTGATCCACGTTGACGCAGGCGAGAGAAGGCAGAAGCGCCCCGAGCTCATCTCCGAGCCGGGAAGGAGTCCCGAGGTCCAGGGCGAGCACGCACTGCGGGGTAAAGGGAAGACGGGCGAGGGAGGTATACACGGAAGCGGGGCGTTCCACGAATTCGAGATAGGCCGGCACGCCGTAAGGGGAGTAGAGGACGAATTCCCTGCCGAGGGCGCGCAGAAGGAAGCCCGCGGCCGTGACAGAGGCCAGGGCGTCGCCGTCCAGGTGGGCGTGTCCGCAGACGATGTAGCGGTCGTACCTTTTTAAGGCTCCGGCGACCGCGGCTGCCTCGTCCCGCCACGCGGCGGGGTAGGCCAGATCAGTCAAGAGCATAGATCTCCAGATGTGAGTCGGTGACTTCTTCTTTGGCCACGGCCTCCATCATGAGCTCGCATTTGTCCATTTTGCTGCGGAGATGACGCTCCGAGTTGGAGATGGAGACGACGGCCAGTCGGAGCAGCGTGAGGGAGTCCTCGGTTCCGTCCTCGGCAATGGCCACATTGAACTTGTTGTGTGTCTTCTGCTTGAGGCTGTTGGCAACCCGGCGCTTGGCCTTGAGGTTGTCATTGCCGTCCAGGGCGATCTCGATGGTGAGGTGAGCGATGTACATGCTGAAAAAAGCGGCGGATCTCCATGGGGAGATCCGCCTGCCGTCTGATGCTGTTATTCGAGGGTGGCAGCTTCCTGCACGGTCTCGAAGGCTTCGATGATGTCGCCGACCTTAATGTCGTTGTAGTTTTCGAGGCCCACGCCGCATTCGTTGCCGCGGACCACTTCTTTCGCGTCATCCTTGAAGCGCTTCAGGGAGCTGATGTGTCCGGTGTAGATCACGATGCCGTCGCGCATGAGACGGGCGCCCGCGTTGCGGGTGATCTTGCCGTCAGACACATAGGCGCCGGCGATGGTGCCCACCTTGGGCAGGGAGAAGGTCTGGCGCACTTCGGCCTGGCCGAGCACCACTTCTTTCTCCACGGGGGCAAGGAGGCCGGCCATGGCGTTCTTCACGTCGTCCACGAGCTTGTAGATGATGTCGTAGTAGCGGATATCCACGTTCTCGTGGGCCGCGATGGCCTTCACCTTGGCAGTGGGACGGATGTTGAAGCCGATGATGATGGCCTTCGAGGCGGAGGCCAGCAGAATGTCGGATTCGGTGATGGCGCCGGTGCCGGCGTGAACCACGTTGACGTTGACCTTTTCCGTGGAGACCTTCTTCAGGGATTCCTGAACGGCCTCAAGGGTGCCCTGCACGTCGGCCTTGAGCACGAGATTGAGGGTCTTCTGCTCTTCGTCGCCGGAGGAAGCCAGGAAGGTTTCGAGGGTCACCTTGGACTCGCTGGCGAGATCCTGTTCACGCTTCTTCTGGGCGCGGGCGTCGGCGATGCGGCGGGCGACCTTTTCGTCAGCCACGGCATCGAAGGCTTCACCGGCCTCGGGAACGCCGGCAAAGCCCTGCACTTCCACGGGGATGGACGGACCGGCCTCGCGGACCTTCTTGCCCTGGTCATTGAACATGGCGCGCACGCGGCCGGAGAAGGTGCCGCACACGAAGTAGTCGCCCTGATGCAGGGTGCCTTCCTGAATGAGCACGGTGCCCACGGGGCCGCGCCCCTTGTCCAGCTTGGCCTCAATAATGTGGCCGCGGGCGGGCTTGTTGGGGTTGGCCTTGAGTTCCATCACCTCGGACTGCAGGGCGAGAAGCTCGAGCAGTTCATCGAGGCCCTGGTGGGTCTTGGCGGAAACCTTGGCGCAGATGGTGTCGCCGCCCCATTCCTCGGGCTGCAGGCCGAGCTCGGAGAGCTCGCGCATGACGCGGTCGGGGTTGGCGCCGGGCTTGTCGATCTTGTTGATGGCCACGATGATCGGCACATTGGCAGCGCGGGCGTGGTTGATGGCCTCGCGGGTCTGCTCCATGACGCCGTCGTCGGCGGCCACAACCAGGATGACAAGGTCGGTGATCTGGGCGCCGCGGGCGCGCATGGCCGTGAAAGCCTCGTGGCCGGGGGTGTCCAGGAAGACGACGTCGCCGTTCTTGGTCTTCACGTGATAGGCGCCGATGTGCTGGGTGATGCCGCCGGCTTCGCCGCTCGTCACGTGCGTCTTGCGGATGGCGTCAAGCAGGGAGGTCTTGCCGTGGTCGACATGGCCCATGATGGTGACCACGGGCGGACGCGGCTTGAGATCCTCGGGCTTGTCGGGTTCGGTCTCGCCGAGATAGTCCTTTTCCTCGAAGCCGGTCTTCTCAACCTCGTAGTTGAATTCGGCGGCCACGATCTGGGCCGTGTCGAAATCAATGGACTGGTTGATGGTGGCCATGATCCCGAGGTTGAAAAGCACCTTGATGATTTCGTTGGCCTTGAGGCCCATCTGATGCGCCATATCGGAGACGCGGATGGCCTCGGCGATGCGCAGCTTGCGCTTCGCCGCCTTCAGGGGCTGGGTCACGGGCGCGGGAGACTGGGGCTTGCCGCCTTTGCGGTGTCCCTTGCTCCGGAAGCGGGGAGCGTCATGCTCCTCCTGATGATGCCCGAAATCGCTGGTCTGGAAATCCGTGCTGCGGCGTCCCTTGTTGCGCTTCTTCTTGCTACGGGTGTCAGTGGGCTGTTCCCCGCCGAAGTCCATGCCGCCCATGGATCCGCCCTGGCCGCCGCCCATGGAAGAAGAGCGGAAGCCGCCGGAGGGCCTGCCTCCGGGCGTGCGCGTGCGGGGTCCGCGGGAATCGCCGCCGTCACGCTGTCCGCCGTCACGCTGCCCGCCGGCCGGCCGGTCGCAGCGCGCAGACGGGGAAGGACGGGAAATGATGCGCACTCTCGGAGAGGCGCCGTCTTCCTGCTGCTCGGAGGCCTGCGCGGGGCGGGGCTTCGGCTTGGCGTCCTTCTGCGGGGCAGGGGCAACAATTCTGGCTGCGGGCGCGGCAGCGGGAGCGGGCTGCGCTCCCGCCTCGGCTTCGGGCTTCGGCTGGGGCTGGGCAGCTGTCCCGGCCTGCGGAGCCGGCGTGATGATGCGGGCCGCGGGAACTTTCACCGGGCTGGTCTCTTCAGGCCGGCTGATGACTCTGGCCGCGGCTGCGGGTTCCTGTTTCGCGGGCCTCTGCGCGGGAGCGCGCTGGGGCTTTCCGCCGTCGGCAGCCCTCTCGCGGGGAGCGGGCTTCGCGCCGGCTCCGTCCGCCGGAGCCGCGTTGCGGCGGTGGCGGACGATGACCTGCTTCTGGTCCTTGTCTGCCTGACGGATCTTTTCATAATGCCTGCGGAGCTTGTCGGCTTCCTCAGGCGTGACGGAACCCTGGACGCTGCGAACGGCAAGGTTCATCTCACGCGCTGTGCCAAGGAGCTCCTGACGCGGAATTTTCAGATCTTCCGCGAGGTCCTTTAACTTGATTTTGTCTTTGGTCATTTATTTCCCCCCCTGTGCCGTTTCGCAGTGCGGTATTTGGAAAATTTTGTCTGGCAGGATTCCCGGCCGCAGACGTACCACCCCCTGCCGGGGAGGGTCTTCTTCGGGTCGGGAACGAACTCTCCTCCGGGGTCCCGGACATAGCGCGTCAGGTTCTGCTTCGGAAAACGCTGCCTGCAGATGACGCACATGCGCTCGGGCCCCGGGCACGCCCCGCTACCGGGCGTCTTCGGGTCCGTTTTCGTCATCGGCTCCATCCTTGGCTTCCCCGTCCGGATCCGTGAAACCGGCTTCGGAGGGATCCTGGTCATCGGTGCCGTCGACGGTGCCGGCGCTGGGATCATCGGTGCCGTATTCCTCGGGCTCGGGCTCCTCTTCCTGTCCGGCGTTTTCCGCCGCGTCAGCGGCGGGCCTGTTCATGAATTCGACGGAGGAGGATTCGGGCTGTTTTTCCACCACGGGGGCGAGGAAGTTGATGGCGGCTCTTAGCTGGGCGATGCGGGTGCCGGTGAGGCTCAGTTTCTCGCCGAGCTCACCGTCCGTGGCGGCGCGCAGCTTGTCCAGGGTGTTGAAGCCGGCCTTGAGGAGATCCTCCACGGAGACCTCGGCGACGCTGGCCACCTGTTCGAGCCCGTGTCCCAGTTTCTTGTCAGCGTCCAGCTTGTGCCTGGTCTCGCTGTAGATATCGATCTTCCAGCCGAGCAGGCGCGCGGCCAGTTTGACGTTCTGGCCCTTGCGGCCGATGGCCGGAGTCAGCTGATCATCGGGAACGATGACTTCGAGAAGGTTCTCGGCCTCGTTCACAACGATGCTGGAGACGACAGCCGGAGCCATGGCGTTCTTCGCGTAGGTTTTGATGTCCGGGCTCCAGACCACGATGTCGATGCGCTCACCGTGCAGTTCCTGCACGATGTTCTGGATGCGGGAGCCCCTGACGCCCACGCAGGCGCCCACGGGATCCACGTCGCGGTCGCGGGAGACAACGGCGACCTTGGCGCGGGAGCCGGGATCGCGGGCCACGCCGAGAATCTGGATGACGCCCTCGTCGACTTCAGGCACCTCGCGGCGGAAGAGGGCGGCGAGGTAATCGCGGTGGGAGCGGGACACCACGACCTGCGGGCCGCGGACGTCCTTGCGTACGTCGATGATGATGGCCTGAATCTGATCGCCGCGTTTGTAGTGCTCCTTGGCGATCTGCTCCTCGCGCGGCAGAATGGCCTCGGTGCGGCCGAGGGAAATGACCCAGCCGCCCTTGTCGCGGCGCTGCACCGTGCCGGAAACGATCTCGCCAATGCGGTCCTTGAACTCGTCAAAGATCTGGGCCTGCTCCGCGTCGCGCATGCGCTGGATGATGACCTGCTTGGCGGACTGGGCGGCGATGCGGCCGAGATCCTCGATGTTCACGCGGAAGCCCACCTCGTCGTCGAGCTGGACCGAGGGATCGTGCTTCCTGGCGTCGGAAATGGCGATCTGCGTGTCCTCGTTGGCCACGTCGTCGTCAGGCACCACGATCTTGAACTGGTAGACTTCGATGTCGCCGGTTTCCTCGTTGTACGTGACTTCGACGTCGATATCCTCGCTGTAGCGGCGCAGCACCGAGGTGCGTACGGCCTCCTGCAGCGTCTCGATGAGCATATTGCGATCCAGGCCTCTGTCCTTGCAGATCTGATCAATGGCCTTTTTCAGTTCAAGATTCATGAATTTTTCCCTTTTTGAGCTTTAGAAGAGCTGTTCTTTTTGGCCTTGCCGGGACGGCTGCCCCGGCCGGGCTTCTGAGGGCGGGCATAAATGTAGACGCGGCGGACCCTGCGTGCGGAGGAGAAGGGGAGCGTCACAGGCGGGCAGTCCTCGGGGAGAAACGTGCCGTCTTCGGAGACGCTTCCGGGCTGCAGGACGAAAGAATCGCCGCCGGCCTCTAAAAGGGTGCCGCGCCACACGCGGTGCGGCTTCACCGGATCGCCGGGCGTGATGGCCTCGGGATACCGGGCGTCAATGATTTCCCCCGTGTAATCCTTCATCTGGTCCGCGGAAAAGAAGAGCCTGTCGAGGCCCGGCGTGGAAACTTCCAGCGTATAGGGCCGGTCGATGACCTCTTCAGCGTCCAGCGCCAGGGCGAGCTGCCGCGAGATGCTTTCGCACTGATCCACGGTGGCCGAAATGTTCTCAGGAATGTCCCCGCCCTCTGTCTCTGCGGGGGCTTCTTCTTCCGCCTTTCCGGGCATATCCACGTACAGGCGGACGAGCATGCGGCCGGCTTCGATGACTTCGAGGCCCCATATCTCCAGATTCTGGGCCCCGACGGCGGGCCCGGCCAGCTGTAAAATTTTCGCTTTCAGCGTGTTTTCAGACACGTTTTCTGTACCCCACCACGGGTTTAAGGGTCAAAAAAAAGGGGGCCTTTACAGGCCACCCTTCTGTGAACTTGCTGTTCTCAAATGGATGTTGCAGCCTCGCGGCTGCACCGACGCCGGATACTTACTAAAGAGAGAGCCTCCGTGTCAAGTCTTCGGGGCCTTTCTTCCCGAAAAAAGGCGCTTTTTATGCCAGCCGGACGGAATCCGTCATGGCGGCCGCGAGGAGGAGCCTGTTCTCTTCCACGAGCCGCCGGCAGGCCGAGGGCATGGCCAGGGCCCCGAGTCCCGCCATGTCCGTCCACTGCCAGGACGTGCCTTCTTCCGTGAGCGGAACAGGAGGCGTTTCTGTCTTCTTCACGGGCCGCAGGAGAAAGCCCTGCAGGCACACCCTGTGGTTGGTGAACGTGTGGTTTATGGCAGGGAGGGCCGCGGTGACGGCAGTGTCGAGACCGGTCCTGTCCCTGACGGACGCGACGCAGGCTTTCTCCGGGGGCACGCCGTCCTCAGCCACGCCGCCCGGGAAATCCCAGAGCCCGCCCCAGCGGCCCTTCGGGGGACGCCGCAGGACGAGGCATCTGCCAGAGGAAAGAATGAGGCCGGCGGTCGTGGTGAGGCGGATCGTTTCCGGGGGCGCTTTTTTCACGGGCCTTTCACGGGCTGTGCCCCGTTCTCCGGCGAGGCAGAAGCCCCGCACGGGGCAGTCTCCGCAGCGGGGGGCCTTTCCGCAGACGAGGGCGCCGAGCTCCATCATGGCCTGGTTGTGCGTCCTGGCCCGTCCGGGGGGAAGAAGTTCCCCGGCGAGCTCCGCCACGCGGAGCCTGGCCGTCTTTCCCGAAAGGGGCTCGTCAATGTCGAAGAGGCGGGTGACGATGCGTTCCACGTTGGCGTCCACGCAGGCGATGTCGTGATTGAAGGCGATGCTCGCTATGGCCGCGGCCGTATAGGGACCGACACCCGGCAGGGAGCGTATGGCTTCCGGATCGGAGGGGAAGCGGCAGTGAAAGCGCTCTTTCAGGATGGCGGCGGCCCTGACCACGGCGCGCGCCCGCGAATAGTAGCCGAGTCCCTCCCAGGCCCTGAGCACGGCCTCCTCGGAAGCGGCAGCGAGGGCGGCAATATCCGGAAACTTTTCCATCCATTTCCGGTAATAGGCCACGCCCCGCTCCATCTGCGTCTGCTGGAGCATGATTTCGGAGATCCACACATGATAGGGCTCGTAGTCCTCACGCCAGGGCAGGGGGCGGCGGACCCGGAGAAACCAGTTTTCAAGGGCTTTATGGAAGGCGTCCGCGTCCTTCAGCGGAGATATGACGCGGGGCATGTCACATCCCTCCCGCGGCGGTGCGTATTGTCAAGGCGGCCCGCATAACGTAAGAAAAGCCGGTATGAAAACGCGTGCGGCCAGTGTGATGACGCCGCATCCAAGAAGGAGATATCATGTCTGAAAATCCTGTTGTGCTGCTGGAAACGACTTCCGGCGACATCCTTGTGGAGCTTTATCCCGACAAGGCTCCGGAAACGGTTGCCAACTTCCTGAAGTACGTCGATAACGGCTTCTACAATAATACAATCTTCCACCGTGTCATCCCCGGCTTCATGATCCAGGGCGGCGGCCTCACTGCCAGAATGCAGCAGAAGGACACCGAGGCTCCCATTAAGAACGAGGCCGACAACGGCCTGAAGAACGACCGCGGCACCATCGCCATGGCCAGGACCATGGATCCCCACAGCGCCACGGCCCAGTTCTTCATCAACCTCGTTGACAACGACTTCCTGAACTTCCAGGCTCCCAGCGGCAACGGCTGGGGGTACTGCGTGTTCGGTAAAGTGACCGAAGGCATGGACGTGGTCGACAAGATCGCCAAGGTGAAGACCACCACCGTGGGCATGTATCAGGACGTTCCTTCTGATCTCGTGGTGATTACCGGCGCCAGCCGCTTCGAATAGAACAGGCGGTCAGAACCGCGTCCGCGAAGAAAACCGTGCTGTTCCGGGCTTTCCCCGGATTGGAGATTATGGTGAGAAAACTTCTGCTTTCTCTTGTCCTTGTCCTTTCTCTGCCGGCGCTGGCCCGGGCTGACAATGATCTCATTCAGCCTGATGCCTACCTCTGCGCAGAACTCATTTCCGAGCCCGGCATCATGAAGGGTGAGCCTCCGCTGTTCCAGGCCCTCCAGGTCGACGGATGGGTGTCCGCCGAGATCGGCCAGAATGTCGCCTCTCCCGACACCGTGCAGGTGGTGCTCACGCAGACCTATATGTGGTGCCAGAAGAACCCTGACGTAAAGGTGATGCAGCCCTGGAAGGAAATGCGCTCCACGGGACCGAAAGTCGAGGGCCGGTGGAACGCCGAAACCTCAACCTGCCGCGACTACGCGCTCGATCCTGATGACGCCAGCGGCTTCATCATCTGGCTCGACGCCTGGAACCGCAAAACCCAGAATACCGCCAAATCCATTCTGAAGTCCGATTCCGATATCCAGGAATTCATCGACGCCTGCATGATCAGCCCGCAGAAGAAGATGATTGATGTGCTGAGGGAACACGCCAAATAGCGGAGTCCTACCCCTGAAAAAACGAGGACGGTCCTTTCCGGGGCCGTCTTTTTTTTTGTGCTTCCGGCATGGCGCATTCCGGCCGCCTGTGGTGTGGAATGCCGGAGTCCTGCCAGAGAGCCCGGCTTCCCCTTGTGGCTGCGCATGGGGAAAACGCAGGGGCTGTGCTCTGAAAATGCCATACTGTTTCTGTTTTACGGCATACCGGAGTGGGAAAAGGGGTGTCTTTCCAGAAAAGCTGTAGGAAGAAGAAAAATGAACCCTCTGTTCCGGAAGGGGCCGGTTCCGCAGCGCTGAGGGGGCCCGCAGAAACAGAAAGGGTCCCCTCCGGAGCGGAGAGGACCCTTTCTTCATTGTTGCACGTGAAACAATTCCGGGGAGGGATGGCCTGTCCCCCCGGAAACTACACCTTGCGGTAGCGGGCGCCGGTGTCGGCGGAGGTCACCATGGCGGCGTAACGCCTCAGGATACCGTAGGGGCTCTTCTTCTCGGGAGCCTTGTACTCGGCGCGGCGTTTTTCGAGTTCCTCGTCGCTGACCTTCAGCTCAAGCTTGCGGCCGGGAATGTCGATATGGATGATGTCGCCGTCCCTCACAAGGCCGATGGGGCCGCCGTCAGCGGCTTCAGGGGAGATGTGGCCGATGGCCGCGCCGTTGGTGCCGCCGGAGAAGCGGCCGTCCGTGAGCAGGGCTACGTCCTTGCCGAGGCCCATGCCGGTGATGGCTGCGGTAGCGGAGAGCATCTCGCGCATGCCCGGGCCGCCGCGGGGGCCTTCGAAGAGAATGACAACGCCGTCATTGGGCTTGATCTTGCCGTCGAGAATGGCCTTCATGGCGTCTTCCTCGCTGTAGAAGACTTTGGCCGTGACGTCGCGGCAGAGCATTTCGGGAGCAACGGCCGCCTTTTTGACCACGGCGCCCTTGGGGGCGATGTTGCCGCGCAGGATGGAGATGCCGCCGTCTTTGGAGTACGGATTCTCGAGAGTGTGGATGACATCCGTGTTGAGAATCTTCGCGTCTTTGATGTTCTCGCCCACGGTCTTGCCCGTGACGGTGAGGCAGTCGGTATGGATGAGGCCGCCTCTGGCGAGTTCGTTCATGACAGCGCGGATGCCGCCGGCGTTGTCGAGGTCGATCATGTAGTGCTTGCCGGCCGGGGACAGATGGCAGAGGTTCGGGGTCTTGCGGCTGACGGCGTCAAAGATGTCCAGATTGATGTCGAGATTGGCCTCGCCGAAGATGGCGGGCAGATGCAGAACCGTGTTGGTGGAGCAGCCGAGGGCCATGTCGACAGTGATGGCGTTTTCCACGCTCTTCCTGGTGACGATGTCGAGCGGACGGATGTTCTGGCGCAGGAGCTCCATGACACGCATGCCGGAGTACTTGGCCAGACGCAGGCGGGCGGAGTAGACGGCCGGAATGGTGCCGTTGCCGGGCAGGGCCACGCCGATGGTCTCGGCAAGGCAGTTCATGGAGTTGGCCGTGAACATGCCGGCGCAGGAACCGCAGCCGGGGCAGGCGCGCTCTTCCATCTGCTGGAGTTCTTCGGCGTTGAGTCTGCCGGCCTTGTAGCCGCCCACAGCCTCGAACACGGAGATAAGGTCAGCGTGCTTTCCGTCCGCCGCGTAGCCGGGAAGCATGGGGCCGCCGGAGACGAGGATGGAGGGCAGGTTCAGGCGCATCATGGCCATGAGCATGCCGGGGACGGTTTTGTCGCAGTTGGGGATGAAGACGAGGCCGTCGAAAGAGTGGGCGCGGGCCATGATTTCGCAGCTGTCGGCGATGTAGTCCCTGGAGGGCAGGGAGAAGCGCATGCCTTCATGGTTCATGGCGATACCGTCGCACACGGCGATGGCGGGAAATTCGAGAGGAGTGCCGCCGGCCATGCGGATGCCGGCCTTGACCGCTTCGGCGATCTTATCGAGGTGCATGTGGCCGGGAACCACCTCGCTGGCGGAGTTGACGACGCCGATGATGGGGCGGTCGATTTCTTCCTTTGTCAGGCCGAGCGCGTAGAGCAGCGACCTGTGGGGGGCTTTTTCGAGCCCCTTTTTCATGAGTGAGCTTTTGCTGTCATCCATTGTAAAAAACCTCGGGATAGAGTCGGAATGGCTGTTAGGGCGTGAAAATATAGGCCAAAAGCACGGGGGCGTCAAAAAACGGGAGGCCGCTCCTCCCTGCGGGGGATGCCCGCCGCTTTTCGCTTGAGGGCGCGTGGGAAACAGGCTAGAGAGACACGCATGCAGGGAAAGAATCCGACACTCGCGAAACGTTATCTCTTCAAGCTTCTGGCCAACGTGGCTTCCGTACCCGTCTACCTGGCGATGGAAGCCATCCTGCCGCGCGCCCTCGGACCGAAGATGTACGGCGGTTACAGCTTTGCGACCAATCTCTTCTACCAGATGGCCGGCTTCCTGGACATGGGCACGAGCACATGCTTCTACAATTCCCTGTCCCGGCGCCAGACCGAGTCCGGACTTATCGCCTACTACATGCGGGCGTCTCTCCTCGTGCTCGTCATCACCATGGCCGTGGCCATGCTCTTCTTCGCCGTGCCTTCCTGCGGCAGCCTTTTCATGCCCGATGTGCCTCTGTGGCTCGCCCCGCTGGCCGCCTTCTGGGCTTTTCTCACATGGTGGGGGCGCGTGCTCAGATCCATGAACGACGCCATCGGCGCCACAGTGAGTTCCGAGATGGTGCGCACCGTGGTTTCCCTTGTAGCCGTCGTCGCTCTGGGCGGCCTCTTCTTCTTCGGCGTCCTCGACATCGGCACGCTCTTTCTGCAGCAGTACTGTATGCTCGCGTGCACGGCCATCGGATTCTGGTTCGTCACCGTGCGTTACGGCCGGGGCCAGTGGCTGCCCTCGGGAACCATTTCCATGCGCCTTACCAGAGAGCAGAAAAAAGCCTATTTCCGGGAATTCTTCGACTATTCCAATCCCCTTTTCGTACAGGCCCTCCTGGCCTTCTTCATGCTCTCTGCCGAACGCTGGCTTCTGCAGTGGTTTGACGGTTCGGCAGAGCAGGGATTCTTCGCGCTGTCCCAGAAAGTGAGCATGGCCTGCTTCCTCTTTGTCTCCGCCATGACGCCGCTTCTCATGCGTGAACTTTCCATCGCATGGGGCAGACACGACGTGACGGCCATGGCTCATCTCGTCAACCGTTTCGCCCCGCTTCTCTATGTGGTAGCCGCCTATTTCTCCTGCTTCACGCTCTCCGAGGCCACGTTCCTCGTCCATCTCTTCGGCGGTTCCCAGTTCACGGAAGCCATTCTGCCCGTGCAGATTATGGCCCTCTATCCCCTGCACCAGGGATACGGCCAGCTTGCCACGTCCATCTTTCACGCCAGTTCCAGAACAAAGGTGCTCAGGAACATGCAGGCCCTTGAATGTGTATATGGCCTCTCCGCAGCCTGGTTCCTGCTCGCCCCAGCAGACCTCTGGGGCCTCGGGCTCGGCGCCACGGGCCTCGCCTGCAAAACCGTGGGCGTGCAGTTCATCAGCGTGAACCTCTACATGTGGCTGGCCTCCCGCTTCGTGCCCCTCGCGTTCTGGCGTAATCTCTTCCATCAGATCTGGAGCCTCGGCCTGCTTCTCGGACTCGCCTTCGGCTGCCGCGAGCTCACCCTGTATCTGGGGATTGGGAATCTTGATTCCTTTGTGCGCTTCTTCTGCTCCGGAGTCATCTACACCGCCGTCCTAGGCCTTGTCGGCGTCCTCTGCCCCGCGCTCCTCGGGCTCTCCCGCCAGGAAGTGCGGGACTTTGTGAAGCGCATCCGCCACAGGGAACTGTGAGTTTTCCGGGCTCTTGCATTGCCCGGGAAAAAGGAAGTATAAATCTGAAATTGCTGGGGGAGCCGAAAGGCTGAGAAAGGGCTGACACCCTGACCCCGGGAACAGGTTATGCCTGTTCTGACACCTGATGCAGGTAATACTGACGAAGGGAAAGCAGCCAGAGCTCCGTGCAGCTGAACGGTACGCCATATCCGCTTTTCCTCCGCGTCAGGGAAAGCGGTTTTTTTGTTTCTTACGGGGTAACGCATATGGAAAAAATCACCTGTACCGTCAATGGACAGGAAACGGCGTTCGCGAAGGGTTCCACCATGGAAGACGTGGTGAGAAGCCTCGGTGCGGATCCGGCGAAGGTCGTGGTCGAACGCAACGCCGTCATCGTGCCCAGGGAAAAATTCGCTGCCGTGGAGGCCGGCGAAGGCGACGTCATCGAGGTCGTGCAGTTCGTGGGAGGGGGGTAGTCAGCCTTTTCCCCCAGGATGGTGCGCGTATCTTTTTCTGAAGGAGCTTAACATGGAAGATAAATTTGTACTCGGCGGCGTGGAACTCAGAAGCAGGCTTTTCATGGGCACGGGCAAATACGCCTCGGATGATCTCATCCCGAAAGTGGCCGAAGCGAGCGGCGCGGAAGTGGTGACCGTGGCCATGCGCCGCGTGGATCCCCAGAACAGGGGAATTATGGCGCATATCCCCGCTGGCATGCGCCTCCTGCCCAATACTTCGGGCGCCAGAACTGCCGATGAGGCCGTGCGCCTCGCCCGCATTGCCAAGGCCGCGGGCTGCGGCACCTGGGTGAAGATCGAAGTCATTTCCGACACGCGTCACCTCCTTCCTGACGGGTACGCCACGGCCAAAGCCACGGAGATCCTCGCCCGCGAAGGATTTACCGTCCTTCCCTACATCAATCCCGATCTCTATGTGGCCCGGGCCTGCGTGGATGCCGGCGCTGCCTGCGTCATGCCCCTTGCCGCTCCCATCGGCACCAACCGCGGTCTGCGTACGAAGGAAATGATTGGGATCCTCATCGAGGAAATGAGCGTGCCGGTCGTCGTGGACGCCGGAATCGGACGCCCCTCCGAGGCCTGCGAGGCCATGGAGATGGGCGCTGACGCCTGTCTCGTGAACACGGGCATCGCTTCAGCCCGCGACGCCGTGGCCATGGCCCGCGCCTTCGGAATGGCTGTCAGGGCCGGCCGCGAGGCGTTTCTCGCCGGGTTCGGCGGGGTGCGCGCCCAGGAAGAGGGCGCTTCCGCCTCGTCTCCGCTCACCGGGTTCCTGCGCTAGGAGGCCGGCATGGAAACCTTTACCGAATTCTGGAAGGCCCAGGACAGGGAACAGCGCGAAAAAGATGTGGCGGCCATGACCGCCCGCGACGTCTCGGACGCTCTCAACAAGGAAGTCCTTTCCCCGCGCGACTTTCTGGCCCTGCTTTCCCCTGCCGCGGCCCCGTACCTCGAGGCTATGGCCCGCCGCGCCCACGAGCTCACGGCCCGTTATTTCGGCCGCGCCGTGAATCTCTTTACGCCCCTTTATATCTCCGATGTGTGCACCAACCACTGCCGCTACTGCGGTTTCAACGCGGAGAACAAGCAGAAGCGTACGCATCTCACCGTGGACGAGGCTTATGCCGAAGCCCTTGCCATCTATAAGGACGGCCTGCAGGACATCCTGCTCCTGACCGGCGAAGCCCCCGGTATCTCCACGCCCCAGTACATCGCCGACGTGGTGCGCCGCATCAAGCCGCTTTTCGCCTCCATCGGCATCGAGGTCTATTCCCTCACCGAGGACGAGTACGTCATGATGGCCGAGGCCGGCGTGAACTACATGACCATGTTCCAGGAAACGTACAACCCGGTGCTCTACAAGTATCTGCACCCGGCCGGCCCCAAGAGCAATTATGAATACCGCCTGGACGCGCCGGAAAGGGCAGGACGCGCCGGCATGCGCTCCCTCTCCCTGGGTGCCCTGCTCGGCCTGGACAGGCTCTATGACGACGGCTACGCCACGGGACTGCATGCCTGGTGGCTGCAGCGCCGTTTCCCCGGCACGGACATCGGCCTGTGCATCCCGCGCATCTGCTCCCACGAGGGCAGCTTCGACATTCCCTATCCCCTCGATGACAGATCCTTCGTGCAGTACCTTACGGCGCTGCGTATCTTCCTGCCGCGGGACTGTCTCACCTGCTCCTCCAGGGAAAGCGCGGACATGCGCAATCATATCGTGCAGATCTGCGTGAACCGTGTTTCCGCCGGTGTTTCCACGGCCGTGGGCGGCAGGGTCAAGTTCAGCCACACCCCGCCCCAGTTCGACATCACGGACAAGCGCGGCGTGGAGGAGATGGAGCGCGACCTCATCTCCCTCGGCTATCAGCCCGTCATCAAGGACTGGGAGGATCCCACGCTCTCCTCCACGGTCAGGGTGTAGCCTCACCATGGCAGGCACGCTTCTTGAGGGGCTCTCCCGCTACCTCGGAGAAGAGGAGCTCGCGCGTCTCGCTGCTCCCCGCATCGGCTTCGCAGGCTGCGGAGGCATTGGGTCCAACGCCGCGCTCATGCTGGCGAGATCGGGCGTGCGCCGCTTCCTTCTCGTGGATCATGACACTGTGGACGCGAGCAACCTGAACCGGCAGCAGTTCATGCCGCGGGACGTGGGACGTCCCAAGGCGGAAGCCCTCAGGGATCGTCTTCTGGAGCTCGATCCGGAGCTCGACGTGGACGTCAGGGTGAAAAAGCTCACGGAACAGAACGCGGACCGGTATGTGCCTCTCGCGGACATCTGGGTCGAGGCCTTTGACGCTCCGGAGTGCAAGCGTTTCCTCGTGGAGCGCGTCATGATGGCCGGGAAGCGCGTGGTGTCGGCCTCCGGCCTCGGCGGCTGGGGAGGCCCGCCCATGCGCAGACGGGAGCTCGGCCTCCTGACCCTGGTCGGCGACTTCACCACGGACGTGGCCGATCACGCGCCCTTCGCCCCCCGCGTCACCGAGGCGGCGGCCCTCATGGCTGATACCGTTTTCGGATGGATACTCGGGAAAATGGCGGACTGACGCCTGTCTTTCCCAGAAACAGTGCCCCCCCGGAAGCGGCGCTTCCGGGGGGGCATCCGTCTTCTGAAAGTTTTCCGGATCAGAATTCGAGGCTGCCCGGCGTGCGCGGGAAGGGGATCACGTCACGTATGTTGCTCACGCCCGTGAGCATCATGATGAAGCGCTCGAAACCCATGCCGAATCCCGAATGAGGCACTGAGCCGAAGCGGCGCAGATCAAGGTACCAGTCGTAGCTGCTGGCTTCCTGCCCCATGGCCAGAATGCGGTCCCTGAGAAGGTCATAACGCTCCTCGCGCTGGGAGCCGCCGATGAGTTCCCCGATGCGGGGCACGAGCAGATCCATGGCCGCCACGGTGTCCCCGTCGTCGTTGGCACGCATGTAAAAAGCCTTGATGTTGCGCGGGTAGTCCGTGACCATGGTGGGCTTTTTGAAGTGCTCTTCGGAAAGGTAGCGCTCGTGTTCTGTCTGCAGGTCGATACCGTAGGATACGGGGTACTCGAAGTTCTTTCCGCTCTTCTGAAGTATGCTGATGGCCTCCCTGTAGGTGATGCGGGCAAAGTTCTCGCCCGTCACCGTTTTGAGGCTGTCGATAAGCCCCGGCTCAACCCAGCGGTCAAAGAGAGCGAGTTCCTCAGGGCAGGTGGAGAGCACCTCGTCGACGCAGGAGCGGACGAAGTCCTCGGCGAAATCCATGAGGTCAGGGAGTTCGCAGAAAGCGAGCTCGGGCTCAATCATGACAAACTCGGCGGCATGGCGCGGCGTATTGGAGTTTTCGGCGCGGAACGTGGGACCGAACGTGTAGACGCGGCCGAGTCCCATGGCCAGGGCTTCGGCTTCAAGCTGGCCGGAAACAGTCAGGTTGCACTGATGGCCGAAAAAGTCCTTTGAAAGATCCTTCTCCCCAGGAGAAAGCGTGGTCACGCGGAACATCTCGCCCGCACCCTCGCAGTCTGAACCCGTGAGAATGGGAGTGTGCACCCAGAAGAAGCCGTTCCTGCGGAAAAAGGCGTGGACAGCGGCAGCCGCGCGGGCGCGCACGCGGAAGACGGAGGAGTACTTGTTGGTGCGCACGCGGAGGTGGGCGATGCTGCGCAGAAACTCGTCGGAATGGCGTTTCTTCTGGAGCGGGTAGGTCTCGGGATCCGCATGTCCGAGGATACGCAGCGTTTTCGCGTGCAGTTCCCAGCGCTGCCCCTTTCCGGGAGAGGCGACAAGATCGCCTTTCACACAGAGCGAGGCGCCCGTGCCGTCACCGCCGAGTTTTTCACGGACGGGAGAATCCGAGTCGACGACGCACTGCAGGTTGGTGAGGCAGGAGCCGTCGTTGATTTCAAGAAAAATGACATCCTTGGCGTCACGGCGCGTGCGGATCCAGCCGCATACGGTCAGATCCGCGACGGGGGCTTCCGATGCCAGGGCATCCCTGATGAGCGTTCTCAGCATGACCATTCCTCCTCGTGAACGTATCTTTTAATTTTATCCGCAAAGGCGGGGAACCTCAATTGCGGGCGTGGCGGGCACATTGAGTTTTCGCAGAGGGAACGGTATGATCTCTCCTCGTGAGCCCCGGTTTCCCGGGCTGGCCCCATGAAAAGACCTGCAGAGGAGATACAGCATGTCCAGAATCCTTCTTTCCATCGCAGCCGTCTGCGTTCTTCTGTTTCCCGCTTCCGGCGCCATGGCCGCCCCGGCTCCTGATTCCGGCACAGCCAAGGTGCAGGCTCCTCAGGACAAGCCCGCCAAAACGGACAGCCGCGTCACTGTGGTGTCCGTCACGCTGGACGGCAGCGACAGCGTTGGCGCCAGGCTCGGAATGAAGCTGAAGGAAGCGTTCAACAGTTCGAATCTCTTCAGCCTCTCTGAAGCCGACAGCCCCAAGCTGCGCATCCTGGTCGATACAAAATCCGAATTTCCCAGCCGTCCCGGCGTCGGCTCCGTGTATTCCGTCACCTGGGTCTTCAGCCAGGGAGAAGGCTATCTGCCCTTCCTGCTCTCCAAGGAGATCGGTACGCTGACCATGGACGAGGTTGACGGTCTTGTGGCGCGCCTTGTGGAACGTACTGACGGACTTTCCGTGAAATACGGCAATCTCTGGAAGAAATAATTTTCTGAACCGGCCTGCAGGCCGGGAACGGATTCAGGCGGACGCTGTTTATACAATGGCGTCCGTTTTTTATCTCAGCTTCTGCTCGTTCAGCAGAACGAACAGGTTGGCCATGAAGGCTTCGATGGCGCGTGCGGGCGTGACCTGGGCCTGAATCAGGTTTTCGGCTTCGTACAGGAAACGGCAGGCAAGAACCTGAGAAGCGGGCGGCATGTCCCCGAGAATGTGTTCGAGGTGTCCGGGATGGGGACTCCGGGCCATGACGCGCAGAAGGCTTTTCTGTACAGCGGTGAGCATGGCACGGCCCTGGGCCGCCGTGAAGCCGTGCTGTCCCGTGACGGCAAAGAGACCGCGTCCTGTCTCGAGAAAGTCAGCTATGCTGTCCTGCAGGGCCGCCGTTTCCGCGTCGGCCTGTTCGGGATCCGGCCAGGGAAGGGTGAAGCAGAAGGAACGGGAGACGAGTGTTGGCAGTATCTGCTCCCGCTGCGGGGTGAGCAGGACGAAGAGCGTGGACGGGGAGGGCTCTTCGAGGGCCTTCAGAAGGGCGTTGGCGGCTTCGGTGCGGGTTGTCTCTATGCCGGCGAGAATAACCACCCTGAAGCCCGGATTGTGCGGGGGATCGCTGATGACGGACTTGAGCCCGCGCACGTTGTCCATGCTGAGGGCGCGGATTTTCCCGGGATTTTCTTTGTCTTCTTTATTGGAAATGCGGCCGTCCAGGGCGATGAGATCGAGATATTCGAAGGCCGCTATCTGGCGGCAGGTGGGACAGGAGAGGCAGGGGGTGCCGGTCTGCCGGGCGGAAGGGCAGGAGCAGCGGCAGGCCCAGTAGAGAGCCGCGTCCGTGCGCGCGGCTTCCGAACCGCCCTCGAGGAGCAGCACCTGCGGGGGTGCTGCTCCGAGGCTGTCCAGGCGTTCCCTGACAGACTGGAAAGCCGGGCCTGAAACGGCCTCAAGGACGGGATCGGACATTAGAGAACGATGGTCTGATTTCTGCCGGGGCCGACGGAAATAATGGAGACCTTCACGCCGGTGAGCTGCTCGACGCGCTTAATGTATTTCTGCACGTTGCCCGGCAGGGCGGCGAAGGTCCGGCAGTCGGAAATGTCCTCATCGAAGCCGGGGAGCTCCTCGTAGATGGGGGTCACATCGGCGAGGGCGTTTTCACCCTGCGGAGGATATTCCATGCGGCGGCCCTTGTACTTGTAATCCACGCAGATCTTCAGCTTGGGAATGCCGCGGAGCACGTCGATTTTGGTCATGGCGATGTCGGTGAGGCCGCAGAGCAGGGCGGACTCGCGGACGACCACGGCGTCAAGCCAGCCGCAGCGGCGCGGACGGCCCGTGGTGGCGCCGAATTCATGTCCGTTGTCCTGCAGGAACTTGCCGGTTTCGTCTTCAAGCTCGGTGGGGAAGGGGCCGGCTCCCACGCGGGTGGTATAGGCCTTCATGACGCCCACGATACGCTGGATGAAGTTCGGACCGACACCGGAACCGATGGCCGCGGCGCCGGCCACGGTGTTGGAGGAGGTCACAAAGGGGTAGGTGCCGTGGTCGATATCGAGGTGCACGCCCTGGGCGCCTTCCCAGAGCACGCTCTTGCCGCTTTTGGAAGCGTCGAGAAGGGCCTCGGACACGTCGCGCAGGTAGGGCGTGATGCGATCGGCGATGCTGAGGAGCTCATCGGTGACCTTGTCGGGATCCATGGGCTCGGTCTTGTAGAGCTCGGTGAAGAGAATGTTCTTTTCGGTAAGGGCAGCGCGGATCTTGGTGCGCAGGAGATCCGGATCTGTGAGATCATTGGCGCGGATACCGATACGGGCGGCCTTGTCCTCGTAGCAGGGACCAATGCCGCGGCCCGTGGTGCCGATCTTCTTGCCGGCCTTCAGGCTTTCCCTGGCGAGGTCAATGGCGCGGTGGTAGGGAAGAATGAGATGCGTCTTGGGGCTGATGCCGAGCCTGGTGGCGGACATATTGACGCCCTTCGTCTTGAGCGAATCCACTTCCTTCAGGAAGACGTACGGATCGAGAACGACACCGTTGCCGATGAGGCAGAGTTTTTCCTCGTGGAGAATACCGGAGGGGATGGTGTGCAGGATGGTGCGCTCACCGTTCACTTCGATGGTATGCCCGGCATTGTTGCCGCCCTGGAAACGCACGATGACATCGCTGTCCGTAGCCAGCATGTCAACGATTTTTCCCTTTCCTTCGTCGCCCCACTGGGAGCCGATAATAACGGTATTGGCCATATTTTCACCTTTTTCAGATTCCCGGGAAAAGCCGGAAAACCGGTAGAATAGTCTCCGAATCTCTCCTGCGCGGACGCGACAGGGCGCGCGGGCGGGAAAACGGAAACGCAAAAACTTTACTTATGCAAATAAGCGGATTCTGACAAGTTTACTTCCCGTCCCCGCCGGGTTCCTTCAGCGGTTTGAAGGCAAGGATGCGGCAGGGCTCCTTCGGTTTGTCCTCGAGGGAGAAGTTCATGGCAAAATCCGGCATGGGTTCTGAATCCTGATCTCCGCTGGGCGGGTTGGACTGCTTTGCCCAGTGGTGGTTGAACAGGTTGTTTTTCATGTACTTGGCCTGGATGAGCCCCAGGATGAGCGCAGCCATTTCCCAGCGTTTGGTGGGTTCGAAAACGCTGACCTGCTTTGCGTATTTGGGCCACAGGGCCATCAGGGAAGCTTCGTCGATGCTGTCGAGCTGTTCGGCGAGCCTGAGCAGTAATTTTTCCATTCTAGCCTTTGCCGTTACACGGCACGCTTTCATGAACACGGAATCGGACACATACCCTTTTATCTTACTTCCAGTCCATGCCTGTGACAAGTATCTGACATTCGCGGGATTTTTTACGCCGGAAGCCCAAGAAGGCGGGCCGGGTTTCCGCAGACCATGGTCCGGATATCCTCCTGGCTGAAGCCGAAGCGCATGAGGGACTCGCAGAAATGCAGAAGCGCGTGAGCCGGTTCCGGGTAGCCGAGCTGCCCCATGTCAGACGCGAGGATCGTGCTCCCGATGCCGACACAGCGGATCTGCCTCGCCACGAGGGCCAGGGGAAGGTGCTGGCGTGTGTACAGGGCGTGACAGCAGCGCTCGAAGAAGACTCCCTGCCCGGCAAGACGCACCTGCGTGTCGAGATCCATGCCCACGGCTTCAAATTCCGGATGCGTGACGAGTATTTTCCTGACGCCTGCCTGCTTCGCCAGGGAAACCAGGGCCTCGCACTCGAAGGGAGAGAGGTGTCCGGTTCCGAGGATGGCCCCCGAGTGCGCGATAAGATCAAGGATCTCGGGAAGCCCCGGCGCGGGACGCCCCCGGTCATCAAAGACAGGCACACAGAGCGTTTCCGGAGGCGCGTGAAAAAAGGTGACGTGCCTGAGGGAAGAGACTGTGGGCATCCAGATCTCTTTGGCTCCCATGCGCAGGGCGCAGCGCACGGCGTCAGGATTGAGCCCGCCGCAGGCGGCGTTGAGCACGAGCCCCCCGAAGACGCGCAGGCCGGGGAACATTTCATCGATGGCGCTGGCGGCGAGGTAGGTGGGACAGTAGTGGTTCTTGAGCAGGATCGCCTTCATGCCCAGCTCCCTGGCCTCCGCTGCGAGCTGGGGACCCGAAAGAAGGCGGGGCACGATGTCCGGCGCGAAATGCACGTGGGTGTCGCAGGCGCCCTGAAGAAGTGTGGCTGTATGCATGATGCGGCGTTTGGCGGGCAGAGTTGCTCTCCGGCAGTCTGATATGGAAAGGATGAAAAACAACTATAGGAAATCTCTGCCCGGCCTGCAAAGCGGCCGTTCCCCGTTTTTAGGAATAAACGTGCACGCTGGACTGCGCAGCAGGAATGAAGGACATGCCGAGCCAGGTGATGAGAAGAAGCAGGAAGGCCACGGTCAGAAGGCCGAGCGTGCCCCTCGTAAGCACGCGACGCGCGCGCAGGTGAATGTAAACGAGGTAGGCTGACACCGTAATGAAGGCCCACGTCTCCTTGGGATCCCAGGCCCAGTAGTCGCCCCAGGCCTGCTTGGCCCAGACGGCGCCCGTGATAAGCCCGAGGACGAGGAAGGCGAACCCCAGCCTGACAACGGCGTCCAGAACGGGCATGAGACGCCAAGAACCGTCCTTCCTGTTGTCCCGGATCTGTTTCAGGGACAGGAGCGTAGCCACGCCGAGTATGGAATAGGACGTGATGTAACAGGCGACGTGGGGCGGGAACCACGCGCTCTGCAGAGCCGGCATAAGGGCGCCGGACTGCATGCCGGGGCTCAGAATCAGAATGAAGAGGAAAACGGAAGCAACCAGGTTGGAGAAGCTGAGAAGCCACAGATAGCGGGTGCGCAGGGCGGTCAGAAGGCCGATGAGAGAGAGCGCGGACGCAAAGAGGAGCCTCGTCTCACCCATGGTGCGTATGGGAGGCCTGCCGAGGTCCCGCCAGAGAAGACCGATGAAGACGGAGAGCACGAGCCAGCCGGCCAGCGTGGCCAGAAAGGCGGGCGCAGGGATTCCTTTCCTCTGTGCGAGCAGGACGCCGAGAATCCAGAGCGAAAGCGCGGGGACGGCGAACCAGGAGAGCTGATTCCAGATCATGAGCGTTCCTCCCTGCGGGCGGGGCGCCTGCAGATGCTGAAAATGGCGGCCAAGGACATGAGGATGAAGCCCGCGTAAACGACGGGCAGCCAGGGGTCACAGACGATTTCGAAACTGCTGAAGTCGGAATACCGGCCGAGACGCTGGTCGTAGCCGTACTGGTATATGATCCAGCTGCCTATGCGCAGCGGAGAGTTGACCTCTATCTTCGTGCGCACGGGGTCGTCCCCCCGTACGAGGACGGTGACATCGGAAATGAACTGCTTGGGCTCAGGCGGCGTCACGGCCAGGGCGTAGCGCTCGTCGAGATTCACCACGTGCATAAATTCGTCCATATTCCCCGCGGAAATCCAGCCTCTCTGGGTTTTGCCGTCCTCCCGGGAGCGGACCGTGACTTTTACGGCCGGGGAGGAGCCGGGCTTTTCCTGGGGCTGGAACGTCTCGTTGCCGGCGAAGACAGCGCGGGGATAGAAGGTGTCCACGTGGATATCCCATTTCCCGAGGCGTCCCTGAGGCGTCTGCGGGGCTATCTGGAAAAATTCGGGTTTGCCCTCGGGCTGCGGAAGGCCGGTTTTGCGGTCGATGACCACAAGCTTTGGGGCGTATTCCTCCATGGTGAAGGAATGCAGGGTGATGGCGAGGGGCAGCGCGAGTCCCTGCCCGTCTTCGGAATACACACGCCACTGTGTCTCTCCCGTGTTGACGTACATGACGTAGTGCTGCTGATCTGGAATGCCGAGGCCCGCGCCCGCAAGGGCTGTCCAGACGCCGAGGTGCCAGAGCAGGAAGACGGCATTCTTTATGGGATGACGGATGCGTGCGAAGGTGGTGCCGGCGAGGGTGATGAGAAGCAGCGTGTAGAGGAGGACAAAGGGCCAGCTGTGCGTCACGCTCCTGAGTCCGAGGCGGCCTGCGATTCCGGCCGCTTTGTCGGGGCCGGTCTGGAGAACGAGGCCCATGGTGAGAGAGAGGAGAAGCAGGCCGGCGAGCAGGCCCGCGGCGAGCTGGGGGCCTGTGAGCCAGGCGCAGACAGGGAAGCGGCGGAATGCGGCGAGAAGGCCTCCAAGGAGAAGAATGACCAGTCCGCCTATGAGGTTGAAGGGAAAGGTCAGAAGGTAAAAATCAGCGGGACCCGTGCTCCACTGCAGCGCGAAGCCAGTGACGAGAAGCATGCCGGTAAGCACGGCGCTTTCGGCGGTGCCATAGGGCGCCTGCCACAGTCTGCGCGGGGATGCCGGGCGCGGACCGTCCTGCCCGGATTCGGGAGTATCAAGAGAGAACAGCAAACAGGACTCCTTCGCCCGGCGCTTCCCGGGGCCTGAGAAAAAAAGGGGAGGGATAAGAAAGAGCGCCGGGGGAAACCCGCCGGCGCTCCGTTCATGCGTGCGGAACCAGAGTGGGACGGCCTAGAGGCGGCCGGCCTTCTTGGCTTCTTCGACCCACTGCGGGACGACCGTCTGGAGGAACTTGTCCTTGGCGGCCTTCTTCTCGGCCATGTTCAGGCCGATGTAGGCCTGGGCCTTTTCCTTGGTGGAGACGTCGGGCATGGTGAAGTTGACGTTGTGGGCAATCATGACCTTCTGGAGGAGCACCTGGGCCTGATAGGCCTTCTCGATGCTGTGGCTCATGATGCGCTGGAATTCGGCGGGAGCGTGGAACGCGGCGCCGTGAGAGGCGACGGCGTAGTCCCAGCGCCACTGGGACTGACGGATGAGCTTCAGGATGGGCTGCATCTCTTCTTCGGTGGCACCGGCATCCCAGCAGGCCTTGGCCATGATGTGATCCTTCGCCAGGGCTTCTTCAGCCACGGTGCGGACTTCCTCGCCCTTGCGGAGGTTTTCGTTGGCCCAGTTCCTCAGATTCTCTTCGGATTCCCTGTGGCAGGTCTGGCAGGTGGAGGAGATCTTGGCGAGCGGGCTCATGATCTGGTGATCAGAGTACTTGATGCCGCCCTCAGCCTTGTAGGGCATATGGCAGTCGGCGCAGGCCACGCCGTGCTGACCGTGGGGGCCCTGCAGGAACATGCTCCAGCCGGGATGCTGGGCCTTGAGGATGGGGGTCTTGCTGAGCTTGTGGACGTAGTCGGTGAAGCCCTGTTCGTCGTAGTACTGCTCGATGGCTTCAACAGTCTGGCCCTTGTCAAAGGGGAAGGTCAGATAATTGGTGCCCTTCTTGAAATAGTATTCTTCGTGGCACTGGGCGCACACGAGAGAGCGCATTTCCTGCTGGGTGGCGTTGTTGATGTCCTTGCCCTGGCGCTTGAAGGCCTCGATGAGAGCGGGTCTGGAGACGCGCAGGTTCATGGTCTTGGCGTCATGGCAGTCGGCGCAGCCGATGGGGTTCACGATTTCATTGCCGAGTTCGCTCCACTTCTTGGCGTAGAATTCGGCGATGCCGTGTTCAGCCATGTAGCGCGGGACTATCGTGGCTGGTCAATCAAGACCAAAATTAACGAGACAATAAATTATTTCTGAGATGGGGGGGCAGGTTATCTGTAAGCCGGCATGGTTCT
>ENA-UOJV01000450-UOJV01000450.1-human-gut-metagenome-genome-assembly--contig:-C82-NODE-450-length-61008-cov-51.005677_pt1 | contig 61008 bp, 48 predicted proteins | sample MGYA00242356_ERZ723903 | MGnify/ENA metagenome assembly ERZ723903
GGTTTTTAGCACAATGGGTGATATGCTGTTTTTGAAGTGTAATTTTGGCGTTTAGTCAGATGCGAAATCTTTAAAATATTTTTTCTTTGCGACATATTTGACCGTTTCTCAGCGGCTATATAGTAGAGGTGCTTTTTCAAAAATTTTGAGGACGGTTGCAAAAATTGCAATTTCTTATCTGTATGATATGATTTGATATCTTTCAAAAAATTTGAACTTTTTCTAAACAGTTTAAAAAACTTCGTAATTTTCGCCGTTCTCAGCGGCTATATAGTAAAGACCTTTTTATAAATTATTTACATAGGAGGAACCCATGAACACGGAATTTCAAAATTTACCCAATGTTGTAAGTCCCAAGGAGGTGCAAACTTACTTCGGCATCTCACGCTCGACCACCTATCGGATATTTCACGACGCGAGTTTCCCGGCGTTCCACATTGGAAACCGACTGTTAGTGCGGCGGGATGAACTTCTGGATTGGTTGGAGCAGCAAAAGGTCAATAAAGCCCAAAACGAGAACCCGAAGATTGTCGGGTCTGATGAATAGCTTTGTGGTCGTACCTGTGGTAGTCTTTGTGTCACGAAAGGAGACGATGCACCGTGAAAGACACATCTAAAACATCTCTGCGCCGTGGGCACAACGAGGGCAACATCCGTCAGCGCGCAGACGGACGGTTGGAGGTTCGGCTATCCGCCGGAATCGACTACAAGACAGGCAAGCCCAGACGCACATCCACCTGCTGCAACACACGGCAAGAGGCAATCGCCATCTTGCAGCAGCAAGCCCACGAAGTCCGCACACAGGGCTGGCGCGATCCGATGTCGGTGACCCTTGGCGAATGGTACGAGTATTGGCTGGACACCTACATGAAAGATACCGTTAAACAGTCCACCTATGCCAGCTACCGCAGTTATCTCAACAAGCACTTTTGTGTACTGGGAAAGATTTTATTAAAGAAGTTAGAGCCGCACACCTTGCAGGAGTTTTACAACTACAAATTCCGCGAGGAAGGCTTATCCCCCAAGACCTTGCGCAACTACCACATGGCATTGCATAAGTGCTTACAGCAAGCTGTAAAAGAGCATCTACTGGTCTATAATCCCTGCGATGCCGTGACCTTGCCCAGCGGAGAAAAGCCCGAAATCAGCGTATTTACCAACGACCAGCAGCGGGCGCTGGTGCAGGCCAGCTACCGCCACCGCTATGGCGTTTTTATCCGCTTAGACCTGTGTACAGGGTTACGCATGGGGGAGTTGCTGGCACTGAAGTGGGAAGACATTGATTTCAGCACCGCCCAACTCCATGTACGCCGTACCATCAACCGCCTTGCCAAGTACGAAGCCCACGACGGCGAGAACAAAACCGAGATCGTATTCGGCACACCCAAAACGAAAAACTCCCGCCGCGCGATTCCGCTGACCCGCACAATGGCAGACGAGCTTGCCCGTTGGAAACAGCAGCAGGAGCAAGACAAGATTCGGGCAGGGGATAAGTACACCGACGATGGCTTCATCGTCACCAACGAGTTTGGACACTACTTTGAGCAGAAAACTTTCAAGGATTACTACGACCGCCTGTTGAAAGATGCTGACATCGGGCTCTTTACCTTCCACGCCCTGCGCCACACCTTCGCCACCCGTGCGCTGGAGCGCGGCATGGACTACAAGACCCTGTCAGCCATCCTCGGTCACTACTCGGTGGCGTTCACAATGGACACCTACGTTCACAGCATGGACGAACACAAGCGGCGCGAGATGGACAAGATGGACGATATGTTCGGGATGCAGTACAGCATCTCGGTTGAAAACCAGCCTTATCCGGTGCTTTGCACACTCTCGGCAGACGGCTGCACTGCCCATGTTCCTGACTTCCCCAAGGTTACCGCACAAGCCCCCACGCTGGATGCCGCCCTGCTGGAGGTCAAGCAACAAATCCAAAAAGCCCTGCGCCAGTACAAGAACCCGCCCATTCCTACCAAACAAGACCAAATCGTAGTGCCAACCAACAGCGTGCTGGTACTCGTCAAAGCAAGCTGACCGCGCTGACCGATCCTATTTTTACCTGCCAACTCCGCAAAATTTATCCACAAAAAACGCCCGGACGGTTGAAAATCTCAACCGTCCGGGCGCAGTCATTTTGCCGGTTTGGGGTCATTTTGGGGTCAAAGTCACCAGCATGTTACCACTTTTGCCATAATGTAGAAAAAAGCTCGCTGAAACTTGTCGTTTCAACGAGCTTTTGTTGGTTGCGGAGACAGGACTTGAACCTGCGACCTCCGGGTTATGAGAAATTCAAAGTTTGTGCGTTAGGGTGTTATTTTGTTGGGTTTGGTGGTATTGCGTACCAAGGCTCAGAACGGTTTTTGTCCCATGTGTACAAAAGGGTGCTGCATGGTGCTGAATCGTTCCAAACCCTTTTGGGGGCAGTTTTGGGGGCAAATCGGTGAAACGGATTCTGACTCGCACCGCTCAAATAAACGCGCAGCTTTGGTTCCATTGAGAAATGTGGATACCAATATCTCTGGGTTCACGCAAGTGAAAAGCCCAACGAACCGGTATATAAGTTTTACTCTCCGACAAGAAGTTGTACGCAAGCACTACTCCACGCAATCCCCGCACACCGCCCCTGTCGCCGCGAGAAACGCCCCTGTTTGGGCGCGTTCACAACGTGTCGGCGCGGTACTCATCCAGCCAAATATCGCCCAAAATCCCCGCTTTCCGGGGATTTTTTATTTTACCACAAAGGCATTTACCTTAGCCGGGATTTTCCTGTACAGGTAAATCCAACACAAATAAATAACTAAATAAATTAAATACTAAGATACTATCGTATCCTATCCGTAGAACCACAAAAAGTTAGATTTTTGTTTCTTTGGTTTTGCTGCAATGCGTACAACTTAACACTAGAGAGTACAACTTACGATTGCAATCTGCTTTCCTTTAGCGATATAATTAAGTCGGTGATTGGATTATTCCTCCCTTTCCTGAATAGCCTGCGCCAAATCTGCCCGCAAATCATCAACGCTTTCAACGCCGATGTACAGCCGAATCAGTCCGTCCGTGATGCCGACTTTCTGCCGTACCTCATAGGGAATGGATGCGTGGGTCATGCTGGCGGGATGGCAGACGAGGCTCTCTACACCGCCCAAGCTTTCCGCCAGAGTGATCAGATACAGCGGCTTGAAGAAAGTATGAATGTTCTCCTGCAGCAAATACAGTATTGTTCTTCACAACAGTTTTGACGGCAACATGTGCCGAGGGATCTTTCTCCAGATAAGTATCCAGAATGGAGTCTAAAATCAGATTGCAAACCTTGTCCGGGTGGCCTCTTGTGACAGATAGAAACAGTTTTTTCCTTGTTGCGTCAGGTGCGCTTGGCTTCGCTGGTCGCTTTCTTACGGGGCTTCATGCCCCAAAAGACGGCATTCATCACGACCACGATCAGCGCGACTACTGCCATGGACACCCAAAAGCCCATGTCGAGTCCGAACAAATCCACTGTGCCAAACAGCGTCATCCAAATATCCTTCCAATTCATCGTGAGCACCTCCTTTTACAGCAGCTCGCCGTAGTGACGAACATAGGCTTTTTTCAGGCTGGTCGCCAGCACCATATACAGCAGAATGCAGGGGATCAGATAGGCAAAATAGGCGGCGGGCAGGGCAACAAACCCCAGCGCTGCACCAAGCGGCGTAAAGGGGATGATGGTCAGCACCGCAATGCCGGTCATCGTCAGCAGCGTAACGGGCGCGGAGGCGCGGCTTTGGATAAAGGGCAGCTTGGGCGTGCGGATCATGTGGATGACCAGCGTCTGGCTCCACATCGACTCGACAAACCAGCCGGCCTGGAACAGCCCGATATACTGCGCCTGCATCATTGCCAGCTCTGCGCCGCTGTAATGCGCCGCCAAGTCGTTGAACAGCACCCCGCCCGACACAAACAGCGGGCAGAACACAAAGTACATGAAAATATACGTTGTGAAGTCGAAGATGGAGCTGGTGGGTCCGATCCAGATCATAAAATTGCCAACGCTGGAAGCATCCCATTTCCGGGGCTTGGCGATGAACTCCTCGTCCACATTATCCCACGGAATCGCTGTGCAGCTCAAATCGTAAATCAGGTTCAGGAAGATGAGGTGCACACTCATCATGGGCAGGAACTGCAGCAGCGCCGAGGCTGCCAGCACCGAGAACATATTGCCGAAGTTGGAGGACGCCGTCATCTTGATATATTTTATCATATTGGCGTAGGTTTTGCGCCCCTCGATGATGCCCTGCTCCAAAACCATCAGGTCTTTTTCCAGCAGAATGATGTCCGCCGACTCCTTGGCAACATCCACGGCAGTATCAACAGAGATGCCGATGTCGGCAGCCTTCATCGCGGCGGCGTCGTTGATGCCGTCCCCCATAAAGCCGACGGTATGCCCGTTTTCACGCAGCACCGACACCACCCGTGCCTTCTGGTCCGGGGTCAGCTTGGCGAACACATCGGTGGTTTCTGCCGCTGTTGCCAGCTCGGCATCGGTCATGGTTTCGAGGTCAGAGCCGAGAAGCATATTGCGGACCTTTAAGCCCACCTGCTTGCAGATGGTGCGGGTCACCTTGTCATTGTCACCGGTGAGGATTTTTGTCGTTACGCCGTGGTCTTTCAATGCCCGGATGGCATCGGCGGTGGACTCTTTGGGCGGGTCGAGGAACGTCAGGTACCCCAGCAGCACCATCTCGCACTCGTCCTTCACGCCGAAGGCACCCACCGGGGAGGGATTGCTTTTCTGTGCGATGGCAAGCACCCGGAACCCCTTGTCGTTGAGGGTGTCCACGGTTTCAAGGATCCGGCTGCGGACAGTATCGGTCAGCGGCTGCACAGTGCCGTCACACTCGGCATAGCTGCAGATGGAGAGCATTTCTTCCACGGCACCCTTGGTTACCATCTGGGTCTTGCCGGTCTTGTCCTGCACCACGGTGGTCAGGCGGCGGCGCGCAAAGTCAAAGGGAATTTCATCGACCTTGACATAATTTTCCGACAGATCCAGCAGACGCGGGTCGGCGGCTTCTGCCTCCTCGGTCTTACGGATGATAGCCACATCCATAAGATTCTTGTACCCAGTCTGGAAATAGCTGTTGAGGTAGGCGTGGCGCAGTACGCGCGTATCGTCCTCACCGTTCACATTCAGGTGGTATTCCAGCACGACCTGATCCTGTGTAAGCGTACCGGTCTTGTCGGTACAGAGAATGTCGATGGCACCAAAGTTCTGAATAGAATTCAGATTTTTGACGATGGTCTGTTTTTTGCTCATGGAAACAGCGCCCTTGGCAAGGCAGGTGGTCACGATCATGGGCAGCATCTCCGGGGTCAGACCCACGGCAATGGAAATGCCGAACAAAAACGCATCCAGCCAGTCGCCCTTGGTGATACCGTTGATGAAGAACACCAGCGGCACCATGACCATCATAAACCGGATCAGCACCCACGAAACGGCATTGACGCCCTTGGTGAAGCTGGTTTCTACCGCTTCCCCCGCGATGGCAGACGCCATAGAGCCGAACAGCGTCCGATCTCCGGTGCAGACCACAACGGCGGCGGCACTGCCGGACACCACATTGCTGCCCATAAAGGCAATGTTGGTGTAATCGGTGACGCTCTCGCGCACGGCGTTGACATCGGGTGTTTTTTCCAGCGGTTCGCTCTCACCGGTCAGGCTGGCCTGGCTGATAAACAGATCCTTGGCATCCAGAATGCGCACATCGGCGGGGATCATATCCCCGGCAGAGAGATGCACAATGTCGCCTACCACCAGATCATCCATCGGGATTTCGACTTTTTCCTGCTCGCGGCGGGTGACGGTGCAGGTGGTCGTGATCATGGCAAGCAGCTTTTCCGCCGCGTTGCCGCTGCGGGATTCCTGCACAAAGCGCAGCGTGCCGGAGATAAAAACCATCGTCAGGATTATGACAACGGTCAGCGGGTCAAAGTCGTTGGACGTGCTGCCCAGCAGCGAAAAATACGGGAATACCATATCGGTCATTGCGGACACCAGCGCCAAAAAGAACAAAATGGCGGTAAACGGGTTGATGAAAGCCTCCGCCAGCCGCTGGGGCAGCGACTTCTTTTTCTCGCGGGTGACCTTGTTGCCGCCGTATTTGCTGCGGCTTGCGGCAACGCCCTCGGCATCCAGACCGCGGCGCGTGGTGTGCAGGTTTTTCAAAACCTCCTGGGCGGGGTTGGTCGCTGCAAAACGGATGCAGCGGTTTTGTTCGTCCCGTGCAACGGCTTTGGCCGCAGCCTGACGAACAGCGATACGATTTTCTTTCTTGTTCATATTCTTACCTCCTGCTTTTCTTGATAATCTTCCGCTTTTTTGATGCCAGCTTTCGGATGCAATACAGCAGCATTATCGATGCAGCTGCCGCGTAAAGCTCAAGAACGGATGTGACCCCGCACCAAAGCTGAAATGTAAATGCGCTGCGGCAAGGTATGGCACACACAAGCGTAAATATGGCATAGGCTGCAAGAAAAAGCACGGTACGCCTGAATTGTTTGTTGTACATTTACAACACCTCCCAACCTGCACTGACAACCGTCGGCAGCGCCAGCGCCTGCCCGACAATACCTTCCAGTACCTGATTCTTGGGCTTTCCGAGCGAGCAGTATTCCGCAACGATTTCCACTTTATCGCCGACCACACCGCCGCTTTCCAGATTGTTCAGATACAATGTCTTACAAGGGTTGCAGTTGATGAGCAACAGGCGGATTTCCTGTTCCGCATCTTCCTGACAGGTAACGGAAATGCGGTATTGCTTTTCCGATTCATCGCCCGCTGCAATGGGGTTCAACTTTCTGGCAAGGGGGCGTAAAATCAGGTTGGACGCAATAAGAATTCCGGCAGCTGTCACTGCAATGGCATACATCCCTGTGCTGGCAAGAATGCCGATGGCTGCGGTACACCAAAGAGTCGCTGCTGTATTCATCCCCCGTACGGTGCCGCTGTCCTTAAAAATCACACCGCTGCACAGAAAGCCTACACCGGATATAATGCTGCTTCCCACACGGAACACCTGATCGGAACCATAGAGCATAGGAAACAGCGTAAAGAAACTGGTTCCTATGCAAATCAGAACATTGATGCGGATACCTGCCGGGTGACCGGTAAGCTGCCGTTCCAGACCAATCAGAAAACCGAGCAGCATGGAAAGGGAAATCCTAATAACAAACTCTGTGTAAATCATAGCCATCGCCTCCCTTCGACCTTGTATAGCATACAAAAATCGCAAGGGAAATCCCATGGCGAAAACCTTGCGATTCCCTTGCGATTTGGTAAGAATTCAGGCGGGCGCCGCAGCGCCCGCCTTTATTTACAGTTGGTCATTCATTTTGTAGCCGATGCCCCAGATGGTCAGGATGTACTTCGGCGCGTCCGGATCCGGCTCGATCTTTTTGCGCAGCTTGCGGATGAACGCCATAATGTTGCTGTCATCCAGCAGGTAGTCCTCCGACCATACCGCGCGGTAAATTTGCTCCTTGGTGAATACCTCCCCACGGTTTTGGGCAAGGAAGTAAAGAATATCAAACTCCTTCGGCGTCAGGCTGATTTCCCTGCCCGCGGAGATGACCCGCCTGTTTTTGGGGTTGATCTCCAACTCCCCGATACGAATCCCGTCCGGTGGTGTGAGGGGCGGCAGCTCGGCTTCGCCCGTCGCACTCAGCAGCAGAGAATTGACTTCCCCGTTGAGCATATCCCGGATGCCGGAGCGCAGTTCTTCGGCGCTGTCGCTTATCGGCGGCTCTTTCGTCAGCTTTTCCAGCAGCCATGCGGCAAGGGAGGAATCCAAGGGGATAAATCCGATGTTCTTTTTCATGTGGGACTCCTCCTTTCAGATCAGCTCTCGGTACTTTTTCTGATAGAAAACCTTGACCATCGTGGTCAGCAGCATATACAAAAGCGCCACGATCAGAAGAAATCCGAAGTACCAGAGGGGCAGCTCTGTCAAGCCGAACAGCGCTGCCGCCCTGGTAAAGGTAATGCCGGTAAACAGGGCGATTCCCGCCAAGGTGGTACACATTACAGGCAGCGACGGTCTGCTTTGCAAGAAGGGAATCTTGCGCGTGCGCAGGAAATGTAAAATCAGCACCTGTGTCCACATGGATTCCAGAAACCACCCCGTCTGGAACAGCGCCACATATTGCAGCTGCAGTGTCGGATCCGTAAGGTTCAGATAGGTCGTTCCGCCGCACAGCATGGGGCAAAGGACGTAGTAGAGAAACAGAAAGGTCGCTATGTCGAACAGTGAACTGATAGGGCCGAAGGACAGCATGAACCGCCCCAGCGTTTTCCCCGACCAATCTCTCGGGGAGAGGGTTTCTTCCTCATCCACATTGTCCCACGGCAGAATGATACACAGCACATCATACAGCAGATTCAGCAGCAAAAGCTGCAACGAGGTCATGGGCAAAAACGGTAAAAACGCACTGGCACACACAATGGAGAGGATGTTGCCGAAGTTGGAGCTTGCGGTGATTTTAATGTACTTGAGCATATTGGTGAAGGTCTTTCGTCCCTCCAAGATACCCTGTTCCAGTACCCCAAGGTCCTTTTGCAGCAGCACCACATCCGCCGCGTCCTTGGCGGCGTCCACCGCCGTATCCACCGAGATGCCGACATTGGCCTCGCAGAGGGCGGGAATGTCGTTGATGCCGTCCCCCAAAAAGCCCACGGTATGTCCGTTTTGCTCCAAGGCGGACACCAGACGCACCTTCTGCCCCGGCGTCAGCTCGGCAAACACAGGAACGCTTTCCACCGCGGCGCGCAGTTCGCTGTCGGTCATTTCATCCAACTCTGCGCCGGTCAGCACGGTTTCCGAGGGAATGCCTACCCTGCGGCAGATGGAAACCGCCACATCCGTCTGATCGCCTGTCAGGATCTTGGGCGTGACCTCCAATCGTTTCAGTGCCTCGATGGATGCCTTTGCGGTTTTCTTGGGCGCATCGAAGAATGCCAAATACCCCACCAGAATCATATCCGCTTCATCGGCGGGGGTGATCCGGTTTTGCTGTCCCACATTTTTCCGCGCCACCGCGATGACCTTCATCCCATCCTGCAGCATCTCGTCCACTACGGAAGAAACACTTTCCCCTACGTCCTCCATAGGCAGCACCTCGCCACGGTATGCAACATAGCGGCAGCGGGAAACAATGTGGGCAACATCACCCTTCATAATCAGCTGATGCTCTCCGTTTGGGTCGATCACAAGGATGCTGACGATCTTGCGGGCGTAGTCAAAGGGAATCTCATCCGTCTTTTGGTGCTCGGCAAGGAGCTGCGCGAAATGTGCCTCCCGTCCCGGCATGGTCTGACAGGCGCGGATGGCGTTGTCGATGGGGTTTCGCACACCGGAGTGATAGCTGCTGTTGAGGAAGGCAAGATCCAGCACCTCGGCGCTTTCATTGCCCAGCACATCCATGTAGTATTCCAGCAAAATGCTCTCGTTGGTCAGTGTGCCGGTCTTGTCCATGCACAGTACATCCATGCTGCCGAAGCCCTGCATGGCGTTGATGTCCTTGATGATGGTTTGCTTGCGGCTCATGGACAGACTGCCCCGTGCAAGGCAGGCGGTGATGACCATGGGCAGCATCTCCGGCATCAGCCCCACCGCCACCGACAGTGCAAAGGCAAAGGACTGAAACCAATTTCCCCCGGTAATGCCGAGCAGAATGAACACAAAGGGAATCAGCACCGCGATAAAGCGAATCATGACCCACGCAATAGAGTTGGCACCCTGCTGGAAGGATGTTTTATCCTCGGCGTCCGGCTTCGCAAAGCTGCCGTAGAGGGTGTCCTTTCCCACTGCCAGCACGATGCCCTCACCCTTGCCGCTGATGACCGTTGTCGCCATAAACGCAAGATTTTCCAGTTGGGTCAAGGGGCGGGGGCTGCCGTGACCGAGAGTGCGGCTGCTCTTTTCCAGAATGGCGCTCTCCCCGGTGATGGCGGCTTGGGACACAAAGAGGTCGGTGACCTTGGTCAGCCGAATATCCGCTGGAACACGGTCCCCCGCAGAAAGCAGCACAACATCCCCCACCACCAGCTTTTCCGCCGGTATCTCCAGGAGTTCTCCGCCGCGCTTAACCGTGATGCTCTCGTGAATCAGCCGGTCCAGCTGCCGGGCTGCGTTCTTTGCCCGCAGTTCTTGAATCAGCCGAATCGTACCGCTGATGAGGATCATGGAAAAGATAATGATGGCGGTGGATGTGTTTTTGCTGAAATCCGTGGCTTGCAGGACATCCGTCACCAGCGAAATGATGCCGAGGATAAAGAGAGTGACGTTGAAGGGGTTGATAAACGCCCGCCGCAGCCGACGGAGCAATGTGTCATCCCTTCGCCCCGCAAAGCTGTTTGTGCCGTACTTTTCCCGCATGATCTCCACCTGGTCGGTGGATAAGCCGTCAGGGGACGCGCCGATGTCCCTATAGATCTGCGCCGTCTCACGGTAGGCGTATTGTTTGATGCGGCTGTCAAGCAGCGTTGCCTTTGACACAGGATCGTTCCTCCTTTGCCTGCGTGATAGTATCATTTTAACACGGTTCTTCAAAAACGCCATGACTATATTCTTGTTTTTTTCTTGCTATTTAAGAAAGTGTGTTTTTCCCCGTTCCTTGTAGTTCGTTCTTATTGCCATAACGCCAGCGGCAAAACGACGATTTCCCTTCCCGGAAGGGAATAATAGCGGCACTTGGGAAAGTGAATCAGAACAGATTCACTTTTTCGAGTCAGGATTTTTGGATGAATCTAAACTGATTCACTCTGAAATTTATACGAATATGTATGGCTGTCCGGTTTGATTGCTATCGTTTTGGGGTAGATGTGTTTTGCTAGCATAGCGTTTGGATATCCACAAACGCATTTCTGGGGTGTTCCCCAGACCCCCTCGCTGCTCTTGTGTGACGATAGTGACGCTGATGACGCTTGTGACGCTGTTTTGAGGATATCCCTATACCATATCCCAGATTCAGCGTCATTAGCGTCATCTGCGTCATTCTGATTTTGTGTTTCTCGTAGTATCATTGTTTTTGTTTCGAGCAGTAGTAAACTGCAAGCGTCATTTCACTATAAGCGTGACGGTGGTGACGATGGTGACGATCTTTCTTGCATACCCCTACCCATATCCCATAAACATCGTCACTACCGTCACCATCGTCACTTAAAACAGGCAAGCCGTTTTAATCTGCGGCTTGCCTGTTTTATTTTGAGTAATGTGGCAGGGTTTTTGCCCCATTGCTTGTTAAAATGGATTTAGATATTTTGTAAAAGTGCAAGGGTTTTTAGCACAATGGGTGATATGCTGTTTTTGAAGTGTAATTTTGGCGTTTAGGCCAGTTCTTGAGAAAAAATTCTTCGCTTTACATCTCTAAACTTGCAGGAATCCTGCAAGTTATACTGTTATACTGAAATTTAATGAAAAAATTCCATTATTTTTTCAGCGAACGTTACCTTTTGCCCTTCCCCAGTGGCTATATAGTAGAGATAATTTTTTCAAAAATTTTGAGGACGGTTGCAAAAATTGCAACTGCCGGTCTGTATGATATGATTTGGTATCTTTCTAAAAATTTGAACTTTTTCTAAACAGTTTAAAAAACCTCGTAATTTTCGCCGTTCTCAGCGGCTATATAGTGAAGAACTTTTAATTTTATCTACATAGGAGGAACCCATGAACACGGAATTTCAAAATTTACCCAATGTTGTAAGCCCCAAGGAAGTACAAACTTACTTCGGCATTTCCCGTTCGACCACCTATCGGATATTTCACGACGCGAGTTTCCCGGCGTTCCACATTGGAAACCGACTGTTAGTGCGGCGGGATGAACTTCTGGATTGGTTGGAGCAGCAAAAGGTCAATAAAGCCCAAAACGAGAACCCGAAGATTGTCGGGTCTGATGAATAGCTTTGTGGTCGTACCTGTGGTAGTCTTTGTGTCACGAAAGGAGACGATGCATCGTGAAAGACACATCTAAAAAAGCCCTGCGCCGCGGGCATAACGAGGGCAACATCCGTCGGCGCACAGACGGGCGGTGGGAGGTGCGGCTATCTGCCGGAATCGACTACAAAACCGGCAAGCCCAGACGCACATCCACCTGCTGTAACACGCGACAGGAAGCTATTGCCATTTTACAGCAGCAAGTCCACGAAGTCCGCACACAGGGCTGGCGTGATCCGATGTCGGTGACCCTTGGCGAGTGGTACGAGTATTGGCTGGACACCTACATGAAAGATAGCGTTAAACAGTCCACCTATGCCAGCTACCGCAGTTATCTCAACAAGCACTTTTGTGTACTGGGAAAGATTTTATTAAAGAAGTTAGAGCCGCACACCTTGCAGGAGTTTTACAACTACAAATTCCGCGAGGAAGGCTTATCCCCCAAGACCTTGCGCAACTACCACATGGCATTGCATAAGTGCTTACAGCAAGCTGTAAAAGAGCATCTACTGGTCTATAATCCCTGCGATGCCGTGACCTTGCCCAGCGGAGAAAAGCCCGAAATCAGCGTATTTACCAACGACCAGCAGCGGGCGCTGGTGCAGGCCAGCTACCGCCACCGCTATGGCGTTTTTATCCGCTTAGACCTGTGTACAGGGTTACGCATGGGGGAGTTGCTGGCACTGAAGTGGGAAGACATTGATTTCAGCACCGCCCAACTCCATGTACGCCGTACCATCAACCGCCTTGCCAAGTACGAAGCCCACGACGGCGAGAACAAAACCGAGATCGTATTCGGCACACCCAAAACGAAAAACTCCCGCCGCGCGATTCCGCTGACCCGCACAATGGCAGACGAGCTTGCCCGTTGGAAACAGCAGCAGGAGCAAGACAAGATTCGGGCAGGGGATAAGTACACCGACGATGGCTTCATCGTCACCAACGAGTTTGGACACTACTTTGAGCAGAAAACCTTCAAGGATTACTACGACCGCCTGTTGAAAGATGCTGACATCGGGCACTTTACCTTCCACGCCCTGCGCCACACCTTCGCCACCCGTGCGCTGGAGCGCGGCATGGACTACAAAACACTGTCGGCTATCCTCGGTCACTACTCGGTAGCCTTCACAATGGACACCTATGTCCACAGCATGGACGAACACAAGCGGCACGAAATGGACAAGATGGACGATATGTTCGGGATGCAGTACAGTATCTCCGTAGAGAACCAGCCTTATCCTGTGCTTTGTACACTCTCGGCAGACGGCTGCACCGCCCATGTTCCTGACTTTCCCAAAATCACTACCCAAGCCACCACGTTGGACGCCGCCCTGCTGGAGGTCAAGCAGCAAATCCAAAAAGCCCTGCGCCAATACAAGAACCCGCCCATTCCCACCAAACAAGACCAAATCGTCGTGCCAAACAACAGCGTGCTGGTACTCGTCAAGGCGAGCTGACTACGCTGACCGCTCCTATATTTACTTTCCAACTCCGCAAAATTTATCCACAAAAAGTGCCCGGGCGGTTGAAAATCTCAATCGTCCGGGCGCAGTCGTTTTATCGTTTTGGGGTCATTTTGGGGTCAAAGTTACCAGCTTGTTACCACTTTTGCCATAAAGTAGAAAAAAGCTCGTTGAAACTTGTCGTTTCAACGAGCTTTTGTTGGTTGCGGAGACAGGACTTGAACCTGCGACCTCCGGGTTATGAGCCCGACGAGCTACCATCTGCTCTACTCCGCGATATATGACACACGCGCTTGTTTCACGGTGCTTGATTATAATACCACAGCACGGCGCGTGTGTCAATAGGTTTTTCTAAAAAAGTTTACCGTCCATTACCGGGGCTGTCTGCGTTTGTATCAGACAATGCCCTGGCTCATCATGGCGGAGGCGATCTTCTCAAAGCCGGCAATGTTGGCACCGGCCACAAGGTTGCCCTTCATGCCGTACTTCTCGGCGGTGGTGGCGGCAGTCTTGTAGATGTTGACCATGATGTTGTGCAGACGCTCATCGACCTCCTCGAAGGTCCAGGACAGGCGCAGGCTGTTCTGGCTCATCTCCAGACCGGAGGTGGCAACACCGCCCGCGTTGGATGCCTTGGCGGGGGCAAACAGGATGCCGTGGCTCTGCAGGTAAGCGATGGCCTCGGGGGTGGAAGGCATATTGGCACCCTCGGCTACGCAGTAGCAGCCGTTGGCGACCAGCGCCTCGGCACCGTCCAGACGCAGCTCGTTCTGGGTGGCGCAGGGCAGGGCGATGTCGCAGGGGACGGTCCAGATGCCCTGACTGCCCTCGACATACTTGGCGGTGGGGACATACTCCAGATAGGTCTTGATGCGGGCGCGCTTGACCTCTTTGATCTCCTTGATGACCTTGTAGTCAATGCCGTTCTCGTCCACGATGTAGCCGTTGGAGTCGGACATGGCGATGACCTTGCCGCCCAGCTGGGTGGCCTTCTGGTTGGCGTAGGTGGCCACATTGCCGGAGCCGGAGATCACAACGCGCTGGCCCTCAAAGCTCTTGCCGGCGTCAGCCAGCATCTCCTTGGTGAAGTAGCACAGGCCGTAGCCGGTAGCCTCGGTACGGGCGAGAGAGCCGCCGAAGGGGATGCCCTTGCCGGTCAGGACGCCGGTGTACTCATTCTGCAGGCGCTTGTACTGGCCGAACAGATAGCCGACCTCGCGGCCGCCGACGCCGATGTCACCGGCGGGCACATCGGTATCCGGGCCGATGTGGCGGTACAGCTCGGTCATAAAGCTCTGGCAGAAGCGCATGACCTCGGCGTCAGACTTGCCGTGGGGGTCAAAGTCAGCGCCGCCCTTGCCGCCGCCCATGGGCAGGCCGGTCAGGCTGTTCTTAAAGCACTGCTCAAAGCCGAGGAACTTCAGGATAGACAGGTTGACGGAGGGGTGGAACCGCAGACCGCCCTTGTAGGGGCCGATGGCGGAGTTGAACTGGACGCGGTAGCCGCGGTTGACCTGCACCTTACCGGCATCGTCCACCCAAGGCACACGGAACATGATGATGCGCTCGGGCTCGACAAGGCGCTCGATCAGGCCGGCCTTCTCATATTCGGGGTGAGCCTCAACAACAGGCTCGAGGCTCTCGAGGACTTCCTCGACTGCCTGCAGAAACTCCTTCTGCTCGGGGTTACGCTTTGCAAGGCCCTCATATACACCCTGCAGGTAAGCATTCTGAATTGCCATAAAAAGACACTCCTTTATATAAATTCAAACACCGCCTTCATGTTACCACCACAAAAGAAATTTTTCAAGAGTTTTTTGTTTACTTTTCAAAATTTTGTTTGCAGTAGGCGCGCCACTGTATTTGATATAAGGACAAATTTGTGTTTTCGCAGCCGGTTCTGCGGCGGCAGGCTGCCGTTTTACCCCTGCCACATTGCCACCGGCTGCCAGTCCGTGCTGCCAGCGGCCAACTCCTCTGGCGTTATCAGACCCATTCCGTTGCAGTAGCCTCCGGGATTGCTTTGCGTCCAGATGAGCAACCGGCCATCGTTCGTCTGGGCCAGAGCTGAGATGTATCTTTCATCGTTATGTACTTCCTGTTTCAGCGGGGAAATCTTCCATGTCTTGGTGTTTACTAAGGCACGATACTCGGGCATCTGCTCCGCAGTGTTATTGTACCGCAGCCAAAGCCACTGCGTAGATTTGTCACCGTACGCGGGCTGGATATTAGGCATCGACATTCCGGCGCGCTCATCCGGCCAGGTATCCCAGATGGTTTCAGTTGTATTTACTGCGGGGGCAATGGCGGTCAGGCCCAGCCTCTCATACGCACCTTCGCCCAGATCTTTCTCTTCCACAAAGTACAGGCGGCTGCCATCGGTGGCGGCGTAGCCGGATGTCAACACATCCGCGCCATTGTAAGGGCGCTCAGCCAGTTTGGTGCGCTCGTTCGTGCGGGGGTCCCAGCGATCAAATTCCACGGTGGCGGTCTGGATAGCGGCGCAGAACATCTCCCAATCTGTGGGCAGAGGTGCATCGGCCACATAGCGAGCCGTCATGATGCCGCCATCGTAAAGGTCGATTATCCGCTCCGATGGCAGCAGGGTAAACTCCTCGGCCTGAGCGGTGGTCAGGTCAAGGCGGCATGCCGCCGTTGCATCTGGCTGCAGCCCCATGTCTATCTGCCCATACAAAGCAGTACCATCACTGTATATAAACCCATAGCGGTCGTTGACCCGTTCCACCTCGGTGCAGGTTTTGCCTGTGGCAGGATCAACAGCATAGACGCTCGTGGGAGTATTCGCTTCTTCCCAAGCGGCCCGCCAGAATACTTCGATTTTGTCTGGGGTGAAGTCTGCCACAATACCGTCAGGATGTTCCAGCCAGAATTTTACATTGGTTTCGTAGTATTCATCCCATGTCATGCTGCCCATATCCCTAGAGATATGGCAAACATAACAGGGGTTGTCTCCTGCGATAATGTAGTCACTATAATATCCCGGGAAATAGGCCGGGCAGGCATTGGTATCATGGGTACAGCCGGGCACTTCACAGAATACTGTTTGTGTTGCGGTGGTGTAGTCAGTTTTGAGCAGAAGGGCATAACCCGGTTTTTGGCCGAAGCTGTAATAGGCGTCACCTGTGTTGAGGGTGTCTGAGACATGGTAAAAGGGAGCTATTTCAGTTGTGGGAGCTTGTGTCGCGGTGGAGGATTCCGTGGCAGTAGCAGGGTAAGGAGTGGCGAGAGGCACGGTGGTTGGTGTAGATGCGCAGGCGGTCAGGGTCGCAATGAGAATGAGTGGGATGGTTCTTTTCATGAGGTTGCCTCCTTTTCGTGAGAAGTCAGAAGGTTGTAAAAAGCGCGTGTGACAGCCGTGTTTTCTTACCCCTGCCACATTGCCACCGGCTGCCAGTCCGTGCTGCCAGCGGCGAACTGATCGGCGGCGATCAGGCCGTAGGCCGTGGTCCTGCCGGCGCTGTCTGCGCCGATGACGACCAGCCAGCGGCCATCGTGCGCTTTGCCGCGCAGGCTGACGGCACCGCTGCCGGTCTGCAGCGCCTGCGTCACAGGCGTGATCTGCCCTGTTTCAGTATCCAGCAGGGCGCAGGCGGCGTAGCTTGTATTGTAGTTATCTCTGTACAGCCAGATATAACGGCCGCCGTCATCGCCCAGCACCCATTCCGCCTGCGGCCACGGGTCCCAGACGGTTTCGGCGCGGCCCTCGGCGTCCACCGTTGTCAGGACCGTGCGGCGGAAGCCGCTTCCCGGTATGATCTCGCGCTCCTCAAAGTAGGCCTTGCCGTTGTACACACCGATAAAGCAGCCGTTATTCTCATAGTCGGCATTGCTGTAGGGGCGCTCGGTCAGGCCGGTGCGCGCGCCCGTGCGGGGGTCAAGGCGGTCGATCTCCACCGTGGCACTCTGGATGGCGGCGGCATACTGCTCCGCATCGGTGGGCAGCGGCGCATCGGCCACATAGCGGCAGGTCAGCAGTGCGCCGTCAAAGCCCGCAAGGTAATGCTCGGTGGGCTCCATCACAAAGGTCTCCGCCTGTCCGGTGGCAAGGTCGATGCGGCAGGCGGGCGTTGGCCCGATTCTTCCGGGAGACACCTGCGTTCTGTACGGTATTGTCACCCCCTCACCGTAGAGCGTGCTGCCGTCACAGGCATCCATCGTGTAGTCACGGTAGGTCAGCGGCAGGTCGGTGCGGGTCTTGCCTGCGGCGGGGTCAACAGCGTAAAGGCAGGGCGGCGTGCTCTGCTCGGTCCAGATGCCGCGGTACTCGGCTTCAAATTCCGCATCGGTCATAGTATCAAAGGGTTCCCTATCCCTGACGCCGCTTGCCAGCTTTTCCGCCCAGTAGTCATCCCAGCTCTGGTCGTCATAGAAAAATGAGATGTGCCAGACATACACGGTGTCCCCCGCCGCGACCACCGTATAACGGCCGGCCCGCCCCGGGAAATAAGCCGGGCAGGCGTCGGTGTCGTGGGCGCAGCCGGGGACGGTGCAGCAGACGGACTGAACCGCCGTGGCGTAGTCGGTCTTGAGCAGCAGCGCGCAGCCGAGCCGCTGCGTGAACTCGTAGTAGGCGGTGCCGTCATCAAAGGAGCCGTCGTAGCTTTTCAGGGTGTAGAAATCGGCAGCAGCGGGGGCAGGCGTGGGGGCTGCGGCCGCTGCCGTTGGCTCCGGCGTGGGGGTGGCGAGGGGTGCCGGGTCGGGGGCAGCGGTGCAGGCCGCGAGAGTCAGGGTCATTGCGGCGGTCAGGATGATGGAGATATAGTTTTTCATGTGGGCCTCCTTTTTTGATTTTTCAGGCGGGTGGTGAAGGGAAGCGGGGAAAGCCCCTCCGGCCTCACAGGCTCGGCCACCTCCCCACTGTGTGGGGCGGCTTTTGCGCGGGCGGAGGGGTGTTTGGAGACACTGCCGCCCTTTACATTTTCCGCAGGCTCAGGCTGTAATACCACCGGTCGCCTGCTGTGCCGGTGTAGCTGCCGTAGGTATAGGGGTGGGTCGAGGCCGTGATAAGCGCCTGGCCGTTTTCGCTGCAGAGGGCGCAGCGGTAGGCACTGTCGGCGGGTACGGCCCAATCGCCGAGGCTTTCCAGCCCGGCCTGAGCTGCAAAGGCGCGCAGGGCGGTCTCATCGGGCAGGGGCAGCGCCTCGCCGTCCTCAGCCGGCAGCGAGAGCCAGACCTCCACCACTGCGCCGGTGCGGCTGTCCATCGTGACGCTGCTGCGCGTCAGCAGCATATCTCCCTGCAGGGTATACCGCCGCACCGTCACAAAGCCGAGGCTGTCGGTCGCGCAGAAGGCTGCGCTCAGATCATACCAGCGGCCGTCATAATCCGTGTAGCTGTCTGCCTCGGCGGTGTCCTGCTGCGCGGCCCAGACACCGGGCAGCACGCCGCAGTCGGCCAGACGCTGCAGCGCCTGCTCCGCCGCATCGGCGGTGGCGGCATCGGCGTAGTTCATCGACTCCAGACTTGCGGACGCCCCTATGTACATTTTGGGGGTGCCGGGCGCGGCCGGCTCCTCAGCCCGCGGCAGCTCGGCGCTGTCCTGACGGCGGGCAGCCAGCTGGCGCAGGATATAGTAGTCGTCCGCCCCCGGCGTGGGCGCTGTGTAGGGGTCGGCCACCGGCACAACGCGCCCGATGTATGCGGCGTCCGTCACTGCCAGAAAGGCGGCGGGCATTGCGGCACAGGCCAGCACAGCCGCCGCGCAGAGCGCCCCCGTCAGGCGCGGATGCTCCCACAGCTTCATGACTGCACCTCCCTCCAGACGGGCAGCGTCACGCTGACCCGTGTGCCCTTGCCGGGCTCGCTTTCGATCTGCAGCGCACTGCCGTGGGCCGCTGCGATGCGCTGGCAGAGCGCCAGCCCCAGCCCGCTGCCGCCCTGACGGCGCGCGCGGGATTTATCCACCATATAAAATGGCTCGGTGATGCGGGGCAGCTCCTCCGGGGGGATGCCGCAGCCGGTATCGGCCACCGTCAGGGTGACGGCATCCCCGCTTTGTCTGCAGTACAGCGCAACGGGGGTGCCGGGCGCGGCGGCCCGCACGGCGTTCTGCACGAGATTGCAGAGCAGATCCAGCAGCAGCTCGGCATCCCCGGCCACGATGGGCGCAGGGGGCGGCGGGGTCTGCAGCACCGCAGCCGGGCAGGCCGCCCGCAGCCGGGGCCACAGGCTGTCCAGCGGGACTGCCGTCAGGGTCAGCGGCTCCTCGCTCAGACCAAGCAGCGCCAGCAGCTTATGGCTCAGCGCCTCAAGCCGCCGCCCCTCATGGGCGATGGCTGCCGCGGCCTCGCGCTGCTCTGCGGGGTCGGTCTGCATTGTGGCCAGAATATCCGCATAGCCGATGATGCTCGTCATCGGGGTCTTCAGCTCATGGGTGAACGCCCCGACAAAATCCTCCCGCCGCTGGACATCGGCCTGCAGGTCGGCGATCTTCTCCTGCACGGCGTCCGCCATGGCGTCAAAGCTGCGGCTCAGCGTCTCGACCTCGTCCCCGGTGTGCAGCGCGGTGCGGCGGGCATAGTCACCGGCGGCGATCTGCGCCCCGGCCTCGGTCAGCACAGCCAGCGGGCGGGTCAGCCGCGCGGCCAGCAGCGCCGTGACGAGCGCTGCCGCCCCCAGCACCACGACCTCAAGCGCAAGGAAACGGGTCAGCGCAGCGCGGCGGCCGCGGTACAGCTCGGTGCGGTCGTAGGCAGTGACGAGCCGCAGCCCGCCCTGCAGGTCACTGGCGTAGACGGTGTAGACTGCGCCCTCGGTACGCACGGTGACGGCGGCAGCATTCTCCAGCGGGAAGTCCGCCAGCCCCGGCAGGGTGGCGCAGACGAGGGTGTCCCCCCGCCAGAGTGCGGCCGGGCGCTGCTGCGCCTCGACCCGGGCGGTGAGGGCGGCGTCCCCGATGGAGACACCGCGGCGCTGCAGGTCGATGATCTCCGTCTGCAGCAGGGTGCAGGCCTGCGCATGGGCGGCGGCGTCGGAGACGGCGGCGCGGCTGCGCTGCACGGCGAAATCACTGTACAGCAGCACGCACCCGCCAATGCCGAAGGACGCCGCCAGCACCAGCACCAGCAGGCAGACCATTTTTTGTGCGTAACGCATGAGAGCTCTCCTTTATAAAATAGTAGGGCCTGAGGGTGTCGAAAACCCACAGCCTCCCATCGCAGAGAATGTAGGGGCGAGCATTGCTCGCCCGTGCCCGTTTGCCTGTGAAAAAACCTTCCCGGAAAACACATCGCTGCGTCAGGTTGGCGGGCGACCAATGGTCGCCCCTACACATGCAATAGACCAAGAATGTGTTTTTTCCCCGCACCTGCCTTATTCTTTTTTAAGGCGGTAGCCGACTCGGTAGATCGTCTCGAGCTGCTCGGTCGTCCAGCCCAGCTTTTTGCGCAGCCGGGCAATGTGGGTATCCACGGTGCGCAGACATTCGCTGTCCGGCTCCCCGCCCCATACCCGCGAAAAGATCACATCGCGGTAGAGCGCCGCGCCCCGGTTGCGCATCAGCAGCTCCAGCAGGTCAAACTCCCGCCGCCGCAGATCCAGCGGCGCATCACCGCGCCATGCGGTGCGGTCCTGGGTGTCCAGCCGTATGTCAAAGGCGCGCAGCTCCCGCCCGCCGCGCCCGGTGCGGCGCAGCACGGTCTCCATCCGGGCCACCAGCTCCTCGGCGGCAAAGGGCTTGGTGATATAATCGTCCGCCCCCAGCCGCAGGCCCAGCACCCGGTCCTTCACAGCGCTCTTGGCCGTCAGGAAGATGACCGGCACGCCCTGCGGCTTCAGGCTGGCCAGCAGGTCATAGCCGTCCAGCCCGGGCAGCATAATGTCAAGTATCGCCATATCAAAATCCGTCTTTTCGATCAGATCCGCCGCTGTGCGGCCGTCCTCGGCCACGGTGCAGCGGTAGCCGGCGCGGGTCAGCGTCATCTCAACGAGCCGCGCGATCAGATGCTCATCCTCTGCGATCAGTATGTGATTCATCGCTTTTTCTCTCCTTTGGGGGTAGTATACCGCAGGATTGTGTCCCGGTTGTGTCCCCACAGCTATAATTTTACACTTTTTTCTTTTATTTTCCACACCATGCGTGTTATAATGTGGAAAACTGCACATGCTATTTTTTAAAGGAGAACCAACATGAACCCTACTGTGCAAGAGCTTGTCGCTGCATTGACGCTGGAGGAGAAGGCCGGGCTTTGCTCCGGCGCGGATTTCTGGCATACCAAGGCAGTCGCGCGGCTGGGCATCCCGGCCATCAAGGTCAGTGATGGCCCCCACGGCCTGCGCACCCAGCGGGAGGGCAGCACCGACCCCAACGACAGCATCGAGGCGGTCTGCTTCCCGGCCGGGTGTGCGGCAGCCGCATCCTTTGACCCGGCGCTGACCCGCCGCATGGGTGCCGCCCTCGGGCGGGAGGCCCGCGCCAACGGCGTGCAGATCCTGCTGGGGCCTGCCGTCAACATCAAGCGCAGCCCCCTGTGCGGCCGCAATTTTGAATACTACTCCGAGGACCCCTACCTTGCCGGTGAGCTGGCCGCAGGGTTCATCAACGGTGTGCAGAGCGAAGGCGTAGGCACAAGCATCAAGCATTTTGCCGCCAACGATCAGGAGACCCGCCGCCTGTCGGTAAACAGCCGTGTGGACGAGCGCACCCTGCAGGAGATCTATCTGCCCGCCTTTGAGACCGCCGTGAAAAAGGCCCGCCCCTGGACCGTGATGTGCAGCTACAACCGGCTTAACGGCGCTTATGCGAGCGAGAACAAGCCGCTGCTGACCGACATTCTGCGCGGGGCGTGGGGCTTTGACGGCTTTGTCATGTCCGACTGGGGCGCGGTGAACGACCGTGTCAAGGGCATTGCCGCCGGCCTTGAGCTGGAGATGCCCGGCTCGCAGGGGGTCAACGACCGCAGGCTCATCGACGCCGTGCGCAGCGGCGCGCTGGACGAGGCCGTGCTGGACCGCGCCGTGACCCGCATCCTGAACATTGTCCTGCTGGCGGCGGATCTGGCGCAGCGCCCCGCCGCGTTTGACCGCGCCGCGCACCACCGGCTGGCCGCCGAGCTGGCCGCCCAGAGCGGCGTACTGCTGCGCAACCTTGGCGCGCTGCCGCTGCACCGCGGGCAGAAGGTCGTCTACATCGGCGCCTATGCCGACCAGCCGCGCTATCAGGGCGGCGGCTCAAGCCATGTGAACACGACCGCCGTCAGCGCGCTGGACGCCGCACTGCTGCATGACCGGATGATCCAGTATGTCGAGGGCTTCCCCGCCGACCGCGACCAGCGGGACGAGACCGAGTTCCTGCGGGCCGTCACCGCCGCCGAGGCTGCCGATGTGGCGGTCATCTTTGCGGGCCTGCCTGACAGCTTTGAGAGCGAGGGCGGCGACCGCCGCCACATGCGCCTGCCCGACTGCCAGAACAACCTGATCGCCCGGGTGGCCGCCGTGCAGAAGAACACCGTGGTCGTGCTGCACACCGGTGCGCCGGTGGAATGTCCGTGGGCGGACGATGTATCGTCCGTTCTCTGCATGTACCTTGCGGGCGAGGGTGTCGGCGAGGCCGAGGACGCCCTGCTGTGGGGCGATGCCGACCCCTGCGGCCGCCTGCCCGAGACCTGGCCCCTGCGGCTGGAGGACACGCCCTGCTATCTGGATTTCCCGGGTGACGGCGTGACGGCCGACTACCGCGAGGGTGTCTATGTGGGCTACCGCTGGTACGATGCCCGCCGTATGCCGGTGCGCTGGCCCTTCGGCCACGGGCTGAGCTACACGGGCTATGTCTACCGCAACGCCGTGCTGAGCGCCGACACGCTGGCGGATCAGGGCCTTGTGACGGTGCAGGTCACCGTGAAAAACAGCGGCGCCATGCAGGGTGCCGAGGTCGTGCAGCTTTATGTAGCCGATACGACCGGCGCGCCGGTGGCCGGCGGGCGGGTGCCGCAGGTGCTGCGCGGCTTCCAAAAGATCGCGCTGCAGCCCGGCGAGGAACAGGTCGTCACCTTTACCCTGACGCCCCGCGACCTGAGCCATTACGATGCCGCGCTGCATGACTGGTACGCCGCGCCCGGCCGGTATGAGATCCGGATCGGCCATTCCAGCCGGGACATCCGCGTCACGCTGCCGCTGCACTACGCGGGCACCCGCCTGCCGCCGCTGCAGGTGGACGAGACTACGCCGCTGGGTATCCTGCTGGCGGACCCGCGCACCGCACCCGTGGTGCAGCACGCCCTGCGCGCAGAGACCGCAGCGATGACCAACGGCGGCGGCGACGGCCTGATGCCGCCCGAGGCCATGGCCCAGATGTTTGACGCGCTTACCCTGCGCAATATGATCAACTTCGGCGGCCCGCAGGCCGAGGAAAAGCTGACAAAGCTGCTGGAAACACTGCAGGATGCCGTAAAATAACCGCAGGGGCGCATTGCCCGCCCCTGCACCGGACAAAAGGAGAATGACTATGTCTATCAAGCTGACTGAACAGAATTTTGATGCCGAGGTGCTGCAGAGCGCCCTGCCGGTCGTGGTCGATTTTTGGGCAGACTGGTGCGGCCCCTGCAAAATGATGAGCCCCGTGCTGGAGGAGTTGGCCGCTGCCCACCCCACCGTGAAGGTGGGCAAGGTCAACACCGATGAAAACCTGCAGCTGGCAATGGCCCGCAAGATCGACGCCATCCCGGCGCTGCTGCTCTTCAAAAACGGGCAGGAGGTCAGCCGCTCGGTCGGCTACCGCCCCGCCGCCGAGCTGGAGGCCTGGCTGCGCGAGAACGGCGCAATCTGACAGCTATATAATACAAAAACCGCACCTGCCTTTTGTCAAAAAAGGCAGGTGCGGTTTGTTGCAGGGGGCGGGCGTTTTCGGGAAAGCTGCAAAGCCCCTCAGGCCTCGCAGGCTCGGCCAGCTCCCCACCTTGTGGGGAGCCTTTTTGCGCGGGCTTTGCCCGCGTGAAAGCCTCCTCGCATAGCGGGGAGGTGGTCGAGCGAAGCGATGACCGGAGGGGCTTTGCCCGGCTGGCGTTACCCTGTCACTTCCGCAATTTCCTCTGCGGTCAGCTGCTTTCTCACCGGCTGGGGTTCGCCCTCACCATCCTGCAGGGGCAGACGCCAGTAGTCAAGGTCCAGCCATTGGCCGAACTTATACCCGGTGCGCCGCTCAGTGGCCATCTTTTGAAAGCCCAGCGCACGGTGAAAGTCGTTGCTCTGCCGGTTGCTGCCCGTGACCAGCGCAAAGGCGGTGTAGTAGCCCTGCTTTTTCAGCAGCGCCAGCAGGGCACGGTAGAGTCGGCCGCCCACGCCCTGACCGATGCAGTCGGGCGCACAGTAGACGGTCGTTTCAACATCCCATGCATAGGCCTCCCGCGTGTGCCACAGGTGGGCGCAGGCAAAGCCGCGCAGGCGGCCGTCAGCGCTTTCCGCCAGCAGAAAGGGCGCGTGCTGCAGCACCTCCTCGATGTTGGCGCGGTAGTCCTCGACCGTGGACGGCGTGTACTGAAAGGTCTGCACGCCGTGGCGGACATACCAGTTGTACAGCGCACAGACGGCGGCGGCATCGTCGGGCGTTGCCATCCGCAGGGTAATCGCATTGTCGGCGCGCCACTTTGCGGCCAGTGCCTCTTTTTCAACCTTCGGCAGCTTTTTGATCGCTGCTTCGCGCTGTAAGGCTGCGCTTTTGTCGGCGCATTTTTCAGCGTAGGCAAGCTGAACAGACGCACGGCCATGGCTTTTTGTGTATCGTGCGCCGCCTTTGCCGCTGCGGTGCGCCTTTAGGCGGCGGGCAAGATCATTCGTCCAGCCGCCGTACAGGCTGCCGTCCGCGCAGCGCAGCAGGTAGACCCACGCCGGGGCGGGGGTCGGCGCGCAGTCGGCGGCGGTGCTGGGGGCGGGGCCGTACATTGCCGTGCCGGTCATTCGCTGACCGGGCGGCCGGCGGCCCGCAGGGTGCGGCGGCAGGCCTCGATGGCGGCGGCCTTATCGTCGGCGGTAATCAGGAACCGGCTGGGGTGGCAGAAGCGCAGGCCGAGGCCGCTGATCTTGCGCAGCTGCTCCTCCGGCTTGCCGGCCCACGCGACCGGGAAGGGCTGCTTGCTGCGCTTGGTGCGGTGGTCATTGACGCACTGGGCGCTGTAGCCGCCGCGCTGGCTGGGGTAGACCACAAAGATTGCATCGGTCTTGTAGAGGCCGTTTTTCCACGGCATATAGGCGGGCAGCACAACAATGCCGTCCCGCATATTGGCATAGGCCTGACGGACCGTGTCATCGGCGCGGTTGACGGCGTTGGCGGCGGCGATCTCGTTTTCAAGGATCTGCCTTGCCACCGGCACAGCGCGCCAGAAGCAGGCATCGGGGTCATCCTTTGAGTCCCACAGCGGGTTAAAGCTGCCGATGGCATCGGCCAGCGAGTTCTGCTCGCCGGTGTTGTCGTTCAGGTCAAGGGGCTGGATAAAGTTCTCGTCCAGCAGGCGGGCCTGATGCTCGCCCACAAGCTGGGCGCCCAGTACCCGCCACAGCAGGCCGAACGCCGCGTAGGGCACGCCGTTGGGGCGGGTCTCCCGCGGCTCGGAATGGTGGTCGAACATACCGCCGCCTACATCGTAGACGATGCCATCAAAGTCATCGGGAACGGTAAAGCCGCGCGTGATCTGGATGTCGGGGCGCAGGATCTGCAGCAGCGCAGTCGAAAAAACATCATCGGCATGGAATTTTCCGCCGTGGGTAAAGCCTTTTGCAGGGATTTTCATGGGTTTCTCCTATTTATCAGGTTTCGTCTGTTACAAATGCAGGGTATGATACGCTGCCCCGTCCAAATCCTTCCACACAAGCACGCCGTCCTGCAGCGTCATATAGCTGCGGGGGCTGTTTTCCTTGGGGATCGAGACCGAGCCGGGGTTGAGATACAGGTTGTCACGGCCGAACTGCTCCCACGCGGGGATATGGGTGTGGCCGTGCAGCAGAATATCCCCCGGCTGCAGCGGCGGCAGGTGGGCCGTGTTGTACAGGTGGCCGTGGGTGGCGTAGATGAGCCGCTGCCCCGCTGTGAGCACGGCATAGTCGGCCAGAATGGGGAATTCCAGCACCATCTGGTCCACCTCGGTATCGCAGTTGCCGCGCACGCAGAAAATACGGTCCCTGCGCGCATTGAGCAGGGCCAGCACCTGTTTGGGGGCATACGCCGGCGACAGGTCGTTGCGCGGGCCGTGGTACAGAATATCGCCCAGCAAAAGCAGCCTGTCCGCACCCTCGCGGTCCCATGCGTCCAGCAGGCTGCGGCAGCAGTCCGCCGCGCCGTGGATGTCCGATGCAATGAGCAGCTTCATCGTAGTTCACCTCGGATACTATTGTACCCGCTGAAAAGCGATTTTGCAAGAAAAATAAAAAGGGGCGCCCCCGCAAAAGCGGAAAGCGCCCCAAACAATCTGCTGAAAGCCCGCCCGCAGCGTGGGCCGTATCAGCCGCCCAGCTCAACCATGCGGCGGATGCAGCGGCCCGCACCGGCCATAATATCGGCCGGCAGGGTGATCTGCTCGCCGCCGGTGCCCAGCAGGCAGCGGTAGATGTCGGGCAGGGTGGTCAGCTTCATGTTCATGCAGGTCAGCTGCACGGCCAGCGGGTAGAAGCTCTTGTCCGGGCAGTCGAAGGAGAGATGCTCCACGATGCTGTTCTCGGTGCCGATGATGAACTCCCGCGCGGCGGATTTTTTCGCATACGCCATGATGCCGGTCGTTGAGCCGACATAGTCGGCCTGCGCCACGACCTCGGCGCGGCACTCGGGGTGGACGAGCAGCTCCGCGGCCGGGTGCGCGGCGCGCGCCCGGGCCACATCGGCCGCCGAAACGACCATATGCCGCGGGCAGCCGCCGTGGTAGAACGCAAACTGCTTTTTGGGCAGCTGCGCAGCCACATAGCTGCCAAGGTTCGGGTCCGGAATAAACAGGATCTTATCGGCATCGAGCGCACGGCAGATGTTGACAGCGCTGGAGGAGGTCACGCAGACATCGCACTCGGTTTTCAGCGCCGAGGTCGTGTTGATGTAGGCCACTGTGGCGTAGCCGGGGTACTGCGCCTTCAGCGCCCGCAGCGCGGGCAGGTCCAGCTGCTCGGCCATCGGGCAGCCGGCCATCGGGTTTGCCAGCCAGACGGTCTTTTCCGGGCTGAGGATCTTGCAGGTCTCGGCCATAAACCGCACGCCGCACATGATGACGCCCGCCGCATCGGTCTTGGCGGCCTGCACGCTCAGCCCGTAGGAGTCACCGGTGTAATCGGCGACCTCCAGCACAGCCTGGCTCTGGTAGGCGTGGGCCAGGATACAGACATTCTTCTCTTTCTTCAGGCGCAGGATCTCCTGCTGCAGCTCATGCGTTGTCATACTGTTCAACCTCTATCTTTATATACGGCCTGTTATTTTTCCCACGGCTGCAGCGGTGCCAGAAAGCCGTGCTCCTGCAGCTCCTTTTCGATCAGATCAAGCCGCTCGGGGGTGGCTGCCTCCACCAGATGGTAGTGGTAGCCGTCCGTAGCGGTGGACAGCACGGTCGAGGCGCTGTCCTCAAACGCCTGCAGAAATTCCAGCACATCCTGACGGGAGCGTATGTCCAGCTCGACCGTGATGCGCCCGTAGACGCGGTGGCTGATGCTGGTGCTGCAGACCCGGCCGCCGCAGTCAACGATCAGATTCAGCTCCAGCCCGGTCTGGGCGGGGGTGTGGCGCACCTTGAACTCGCGGGTGCAGGCGCTCTCCGCCTGCTGGCGCACATAGCCGCGCGCGGTCGAGATCACATTCGGATGCGCGGCCCGCAGCACCGCCAGATCCTGCACGATGACCTGACGGCTGACGCCGTACTTGGCAGCCAATGTCCGGGCTGCGATGGGCTTGCGGCCCAGCTGGGCCAGAATGGCCTCACGGCGCTCAGCGGTGGTCATCAGGCTTCCTCCTTGTCCAGCGGGCGCAGATGCTTCATCGAGAGGTCAAGGATCGGGGCCGAGTGGGTCAGCGCACCGCTTGAGACAAAGTCCACGCCGATGTCCTTGAGGCGGGCGATGTTTTCCTTCGTGACATTGCCGCTGCACTCGGTCTGGGCGCGGCCTGCGATCAGCTGCACGGCGGCGCGCATATCGGCATCGCTCATATTGTCCAGCATGATGATGTCGGCACCGGCCTCGACTGCCTCGCGGGTCTGGTCAAGGTTCTCGACCTCGATCTCGATCTTGCGCACAAAGGGCGCGTAGGCCCTGGCCATGGCAACCGCCTTGGCCACGCCGCCCGCGGCGCCGATGTGGTTATCCTTGAGCAGCACGCCGTCAGACAGGCCGGTGCGGTGGTTGCAGCCGCCGCCCACGCGGACGGCGTACTTCTCAAACACGCGGTTGTTCGGGCTGGTCTTGCGGGTGTCCAGCAGGGTGATGCCGGTGCCCTCCAGCAGAGCCGCGACCTCATGGGTGTAGGTGGCAATGCCGCTCATCCGCTGCAGGTAGTTCAGCGCCACGCGCTCGCCGGAGAGCAGGACGCGGATATCGCCGTTGACAACGCCGAGCTTCTCGCCGTTTTTGACCGCATCGCCGTCCTTGCAGAAGAACTCGACCTCGGTGGCGGGGTCCAGCAGGGTAAAGACGCGCGCAAAGACATCCAGACCGGCAACGATGCCGTCCTGCTTGGCGATCAGGTCAACGGTGCCGGGGCAGGCGCAGGGCATAACGGCGTTGGTGGACACATCCTCGCCGGGCATATCCTCCCGCAGGGCCTGCAGCAGCAGCGGGTCCACATTTAAAAGACGCATGATCTCATTCATGATTTTTGCTCCTCTCGATCGCATTCAAAACTTCGGTTCGGTAGGCCGCAAACAGCGGCTCGGTCTCCCGGTAGGGGGCAAGGTCGGGCGCATCGCCCGTAAAGGCGGGCGGCTCCCCAAACAGTATATCATCTGCGGCGCGCTGTGCAAAGACCAGAGATTCCAGCAGGGAATTGCTGGCCAGCCGGTTGCGGCCGTGGACGCCGTTGCAGCAGGTCTCGCCGCAGGCATACAGCCGGGGCAGGGCCGTGCGGCTGCTTAAGTCCGCCTGAATGCCGCCCATAAAATAGTGCTGGGCCGGCACAACGGGGATCGGCTCATGCAGGGGGTCGTAGCCCTCCTCCTCACACCGCTCAAGAATATTGGGGAAATGCTCGCGGATGACCGCCTCGCCGATGGGGCGCATATCCTCCCACACATGCTCGGTGCCGTCCTTCTCCATCTGGGCGCGGATGGCCGCGCTGACGACATCGCGGGGCTGCAGCTCATTCGTAAAGCGGTTTCCGTTTTTGTCCAGCAGCAGCGCGCCCTCGCCGCGCACCGACTCCGAGATGAGGAACCGGCGGCCCTTTTTGCGGCTGAACAGCGTTGTGGGGTGGATCTGGATATAGTCAAGATGGCGGCAGGCCACGCCATGGCGCAGCGCCATGGCAATGGCATCGCCGGTGATATGGGGGTAGTTGGTCGAGTTTTTGTACAGCCCGCCGATGCCGCCGCAGGCCAGCACGACCGCCCCCGCGCCGATGGCCCGCACCGCGCCGTCCGGGCCCATCGCAACAACGCCGCCGCAGGCTGCCGCATCGGCAAAGAAGTCGAGCATCACGGTATTCTCGCGCAGCTCGATGTTTTCGCACCGCAGGACCTCCGCAAGGAGGGTCTGGGTGATCTCACGCCCGGTGATGTCCTCATGAAAGAGGATCCGCGCGCGGGAGTGCGCGCCCTCGCGGGTAAAGCGCAGGGCACCGTTTTCATCCCGGGAAAACCGCACGCCGCGGCGCACCAGATCGCGGATGATCGAGTTGGAGGACCGGATCATCAGGTCCACCGTGGCGGCATCGTTCTCATAGTGGCCGGCCCGCATCGTATCCTCAAAAAAGGAGCGGTAGTCCGCCTCGCCGTGCTGCATACAGATGCCGCCCTGCGCCAGAAAGGAATCGCACTCGTCCGCCTTCTGCTTAGTCAGCAGCAGCACTTTATAACGCTTTGGAAAGTTCAACGCGCAGTATAATCCCGCTGCACCGGTGCCGACAATGACAACATCGTAGTATTCATCAAATCTCATCATAGTTTCCCTGACTTCCTGTCCCTCTGTATTGGATGATCGCGTTGCCCAGTATAGCACCGTTCATGTCATGTGTCAAGACACCTGTAAAAGAGAACCTGTACATACGCCACAAAAAAAGAGGAGCCGAAGCTCCTCTCAGTTTGTAGAAAAAGCCCTTTTTGGGGTAGAAATGTAGGGATGGGTCTTGACCCATCCGCACCGCTGGCCGCGCGCAGCGCATTCAATCGCGCCGAATGGCGCGCGGTTTTCTCGTAATGTCGTGCTTTTGGCACGGCGGTACGGAACGGTCAAGACCGTTCCCTACAAACCAAGCGAAAGGTTGCAATCGTCCCGTTAGTTTTATCGACACTCTGAGAGGAGCCGAAGCTCCTCTTGGTATATTGAAAAAACCGTACTTTGCGGGGCAGACTCCCCTCGCACAGGGGGGGAACATCGTTTTTTCGATGTCACACCGTCACATCGCCGACGATCATCCTGCCGTCGGTTTCGATGGCGTAGACCGTGTATTTGCGGGGGGTATCGCCATGCTCCAGCATGATGCCGCCGTCGGTCGGCTCAGTATAGACAAAGCGGCGGTGGGCGGTGGTCGCGTGGGGGCAGGCATCGGGCAGGCTGTAGGCCAGCACCCCGCCCTGCGCACAGAAATCCTCCGGCAGGGGATGCTCCTCGCCGTTGATGTAAAGCCGGTAAAGACCGGGGGCATCGGTGCCCACCGGGCGCAGCCATGCGCTGCACCGGGTACGGCCGAGCGGGGGCGTATTGTCGGTGCGCTGGCGCATCAGCAGCGCCACATTGTCCCACGCCACCATAAAATCATCCAGCGGCATCGCCGTCTCGCAGTCAAAGTCGTTCTCGCCGGCCCATGGGTCGCAGAGCAGCACCTGCGGGTTTCCGTCTATGGCGGCAAAGCCGCGCACCGCCACATAGCGGGTCTCCGGCATACCGGCGGCGGTCTGCGCCGGGGCCGCCTGCAGGCGCACCACCGCACCGTAGCCGGCGCGGGCCTCGGCGCGCAGCAGCGCCAGATCCCCATAGGCTACCCACGCAGGGAAGCCCCACCGCGCGGCAGCCGCAGCGGCAAAGCTCAGGCTGCGCGGGTCATGGTCATCGGGGGCGCGCCAATCCCGCAGCACCTGAGCGAACTCCTCAGGCAGCAGGTCGGCGCCCCAGCGGTTGGTCAGGCTTGCCAGCGCAATGGCCAGATCCATCCACGGGCGCAGCGCCGGGGCGCGGTGCGCCACCGCGTAGGGCATCATATGCATCCGCGCATTGACAGGCCGCCCGCGCGCGGGGATCACATCCACCACATGGGTGCTTGCGCCCAGCAGGGTAACGATGGGGCTGGCCTTCTCGTCCCGGGTGTACAGGTAGATGCGCAGCTGCACCATTGTGGCGCATTTGCTGTCCAGCTGCAGGTGGTCATGCCAGCGCTGCACGGGGCCGCGCTCCTGATAGGGCACGCCCTCCCGGTGCAGGCAGGGGCTCCACTTGCCAAAGCCGACCCACGATGTCCAGTTGCCGTCCACCATCACGCGGCACTGTGCCTCGACCGCCGTGCCGTCGGGGCTGGCTGCGTTCCAGCTGACGCGCAGCGCGTCAAACAGCGGCATCGGCAGCGGGGCGCTGGTGTAGCAGCCGTAGGGCACATAGCTGCCCTGCACCAGATCCAGCACAATGCTGTTCTGCGCAACAGTCACATTGTCCAGCTCGCCGCGCATGAACGCCTCGGTATCCCGCAGCAGTACGGTATTTTTATCCATACCGGGTCCCCCCTGTTAATGGTCGAAGTTGGGGCGGTTCTGCTCCATCCGTTCCGCGATCTCGGCATCGCGGCGGGCCGCGAGCGTTTCCTCAAGCCTGAACACCTTGTCAAGGCCGGGGTAGAGGATCATACCGGCCACCGTGACCGGTAGCCAGAAGCCGAACACCACGATCACCAGAATGGTCGCGGGCAGGTAGAGCAGCGTCAGCCCCCAGTAGACGGCCAGCACCAGTGCGGCCGCCAAGGTGCGCGGGAAGAAGCCGAAGAACATCAGCCCGGCGTTTTTGGCAAGCTGGGGCAGCGGCAGATCCACCAGCGGCACCTGCGCCAGCAGCCAGCTGAAAAAGCCGGTGCAGACAAAGATCCCTGCCAGCGAGGCCACCCACAGCGCGGTGCTGGTGTTGCCGGCCAGTGCCTGTGCGCGGAGCATCCAGCTCCAGCTGCCCACAAACAGGCCCAACAGCGCACCGGGCAGCAGGCTCTGCTTCCAGTTCTGCTTCCATGCGCGCTTGTAGGTGTGCCACCAGTAGCCCGGCTCGTCCCGCAGTGCGCGCAGCACCGTGTCGATCATGCCGGACAAAAACGGCCCGCCCAAAAGGCCGCCCACCACGCCGCCCACCACGGTCAGCAGGGCGGAGCCGCCCATCATACCGAGAATGGCCAGCGCAGTGCCGGGCAGAAAGCCCGCCACGCAGAGTATGCTGGACTTATACAGCGGCCAGAGGTCGCGGCCAAGCAGCTCAAAAAAGCGGGGCAGCCCGACCTTGCGCGGCGCAGGCGTATAGCCGGTGGCCGGCGTTTCGTTTGTTTCAGGTTGGTTGGACATGGTGGTTCTCCCTGTTGATAATTTCTTTGCCTTCCCCCCTCTGGGGGAAGGTGGCGCCGCAGCGCCGGATGAGGGGCAGGTGTGTCGGCCAGCCCGGTAATGGGCAGCAATGGGCGGACCGCCCCTCATCAGTCTGCTTCGCAGACAGCTTCCCCCAAGGGGGAAGCCTTTTCTCTTTTTATCATACCCTCTTTGCCCCTCGCTTGCAAGGCGTGGTCAAAATAAGTTTACAATTTTCCCGGTCGATTTGTGGTATAATAGGAAAGATATTATAAAAGGAGTGTATCCACACTATGGCATGGGTCACGAAGGACAGCACCGAAACCTACAACCAGACGCCGGAGCCGCCGCGCGAATATACAAAGGCCGAAAAGGCCGCCAACTGGTGGCACTACCATTGGGTTGCCGTTGTGATCGGCGTTGCCGCCGTTTTCTTCGGCGGTTGGATCATCAAGGACACGGTCTTTCAGACCCGGCCCGATGTGCAGATCGCCTATGTAGGCACCCATGAGTTGCCGGTCGATACCGTCAACGCCCTGCAGGACGCGCTGACTCCCTTCTGTCAGGACGAGAACGGGGACGGCAAGGTCGTGGTGCAGGTTGCGACCTACAATGTCGATTTTGACGCCGAGAACGAAAGCACCGATGCCTACTATCAGATGGCCGGCGTCACCCGGCTGAGCGCCGAGCTGGCCAGCGGCGGCAAGACCTACATCTTCCTGCTGGAGGACCCCGAGGGCTTTGAGAAAAGCACCGGTGTGCTGCAATATCTGGACGGCACAGTGGACGATGACCCCGAGACTGCCGACCCCGATTGGCGCGAGATGGTTTACCGCTGGACGGACTGCCCCGTGCTGACCGGGCTGGAGCTGGGCAGCTATGACGGCTACACCCTGATGGACGATGCGACCGGCACGAACCAGAGCGTGCTGGAGCATCTGTATGTGGGCCGCCGCGGCGTCTGGGATGAAGAGCAGGCCGAGAACTACGCCCACTGCGCCGCGCTGTGGGACGCCCTGACCGCCGGTGCCGTTTCCACCGCCGCCGAATGAGCCGCCCGCTGCCGCCGCTGAAGGGGCATCTGCGGCGGAAAATCGAGCCGCCCAAGCCGCCCAAATCGAAATCGCCGCCGCTGCCCGACAACCCCTATCGGCGGTTTTTCACGAAACAGCGAAGCTTTGAGGATCTGATCGAAGAAAAACGCCAGACAAAGCATACTTAAAAAATGTCGCATCTCACCCCGGGATGCGACATTTTTTATGCCCGCCACTCCTTACAATAAGTCCTGTAATGACTTTTTAAGGAGGGATCTTTACTTATGCTGCAAACACTGGAACGCACCCATACCTTTGATGCCCGCGTGCTGACGGCCGACAACGCCGCCGCGCTGCGCACCCTGACCGGCCCGGGCGGACTGCCGCTGCTGCCCTGCCTGCACCCCGCGCTGGAGGAGAGGCAGATCGTCGGTGACTACGCCGGCCAAAACGAGCTGCAGGCCGCCGCCGCGCTGCTGCCGCTCTATGCCGAGGACCCGCTGCCCACCAGCCTGCGCGCTGCCGGTTACGGGGCAGACGGGCAAGGCGCGGTGCTGACGCCGCCCGTGCTTAGCGATGATTACACGCAGCTGCGCCATTTTCTTCGGTTAGCGCTGCGCTGGGCGACCGAGCGCTACGCCAGCTATCATGTCTGGGCCGTGCTGCCGCTGGATATTGAACGCCCGGATGTGTGTGATGACCTCTGCGCACAGTATCTCTCGGCCGGGCTGACACTGCGCGGCATGCGCCCGATGGCAGGCGCCGCGCAGATGCTGATCTTCTCGGCGCGCGGGCTGGCCAAATGGCGCGACCCGCTGCGCCGCTGCACCCTGACTGACCCCGCCCTGCCCCGCGTGCTGGAGCGCGGCTACGTCGCCGCCGATTTCGGCTGGGGAAAGGACGGGCTGGAGCTGGTGCTGCGGCCGGTGTGAGGTAAGGGGACGGCGGGCGCGAGGTGCCAAAAGCCCCTCAGGCCTCGCAGGCTCGGCCAGCTCCCCACTGCGTGGGGCGCCTTTTGCGCGGGCTTGCCCGCGAGAAAGCCTCCTCACGCAGTGGGGAGGTGACGAGCGAAGCGAAGTCGGAGGGGCTTTGCAGCGCGTCCATCAGCAGCCGCCTCACCCCGCGCCCCGCCCCACAAAAAAGCGCCCCACGCTTTGCAGCGTGGGGCGCAATTTTTATGCTACCTTACAAATTACTTGTACAGGTCGACCAGCTTGGTCAGATGCTCGTAACGGGCATCGGCGGCAGCCTGGTTCTTCTCGAACAGAGCCTTGGCGCGATCCGGGAAGGCGCGGGCCAGACGGCTGTAACGAGTCTCGTTGGCCAGGAAGTCCTGATACTTGGACATATCGCCGGCCTTGGAGGTCAGGGTGAAGGGGTTCTTGCCCTCTGCCTTGGCAGCGGGGTTGAAGCTGAACAGGTTCCAGTAACCGGCAGCAACAGCCTTCTTCATCTCGTTCTGGCAGTTGGTCATGCCGCCCTTGACACCGTGCAGCTCGCAGGGAGCGTAGCCGATGATCAGAGACGGGCCGGGATAAGCCTCGGCCTCAGCGATGACCTTGACAGCCTGAGCCATGTTGGCGCCCAGAGCGATCTGAGCAACATAGATGTAGCCGTAGGTCATGCAGATCTCAGCCAGAGACTTCTTGCTGATCTCCTTACCGGCAGCAGCGAACTGGCAGACCTCACCGATGTTGGAGGCCTTGGAAGCCTGTCCGCCGGTGTTGGAGTACATCTCGGTATCGAAGACCATAACATTGACGTCGTGGCCGGAAGCCAGAACGTGATCCAGGCCGCCGTAACCGATGTCATATGCCCAGCCGTCGCCGCCGAAGATCCAGAAGCTCTTCTTGGCCAGGTACTGCTTATCCTTCAGGATCTCCTTGGCCTCATCGCAGCCGCAGGCCTCGAGGGCAGCGACCAGAGCCTTGGCAGGCTCATCGTTGGCCTTGGTGTTGTTCTTGGTAGCGAGGAAGTTGTCGATGACAGCATCCAGCTCAGCATTCTTGCCCTTCAGGGCCTCAACCTTGGTGATCAGGTTGGCGCGGACGGTCTCATAACCGATCTGCATGCCCAGACCATGCTCAGCGTTATCCTCGAACAGAGAGTTGATCCAAGCGGGGCCGTGACCGGACTCTTTGTTGGTGGTGTAGGGGCTGATGGAAGCGGTGCCGCCCCAGATGGAGGAGCAGCCGGTGGCGTTGGAGATGAACATCTTCTCGCCGAACAGCTGGGTGATCAGGCGGGCATAAGAAGTCTCGGCGCAGCCTGCGCAGGAGCCGGAGAACTCAAGCAGCGGCTGGTTGAACTGGGAGCCCTTGACGGAAACCTCGGAAACAACGCCGGGGATGTTGTCCTTCTTGCGGATGTTCTCGACACAGTAGTCGAAAGCAGCCTGCTGCTCGGACTGGCTCTCCTGCGGCTTCATCTCGATAGCGGCAGTCGGGCAGACGGTGACGCACTCGCCGCAGCCCATGCAGTCCAGAGGAGACACGGCCATGGTGAACTTGTACTCGCTTGCCTTGGGCTTGGTGTCAGCCAGCTTGGTGGAGGCAGGTGCAGCCTCGGCCTCGGCAGCGGTCAGGCAGAAGGGACGAATGGTGGCGTGAGAGCAGACAAATGCACAGTTGTTGCACTGAATGCACTTCTCGGCGTTCCACTCGGGAACCATAACAGCGGTGCCGCGCTTCTCGTAAGCGGAAGCACCCTGCTCCCACTCGCCGTTGACGTTGCCCTCGAAGGCGGAGACAGGCAGGCTGTCGCCGTCCATACGGGAGATGGGCTCCATAACGTCACGGATCTGCTTGACCAGAGCCTCGGGTCCCTTCAGGGCCTTCGGGGCGGGATCAGCAGCGGGGTTGTGCCAGCTCTCAGGCACCTCGACCTTGTGGACAGCGTCCAGACCGGCGTCGATGGCCTTCCAGTTCATCTGGACAACAGCGTCGCCCTTCTTGCCGTAGCTCTTCTTGGCAGCGGCCTTCATGTACTCGACAGCATCATCGATGGGCATGACATCAGCCAGCTTGAAGAAGGCGGACTGCAGGATGGTGTTGGTGCGCTTGCCCATGCCGATCTCGATAGCCTTGTCGATAGCGTTGATGGTGTAGAGCTGAATGTTGTTGTCGGCAATGTACTTCTTGTCGGCAGCATTCAGATGCTCGTCCAGCTCGGCATCGGTCCACTGGCAGTTGATCATAAAGACGCCGCCGGGCTTAACGTCCTGCACCATCTTCATGCCCATGTGGATGTAGGCGGGGTTGTGGCAGGCCACGAAGTCAGCCTGATTGATGTAGTAGGGGCTGCGGATGGGCTTGTCGCCGAAACGCAGGTGGCTGATGGTCACGCCGCCGGTCTTCTTGGAGTCATACTGGAAGTATGCCTGAACATACTTGTCGGTATGGTCGCCAATGATCTTGACGGAGTTCTTGTTTGCGCCGACGGTGCCGTCGCCGCCCAGACCCCAGAACTTGCACTCCTTGGTGCCGGGGGCGGAGGTGATGGGAGCGGGCTTGACCTCAGGCAGGCTGAGGTTGGTCACATCGTCGGTGATGCCGATGGTGAAGCGGGGCTTCGGGGCATCCTTCTCCAGCTCGGTGTAGATAGCAAAGACGCTGGACGGCGGGGTGTCCTTGGAGCCGAGGCCGTAGCGGCCGCCGGTCAGGACGACATCGTTCATGCCGGCCTCACGCAGGGTGGTGGCGACATCCAGATACAGGGGCTCGCCCAGAGAGCCGGGCTCCTTGGTGCGGTCCAGAACAGCGATCTTCTTGACCGTCTTGGGCAGGACCTTCAGCAGAGCGGAGGACACCCAGGGACGATACAGGCGGACCAGAACCAGACCGACCTTCTCGCCCTTGGCGGTCAGGTAGTCAACGACCTCCTCTGCGACATCGCAGATGGAGCCCATAGCGATGATGACGCGGTCAGCGTCCTCGGCGCCGTAGTAGTTGAACAGGTCGTAGTTGGTGCCCAGCTTCTCGTTGATCTTGGCCATGTACTTCTCAACAACCGCGGGCAGAGCCTCGTAAGCGGGGTTGCAGGCCTCACGATGCTGGAAGAAGACGTCGCCGTTCTCGTGAGAACCGCGCATCTTGGGGTGCTCGGGGTTCAGTGCCTTGGCACGGAACTCCTCGACAGCCTCCATGTTGCACATTTCCTTCAGGTCCTCGTAGTCCCACTTCTCGATCTTCTGGATCTCGTGGGAGGTACGGAAGCCGTCGAAGAAGTTCACGAACGGAACGCGACCCTCGATAGCAGACAGGTGAGCAACAGGGGACAGGTCCATGACCTCCTGCGGGTTGCTCTCAGCCAGCATGGCAAAGCCGGTCTGACGGACGGCCATAACGTCGCTGTGGTCACCGAAGATGTTCAGGGACTGGGTAGCAACGGTACGGGCGGAAACGTCAAAGACGCAGGGCAGCTGCTCAGCTGCGATCTTGTACATGTTGGGGATCATCAGAAGAAGACCCTGAGAAGCGGTAAAGGTGGTGGTGATGGCACCGGTACCGAGAGAACCGTGCACGGCGCCTGCGGCACCGGCCTCGGACTCCATCTCAACAACCTTGACCTGGTTGCCGAAGATGTTCTTCAGGCCTGCAGCGCTCCACTGGTCAACGGTGTCGGCCATGGGGCTGGAGGGGGTGATGGGGTAGATGGCAGCCACATCGGTGAATGCATAAGCTACATGCGCCGCAGCGGTATTGCCGTCCATAGACTGTTTAGCTCTGGGCATTTTCTTTCCTCCGTTTTTATTAGAGTTTTGCATTATAGAGCTGTGCGGTTGTCAGGGCCGCACAAATCCCGCGCTGCCTGGCACGCGCCCCAACTTTGCTCCGGGCACAGTTCCAGATAAACGCTTTTGCATAGCTTTATTGTACCAAAAAACACCCCGTTTCGTAAAGGGGTTTTGTTCAGAAAGTTGCACAGATTTTTAAACTCGTTGTGTGCATTTTGACCACAATGACGAACAAGGCGGTTTTTAGGGTGTTTTGGGATACGGTTTATTGTACAGTGTTCCGGATGGTGGAATTTTTTAAGATAAGCCTTGCGGCAGGGCTAGTCTGCAAAGCCCCTCCGGCCTCGTAAACTCGGCCACCTCCCCGCTGCGCGAGGAGGCTTTCTGCGGACGGCTCCGCCGTCCGAAAAAAGGCCGGAGGGGCTTTGCCGCGCTGCCTATAAGATGTCAATAACCGTCAAATTCTCCCCGTCCACCGTAAATTTCACTTTATTGCTGCCGAAATCCAGCGCATACACCCGCGCGGGGTCGTGCTGGTAGGCGGGGCGCGGGTCGTTTTTCAGCACACCCAACAAGGCGGGGCGCTTTTCTTCGGGCACTTTGCACAATAACGCATCGGGGCATATCACCTGCAGGGCGTACGCTCTGGTCGCATCCGTGAACCCGCCGCGCGCCTCGGGGTAGGCATCCACATAGGGCAGGTAGGGCTTGATGTCAAAGATCGGCGTACCGTCCAAAAGGTCTGCGCCGCGCACGATCAGATCCCCGTTTTCCACACCGGCCAGCTCCACGCAGGACAGCCCCAGCGCATTCGGCCGGTAGGGGCTGCGGGTGGCAAAGACGCCGCGCCGCTCGTTGCCGCCCAAGCGCGGCGGGCGGACGGTGGGCCGCCAGCTTTTGCCGGCGGCGTACTCCGCCGCCACGGTCGAGAACTGCCAGATGAGCCAGAGCCGGTCATACCCCTCGATGCCGGTCAGGGCGTTGGGGTCGCGGTATTCCGGTGCAAAGACGATGCGGGCGGTCAGCTCCGGCACAAGGCCGCTCTGCCGCGGGATGCCGAATTTATCCGTAAAATCACTGCGTATATACGCAATGGGGTGAATCGTGTAATCCATAGTAACATTTGCCCCCTTTTTGCGTTTATTATATAGGAAAGAGAGAAAAAAGGGAAGTAGGGCGGCCAGTCCTCTGACCGCCGCGGGGCATTGCGGCGGGCGCAACATGCCCGGGATGGATAAATCCCTCCCCTACGGTTGTAGGGGGCGGCGTCCTCGACGCCCCGCAGGGCAGCAGCTGCCTGCCGGGTGATTGTAGGGCGGCCAGTCCTCTGGCCGCCGCGGCAGGGTGAGGGCACCCCGCCCTGCGGTTCAAGGGAAAGGGGTACCTGCCATACCCTTGCGGGCCGGGCAGGAATCCCTCCGCCTCGCTTACGCTCGGCACCTCCCTTTGACAAGGGAGGCTTTTCGCCATTAATTTTACAATTTCCCCATCTTTTTTCTTTCTTCGCCATATGGTATAATGTAGGATATAACGATCAAAAAGGGGGTATGGTATTGGCGCCCATTATCCATACAGAAAAGCTGCGCAAGGTCTACGCCGTCGGCAAGGAGCGTGTCATCGCGCTGAACAATGTCGATCTGTCCATAGAAAAAGGGGAATTCTGCTGTATCGTCGGTCAGTCCGGCAGCGGCAAATCCACCCTGCTGAACCAGCTGGCCGGGCTGGAAAAGCCGACCTCGGGCAAGGTGTTCATCGGCAGGCATGAGATCAGCGCTATGACCGAAAACGAGCTGGCCGCGTTCCGCCAGCAGCATCTGGGGTTCATCTTCCAAAGCTACAATCTGCTGCCCACCATGACGGCGGCCGAAAATGTGGCCCTGCCGCTCATGTTCAAGGGCGTGGACAAAAAAACACGGCTGGCCCGCGCCCGTAAGGAGCTGAAGGCCATGGGCCTTTTGGGCCGCGCCAACCACCTGCCTACCGAGATGAGCGGCGGCCAGCAGCAGCGTGTCGGCATTGCCCGCGCGTTCGTCAGCAGCCCCAAGGTTATTTTTGCCGATGAACCGACCGGCAACCTCGACTCCCGCACCAGCAAGCAGGTGCTGTACCGGATGCTGGAGCTGTCCAAAAACAACCATGTCACCTTCGTCATGGTCACGCATGAGCCGGAGCTGGCCGAATGTGCCGACCGCATCGTGACGATATTGGACGGCAAGGTCTGCTCCAATGTCGTGCAGGACGAGGAGACGAAGAAGAAAAACCGCGATGCCCTGTTTGCCGATCTGGAAGGGGATCTGGATATTGGCGGAGAGGCGGCGAAGGAACAGTCCGCAAAAAAGCCTTCCCCCAAGGGGGAAGGTGCCCGCAGGGCGGATGAGGGGCAGTGTTCCCGCAGCAACCCCGCAAAAGAGGAATAACGGCAGGCTTGCCCCTCATCAGTCACCTTCGGTGACAGCTTCCCCCTCAGGGGAAGCCTTTTGGGGGACGCCTATGTTAAAAAATTTGGAGGTACCACACTTGAAACGACTATTCACCTTACTTACCGCCCTGATGCTGGCGACGGCGCTCTGCGCACCGGTGCTGGCGGACGATGCCGCCGTGACCGACCCGACGCCCGACCCGACGCCCACCCCGACTGCCTCCATCGACACGAGCAACTCGGACGGCGTCTATGTGTCGGCCTACACCGTCACCAACGCAGCAGGCGGAGAGGTCACGACCGTTGAGGTCGGCGACAGGATCAACCTTGTGCTGAAGGTCGTTGACCACGCCTCGGCCCGGTACTGCGTCAAGCCGGAGGAGATCTCCGCGCGCATCAACTCCGCCGTGTTCACCTACACCGGCATCGGCGAGATCGGCCAGCTGTTCGACAACAACGATGACCCCAACGCCACCCGTCTGCAGAATGTCCGCAACGGCTCTGCCACCGCAGAAGAGATTGCCCAGAACGCGCAGTACAACTACTACAGCTACGTCCTTTTGTTCCGCGATGTCATCTACAACGGCGGCGGCAATACCGTGCCGATCAATCTTTCCTATCTGGATACCTCGAAGCCGCTGCAGCAGTTCAGCGTGACGATCGGCCAGTGTGTGGACAAGGACCAGACCACCTCGCCGAATCTGCTCGTCCGCACCTCCAGCTATGGGGACAGCGTCATTGCCGGCACGCCGTTCACCCTCTCGCTCGGCCTTTACGCCACGGACGGCAATGAGAATTTGAACGATGTCATTGTCTCGCTGACCCTGCCGGAGAACATCCTGCTCAACAGCGGCAGCCTTTCCAACTATGTCGGCACCATCGCCGCCAAGCAGACCCGCGATGTCACCTTTGAGGTCATGCCCGCGGCCGGGTTTACCGGTACGGTGGCCAACATCACCGTCAACATGACCGGCACCGGCTCGATCACCGGCAAGGAGGTCAGCGGCACAACGACGATCTCGGTTCCCGTCAGCCAGCCCAACCGGTTTGAGGTCGGCCAGTTGGAGCTGTCCAGCGATACGATCTATGTCGGCGATACCGGCAGCGTCTCCCTGACCTATGTCAACAAGGGCAAAAACCCCGTCAGCAACCTTGAGGCACGCCTGACCGGCACCAATCTGGGCGCAGGCAGCTACCAGTACCTCGGCAACCTGAACGCCGGCACCGAGGGCAGCGTGGATTTTGACATCACCCCCGATGCTGCGGGTGCGGTCAGCGGCATCATCACGCTGAGCTATGAGGATGCCTCCGGCAACCCGCAGACCGTCTCCAAGGACTTTTCCGTCAGCGCCGAGGAGATGAACATGGACGACTTCTATGACCCCTCGATGGACGATATGCAGCCCGAGCAGACCGGTATGCCGGTCTGGGCGTGGGTGCTGATCGGCGTCTGCGGCGCGGTAGTCATTGTGGTGATTATCGTGGTTGTGGTCCGCAAGCGCAAGAAGGCCAAGGCACTGGCCGCACTGGAAGCAGAGGACAGCGATGAAGATCTCTGATGAAATCAGCCTGTCGGCGCGCAACCTGCTGCGCCGCAAGGGCCGCACGGCACTTACGCTGGTGGGTGTTGTCATCGGCACCTGCATGGTCGTGCTGATGATCTCGCTGGGCATTGCCCAGACCAAAACGAATGAGGAAATGCTGCAGAGCTGGGGCGACCTGACCCAGGTGCAGATCTACGGCTACGGCATGATGCAGGGCAGCGACGGCAAGCCGCTGTATCTGGACGATGCCGCGATCGCCAACATCAAGCAGATTCCCCATGTGGCGGCGGCAACGCCCTACGCACAGGGGTACAATCTGGAGGGCACCATCACGGCGGGCCGCAACGACCGCTATACGATGGACATCTCCAATCTGATCGGCATCGACCCCACCGCGCTGGAGCCGATGGGCTTTACCCTGCAGAGCGGCAGCTGGCCGGCCAACACCCCCGCCAGCGAGAAGGCCACCAAGCTGCAGGTGCTGGTGGGCAGTTCCACCGGGTATAACTTTGAGGATTCCCGCAAGAGCTACAACAGCCCCAAGCGCTACCGTTACGAGGGCCAGACCGATGCCTCCGGCAAGGAGCTGCCGCCCTTTGTGAACATCGACAAGGACAAGATGACCCTGACCATCAAGACCGGCGAAGGCTCGACCGAAAAAAGCCGCAGCTGGCAGCTGGAGATCGTGGGCGTGCTGACGCCTGACGGTGCCAAGGGCTACTGGACCCAGTCCGGTGTTGTGCTGCGCATACAGGATATGCAGATGCTGCAAAAGGTCTACTGCGACCTGACCAAAACCAAGCTTGAGGAGAAAAGCTACGAGCAGGTCTATGTCAAGGTCGATGACCTCTCCTATGTAACGGATGTGGAAAACGCCATCCACGAGCTGGGGTTCAGCAACACCTACTCGATGAACCAGCAGCGCGAGGAGATGCAGAAGCAGGTCATGAAGAGCCAGATGATCTTTGGCGGCATTGCGGCGGTCTCGCTGCTGGTGGCGGCCATCAACATCATCAACACCATGACAATGGCCATCTATGAGCGCACCCGCGAGATCGGCGTCATGAAGGTGCTGGGCTGCGAGTTGGGCAACATCCGCACGATGTTCCTGCTCGAAAGCTCGACCATCGGCTTCATCGGCGGGCTGATTGGGCTGATCATCAGCCTGATCGCCAGCTTTGTGCTGAACCATCTGTCGGTGCTGGGGCAGGGGTTTGACCTGTCCGGCATGATGGGCGGCGGCTACTACATGGGCGGCGACGGCAGCGCCGCAATTTCGATCATTCCGCCGTGGCTGATGCTGGCGGCGCTTGTGTTCGCCACGCTGGTCGGCCTTGTGGCCGGTATCCTGCCCGCAAACAAGGCAGTCAAAATCAGCGCCCTCGAAGCGATCCGGCACGATTAAAAAAACTGTCTATAAAAACAGCGGCCCGCCCGGCAGGGGTGGACCGCTGTTTTTTGTTCGGAATTGTTTTTGTTCCGCTTACACCTGTGTTTTTAACAACATTTCGGACTTTTCAACCGCGTATTTTCACAACTAAAGGCAGTTTTCAACATTTTCCACAGGAAAACCCCTGCTGCGGGGAGTTTTCCACAGCGGTTGAAAGCTATTTTATGCGTATAATCGTCATTTTATAGTTTTCAACAGTTTTCACGAGTTTTCCACAGGGAAAACCCCGGGAAATGGTGGAAAACCGGTTTTCCGGTGGAAAATGTGTATTAGTAGTGGAGCAGCCCTGTATTTACCCTAGATATTGTTTGCAGCCGGGCTTTTGCACCCCCTGTATAGCCGGTTGTAGTCTGTGGAAAAATAAGAGTTTTCAACACGCATGTGGAAAACGGTGTGGAAAGTGGGGAAAGCCCCTCAGGCCTGCTTCGCGGCCAGCTCCCCACTTCGTGGAGCGCCTTTTTGCGCGGGCTTTGCCCGCGTGAAAGCCTCCCCATTCTGGGGAGGTGGCCGAGCCTGCGAGGCCGGAGGGGCTTTGCACATCCACCTCGCTCCCCACCAAAAAAAGCAGCCCGGCTTTACAGTCAGGCTGCTTTTTCAACAATTCTGTTTAAAACTCGATCTTGCCAAAGGCGAAATCATCACCGTCATGGATTCGCTCGGTGGTTTTGGGTGCCATCGGCTTTGCATCGGGGTCACGCGGGCGGTCGGCAAACTCACGGCCGGGCACGCTGGAGCGGGGGCCGCCGTAGCGCGGGCCGCGGTCATTGCGGTCGCGGCGGGGTGCGCCGTAGCGGGGCCCACGGCCGCCCTCACGCGGGGCTCTGGGGCCGCGCGGGCCGCGGTTGTCGCGGCGGGGGCCACGCTGGCCGTCACGGCGGGGGCCGCGCTGGTTGCGGGCATTGTCACGGTCAGGCAGGTTGCAGGCGTTGGGGTCGGTGGAGTACAGCACCACATGGCGGGCCGGGCCTTCGCCCTTGCTCTCGCTGCGCACGCCCTCCATACCGGCGATGGCGGTGTGGATGATGTGGCGCTCGTAGGGGTTCATCGGCTCCATCTCATAGAAGCAGCCGGTGCGGATAACGCGGTCTGCAATGCGCTTGGCAAGGGCAGAGAGGTCGTCCTCGCGCTTGTTGCGGTAGCCGCCGACATCCAGCCCCAGTTTGACATAGGGGCCTTCCATGCGGTTCACAACGAGGCTGGCGAGGTAGGACAGCGACTCCATCGTCTCGCCGCGGCGGCCGATGAGCGCGCCCATATGCTCGCCGGAGACCTTCAGGATCGTGGCAGCGCCCTTCTTGACGGCGCTTAAAGTGAAGTTTTCAACACCCATCAGGTTAAAGATGGGGCTCAGGTAGTCAACCGCAGCCTGCAGGCGGGGGTCGGCGGCGATGTCGAGGGGGATCTCGGTCTCATCGTCAGCCTCGGCAACCATCTCGTCCACGACCTCCTGCTCCAGAGCAGGGGCGGTCTCGTCAGAGATCTCAACGACCTCGGCGGGCTTAGCGGCTTCGGCGGGCTTTACCTCCTCCACGGGGGCAGGCTCCGGCTCCTCGACCTTTACAAGGACCTTGGCAGGGATGGTCTTAAACAGCTTGCGGGCGGGGAATTCCAGTACCTCGTAGCTGACATGGATGTCATCGCGGTCAACGCCCAGCGCCTCGCAGGCGGCCTCTACGGCGGCCTCAACGGTCTTGGCGCTCATTTCCATACTGCGCATAAAAGGGAACCTCCTTCTTATTTCTTATCGTTACATTCATCACAAAGGGGAGCGGGGCGGGCGCATATAGAATGCGCCCCTACGGCGGCAGGGGATACACTCCCTCACAGCCGCCAACGGCGCGGGCGAGCAATGCTCGCCCCTACGGTTGGTGCGGCGTCTTTTCTTAGTCTTTGTTCAGCGGGGTGGTGCGCTCGTCCTTGTAAAGCTCGGCCTCGCGCTGGCGGGCCAGCTCCAGACGCAGCTTGTTGGCCTCGCCGAGGGTGACCTCCTTCTGGATCTTTTCACCGTTCTGCTCAACCGTGACGGTGCGCTTCTTCTTACGCTCGGCACGCTTGGCGGCCAGCTCGGCCTCATACTGGGCCTTGAACTTTTCGGGGCTGTAGATCTTGTAGGTGACATAGGACTGGCCGATCTGCAGCAGGTTGGACACGCCGTAGTACAGCGAGAAGCCGACCGGGGCGTTGAAGCAGAAGGTGACGAACATCAGGTTCATGACCAGCATCATGACCTTCATGCTGCCCTGCATCTGGGCGTCCATGCCGGAGAGCTTCTGGGTGACGAAGTAGCTGATGAACATCGTGACTGCTGCGATGGCCGGGAAGATGGCGATCGGCACAAAGCGGAAGCCGGGGACATCACACATATCCATGCCGAAGAAGCTGGTGTTGAAGTTCTGGATCTCTGCCACGATGTTGGCGGGGATGATGGACGGGTCGATCACAGCGCCGTTGTGGATGGCCTGAATCAGCGCGGTCTGCATTGTGGAGGTGTTGGCGGTGGCAATGCCGATCGCCTCACAGGCGGCCTTGACGGCGGCGTTGTCCACGCCAAAGATGTAATGCACGGGATAGTACACAACACCGAGGAAGCCGAACAGCACCAGCATCGTCAGCAGCATGGGCATACAGCCTCCCATGGGGTTGAAGCCGTGCTCCTGCTGGAGCTTCATCAGCTCCTCCTGCTGTTTCTGGGGGTCGTTTTTGTACTTCTGCTGGATCTCATTCATCAGCGGCTGAAAAACAGCCATCTTTGCCGAGGATTTCTGCTGATGGATGCTCAGGGGGAAGAGCAGCAGCTTGAGGAGTAGGGTGGCAACGACCATCGTTACCGCGTAGTTGCCGATGAAGCTGTACAGGATCTTCACCAGCGGGCCAATCAATATGGCCAGGAAGTACATAAAGTTCATAGCCTTTCCTTCTGCCCCGTCTGCGCCCGGGACCATTATTTTTATGTAGGTCTCTGCTGCGCAGTGCAAAGACATGAGAAGCAATGTTGAAAAGCCTTCTCCCTTGGGAGAAGGTGGCCGAAGGCCGGATGAGGGGCGGGCTTGCCCGGCCACCCCTTTGCGGGGCGGCGATGGGAGGTTCTCCCCTCATCAGTCCGCTTTGCGGACAGCTTCTCCCCCAGGGGGAGAAGCCTTTCAGCGGCTGCGCGTCAGCCTGCGGTCCGGGCTGACCCACCTTCCTTTCGGGGGGACCGGGTCATAACCGAACCGGGCAAACGGCTGGCAGCGGAGAAGCCGCCAGACCGTCAGCAGCAGGCCCTTGAGCAGGCCGTGCGTGGCAAGGGCCTGCATGGCGTACTCGCTGCAGGTGGGCACAAAGCGGCAGTGATGCCCGAGGTGCGGGCTGATATACCGCTTATACCCCCGCAGCAGCGCGATCAACGCCCGGGCGATCATTGCTGTGCGGCGTCCTCAGCCGGGGCGGTCAGGTCGGGCAGGCCGGCCTTGGCAAACAGCCGGCCGAGCGTTTTGCTCAGCTGGGTGCTTTTCAGGCGGGGGGTCTGGCCGCGCGCCACCAGAATAATGTCATACCCGCCGATATTCTGGGCCAGATGCTCCGACAGGGCGGCGCGCATGATGCGGCGGGCGCGGTTGCGCTGCACCGCATGCCCGACCTTTTTGGTGGCGGTCAGCCCGATGCGGGTATAGCCCAGCCGGTTTTTGGCCACATACAGCACGCAATGCGGGTGTACATAGCTTTTGCCCCGGCCATATACCCGGTTGAACTGCCAGTTTTTATCTAAAGTGCGGTAACGCATAGGTCTCCTTCCTAAAGGCTTCCCCCTCAGGGGGGAAGCTGCCGCCCGCAGGCGGCTGATGAGGGGCGCGCCTGCCCCTGTCGGCCCTGTACCGAACAGCTGCGGTTCACTTCTCCCTCATCCGTCCGCGGTCGGGGCCGCGGACACCTTCCCCCAAGGGGGAAGGCATTCTATTTTTTCCTATCCTTCTATATTATAATGAATCCCGTTTTCTGTAAAGCATTATTTGAAAAAAGGGCTGCTGATTTTACAATCAGCAACCCTTTTGTTCACATAATCTCTGAAACAAATCAGACAGTCAGGCTCTTGCGGCCCTTTGCACGGCGGCGGGCGATGACCTTGCGGCCGTTCTTGGTAGCCATGCGGTTCAGGAAACCGTGGACGCGGCTGCGCTGACGCTTCTTGGGCTGGAAAGTACGCTTCATTTTTCATTCCTCCTGTTGAAATCCCGGTATGGGCTGTTTGCTCAGGGCTTCGCCCATACACTGGGGCAGCCTTGCAGAGTTAGATTATACGCGATAAGCACCCCTTTTGTCAAGTGTTTTTTTGCAGAATTTTTCGTCTGCGCGTCAAACAATCTTTCGCTACAGACAGTTATCCACTACATTTTGTACTATTCACTGTTGAAAAACACACTTTCTGTGGAAAACTTTCAAGAATACCCTTTCTGCGGGAAAATTTTCAACATTTCCACGCCGTAAAAAAATTCCTACTTATTATAATATAGGTGTTGTTTAAAACATGATTTTGTGGTATACTGTATGCAGTGTTTTTGCGCCCTTGTAAAAGGCGTTGATTTATAACAGGAAGTGGGGAGTATCGAGTTTCATGGATTCCATCAATGAGGTAATGGAAGCGGTCAAGGCCTACTGCAAAGAAAAGACCTCCGACGCTACCTACGCATTTTACATCAAGGATATCAAGGCTGTCAGCTTTGAAAATTCCAAGACCGTCACGCTGGAGCTGCGCAGTGACTTCGTGATGGGCATTGTTTCGGACCGCTACACGGCACTTTTGCAGGATGCGTTCAAGGCCATTCTGGGCTTTGATGTAGAGATCCGCTATGTGGTCGCCCCGCCGGAGGACGGCGTGAAGCCCGGCGACAGCGAAAACCAGATGGACGAAAAATCCCTGCCCAGCGGGCGGTATGAGTTCACCTTTGAGAACTTCATCAAGGGTCCGTCCAACCAGTTTGCGTTTGCGGCCGCGCAGGCTGTTGCGGCCAACCCCTCCGGCGCATACAATCCGCTGTTCATCTACGGGCCGTCCGGCTTAGGCAAGACCCACCTTTTGAACGCCATCAAGATCGAGATCCAGAAAAACCATCCGGATTTCAACATTGTCTATGTGGATTGTGAAAAATTCACCAACGAGACGATCACCGCGATCAAAACCGCCACGATGGAGCAGTTCCGCCAGCGGTACCGCAAGGCCGATGTGCTGCTGATCGACGATATTCAGTTTCTGGCCGGCAAGGAGAGCACGCAGGAGGAGTTTTTCCACACCTTCAACACGCTGCATAACGATGGCCGCCAGATCGTAATTGCCTCCGACCGCCCCGCCAAGGAGATCAAATCGCTGGAGGAGCGTCTGCGCACCCGGTTTGAGTGGGGCCTGACCGCCGACATCCAGCCGCCGGATTTTGAGACCCGCGTGGCCATCGTCAAGCGCAAGGCCGAGCTGCTGAATCTTGACCTGCCCAACGATGTGGCCGAGTACATCGCCAACCATCTGAAGCAGAACATCCGCCAGCTGGAGGGCGCCGTCAAAAAGCTGAACGCCTACTATATGCTGGAGGGCATCGAGCCCTGCATCGGTGTGACGACCACCGCGATCAAAGATACGCTGAACGACAGCCAGCCGATCCCCGTCACGATCGAAAAGATCCTGAATGAGGTCGCCCGCACCTACAATGTAATGCCCGCGGACATTCGCGGCAAAAAGCGCAATGCGAATGTGAGCGCCGCGCGGCAGATGACGATGTACATTATCCGCGAGGTGACCGGCATGAGCATGGAGGCCATCGGTCAGGAGTTCCAGCGCGATCATTCCACCGTTGTCTATTCCATCAAGACGATGGAGGAAAACATCAACCGCGACCAGCACCTCAAGGAGATGTGCAGCGACATCATGAAGAATGTCCGCACCTAGTTCCTTTCTTGAAAGAAAGGAACCAAAGAACTTTTAATGCCTTTTCCCGGGAACGGGCGGCCTATAAAGTACCTTACAGCGTACTTTACGGGGTATTATTTGAAAGTTTCTTTGTTTCTTTCTTTTCAAAGAAAGAAAAGGCTTTTTATCCACAAAGTTTTTAGTTTTCAACAGACGGTATTCCACAGTGCGTGTTGAAAAACGGCGGTTTCCGGGTTTTCAACAAGAATCTCCACAGACTGTTCAAAAGTCTGCGCGGACGATTTTCCGCATCGCTATCGGGCGCGGCGGAGTTTTCCACAGAACTAACAGCCCCTACTACGACTACTACCATAGTTAATAGTTTCTGCGAACAGGGACGCTCTGAAAGAGCAGCTTACCCCGGAAAATAGCAGCCCCGATGGTGGAAAACCCGAAACAGAGAAAACATAAAGAAAAAACAGACGCTTTTTGCCCCGCTTTGAACAAGCGGGCGGGAGAACAGAGTATGAAATTTGAATGTGAAAAGACCCTGCTGGCCAATGCCATCGACGGCGTTTCCCGCGCGATCACCAACCGCGCCGCCATCCCTGTGCTGGAAGGCATCTACCTGAAGGCCGAGGGCTTTACCCTGACGCTGACCGGCTATGATATGGAAATGGGCATCACGACTACCATTGAATGCAACGTGCTTGTACCGGGTGAAACGGTACTTGATGCGAAGCTGCTCGGCTCAATGGTCAGCCGTATGCCGGCCGGTGACATCTGCATCGAGCTGACCGATGAGGGGCAGGCCAAAATCAGCGGCGGCGTGGCCGAGTTTGAGATTCCCGCGCTGAACGCCAGCGATTATCCCAGCCTGCCGGTGACCGGCGCTGACAACACGATGACCGTGAAATGCGGTATGCTGCGCGAGATGATCGAAAAAACGATCTACGCGGTCAGTCAGGACGACAAAAAGCCCGCCCACACAGGCGAGTTGTTCGTCATTGAGCCGGGCAGTCTGACCATCGTGGCGCTGGACGGCTACCGGCTGGCTATCATCCAGCGTGCCGTCGAGTGTACCCGCGACATCCGCATTATCATCCCGGCCAAGACGCTGCAGGAACTGCTCAAAATCATGGGCGGTGCGGACGATGATGTCAAGATCGACGCCAACCGCCGCTATGTCGTGTTCACCTCCAACGGCTACACGATCATGAGCCGTTTGATCGAGGGGGACTTCCTCAATTATGAGAGCGTCATCCCGAAGGACAAAAAAACGCGCGTTGTCGTGGATTGCAAGACCTTCATCGACACGATCGAGCGCGCCTCCCTCATTATTACCGAGCGTTTGAAGAACCCGCTGCGCATCAATTTCGGCGAGGAGCGGGTGACTGTACGCTGCCAGACTCCGCTGGGCAAGGTCGTGGACGAATTCTCCCCCGTGGAGATGACCGGCGACCCGGTCGAGATCGGCTTCAACAACCGGTATCTGCTCGATGCGCTGCGCTATTCCAAGTGTGAGCGGATGGTGCTGGAGATCAACGGCCCCCTGAGCCCGGTCAAGCTGCTGCCCGAGGACGGCAAGGACTTTATCTATCTGGTTTTGCCGGTACGGTTTAAGAACGAGGGCTGAAGCAATGCTGTGCTGTAGGGGCCGGGCATGCCCGGCCCTGCAGATAAAATCAGCCGCCCGGCTAAAGGGCTGCTGCAGCAAGGCTGAGGGGCGGACATGTCCGACCCCTGCGGCCGAGGTTACGATAGAGGGACGTATTATGGAAAAAATTCGTATTAACACCGACTTTATTAAGCTTGACGCTCTTTTGAAGTTCGCAGGGCTGTGTGAGACGGGCGGCGAGGCCAAGGAGCTGATCCAGGGCGGGGCCGTCAAGGTCAACGGCGAGGTCTGCACGATGCGCGGCAAAAAGTGCCGCGCCGGTGATACGGTCGAGCTGGAGGGCCAGACCGTGCAGGTCGCGGCGGGTGCGTAATGCGCCTGACCCACCTTGCACTGACTGACCACCGCAACCTTGCCCATGCCGTGCTGGACCCCGACCCGCACCTGACTGTGCTGTGCGGCCCCAACGGGCAGGGCAAGACGAACCTGCTGGAGGCAATCTGGCTGCTGACCGGCGGCAAGAGCTTCCGCGGCTCCAAGGATGCCGAGCTGATCCGCCGCGGCTGTGACTTTTCGGTCATAGAGGGCGCGTTTGAGACACAGGACATCGAAAAAGAGATACGCCTGACGGTGGGCAGCAAGACGAGCCAGCGGCCCGGCCGCACCGGCAGGCTGAACGGCGCGGACATGGGCCGCGCTGCTGCGCTGGCGGGGAACTTTCAGGCCGTTGTGTTTGAGCCGGACCTGCTGGGGCTGGTCAAGGGCGGCCCCGAGGGACGCCGCCGGTTTCTGGATTCGGCGCTGTGTCAGGTATACCGGCCCTACCTTGTGGCGCTGCGGCGCTACATGCGGCTGACGGCCCAGAAGAACGCGCTGCTGAAAAGCTACGATATTACGCCAAACGGTGCCATACTGCTGGACACCTACGAGGAGCAGCTGGCGGAGTACGGCGCGCTGATCATGCAGCACCGCTGCAAGTTTCTGGAACAGGCTGCCCCGATCGCGGCGCAGAATTACCGCGATATATCCCACGGCGCCGAGGTGCTGGAGGTGCGCTACCAGATGTGTACCGATGCCCCCACCGCCGAGGCGCTGGCCGCAAAGATGCACGCCATGCGCACCGCAGAGCTGCGCGCCGGGTTCTGCCTGACAGGACCGCACCGGGAGGACTTGGAAATCCTGCTGGACGGCCAGCCCGCCCGGGTGTTTGGCAGTCAGGGGCAGCAGCGCAGCTGCGTGCTGGCCCTCAAGCTGGCCGAGGCCACCGTGGTCGGTGAGCTTTTCGGCGAGCATCCGGTGCTTTTGCTGGACGATGTATTGAGCGAGCTGGACGATGAGCGCCAGACCTATCTTTTGACCCGCATGGGGGAGCATCAAACGATCGTGACCACCTGCGACACTGCGGCATTTGCACGCACCAACGGGAAAATTGTGATGGTCAAGGGCGGAACCGTAGCAGAACCGTAGGGGCCGGACATGTCCGGCCCGCAGCAGTAGGGCGGCTGCCCGCTGACGGGCAATGACGCAGAGTGGAGGGCCGGGCATACCCGGCCCCTACAGAGAGGTGCAGGAAATGTACTTTCACGCCGGGCAGGATTTTGTACTGAACACCCGCGATGTGATCGGGGTGTTTGATCTGGATACAGCCGGGGCGTCGCGGCGGACCGAGGAATATTTCCGCCATGCCGAGGCCGAGGGCGCCGTTGTGGATCTGTGCGCCCCCGGCACCCTGCCCAAAAGCTTTATGGTCACCGATTTCCCGGACGAGACCGTGTATATCAGCCAATTATCCCCCGCAGCATTGAAAAAGCGGGCCGAAAAATTAGAATTTTAAAATTATGGCTGCCGTTTATTTTTGATTTGTAGGGAGGGGTCTTGACCCCTCCGCATACAGGCAGCCACGTAAACACGGAGGGGTCAAGACCCCTCTCTACAGAACATCCATAAAAGGGATGTATAGAGATACCCACCCACAACAGGAGGCTATCATTTCATGGCAGAAGAAATCATCACCGAAACCAACCGCGAAACGGCTACCGACCATGCCTACGGCGGTGCGCAGATTCAGGTCCTCGAGGGTCTGGAGGCTGTGCGCAAGCGCCCCGGCATGTATATCGGCTCCACCGGGCCTTCCGGTCTGCATCACCTTGTCTATGAGATCGTGGATAACGCCATCGACGAGGCACTGGCCGGCTACTGCACCCATATCGAGGTGACCATCAAGCCCGGCAATATCATTGAGGTATCGGACAACGGCCGCGGCATCCCCGTGGACATCCAGCCCAAGCTGGGCATCCCGGCTGTCACCGTTGTCTACACCGTGCTGCACGCCGGCGGCAAGTTCGGCGGCGAGGATTCCGGCTACAAGGTGGCCGGCGGTCTGCACGGCGTTGGTGCATCGGTCGTCAACGCCCTGTCGGAATGGCTGGTCGTTCGTGTCCGCCGCGATGGGGTAGAGTATGAGCAGAGCTTCAAGCGCGGCAAGCCCGACGGTGACCTGAAAAAGATCGGCGCGGCGGCTTCTACCGGAACGACAGTCACCTTCAAGCCCGACCCGGAGATGTTCCAGGAGACAACGCTCTACCACTATGAGACGCTGCTCAAGCGTCTGCGGGAGGAGGCGTTCCTGAACGCCGGCGTCCGCATCACCCTGACGGACGAGCGCGCCGATGCCGACCGCCCGCAGGAGGAGCAGAACGGCGAAGTCCGCACCGAGACGATGTGCTACGAGGGCGGCATCCGCTCCTTTGTCAGCTATCTGTGCGAGCGCCGCGACTTAACGCCCCTGCACCCGCAGGTCATGTATATGAAGGGCGAGGGACAGGGCGCTGTGGCCGAGGTAGCGCTGCAGTATTACGACAACAGCTACAATGAGCTGCTGCTCAGCTTTGCAAACAATGTCCATACCCCCGAGGGCGGCACCCACGAGGACGGCTTTAAGCTGGCCCTGACCCGTGTGTTGAACGAGTACGGCCGCGCCAAGGGCATTTTGAAGGATAAGGACGAGAACCTCTCTGGCTCCGATGCGCGCGAGGGCATCATTGCCGTGGTCAGCGTCAAGCTGCAGGAGGCCCAGTTCGAGGGCCAGACCAAGGCAAAGCTTGGCAATACCTTCATCAAGGGTCTGGTCAACAATGTGGTCTACAAGGCCCTGACCGAATTTTTTGAGGAAAACCCCGCTGTGGCGAAGGCTATCCTTGAAAAGGCTACGCAGGCGGCCCGCGCCCGCGCTGCCGCCAAAAAGGCCCGCGAGCTGGTCCGCCGCAAGAGCGCGCTGGAATCCAACCGTATGCCCGGCAAGCTGGCCGACTGCCACGAAAAAGACCCCTCCAAGACCGAACTGTTCATCGTGGAGGGGGATTCTGCAGGCGGCTCGGCCAAGATGGGCCGAGACTCCAACATTCAGGCCATTCTGCCTTTGTGGGGCAAGATGCTGAATGTCGAAAAGGCACGCGCCGACCGCATCTACGGCAACGACAAGCTGATGCCCGTTGTGACCGCGCTGGGCACCGGCATCGGCGATGAGTTCGATATTTCCAAGGTGCGCTACCACAAGATCTTCATCATGGCCGATGCCGATGTTGACGGCTCGCATATCTGCACGCTGATGCTGACCTTCTTCTTCCGCTATATGCGGCCGCTGATCGACCACGGCTATGTCTATGTTGCCCAGCCGCCGCTGTTTAAGCTGCAGAAGGGCCAGAATGTCAAGTACGCCTACAACGATGAGGAAATGAAGCTGCTGAGCGCCGAGATGCCCGGCGCAAAGGTCAACCGCTACAAAGGCTTGGGCGAGATGAACCCCGACCAGCTGTGGGAGACCACCATGAACCCCGACAACCGTGTCATTGTCCAGATCAAGATCGAGGACGCCGAGCGCGCCGACGAAGCGTTCAGCATCCTGATGGGTGAGCAGGTCGAACCGAGACGCCAGTTCATCGAGAAAAACGCAAAGTACGCGAATCTGGATGTGTGATACATCATACGCCGCCCGTGTAGGGGCCGGGCATGCCCGGCCCGCCGCATAAAAACCACCGCCCCGTTTATGGTGTATGAATCATGGATTATACGATTTTATGCCCGCGCAAAAATCCCCGTTTGCAAAATTATGATTATAGAAGAGAAAATTATTATTTTGTGACCGTATGTGCGCATCATAAACAATGTGTGTTTGGCGCGGCAGGAAAACCAAATGTCGTCGGACAAATGGCCGCACAAGGAATAAAGGATATTTCCAGACATTTTCCCGGTGTGGGTGTGGATGAATATGTGGTAATGCCAAATCATGTTCATATGATATTGGTTTTTCCGCAGGAACAATGTAATTTGTCCGCCGTAGTGGGAAGCTACAAGTCGTATGTGTCCAAAATGTTCCATGTGGAACATCCGGGTGTGACATTGTGGCAGCGTTCATTTTATGATCATATTATTCGTGATGAAAACGCGTATTGTGAAATTAAAAGATATATTCAGGAAAATCCGTTGAAATGGGATTTGGATGAATATAACCCACACGCATAGCGTAGGGGCCGGGCATGCCCGGCCCGCAGCGTACAAGCAACGATCCGTTTGTGGGCAATAACGCAAAGTTGAGGGCCGGGCATGCCCGGCCCCTACGGTGCAGTAAAATTAGTAAGTTCAAGTAAGATTGAGTTAAGGTGATACAATGGAAGAAAATATCATCATGGTGCCGGGGTCCGGTACCAAGGTCATTGTGCGCGATGTAAAGCAGGAGATCGAGACGGCGTTCCTTGACTACTCGATGTCCGTTATCGTGGCGCGCGCTCTGCCTGATGTGCGTGACGGCCTCAAGCCCGTGCATCGCCGCATTTTGTACACGATGCATGAGCGCGGCAACGACCCGCAGCATCCCTACCGCAAATCCGCCGATACGGTCGGTGCGGTGCTGGGCTCTTACCACCCGCACGGTGACGCTTCGGTCTACGATGCCATGGTGCGTCTGGCACAGGATTTCAGCCTGCGCTATCCGCTCGTTGACGGTCAGGGCAACTTCGGCTCTGTGGACGGCGACCCCCCGGCTGCCTACCGTTATACTGAGGCCCGCATGTCCAAGATGGCCTGCGAGATGCTGACCGATATTGAAAAGGACACCATCGACTGGGACCCCAACTTTGACGAGACCAAAAAGGAGCCTCATGTTCTGCCCAGCCGCTTCCCGAACCTGCTGGTCAACGGCAGTCAGGGCATCGCGGTCGGCATGGCGACCAACATCCCGCCGCACAACCTGCGCGAGATCGTCAGCGGCATGATCGCCCTGATGGAGGACCACGACATCGACCTGGCTGGTCTGATGGAGCATGTCAAGGGCCCGGACTTCCCGACCGGCGGCATCATCATGGGGCGCAGCGGCATCCGCGCCGCCTACGCCACCGGCCGCGGCAAGATCACGCTGCGCGGCCGCGCCGAGATCGTCGAGAAAAAGAACGGCCGCTATGAGATCCTGATCTCCGAGATCCCTTATATGGTCAACAAGACCCGCCTGATCGAGTCGATCGCCGACCTTGTCAAGAACAAGCGGATCGAGGGCATCAGCGATATGAATGACGAATCCTCGAGCCGCACCGGCATGAAGATCGTCATTGAAATCAAGAAGGACGCCAACCCGCAGGTCGTGCTGAACCAGCTTTACCGCTACACCCAGCTGCAGGACACGGTCGGCGTCATCATGCTGGCGCTCGATGACGGTGTGCCCAAGATCATGAGCCTCAAGACCATGATGGAGCGCTACATCGAGTTCCAGATGCAGGTCATCCGCCGCCGGACTGCCTTTGAGCTGAAAAAGGCGAAGGAGCGCGAGCATATTCTGGAGGGCCTGCACAAGGCCGTTGACATCGTGGACGAGATCATCGCCACGATCCGCGCCTGCAAGGGCGGCTTTGCCGAGGCGCGTCAGGCCGTGATGGATAACTTCGGCTTTGACGAGCTGCAGGCAGATGCCATCGTCAAGCTGCAGCTCGGCCGTCTGGCCGGTCTGGAGATCCTCAAGATCGAGCAGGAGTTGGGCGAGCTGCGCGCGGCCATTGCGGACTTTGAGGATATTCTGGCCAATGACGAGCATGTCAAGCGCATCGTCAAGACCGACCTGACCACGCTGGCTGACAAGTACGGTGATGAGCGCCGCACCTCCATCGAGGCTGTGTCCGGCGAGGTGGACATCGAGGATCTGATCCCCGAGGAGACCTGCGTCTTTACGCTGACCCACGAGGGGTATATCAAGCGCACAACGCTGGACACCTATCAGGCGCAGAACCGCGGCGGCCGCGGTGTGCAGGGCATGACCCAGAAGGACGAGGACTTTACCGAGGAGATGTATGTCGGCTCGACGCATGACTACATGCTCTTCCTGACGAATCAGGGCCGTGTCTACCGCCTGAAGGGCTATCAGGTGCCGGAGGGCAGCCGTACCGCCAAGGGCAGCCATATCGTGAACCTGCTGCAGCTGCAGGAGGGAGAGAGCGTCACCCTGATGCTGCAGCAGAAGGCCGATGTCGATGAGGACAACACCTACGCAACAATGATCACCAAGCAGGGCCTCATCAAGCGCACGCCGCTGTCCCAGTTCCGCAACATCCGCAAGGCCGGCCTGATCGCCATTGCGCTCAACGAGGGCGACAGTCTGGTGTGGAGCCACCTGACGAAGGGTGACGATGAAATCATCGTTGCCACCCATGACGGCGCGGCCATCCACTTTACCGAGGAGGACGCCCGCTCGATGGGCCGTACCGGCCACGGCGTCCGCGTCATTAAGCTGCGCGAGGGCGACTATGTCGTCGGCGCCGGCGTCTGCCGCCCGGGTGCCACCCTGCTGACCATCAGCGAGGAGGGCAAGGGCCGCCGCAGCCGCATCGACGATTACCGCATCACGAAGCGCGGCGGCTTGGGCATCCGCAATTATTCCAACGGCAATGTGGCGGGCATCAAGATCGTGGACGACACCGATGACCTGATTCTGATCAGCCAGAACGGCATTCTGATCCGCATCCATGCATCGGACATCAATATCCAGAGCCGCTACGGCAGCGGCGTCCGCGTCATGCGTATGCTGGACGATGACCGCGTGGCCGTTGTGGCCCGCGTGGACCGCGACAACGATGCCGAGACTGCAAAGATCGAGGATACCGGCGAGAGCGACCCGACACCCGAGGAGCTGGCTGCCATTGAAGCCGAGGAGCTGGCCGCCGAGGCCGCCGAGGACGCAGCCCCCGAGAATAATGACGAAGAATAAATAAGCAACAGGGGAGAGGCCGCGCGTTGGCCTCTCCTTTTTGGTGGATTTGTAGGGAGCGGTCTTGACCGCTCCGGGAAGTTTGCCATGCCTTTCACGGGTAGGGAGGGGTCAAGACCCCTCCCTACAAGCATTTGAAATTTTTTCGCCGAAGCCTTTTTTATAAAAAAGGCTGGAAAAGCACCGCGTATTCATGGTATTCTAAAGTATTCCCATAAAAAAAGGAGCACCCACATGGAACTGCATACAACCATCTGCGCGCTGGCGACCCCACCGGGCGAGGGCGGCATTGCCACGGTCCGCGTTTCCGGCCCGGACGCCTACGCCATCGTTAGTAAAATATTTGCGCCGGTGCGGCAGGGCAAAAGCGTTGCCGATGCCAAAGGCTACACAGCCATGCTGGGCCACTACCTGCTGCACGAGGTCGAGATGGACGAGTGCGTGGCGCTGTTTTTCCGGGCGCCGCACTCCTACACCGGCGAGGATGTCATCGAGCTGTCGGTACACGGCGGCACGGCGATGGCAGACGGCCTGCAGGAGGCACTCATCACGGCAGGCTGTGTACCGGCCGGGCCGGGGGAGTTCACCCGCCGCGCACTGGAAAACGGCCGGATGTCGCTGACGCAGGCCGAGGCCGTGATGGAGGTTATTGCGGCGAACGGCCGGCAGGGAGCCGCGCTGGCAAAATCGGCACTGGACGGGCGGCTGGCAAAGCGCATCGGCAAGATACAGACCGCGCTGCAAACGCTGAACGCCCACCTGACCGCATGGGTCGATTACCCGGAGGAGGATGTGCCGGAACTGTCCGATGAGGCGTTTGTGCGCACTCTGACCGCGCAGAAAGCCGAACTGGACGCACTGATCAACGGCTACAGTGCCGGTGCGGTGCTGCGCCATGGTGTGGACTGCGTGCTGCTGGGCCGCCCCAATGTCGGCAAAAGCACGCTTTTGAACCTGCTGGCCGGCTTTGACCGCGCCATCGTCACGCCGGTGGCGGGTACGACCCGCGATATTGTCGAGCAGGCCGTCCAGCTGGGCAGCGTGCGGCTGAATCTGTTTGACACCGCCGGTGTGCGCGAGGTCGGCGCGGACGGGGATGCCATCGAGGCCGAGGGTATCCGCCGCAGCTGGAAAAAGCTGGACGAGGCGGGCCTTGTGCTGGCGGTGTTCGATGCCGCGCAGCCGCTGTCTGATGATGATCTGGAGCTGGCCCGCAGGTGTCAGGGCCGCCCCGCAATCGCCGTGCTGAACAAGCAGGATCTGGCAGGGGAGCAGGATGTTCCACATGGAACATTGGAGCCGTATTTTAAAAAGATCGTGCCGATGTGCGCGAAGGACGCCGTTGGCCTGCAGGCACTGACCGATGCCGTGGCCGACCTGCTGGGTACGGCACAGCTGGACCCGGGTGCAGCGCAGCTTTGCAGCGCACGCCAGCTTTCAGCCGCGACCCGCGCGCGGGATGCGCTGGCCGAAGCTATCCGCGCAAGGCAGGACGGCTTTGGACTGGACGCCGCCGCCGTCTGCCTGACAGACGCCCTGCAGGCGTTGTGCGACCTGACTGGCGAGAGCGCGACAGAGGCAACGATTGATGAAGTGTTTGAAACCTTCTGCGTGGGCAAGTAAGTAAATAGCAAGGAGCCTTCCCCCTGCGGGGGAAGGTGGCCGCGGCCCCGCCCGCGGACGGATGAGGGGAGAGCCTGTGGATGCTGCCCATTAAAAGTGAGACCGCGCGAACTCCGCCCTCATCAGCCGCCTGCGGGCGGCAGCTTCTCCCGAAGGGAGAAGCCTTTTGTGGAGAGCCTTCCCCCTGCGGGGGAAGGTGGCCGCAGGCCGGATGAGGGGCGAGTTTCCGGCGACAACTCGGTAAAAGGGCAATAGAGTCAAGCCGCCCCTCATCAGCCGCCTGCGGGCGGCAGCTTCTCCCGAAGGAGAAGCCTTTTGAGGAGAGCCTTCCCCCTGCGGGGGAAGGTGGCCGCAGGCCGGATGAGGGGCGAGTT
>ENA-UOJV01000452-UOJV01000452.1-human-gut-metagenome-genome-assembly--contig:-C82-NODE-452-length-60965-cov-8.548892_pt1 | contig 60965 bp, 60 predicted proteins | sample MGYA00242356_ERZ723903 | MGnify/ENA metagenome assembly ERZ723903
TTAATGAAGCAGAGCCAAAGGCGATAGCTGAATTTAGTATTTATGGTATAATATGAGAAGGCAAATAAAACCCACTTTGATTTTACACAGGAGGTTTCATGAGTTTAGAGTTTAAAAAAATTGAAGTTAACAGTATCCAGGAGATGCTTCCGTTTTACGCGATGCGCCACAATATGACGTGCGACAGCGTATTTCTGGAGAGCTATGTCTGGAAAGATTATTATAATGTCCGTTATGCAATCTGGGAAAATAAGGCGCTTTTATGGCTGATGGAGAATGAAGGACGTTGTTTTTCCGCGATGCCGCTGTGCCGGGAGGAAGACCTGCCGGGGGCGTTTGCGGCGATTGAGGAGTATTTTAATGAAGAACTGGGATATCCGCTGGTTATCAATCTGGCGGATGAGTATGCAGTGAAATATTTAAATCTGCCGGAGGACAAATATCTGGTGGAAGAGCAGGTCGATTCGAGGGATTATCTCTACAACGGCGATGCGATGCGTTCCCTGGCGGGAAAGAAACTGCATAAGAAGAAAAACCGCGTCAACGCATTTAAGCGCGAATATGAGGGGCGCTATGAGTACCGCCGTCTGTGCTGTTCGGACAGCCACGATGTCTGGGTTTTTCTGGACCGCTGGAGACAGCAGAAGGGCGAGGAGGTCGAGGAACATCTCGATTATGAGGTAAAGGGCATTCACGATATTCTGAAAAACTGTTCAGAATTCAGCATCCACATGGGCGGCGTGTATATCGACGGTCAGATGGAGGCATTTACGATCGGAAGCTACAATCCGGTGGAACATATGGCGGTTATCCATATTGAGAAGGCAAACCCGGAGATCAACGGTCTGTACCAGTTTATCAACCAACAGTTCCTGATAGAGGAATTTCCTGAGGCTGAGTGGGTCAACCGCGAGGACGATATGGGCTTAGAGGGACTCCGGAAGGCGAAAATGACGTATTATCCGGCGGATTATGCACGCAAATATCTGGTAGAACAGCTGTTAAACGGCAGCAAGGGCTATCACTGGGCGGAGCAGATCGCCAATACGACGGCGGGAAGTGTGCTGACGTATCTGGATGCGGAGGATAAGGACGAGACGAAGCATCTCTGGCATATGTGTTTCCCGGAAGATTCGGAGAGTTTTATCGAGTATTATTATAAGGAAAAGACGAAGGATAACGAGATTCTGGTGAAAAAGGATAATGGACTTCTGATTTCGATGGTGCAGTACAATCCGTATGCGGTGAAGCTGCGTGGACGCCTCTGGAAGCTCGATTATCTGGTCGGGGTGGCGACCGAGGAGAGCCGCCGCCGCGAAGGACATTTCCGGGACGTATTTGTGAAAATGCTTCACGACGAGGAGGCAGCCGGAAAGCCGATCACGTATCTGGTTCCAGTCAACCCGGCTGTGTATGCGCCGATGGGATTTACCTTCATCGGAAATGTGGCATCCTATGAGCTGACCGAGAAGGCGAAACAGACGCTGACGCGCACGGTGTGCCAGGATACTCCGGAGGACTGCGGGCGGGCTGCTGTCTATATGGAACAGTGGCTGGGCGCACGGTATGAGATGTATACGCGCCGGGATGCGGCGTATGTGAGCCGTCTCATCAAGGAGCTGGCTTCTGAAAATGGCACGTTGGAATTCCTGGAACAGGACGGCAGGCTGGTTGGCCTGGATGCCTACTGGGGCTGGGAAGTCCGTGAACACCGGCTTTTGTATGCGGAGGACGCATACACGGTCAAGATGGGCGAGAAGCCGTGGAATATGGCGCGCCTGACGAATATCGGGGCGCTGCTGGCGGCATTTGGCTTAAAACAGGCAGAGCAGCAGGGAGAAGAAAAACGTATACTCACACTGGGCATCCGTATGAATGATCCGATTCTGGAAATGAACAACGGTGAGTTTGTCTGGACGATTGGGGAGACAGGTTCCAGCCTGAAGGCGCGGAAACCGGAGCCGGATACCTGCGGCTGCACGGAAAATGTTTCCATATGGCTGGAGACGAAGCCGGAAGAGCTGGTGAGCTGGCTGTTTGGCTGCCGGAAAGCGGAAGAAATCTGGGGCGGACAGCTTGAAAATAAGGGGCTGGCAGAGATCCTGACACAGGTGGATACGGTGAACGGCGTGTATCTGGATGAGATTGTGTAGAGTGCGTGCTGTAATTGTATAGGATAGAGAATGTGCTGATTTTATGTAAACTAATAGCAACCGCTTTTATGTTTTCAGAAAAAGGAGAGGAGAGTGCGTCAGATGGGAGAGACAGATACATTAAAAAAATGGATTAATGAGTCAAATTATATTGTATTTTTTGGCGGGGCGGGTGTTTCGACCGAGAGCAATATCCCGGATTTTAGAAGCACGGACGGGCTGTACCATCAGGAGTATGACTATCCGCCGGAAACGATTTTAAGCCACAGCTTTTATATGAGAAAGCCAGAGGAATTTTACCGGTTTTACCGCAATAAGATGCTGTTCCCGAATGCAAAGCCGAACCGGGCACATCTGGCACTGGCGAAGCTGGAGCAGGAAGGAAAGCTGAAAGCGGTCATTACCCAGAATATCGACGGGCTGCACCAGGCAGCAGGCAGCAAAGAGGTGCTGGAGCTGCACGGATCGGTGCTCCGCAACCATTGTACGCGCTGCGGCAGGTTTTACGGATTGGATGATATTTTGAAGATGAAGGGCGTGCCGAAGTGCGGCTGCGGCGGCGTGATCAAGCCGGATGTCGTGCTGTATGAGGAAGGACTGGACAATGAGGTAATTGAGCGGTCAATTGCCCATATCCGCAAGGCAGATATGCTGATCATCGGCGGCACCTCGCTGGTGGTGTACCCGGCAGCGGGGCTGATTGATTATTATCATGGAAATAAACTGGTTCTGATCAATAAATCAGCGACCTCGCGCGATGGTCAGGCGGATCTGGTTATCAGCGACAGCATCGGGAAGGTGCTGGGGGACGCGGTCGGAGTATAAGGCAGTAACAGGGGAGAGAGGAAATGGTATACGAGGTTGGAGATATTGTAAAACTCAAAAAGCCGCACCCGTGCGGCAGCCATGAGTGGGAGATCCTGCGGGTCGGCGCGGATTTCCGTTTGAAATGTGCCGGCTGCGGGCATCAGGTGATGATGGCACGACCATTGGTAGAAAAGAGTACCAGAGGACTGAAAAAAGCGGGAGAGAAGTCCGAATAAGAGCGGCGGGTGGGCGTACAGATGCAGGCAGCTTCATGATCTGGCAGTCAGTAAAAGAATGCAGTAAGAAGGGGCAGAAAGCCCGGAAAAAACGAGAAAATTTACATGGAAAATCTCGAAAAAGTGCTTGCCAAGCCGTTCCTTTTTTGGTATCATAGATATTCGGTAATATATAACACAAAAATCCTTACTCCCTGCTGGAGTCAGGGGGTCAGTGACCACAAGGAGGTAAGAAAGAGCATGAACAAATATGAATTAGCAGTTGTTCTTAGCGCAAAACTCGAGGACGAAGAGAGAGCCGCAGCGATGGAGAAAGTAACAGGTTACATCACACGTTTCGGCGGTACAGTAACTGACATTGATGAATGGGGCAAGAAGAGACTTGCTTACGAGATTCAGAAAATGAAAGAAGGATTCTACTACTTCGTACATTTCGAGTCTGATTCCGTATGCCCGAATGAGGTGGAGAACCACATCCGCATCATGGAGCCGGTTATCAGATACTTATGCGTAAGACAGGATGCGTAAGAGTAGATAAAGAAAGAGTGATCGTATGAATAAAGTAATTCTGATGGGCAGATTAACGAGAGATCCGGAAGTGAGATACTCTCAGGGCGAGAGAGCTATGGCAATCGCCAGATACACGCTGGCAGTAGACCGCAGAGGCCGCAGAGGCGGAAACGGAGACGACAGCGCACAGACAGCGGATTTCATTCCGTGTGTTGCATTTGACAGAGCAGGCGAATTCGCTGAGAAGTATTTTCATCAGGGAACCAAGCTCGTAGTAACCGGAAGAATTCAGACTGGCAGCTATACCAATCGTGACGGCCAGAAAGTATATACGACAGAAGTGATTGTAGAGGATCAGGAATTTGCAGAGAGCAAGAATGCGGCATCTGGCAACAGCGACGGCGGTTACCGTCCGGCAGAGCGCCCGGCTCCGTCCAGCGCAATCGGCGATGGATTCATGAATATTCCTGATGGAGTAGAAGACGAAGGCCTTCCGTTCAACTAGGTTCGGGAATCGGTCCCCCGGCGGACGGAGTGCGCGAGAGCGCCATCAGGCTGATGTGTGTGAAGGAGGAAAGACCAATGGCATTCAATAAAGGCGATAAAACAGACGCTTCCAAGATCAGAAGAGGCGGTATGCGTAGAAGAAAAAAAGTTTGTGTATTCTGCGGCGAGAAGAACGGCGAAATCGATTACAAAGATACAAATAAATTAAAGAGATACGTATCCGAGAGAGGAAAAATCCTTCCGAGACGTATCACTGGCAACTGTGCTAAACATCAGAGAGCTCTGACTGTAGCTATCAAGAGAGCAAGACATCTGTCCCTGATGCCGTATGTTTGCGAGTAATCCTTGTAAAATAAGGGTTTTTTAAGGGTAAAAGAAGATTTTTACTCAAATTTCACTCAATTATTGAGGATAAAGATGATTGGGATTCCATGTGAGAGATCATGTGGGATCCCTTTTTGTATAATAGGAAATTCCATGGAATTCCCTATTATACAAAAAGACAGATTTCGAAAATAAGTGCTTTACAAAAACGCTTTAGTATGCTAATATGGTAGCATATTAAAAAGCGAGACGGAAACCGGCAAAGGGAGAACGGCTTCCACTGTCTGAAAATGAGGAGGACACCAATTATGAAAAAGAGATTTGTGAGCGCAGCGCTGGCTGCAGTAATGGCACTTTCCATGACCGCATGTGGCAGCAGCAACAGCGCAGCAGAGACAACCGCAGCAGACACAGAGGCGGCTGAGAGCCAGGCAGAGGAAACCACCGCAGAAGAGGCGAAGACAACCGACGGCGGCACTCTGATTGTTGGTTTTGATCAGGATTTTCCACCGATGGGATTTGTAGGCGATGACGGCGAGTACACCGGATTTGACCTGGAGCTGGCACAGGAAGTTGCAAAACGTCTGGGTCTGGAATATAAGGCACAGCCGATTGCCTGGGATTCTAAAGATATGGAGCTTGAGTCCGGCAATATCGACTGCATCTGGAATGGATTTACGATGACGGGTCGTGAGGATGATTACACCTGGACTGAGCCGTACATGGCAAACCAGCAGGTATTTGTCGTAGCCAATGATTCGGATATCAACAGCCAGGCGGATCTGGCAGGCAAGATCGTAGAGGTTCAGGCAGATTCTTCCGCAGAGGCAGCTTTAAAAGAGGCACCGGAACTGACCGCTACTTTCAAGGAGCTTCTGACAACCGCTGATTACAACACCGCATTCATGGATCTGGAGCAGGGCGCCGTTGATGCCATTGCGATGGACGTAATCGTAGCAGGCTATCAGATTCAGCAGAGAAACGCTGATTTCAAGATTCTGGACGATTCCCTTTCTGAGGAAGAATACGGCGTAGGCTTCAAGAAGGGCAACACCGAGTTAAGAGATAAAGTTCAGAGCACTCTGGAAGAGATGGCAGAGGATGGAACCTTACAGGAAGTTTCTGAGAAATGGTTTAGCAAGGACGTAACTACCATCGGCAAATAGTAATTAATCGTTGATTGTAAAAACGAAACATTATTAAATAATAGGAATAGGGACGGCTGTGAATGATTTCATGGCAGTCCCCATTCGCGGTTTATGTGTTTAACTGTGAAGTCACAGCACATTCCGTTACCGGGCACGTATGCGTGAACAGTAACGAATCTACATTTTAGAAAGCAGGTATGGGATAATTATGGGTAAGATGACACTCCAGCAGATGATTACACAGCTTGCGGGTGGTATGGCAGTCAGCACACAGATTTTTGTGGTCACACTGCTATTTTCACTTCCGTTAGGACTCGTGATCGCGTTCGGGCGTATGTCGAAGAACAAGCTGATCCAGACGATTGTAAAAGTATATATTTCGATTATGCGAGGCACACCGCTGATGCTGCAGCTGATGGTGGTGTATTTTGGACCGTATTATCTGTTCCGCATCAAAGTCGGCAGCAGTTACCGTCTGTGGGCTACCTTCATCGGTTTTGTCATTAACTATGCGGCATATTTTGCCGAGATTTACCGCAGTGGCATCCAGTCGATGCCGGTCGGACAGTATGAGGCAGCGGAGATTCTGGGTTATGGAAAGGCACAGACCTTCTTCAAGATCATCCTGCCGCAGGTAATCAAGCGGATTCTTCCGTCGGTGACGAATGAGGTCATCACGCTGGTAAAAGATACGTCTCTGGCGTTTACGTTGAGCGTGGCGGAGATGTTCTCAATCGCCAAGGCGCTGGCGGCATCCCAGACGAATATGATGCCGTTTGTGGCAGCAGCCGTCTTTTACTATATTTTCAATCTGGTTGTGGCAGTTGCAATGGAATGGATTGAGAAAAAGCTGGATTATTACCGATAGAAGCGGGAGGAATGTGGAAAATGAACCTGTTAGAATTAAATCATGTGGAAAAATCATTCGGCGATCTGTCGGTTTTAAAGGATATTTCACTGAGTGTGAGCGAGGGCGAGATCGTGTCCATCATCGGACCGTCCGGCTCGGGTAAATCGACGCTTCTGCGCTGCGCGACGATGCTGGAGACGATGGACCACGGCGAGATCATATATTTAGGAAAGAGAGCAGCCTGGACGGGCGCGGATGGCAAGGTCAGCTATGCGGACAAGAAGGACATGAAGGAGATCCGCAGCCAGTACGGTCTGGTATTCCAGAATTTTAACCTGTTTCCGCACTATTCTGTGCTGAAAAATATCACAGACGCGCCGATCCATGTGCAGAAGCGCGACAAGGAGACGGTTTATAAAGAGGCGCGCGAGCTTCTGAAAAAAATGGGGCTGGAGGATAAGGAGGACTATTATCCGTACCAGCTCTCCGGCGGTCAGTGCCAGCGTGTGGCGATCGCCCGTGCATTGGCACTGAATCCGAAGATTCTGTTTTTTGACGAGCCGACCTCCGCACTGGATCCGGAGCTGACGGGAGAAGTATTGAAGGTTATTAAGTCGTTAGCGGATCTGCACATCGCGATGGTGATTGTTACCCATGAGATGGCGTTTGCGAAAGATATTTCCCACCGAGTGATCTTCATGGCAGACGGACTCATCGTCGAGGAGGGCGCGCCGGAGAAGGTGTTTGCTTCGGATAATGAGAGAACGAAGAGCTTTTTGGGACGGTATGGGAAGATTCTGTAAGAAATAATTAGGAAAATGGAAGATGGGCGTTGCTGGTTTTGGAGTGGAAAATCGGCGACGCCCGTTTTTTATTTCATAGGAAATTACGTCCTATGAAACAAAAAACGCTCCGCGAGGATGCGCACTCGCGCGAAGCAGAAACATGTCGCAAGCGACCGCGCTCGGCGCGAGAATGTGCCAAGGCACATTCTTTTTTATGGGGAAGCATATAAGTGTTATTTGCAATTTTACAGTAAATGTGATACGCTTTTATCAAGTATTCCGATTTGCGAGGCAGTAGATACCTTTCAAAAAGGAATGGAACAGAAATAATCGAGTGTTCCGGCGATGCTGGAAGTGGTGAAAAGCGATGCTGACGTTTGAGACGGGTCTTGAAGGAAAGGGGAGCGGTTCATGGAGATTCGTATACCCTTTTTGAGATGGATGGAGTCCGCGTCTGCGCGGGCTCTTTTTGATCCATTTGCTCTATAGAAAGGCGGGGCTGGAAAAGTGGTGCCTGTGGATGGAAGATTTTGCAAGACAGGATCGCAGCATGGTTTTTAGCAGATATATTTGAAATGGCATCTGTTGTAGAGAAAAATTTGGACAGATAAACAGGAAGATATGAGGGAAAAACATGGAGACAGAATCAAGAGTTGCCGTGATCGGTATTGTGGTCGATCAGACGGGAGATACGGAAGAGTTGAATAAGGTGCTGCACCAGTACGGGCAGTATATCGTAGGGCGGATGGGGATTCCTTACCACAAACGGAACGTGAATATTATCAGCGTCGTGATTGACGCGCCGGGTGATGTGATCAGTGCGCTGTCCGGGAAGCTGGGGATGCTGCGGGGGATTTCTTCGAAGGCGCTGTATTCGAAGGCACCGGAAGCACAGGAATGAAAACGAGGTGACGGAATGGCAGATTTTACACGCGCGGGGCTTCGACCGTCTGACTGGTGGCGGGAGGCGGTCCGTCCAGGCGCTGAACAGATAGAAACGATTACAGAATTAAAGAGATTGATTGACCGTCTGGAAGCGGGGGAGTCCCTGACGGAGGATGAGTGGGTCAGTCTGATCGAGGGACGTTCACCGGAGCTGGCGGACTACCTCTTTGAAAAAGCGCGTTGCATCCGGAAAAGAGAGTACGGAAAAGCGGTGTATGTGCGGGGACTCATTGAGTGCAGCAATTATTGCAAAAACGACTGTCTTTATTGCGGCATCCGAAGGAGCAACCGAAATGCAAGCCGGTACCGCCTGAGTCGGGAGGAGATTCTTTCCTGCTGTGAGAATGGTTATCAGCTGGGATTCCGCACCTTTGTTTTGCAGGGCGGTGAGGATCCGGCGATGACGGACGACTGGGTGATGGAGATGGTGCAGGCGATCCGGGCAGGATTTCCAGATTGTGCGATTACTTTGTCGCTCGGAGAAAAGAAGTATGATACGTTGAAACGCTGGAAAGAGGCAGGGGCGGACCGGTATCTGCTGCGCCATGAGACGGCGGACGCGTGCCATTACGCGAGCCTGCATCCGGCAGAGATGTCATTTGAACACCGGATGCAGTGCCTGCGTGATTTAAAGGCGCTTGGTTATCAGACCGGATGCGGTTTTATGGTCGGTTCGCCGCACCAGACGGCGCGCTGTCTGGCGAGAGATATGCGTTTTATCGAAGAACTGGATCCGGAAATGGTGGGAATCGGTCCGTTTATTCCGCAGCACGACACTCCGTTTGGCAGGGAGGCGGCAGGAACGTTGGAAGAGACACTGTTTCTTTTAGGGCTGCTTCGCCTGCTGAAGCCGAAAGTGCTGCTTCCGGCGACGACAGCGCTCGGAACGATTCATCCGATGGGACGCGAACTGGGGATTCTGGCAGGCGGAAACGTCGTGATGCCGAACCTGTCTCCGGTCGGGGTGCGCGCCAAATATATGCTCTATGACAATAAAATCTGCACGGGAGACGAGGCGGCGGAGTGCATCAACTGCATGAAGAGGCGTATGGAAAGCATCGGGTACGAGGTAGTCATCGACCGGGGAGATTATAAGGGGTAAAAGCCTGCGATTTGGTTTGTTGGCATCGAAAGATGCTTACAGATAAATAAACTGACGGGGAAGGACGCGAAGGACGGCTGACCATGCTGGCATTTTTGAAATTGAAAATTCCGGAGGAAAACATGACAGCTATCATCCTGACCTGTAAGAAAAGGAGAAGAAACTATGAGTTACAATTACAACCCATCATCCCAAAAGGCAGAGGAATTTATCAACCATGAGGAAATTTTAGAGACTCTTTCCTATGCCGAGAAGAACAAAAACAACGTGGAACTGATTGACCAGATTCTGGCGAAGGCGCGGCTTCGAAAAGGGCTGAGCCACCGCGAGGCGGCAGTGCTTCTTGACTGCGAGATCCCGGAAAAGGTGGAGGAGATCTTTGAGCTGGCGCGCCAGATCAAGCAGGATTTCTACGGAAACCGGATCGTCATGTTTGCGCCGCTGTATCTGTCGAATTACTGCGTGAATGGCTGCGTGTACTGTCCATACCACATGAAAAACAAACACATTGCCAGAAAGAAGCTGACGCAGGAGGAAATCCGCCGGGAGGTAATTGCGCTTCAGGATATGGGACATAAACGTCTGGCGCTGGAGACGGGCGAGGATCCGGTCAACAATCCGATTGAATATGTGCTGGACAGTATCAAGACAATTTACAGTATCAAGCATAAAAACGGGGCGATCCGCCGGGTCAATGTCAATATTGCGGCGACGACGGTGGAGAATTACCGGAAGCTGAAAGAGGCGGGAATCGGAACGTACATCCTGTTCCAGGAGACGTACCATAAGGAGAGCTATGAGCGCCTGCATCCGACGGGACCAAAGCACAATTACTGCTATCACACGGAGGCGATGGACCGCGCGATGGAGGGCGGTATCGACGATGTAGGAATCGGCGTTTTATTTGGTCTGGAGTTGTACCGGTATGAATTTGCAGGACTTTTGATGCACGCGGAACATCTGGAGGCAGTTTTTGGTGTTGGTCCGCACACCATCAGTGTGCCGCGCATCCGCCGGGCGGACGATATCGATCCATCGACCTTTGACAACGGCATCAGCGACGATATTTTTGAGAAGATCGTAGCCTGCATCCGGGTGGCAGTTCCGTACACGGGCATGATTATCTCAACGAGAGAGAGCAAAGCCTGTCGGGAGCGGGTGCTGCGGCTGGGCGTATCACAGATCAGCGGCGGTTCCCGCACCAGTGTCGGCGGATATGCAGAGGAAGAGCCGGAGGAGGAAAATTCGGCGCAGTTCGATGTGAGCGACAACCGGACACTCGATCAGGTGGTCCGCTGGCTGATGGAATTAGGCTATATCCCAAGCTTCTGTACGGCGTGCTACCGGGAAGGACGGACGGGTGACCGCTTTATGAGCCTGTGCAAGAGCGGGCAGATTCAGAACTGTTGTCATCCGAATGCGCTGATGACGCTCAAGGAGTATCTGGAGGATTATGCGGCGCCGGGGACGAAAGAGATTGGAGAGAAGCTGATTCAGGCGGAGATCGGTTCGATTCCGAAAGAAAAAGTGCAGGAGATCGTGAGGAAAAATCTGGTTGAAATTGAAAAGGGGCAGCGGGATTTCAGGTTTTAACTAAATCAGGAGGATCAAAATGGGAATGAATGAGACGCCGTCCGGCGAGCGGGTACATATCGCGTTTTTTGGACGGAGAAATGCGGGAAAATCGAGTCTGGTCAATGCGGTGACCGGGCAGGAGCTGGCGATCGTGTCGGACATCCGGGGAACGACGACCGATCCGGTCTATAAATCGATGGAGCTTCTGCCGCTCGGTCCGGTGGTTATCATCGACACGCCTGGAATCGACGATGAAGGCGAGCTGGGCTTAAAGAGAGTTGGCAAGACTCGTCAAGTCTTAAATAAGGCGGATCTGGCAGTCCTGGTGGTGGATGCGGTGGAAGGAATCAGCAGCTGGGAAGAAGAGATGATCCGGCTGTTTGAGAAGAAGGAAATCCCGTATCTGGTGGTTTACAATAAGATGGATTTGCTGACGGGAAAATCGGAACAGGAACCGGTTGTGGAACATACCGCCTATGTGAGTGCCCGGACGAGAGAAGGAATCCAGCAGTTAAAAGAGCAAATGGCACGTCTTACGTCACAGGAGACGGATGAAAAACGGCTGGCTGCTGATCTAGTAAAACCGTTTGATACGGTAATTCTGGTTGTTCCGATTGACAAGGCGGCGCCGAAGGGGCGGCTGATTCTGCCGCAGCAGCAGGTCATCCGGGATCTGCTGGACATCGGTGCGATGCCGTTTGTCTGCCGGGAAAGTGAACTTTCGGAGACGTTTGCAAAATTGAAAGAAGCTCCGGCATTGGTAATCACGGACAGCCAGGTATTTCCGCTGGTAGACCGGCTGACGCCGCCGCAGGTGCGTCTGACTTCCTTTTCCATTTTGTTTGCGCGGTATAAGGGGGATCTGAAACAGGCAGCGGAGGGCGCCAAAGCTCTGGAAATGATACAGGACGGAGATCCGATTCTTATTTCTGAGGGCTGTACGCATCATCGCCAGTGCGGTGACATCGGCACGGAGAAGCTGCCGGACTGGATCCGCCAGTACACGGGAAAAGCGCCGGAGTTTCATTTTACATCGGGGACGGAATTTCCAGAGGATGTGTCCGGTTATAAGCTGATCGTTCATTGCGGCGGCTGTATGCTGAATACGCGGGAGATGAAGAGCCGTCTTCGCAGCGCTGCCGATCAGGAGATCCCGATGACCAATTATGGGATTTTGATTGCCTATATGAAGGGAATTTTGAAACGGAGCATGGGGGCACTGGAGCCGGTCAGGTAGGAAATTTGGGCGGAAAAATGAACGGAAAGAGCGTAAATAATTAGAAACTTAGAAATAAAGGCGGATAAAGCTGCTGAACGATGGAAATGCCTGTCGGACAGCAGCTTTTTTCATAGGAAATTGCGTCCTATGAAAAAAAGCTCCGCGAGGATGCGCACTCGCGTGAAGCAGGTTTTAGATTTCGCAGATGCCAGAATGTAAACTATATTAATCTAACGTGTTGACATTTAAAAATCAACGGTTTATAATAGCGAAAGTTAGCTAAATGAGAAAAATAGGATATTTTTTAAGTTGGACCGAAGGATAACCAAAAAAAGTGTTTTGATTTTGATAAGGAGTAGAAGATATGAGTTTACAACTGGCAGAAGAGATTATAAAGGGACGCCGTCTGAAACGGGGCGAGGATTTAAGCTTTTTATTGAGTGAGGATCTGGATGAGCTTTGTGCGGGAGCTGATAAAATCCGGAAGGAGCTCTGCGGAAACCATGTGGATCTGTGTTCTATCATTAATGGACGAAGCGGACGCTGCGGCGAGGACTGCAAGTTTTGCGCGCAGTCAGCCTGTCATCATACGAAGGTGGAAGAATATCCATTTCTGGAGCCAGAGGAGATTCTGGAGGACTGCAAGCGTCATGAGGCGAAGAAAGTACATCGTTACTCCATCGTGACGGCGGGACGTGCGCTGACGGGAGCGGAAATGGAGAAGGCGCTTCGGGCATACCGCGCTATGAAGAAGGAATGCAAGGTAGAGCTCTGCGCCTCCCACGGACTTCTGTCACAGGAAGATTTCAACCGTCTGAAAGAGGCGGGCGTGGGACGGTATCATGCCAATATTGAGACTTCCCGGAGAAATTTCCCGAATATCTGTACAACACATACATTTGAGGACAAGCTGGAGGTCATCCGGCGCGCGCAGGCGGCAGGACTTTCCGTCTGTTCCGGCGGCATCATCGGCATGGGAGAAACCTGGGAAGACCGGATCGACATGGCGATCACGCTGAGCGAGCTCGGGATCAAGTCAATTCCGATCAATATCCTGCGTCCGATTCCGGGCACGCCGCTGGAACATCAGGCAGCGCTTTCGGAGGATGAGATTTTGCGGACGATTGCCATTTTCCGTTATATCAATCCGACCGCGATGGTCCGTCTGGCAGCAGGACGAAATTCAATGGAACATTCCGGCGAACAGGCATTCCGTTCCGGCGCAAACGCAGCCATCACCGGAGATATGCTGACAACCTCCGGAAACCGCATCAGCGAGGACCAGGAGATGCTGGCGGCGATGGGATTCACATTATAAAAAAGGAGTATCCATATCATGAGTAAAACACTTTCCGCAGAAGCGGAGCACAAACCTTACTTTACAACCAAACGGATGGCGCTGATTGGCGTGATGACGGCGGTAACCTGTATTCTGGGACCGTTCTCGATTCCGCTTCCATTCAGCCCGGTTCCGATTTCCTTTACAAATCTTGCCATTTATCTGGCAGCATATGTGCTGGGAATGAAAGCCTGCACGATCAGCTACCTGATTTATATGCTGCTTGGCATGGTGGGCGTTCCGGTATTTTCCGGATTTACGGCAGGAGTCGGTAAGCTGGCAGGACCGACCGGCGGCTATCTCGTTGGATTTATCCTGATGGCGCTGATTGTTGGATTTTTCGTGGATCATTTTCCGGGCAAAGTAGCCCTGCATATCGTTGGCATGGTACTGGGACTGGCGATTTGCTATATTTTCGGAACGGTATGGCTGGCAGGTCAGCTTAACATGACCTTTGTAGCCGGACTGGGTGTGGGCGTTATCCCGTATCTGCCGGGCGATGCAGTCAAAATCATTTTCACAGCTTTGATCGGACCGAAGCTGCGCCGCGAAATTTACCGGTTAGGAGAGTAAAAAGCGTCTGGCTGTAAAAATGACTGTTTAGATAAAATGATATTTAAAATGAAGGACAGATGGGTGAAAGTGGAATACATAAAACGCTTTCATCCATCTTTTTTTGTTGAAGAAGTTGGTTCACATTTTATAGAAACTAAGAAGAAAAGAAAAAATAAAGGTAAAAGAAAACAGAAATAATCACATATATGGAATAAAATACAGAAAAATAAGAAGTGAGTGTGACTAAACTTGAACAATTTCGGAGCGTGTGTTATACTAAAGACAGAAAAAAGAGGGAGATTCCGGAGGAACAGGGAGGAGGCAGTTGTATGGAGAAAAAGATTATCACTATCAGTCGTGAATATGGAAGCGGAGGTCGTCAGATTGGTCTGGTTGCCGCTAAAAAACTGGGAATGGAATTTTATGATAAGGAATTGATCGATGCTGCTGCGAAGGAGATCGGTTTTCCAGCGGAAATTATTGCGGATCGTGAGCAGCGCCTGACAAACAGCCTGCTTTACAATTTCGCGATGGGAACTTTGTATGGACTTTCCTATCCGAAGGAGCCGAAGCTCAGTGAACTGCCATTGACAGAGCAGATCTATGTGGCGCAGAAGAAGGCGATCGAGGAGGCGGCAAAGCGCGGAAGCTGCGTATTTATCGGAAGATGTGCTGATTATATTCTGAGAAGCCGTCCGGATGTACTGCGTGTCTTTGTTTATGCGGATCGTGATATCCGGCTCCGTCGCGCGATTGACGAATATGGGGATCTGGAAGAGCATATCGATGAATTTATGCACCAGACCGACAAACGCCGTCGGATCTACTATGAAAACTATACGAATCAGCGCTGGGGCGACAGAGAAAACTATGATCTGATGCTGAACAGCGGGGATTTGGGAATTGAGAAGTGCGTGGAGTTGATTTGCCAGGCGGTGAAGTAAGGGATAACGAAACAATTATAATTTTAAGCAAAAATAACCGCTCAAGTTTTGCTAGGACCTGGGGCGGTTATTTTTATGTCCTATCTAAGATTCCATCCATGAAACAACGGTCCATTTCCATTTCCAAGATTTAATCCGAATGCTAATGCACCACTTAAATAGGAACGTGCATCACGAATACTCTGCTCCAGAGAACGTCCGGCGGCGAGACCGCAGGCGATTGCGGATGAGAGTGTGCAGCCAGTTCCATGGTTGTTTTGATTCTCGATCCGGGGACTGGAAAACCAGAGTGGAGTCTGGTCTGGCTGACAAAGAACATCACAGACAGTATTTGGCAGATTTTCCCGGTGTCCGCCTTTTAAAAGAACCGCGGTGTGAAATTGACGGGACAGCCGGGTGGCGGCAGCTTCTATGCCTGCGTCATCGTCCAATGTATGCGTCTGCATTTGAAGCAAAAATTCAGCCTCCGGCAGATTCGGTGTCAAAAGTGTGGCGCGCGGAAACAAAAGCTCCTGGGAGGCGGCGATGGCGTCCGGAGCTGCCAGAGGGCGTCCGCTGGTGGAGATAAGCACTGGATCGAGTACCACCGGGATATCAGGATAGGCGCTTAGTTTTTCTGCGACAACCTGAACGGCAGTTTTGTTTCCCAGCATTCCGATCTTGATCGCTTGCGGAGTTAAATCTGAAAGAACCGAATCCAGCTGTGCCGCTAATATTTCCGGGGAGGCAGGCGAGACAGCCTGCACGCCGAGCGTATTCTGAGCGGTGATCGCAGTGATGACACTGGTTCCATAGAGCCCCAGAGCGGTGATGGTCTTTAAATCTGCCTGTATTCCTGCGCCGCCTCCGCTGTCCGAACCGGCGATGGTGAGTACTGTGGGGATAACGCGGTGGTTTTTATGAATGCACTCTCGCAGCTCCCGGACCGCAGCCCCGATATCTGGCTGTCCGAAAATCCCGGATATAATCGCAGCTCCTGCGATGCCGGTTCCAGCCAGGGTGGAAAGATTGGAAGCGTTGATTCCTCCGATGGCGACAACCGGAATGGAGACGGACTGGCAGATGGCGGTCAGAGTCTCACGGGACATCGGGATGGCATCTGTTTTGGTTGGACTTGGAAATACGGCGCCGGAACCGAGATAATCGGCTCCGGCTTTTTCTGCTTCCAGGGCCTGGGCAACGGTTTTTGCGGTTACGCCGAGAATCTTGTCCGGTCCCAGCTTGGCGCGCACCTCGCGGGCGGGCAGGTCACTTTGACCGATATGGATGCCGTCGGCACCGCTGTTTATGGCGACGTAGAGGCTGTCATTGATAATCAGAGGCACGTGATAGCGCTCGGTGAGTTTGCGGATGGAAAGTGCCTCCCGCAGAAAATCTTCCTCGGACAGATATTTTTCACGGAGCTGCAGCATCGTGATTCCGGCATCCAGCGCCTCGCGCACCTGTTCCTCCAGCGGACGCATGCCGGGGCGGTGTGGCATTGTGATCGCATATAAAAGGCAGTTATTTCGTTGGAATTTCAATTTTTTGACCTCCTTGCAGCTGTTCGCCGGTCATCAGGCTGACAGCATCCATGAAATAGGTGTGGAAACTTCCAAGACCGGTGCCGTTTGCACGCATCTGTGCTGCGGCGTTCTCACCGCATAACCCGATTTCAGTGACGGCACAGACGGCAGGATAGAAATAAGATTTAGAAGCCGCTGCAAATGCCGCCAGCAGCCCATCCATCATGCATCCGCTTCCGGTAATCTGCGCCAGCTCCGGGCAGCCGTTGTGGATGCGGGCGGTTTTAGAACCGCAGACAACCAGATCGCAGGGACCCGTACAGACGATAACAGCCCGCAGACGTTTAGAGAGAAAACGGGCGATACGGGTGTCTGTGCGGAGGCGTTCTGAAATAGAGTTGGAACTTGCGTGTGCGTCTGGCATTTGCATAGAAACTGCGTCTACCCCGTGCTGTTCCTTCTCCACCGGATATCCAAACAAATTCGCCAGCGTCCGGATTTCAGACGAATTTCCCCGCACGATGGAGACGGAGATGTGCGACAGAATCCGGCGGGCGGCGTGTCTGCGGTGGGCGGACACACCGATGCCGACCGGATCGAATATAATCGGAATCCCCTTCCGGTTGGCAGCCTGACCTGCGCGGATCATGGCAGTGACGGAGCCGATTTTTAAGGTTCCCAGATTGAGCACCAGCCCGTCGCTGGCAGAGGCAGTTGAGGCTGTCTCTGCCGGATGATCGGTCATGACTGGGGAGGCGCCCGCGGCGAGGAGCAGGTTGGCAACATCGCCTGCAGTCACATAATTGGTGATACAGTGGATGAGCGGTGCGGTTTTTTGTACCCGCTCTGGATAATAAGCGAGTGCCCTGGATAAACAGGCAGCCTGGTCTGGCATCGTGAGCGCCTCCTTTTACTGTGCGTCGAGCAGGCGCTTTAAGTAGGAAAACAGCCCGATGCGGCGCATAAATTCAATCAGCAGAAATGCAATGGCGGTTCCGCAGGCGGTACTCATCAGGAATGGGAGAACGTAGAAGAATAAGGCAACATCCTTTCCCATCAGAAGGACAGCAACCGGGTAGCAGAGCGTGCCGCCGATGATGCCGGTTCCGACTACCTCACCGAGGTAAGCGAGCAGGAAACGTCCGGTTTTCTGGAATAAATAAGCGCCCAGAAAAGCGCCGACCATACTTCCGGGAAAAGCAAGCAGGCTGCCGGTTCCCAGAATATTTCGGATGAGAGAGACACAAAATGCCATCGAAACGCCATAAACCGGTCCTAAAAAGACGCCGGCGAGGACGTTGACAAGGTGCTGGATCGGAAAACATTTGGATGCACCGATCGGAATGGAAAAGCCGGATAAAGCGACAGTTAAGGCAACCAGCATGCCAGCCAGAGCTGTTTTTTTGATGGAAAAAGTCTGCGCCGATGCAGTGGATGCAGATACAGTTGAGTGATTCATGGAAAAACCTCCTAATTAGTTATGTAAAGATTACTCATCGAAAATTGAAACAATCTCCCCCGAAAGGATCCGGTTCATGTTTTTGACGGCGCAGAAATTGCCGCACATGGAGCAGGTATCTTCTTTTTCCGGTTTTGATTCTGCGCGGTAGCGGCGGGCTTTCTCCGGGTCGATGGCGAGGGAAAACTGCTCTTCCCAGTCGAGCCGGGCGCGTGCCTGCGCCATTTTGCGATCCCATTCTTTTGCCCCTGGAATACCTTTTGCGATGTCGGCGGCGTGGGCGGCGATACGGGAGGCGATGATACCTTCTTTGACGTCGTCACGGTTCGGCAGGCGAAGGTGCTCTGCCGGGGTCACGTAGCAGAGGAAGGAAGCACCGGCGGATGCTGCGATTGCGCCTCCGATGGCAGCCGTGATATGGTCGTAGCCAGGCGCGACGTCCGTCACCAGCGGACCGAGCACGTAGAACGGGGCGCCCTTGCAGACGGACTGCTGAATTTTCATATTGGCAGCGATCTGGTCGAGCGGCATATGTCCCGGACCTTCGATCATGACCTGGACATTTTTCTCCCAGGCGCGGCGGGTCAGCTCACCGAGTGTCAGAAGCTCTTCCAGCTGTGATACGTCGGTTGCGTCCTCCAGACAGCCCGGGCGGCAGGCGTCGCCGAGACTCAAGGTCACGTCGTATTCCTGACAGATATCGAGCAGGCGGTCAAAATGCTCATAGAATGGGTTCTCCTGTCCGGTCATTTCCATCCATGCAAAGATAATGGAACCGCCGCGGGAGACGATGTTGGTCAGGCGTTTCATTTTTTTGAAGCGCTCGGCGGTGTTTTTATTGATTCCTACATGGATAGTCAGAAAATCAACGCCGTCTTTTGCGTGCATTTCCGCGATCTGCAGCCATTCTTCCGATGTGATTTCACGCAGTGGCTTGTGGTAATAAACCACAGCGTCATAGATCGGCACGGTTCCGATGATGGCCGGGCACTCGGCTGTCAGCTTGCGGCGGAACTTCTGGGTATCGCCGAAGGAGCTTAAATCCATGATAGATTCTGCGCCCATGGCAACCGCGTCATTGACCTTCTGAAGCTCCATGTCAAGGTCGTTTAAATCGCGGGAGGTTCCGAGGTTGACGTTGATTTTTGTGCGGAGTGCGGAGCCGATTCCGTTCGGATCCAGGCAGGTGTGACATTTATTTGCCGGGATCACGACCTGTCCGGCAGCAACCAGTTTGACCAGCTTTTCTGTTTCCATCTGCTCTTTTTTAGCAACCGCCAGAAGCTCCTTTGTCAGGATTCCCTTGCGGGCGGCATCCATCTGTGTGGTGTAGTTCATGCGTAGTCCTCCTTTTTCGGAGGGAAGTGAGCGGAATCTAAAAATCTAAAATGGGAATTTGAAGAAGAGAGTTCCTTTTCCTGAAAGAAAGGGGATACAGTAAAACCATATGTATGATCCATTTCGTAAAAGATATATGAGCGCAGGTAAAATAAAAAACCTGCACCGCGCAGGTACAGGTCAGACAAGGTATATTTGCTGAAACATTCGGATAGATATATCGATTGTTTTTCATGTCATCGCGTATATTCCCTACGTTGGCATTACCCAAATCAGGTTATAAAGGTCGAAGTTGGATGACTTCCTCTCAGCCCGCTCACGAGCTCCCTCATTCATTTGTGGCAAGTGTAGCACGGCGGCTCTGGTTTGTCAATGGGGGGATTGTCTGGACGAATCCCCCTCACTATGCTATAATAAGGGGCATCAAGTCATTTTGGTTGCTTTATCGTTACTGCTCATGGCAGGTATTTTGAAAACCGGCACATGGACAGCAACATTGTATGCACGGGAGAATGAGATGAAGGAAAATATGAAAATACGAGGTCAGCTGCGGACGTATCTGCAGTGGCCGATCATACTGTCGGTATTCCTGTTGGCGGCGAACCTGGCAGTTGGGATCGTGAGCCCGGCTGCCGGTCTTGTGATGTCCGGATTTACGGTTATATATGTGCTGGTGGCACTCTGGCTGTTCATGTACCGGAGAAAACGTCTGATGGGCGGACTGGTGGAGTTTTCGGCGGAGTATGCGTGGGTGCAGAAACAGCTCCTCTATGAGATGGCGGTGCCGTATGCCATCGCGGACACAGAGGGACATTTCCTCTGGTTGAACCACTCCTTTTCGGAGATCGTCGGGGAAGATAAAAACTGCCGTAAGAATATCGCGGCGGTCTTTCCGGAACTGACGCGGGAAGTTTTGGATGAGATGGACGAAAAAACGAGCGTTCATTCTTCATTTGACGGCAGATTTTACCGGATCGATATCCAGCAGGTGGCGCTGAGCGAGACGGAAGGTATGAAGCTTGGCGCGGTGGACGAGGACGGCGGCGAGATGCTTTTAGTGCTGTATCTCTGCGATGAGACGGAGATTTTGCGCTGCAAGCAGCAGATCAACAACCAGCGTCTGGTGGCGGGACTTATCTATCTCGACAACTACGACGAGGCGCTGGAGAGTGTCGAGGAGGTACGCCGTTCCCTGCTGGTTGCCCTGATTGACCGGAAAATTACGAAGTATTTCATGGCGATGGAAGGTATCGTCAAGAAGCTGGAAAATGACAAGTATCTGTTTGTGATCAAGCAGCAGTACACGAAAGAGATTCAGGAGAGCCGCTTTTCGATCCTGGAGGATGTCAAGACGGTTAATATCGGAAATGATATGGCTGTCACGCTGAGTATCGGTATGGGTATGAACGGCGACAGCTACATCCGCAACTATGAGTATGCGAGAACGGCGATTGATATGGCGCTGGGACGCGGCGGCGATCAGGCGGTCGTCAAGGATGGCACGAAGATCCGCTACTACGGCGGCAAATCGCAGCAGCTGGAAAAAACGACCCGTGTCAAGGCACGTGTCAAAGCGCATGCGATGCGCGAGCTGATGGATACGAAGGATAAGATGCTGATCATGGGACACAAGATCGGCGATACGGATTCCTTTGGCGCGGCGATTGGTATCTGGCGGATTGCGACCTCTTTTAATAAAAAGGCGCGGATCGTCATCAATGGGGTCAATTCTTCCGTGAAACCGATGATGGCGCGGTTTGAAAACAGCTCTGATTACCCGGAGGATCTGTTCTTAACCGGCGAGGAAGCGGCAGAGTGGGCGGATTCCAACACGATGTTAGTTGTGGTTGATGTCAACCGCCCGAGTATCACGGAGGCACCGGAACTGCTCAAGCAGATTAAGACGATCGTGGTGCTCGACCATCACCGCCAGAGCAGCGAGATCATCGACAATGCGGTGTTATCTTATGTCGAGCCGTATGCGTCTTCGGCGTGTGAGATGGTAGCCGAGGTATTGCAGTATATCGGCGACGACGGCATCAAGATCAAGCCGGCGGAGGCGGATGCGATGTACGCCGGTATCGTGATTGACACAAACAATTTCATGAACCAGGCAGGTGTCCGCACCTTTGAGGCGGCGGCGTTCCTGCGTAGAAACGGCGCGGATGTCGTGCGTGTGAGAAAGCTGTTCCGCGACCGGCTGGAGGACTACCGGGCGAGAGCTGAGGCGATCCAGAAAGCAGAGATTTATCACGGTGCATTTGCGATTTCCGTGTGTCCGTCCGAAGGACTTGAAAGTCCTACCGTGGTTGGCGCACAGGCGGCAAATGAGCTTCTGGATATTGTAGGCATCAAGGCGTCATTTATCCTGACGCAGATGGGCGACACGATCTATTTCAGCGCGCGTTCGATCGATGAGATCAACGTGCAGATTATCATGGAGCGCTTGGGCGGCGGCGGACACCGTACGATTGCGGGCGCACAGCTTAAGGGTGCGACGATCGATGAAGCCAGAGAGAAATTAAAAGATCTCATTACGGATATGATGGAGAAAGGAGAAATATAACGATGGAAGTTGTATTATTAGAGGATGTAAAGGCACTTGGCAAAAAAGGTCAGATTGTAAAGGTAAGCGACGGCTATGGACGCAACTTTATTCTGACAAAGAAACTGGGAATCGAGGCAACACCGAAGAACTTAAATGATCTGAAGCTGCAGAAGGCAAATGAGGCGAAGATCGCGGCAGAGCACCTGGCAGCAGCGAAGGATCTGGCAAAACATCTGGAGGATAAGTCCATCACCCTGTCCATCAAGGCAGGCGAGGGCGGAAAAGCATTCGGCTCTGTTTCTTCCAAGGAGATTGCAAAGGCGATCAAAGATCAGTTAAATCTGGATATTGACAAGAAGAAACTGGTTCTGCCGGAGCCGATTAAGACCTTTGGCACACACGAAGTTCCGATCAAGCTTCACAAAGAAGTAACCGGAAAACTGGCAGTAAAGGTTGTAGAAGCTTAATATGGAGGACTGAATCATGGATGAAGCCCTGATAAAGCGGGTTCTCCCGCACAGTGTAGAGGCGGAACAGTCAGTCATCGGATCCATGCTTATGGATCGGGAAGCAATTATCGCGGCGTCTGAGATTATCACAGGCGCCGATTTTTACCAGCACCAGTACGGCGTCATGTTTGAGTCGATGGTCGAGCTTTTCAATGAAGGAAAGCCGGTCGATCTGGTGACGCTTCAAAATCGGCTGCGCGAAAAAGATGTTCCGCCGGAGGTCAGCAGCCTGGACTTTGTCCGGGATATCATGACATCTGTGCCGACTTCGGTCAATGTCAAATCGTATGCCAATATCGTGCGGGAAAAGGCAGTCCTGCGCCGGTTGATAAAAGTGAATGAGGAGATTGAAAACCTCTGTTACGGCGGAAGGGACAAGCTGGAGGATATTCTGGCGCACACGGAGAAATCGGTGTTTGACCTGCTCCAGAGCCGTGGAGGCGGAGAGTTTGTGCCGATCCGGCAAGTGGCGTTGAATGTTCTGGAAAAGATTGAGGCGGCGTCGAAGAGCAACAGCACCGTCACGGGTATTCCGACCGGATTTATCGATCTGGATTACCGGACGTCGGGATTCCAGCCGTCCGATTTTATTTTGATTGCGGCGCGTCCTTCGATGGGTAAGACGGCGTTTGTTCTGAATGTCGTCGAGCATGTGGCGGTCAAAAAAGGGCTTCCGTGCATGGTATTCAGCCTGGAAATGTCGAAGGAACAGCTGGTCAACCGTATGCTGTCGATGGAGTCGAATGTCGATTCCCAGAAGCTGCGTACCGGTACGCTGACGGATTCCGACTGGGATGCCGTCGTGGAAGGCATCGGCACGATCGGAAGTTCCAAGCTGATCATTGATGATACACCGGGTATCTCGATCTCGGAGCTGCGCTCGAAATGCCGCAAGGTGAAGCTGGAGTACGGTTTAAGCCTTGTCATTATCGACTATTTACAGCTGATGAGCGGCAGCGGAAAGAGCGGAGAGAACCGCCAGCAGGAGATCTCGGAGATTTCCCGTTCACTAAAGGCGCTGGCGCGAGAGCTGAATGCGCCGGTTATCTCCCTGTCGCAGCTTTCCCGTGCCTGCGAGACACGTCCCGACCACCGCCCGATGCTTTCGGATCTGCGTGAGTCTGGTGCAATTGAGCAGGATGCCGATGTGGTTATGTTTTTGTACCGTGATGATTATTACAACAAGGATACGGATACGCCGAATATCGCGGAGGTAATCATTGCCAAACAGCGTAATGGTCCGATTGGAACGGTGCAGCTGATGTGGAGACCGGAGCTGACGAAGTTTGCGAATTTGGCGAAATAACGATAGAATCGTGTAAGGGACGGGACTGGATGGAAATTGCACCGTCTGCGTCTCCGGTTATGATTGTGCGCTTGCTTTCACTACACGTGTTCGCCTATGGCGGACTGCATCCGCCCTGTTCGGACGCGTGTGTTCAAGATTCGTACAATTCATAACTGGAACGCCGACTCTGCAATTTTCATCCAGTCCCTTTTGTTGGATAAATATATGATTGATAAAAGATTATTATGTAAAAGGGAATATGAGAAATGCTTGAATTGATAAAAGAATCGGATCTGGACACCGTCCGCCATTTTTACCGTGCCTTAGCTGGAACCGAGTTCTGCGCGTGGACGGACATCTATCCAGGGGAGCCGGAGCTACAGTCGGATTTTTCTAGGGATTCGCTTTTTTGTATCCGGGATGATGTGTCGGGGGAGATCGCGGGGCTGGTTTCGATCGATGATGATCCGGAAGTGGAATCGATTGCTTGCTGGTCAGAGGAGCTGCAGCCGTCGGCAGAAATTTCCAGACTGGGTGTGGCGGAGAAGTACCAGAACCGAGGCATCGCACGCGAGCTTCTGGCAGGCGCGATGGAGGAACTTAGAAGACGCGGCTGCAAGAGTGCCCATATGCTGGTGGCGAAGGACAATGTGAAAGCGCTGCGGTCGTACGAGAAGCTGGCCTTTGAGAAGGTCGGTGAGTATGTGCTGCAGGGGCATGATTACTGGTGCTTTGAGAAGAAGCTGTAGATGGAAATAGGTAACTGTTCAGTAGGTCTGCTCATTTACTGCGCTGACCGTACGAAAACATGGGTCAGCAGGCAAAAATCCCATTGGCGTAGGCAATTTTTAATTTCATAGGAAATTACGTCCTATGAAACAAAAAACGCTCCGCGAGAATGCGCCAAGGCACATTCTTTTTTAAGTAAATGCTATTCATATTTATTTTGAACCCCGCATATAGTAGTAGTAAGGTACCGGGGAGGACAAGCAGAATGAATAAGAACAAGCATTACCTGATTTCGGATGCTTCCAGACAGGTGCAGGTGGAGGCTCACGTGCTCCGGTACTGGGAGGACGAGCTGGGGCTTCCGATTCCGAGAAATGAACTGGGGCATCGGTACTATACGGAGTTTCATATCCAGCTGTTCCGTCAGATCAAGCACTTGAAGGAACAGGGGTACCAGTTGAAAGCCATACGGGGAATCCTCGGAAAAGTGGAAGAAAATCAGAAAACAGAACCGGAAGCGCTTCTGGAAGCGCAGGCACAGGCGGTTTTCCGGGAAACGGGAACAGGAGAGCGTAACATGAGCAGGCAGGAAAATATGGAAATGAAAAAAAATACAGAGGTAGAAAACAAGGAAACAGAACTGCCGCAGGCAGAGGTTTCCCAGCCTCTGGCGGGGGAGAAGATGCGCCAGTTTCAGGAGATCATGAACCAGGTCATCGGGCGCGCGATCGAGGAAAACAGCGAAAAACTGAGCCAGGATGTCAGCTATCTGGTGCATGATAAATTGATGAAGGAGCTGGAATACCTGATGAGGGTCTCTGATGAGCGGGAGGAAGAGCGCTTCAAGCGCCTCGACGAGGTCATCCGCGCGTATCAGCGGGAAAACCAGGGGCGAGCGGAAGCAGCGGCTGCTGCGCCAGGGCGTTTTCCATTTTTCCGGTCCCGTGTAAAGAAAAAGAAATTTGGACGGAATGGGAATAAGATGTGATAAGTTCTGCAAAAGAGCATAAAAAAACCTGTCGGAAACGACAGGCTTTTTTATGTAGATATTTCGTTTTTGTTTGTGTTTAATTAGCCCTGCTCGATAGCGCCGGTCGGACATACGCCTGCACATGTACCGCAGTCGATGCAGCTGTTAGCGTCGATATCGTATTTGCCATCTCCCTGAGAGATTGCTCCAACTGGACATTCGCCAGCACAGGAACCACAACTTACACAAGAATCAGTAATTACAAATGCCATGATAAAATCCTCCTTTTATATTTATGCGTTTGGCTATATTTTATACTAAAAATGCAAAATATTCAAGGAGAAATTGATGGTTTTCATGTTCTAAAATAGAAGCAATGGAAAAAAACGATTTTTCTGGAAGTCAGCATTCCTACAGGGTCGAGAGCGTTGAGAGCGCGTGCTCCTGGACGATCGTCTCATAATGCTCCTCATAGTATGCCTCAAATGCATTCGGGGCAGCGGCAGTCTTTAATGGTTCGCTGTACTCGGACAGGAGATTGCACAGGCGGTTGAATGCGTCGGTGCTGTCGGCTGTCTGGCGGACAACAAGGTAGTAACGACCGTCGGACGGGTGTTTATAAAGCGTGTTCGGCGTTTCGCAGACTGGAGCTGCGATGCGCGCTGCCCGGCAGACCTCGTCGAGGGAGCCGAAAGTAAAAATACGCGCTGCCGGCAGTTTGGAACCTGGCTCTGCCTTTTCAGTGGAAGGCGCGTCCGAACCGGTCAGCGGGCTTGCGGTGGTATTTTTGCCATTGTCAGTAAACAGGCTTAAAAGCCCGTCCGCGCCCTCTAAAAGCTCGTTGGCAAGCGCTGTCAGAGGCTCGTCCTCGTTTCCCGGGGAAAAGCGTGAAAAGCGGGTGTCCAGCTCTTCCGGGTCCTCGATCTTGGTAATGATCAGCATGATGCTCTCACTGGAGAGCGGAATTGCTTCCACCATCAGAGGAATATCGTCCGCCTCGAAGCCGACTTCATTCGATGCTTTCTGGATCATTTCATGGAACAGTTTTTTCGCCTTTTCCGTGCCATAGGCGAGTTCGCCCAGATTTAAGTTGCGGGCGCTCAGATCGCTGCTTGTCAGGGTGCAGCGGATCTGGTTTTCGTTGATGCGTTCTATTTTCATGGATTTTTCACTTCCTTGTCTTTTGGGTGGTTAAGATACCGAATGCTCCGTGCTTCGCACTTCCGCAATTTTGCAAGACATTCGTAATCCGCTCATTTTTCTGCGAAAAAAGGCTGCTTACTCATGTTTTGGACTTTGGAACCTTGGTATTCATCATACTATATAATATAATCACTTGGCAATTTGAATATGAAAAAAAAGCATAAAATCTTTCTAAAAACGGTTGCGGGAACCGAGGGGATCGTATACAATGAATCTTGAGAGGTGGTATAGACCGAAAGGAGGCGCGGTACGGAAACAGCCGTTCTATTTGGAAAATACCAGCTGGAACGTGTGATCGGACGCGGTCGGAGCGGAACTGTTTTTTTAGCCAGGCATCTGGGGCTTGATGAAGAGAGAGCGATTAAGCGTGTCAGGCGGACAGAGAGCGGTTTCATTCAGGAAGCAGCGCTTTTGAAGCGGCTGCGCCATCCGGGAATCCCGATCATCTACGATCTGGAAATTGACGAAAATTATTATTATCTCATCGAGGAATATCTGTGCGGTGAGTCGTTGTATGCCCGAATTGAGAGAACGGGCAGTCTGCAAACGGGAGAGCTTATCCGTCTGGGAATTGAGCTTTGCCGGATCATGAATTATCTGCATTCATTCAAACCAAATCCAATCTTATATTTAGATCTCCACCCCGGGAATCTTCTAATCTGCCGGGAACAATTAAAATTGATTGATTTTGATCAGGCGGCACTGGCGTCTTTGAGCCAGGAACGATCTGTTTGCTATGGAACAAAAGGCTTTGCAGCCCCCGAACAGTACGAGGGAGGGACTCTGGATGAGAGGACCGACATCTATGCCATTGGCGCCCTCCTGTACTATATGGGGACAGGGCATGCCCCAGAGGGGGAGATAAAAGCAGGACAGGGAAGCTGTCGGGGAGATCTGTACATTCTTATGGGGCGATGTCTCAGAACAGAGAAAAAAGAGCGCTGCCAGAGTGTCCGGGAAGTGTTAGAGGCATTGGAAAAACTGGAGGCGCGCATATTTGCAGAACGTCATATACCACTTCTCAGGATTGCCGCAGCAGGCAGCCGGAGCGGAATCGGGGTTACACATACCGCACTTGGCGCGGTCCGATATCTGCGGCAGAAAGGAGTTTCCTGCCTTTACAGGGAGCAGAATGACACGGGGGCAGTCCGCAGGCTGGCATCCTGGTATGGGCTGGTGCCGGATGAACATGGAATTTATTACATGGACGGTCTGGCGTTGAAACCCAGATACAGCGATGTGGTGCAGCTGGAACAGCCGGTGTTTGAAGTGATTTTAGATGACTGCGGAACCGGGCTCCAGACGGTTCTGGAGGGGGAGTATGATTTGATTCTTTTCGTCTGTGGATTGCAGCCGTGGGAGAAAGAAGATTCTCTGCGGGCGATCCGGTTTTTGGGAGGAGAAGAGGGACTCCAGATTTTATTAAATCACAGAAAATGCGGGCGGGATTATCTTCCGGAGGAGGTCAGGTATCTTAGGTATCTGCGGCTTCCATTTTTAACTCCGCCGTTCGATGCAGGCGGAAGGCGGAGGCAGGAAAATGAGGCAGCGGAGGAGACAGAATTTTTTGAAAGGATTTTCCGGGAGGCAGCTCTCAAAAAAGGACGGGGGACCAGACAGGCAGCAAAAGAAGGGGGACTCTGGCGGAACATCCGGCGAAGGTGGGAGCGCTTTATGGGGGGATTCCCGTGGCAGTGGAAATAGGAGGAAATACAGATTAGAATCGGAAAACGGGGCAAAGGCTCAAAAGTGGGGCGGAAATTCAGGCAAAAACCAGTGCCAGACACAAAGCAGGCCGGGACAGAACGCTTGGAATGTATCGGGATAGCCGGGAGCGGACCATCGGTTGGGGTGACACACTTTTCGCTTATGACGGCAGCATATCTGTCCGGGGTTCTGTGCCGGCGAACGGCGGTTCTGGAACAAAATGAGAGCGGCTCATTTGCACAGCTTGAAAAGATATTCCGGACGGGAAAAAGAAGGGAAAAACCGGTTATAGACGGGGCAGGACAGCCGTTTGAAATTAGGGGAATTTTTTTCTATCAAAAGGCTGAACGTGCAGAATGGTACGATTGTTCGGAAAGGGGGATGGAGGCGATGGTAATCGACTTCGGAGCCTTGACACAGAAGAATCAGGATGCCTTTTTTCGATGCAGCCGCTGTTTTCTGGTCGGTTCGGTCAGCGGATGGCAGCTGGCAGATTTTGCGGCATTGGCAGCAGAAAAGCAAAAATGGAAAAAATGGTGTGAGTATTTCGTCTCATTTGGAGAAGAGGAAGCTGTAAAAATGACAGAGCAATATCTGGATATCCGGATCCGGCGAATCCCACTGCAGAAGAACGCATTGATGGTTACGGGAAAGTCCATGACTTTTTTTGGAAAATTCCTACGATAAGCGAGGCAGACCCGGGGTTATAAATTACCAATTATCTCCAAAAGGTCAAAAGTTAGAAGGGGCTGTTTTCGCGGAATGGAGAAGGTGTGGAATGGTAGTGAGAAAAAGTAAAAAAGAAGAGGCAGAGAGGAGGCGTAGGGAACAGCAGAGAATATTTGTCGAGGGATTACAGCGATATAAAAGCAAAGGAATCCAGATTTTAATTGATGGGAGGGAGTGCAGACCAGAAGAATACAGGAAGCTGTGTGAGTTCCGGGAGGACGGCTCGTTTTATATGGCTGATTACGTCGGAGCGGAGACAGGAGTGCTGACAGAGATACATTTTGACCGGGTTTACAACCGGTGATAAGAGAGGTGCCGTTTTGTCCGTATCTGGACAGTCCGCCGGATTTTTCTTTCGGAGAAAATGGTGAGAACTGTTTAGATGGTGCTATTACAGTTACTGGGCGCGTATGCGTAAACAGTAACCTATTACAGGGAAAATGAAAGAGGAGTTAAGAAAAAAGTCAACATTCCATGGAGCTGGTGTGATATAATAAGGGCACTTAGCGAGGTATTTTCGAGCTTAGTGCTTATGGTATTACCTTAACATACACCGGAGGAAAACATGGAAAGAGGAAGATCAAGGAAAGCACGTTCGGGCTGTCTGGGACGGATTTTCGGGTTTGTGCTGTTTTTAATCGTGGCAGCCGTTGGTGTGATTGCAGCGGTCAAATATATGCCAAGCCGGGAGAGGGCGGATCTGGATGCTCTGTACGCGGCGGGCGGCAGCGACCGGGTGGCGCTGTATCTGAACTATGAACGTCAGGAGGAGAGCGGGGTCTACGTGGACGGGCAGACATATCTGCCGGCTGCGTGGGTAGATGCGAACTTAAATGAACGTTTTTACTGGGATGCCAATGAGAAAATACTGGTGTACGCCCTGCCGGAGGAGATCGTGAAAAGCGACGAGACGACAGTGGATGAGGACGGAAAAAAGATCCTTTACCGGGATGGCGATGCAGTTTATCTTTCACTGGCTCTGATTCAGAAATACACCGATGTGCGTCTGCAGGCGTATGATGGTGAGGCACAGAAGCGGGTTTTCGTGGAAAATAACTGGGATCCGGTCACGGTGGCAGATGCGGCGTGGAGCGCCAAGATCCGCTTAAGAGGCGGCTTGAAAAGCCCGATTGTGACTGAGATAAAGCGCGGTGGGACAGTGACGGTGCTGGAACAGTATGACAACTGGGCGAGAGTCATGACACCGGACGGTCATATTGGATATATGCACAAGTGGAAGATGAAAAATCTGCATGAGGAGACGTTAAAGAGTGATTTTACTGCTCCGGTCTACCAGAATATTTCACTGGATCAGAAGATTGTGATGGTCTGGCATCAGGTAACGATCGCGGCGGCAAACCAGGCGATGGATTCTCTGATTGCAAAGACGAAAGGTGTCAATGTCATCGCGCCGACATGGTTTACGCTTAGCAGCAACAGCGGCGCGTATGAATCTCTGGCAGATAAGTCCTATGTGGATCGGGCGCATGAAAAAGGTCTTCAGGTCTGGGCGGTACTCGACAATTTCAGCCGCGAATGCAGCAAGAACGTGCAGGCGGAGGTGCTTCTTTCCAGGACGTCTGTGCGCGAAAAACTGATTGAAAATATGATGACAGAGGCGGACCGTTATGGATTTGACGGTATCAATCTGGATTTTGAGAGTTTGAAGACGGCGGCGGGCGTCCATTACATCCAGTTTATCCGCGAGCTGTCGGTTTCCTGCCGAAAGAAAGGGCTGGTGCTGTCGGTCGATAACTATGTTCCGGCGGTATATAACCGTTTCTATAACCAGAAAGAGCAGGGCAACGTCGCAGATTATGTGATTATCATGGGTTATGATGAGCACTATGCAGGCGGTGAAGCCGGTTCTGTTTCTTCGATCGGATATGTCGAAAACGGCATCAAAGATATGCTTTCCCTGGTTCCGAAGGAAAAGGTAATCAACGCAGTCCCGTTCTACACAAGGCTCTGGACGGGAAGCGGCGACAATGCGTCCTCCCGTGCGATGGGAATCTCCGAGGCGACAAAATGGGTGTCGGAGAGCGGCATGGATCTGACCTGGGATGATTCGGCTGGTCAGTATTACGGCAGGCTGGACAGCCAGAACGGCGAACAGCAGCTCTGGATGGAGGAGACAAGGTCTCTGGGACTCAAGATGGATTTAATCAAGAAATACGACTTGGCAGGCGTAGCCGGATGGCGGCTGGGGCTGGAAACCAGCGACGTCTGGGATGTGATTGGCTGGGAGTAGAGACAATTTAATTAAGATTCAATGATTCAAAGTAGGGTGGAAGTCTCATGCGGGAGTGTGGGGCTTCCGCTTTTTGAGAATGTGCCAAGGCACATTCTTTTTTATTAAAAAAGAGCGTCTTGGACAAAAAACCTCCGGGCGGAAAGATTGATTCATCCGCCTGGAGGTTATTAAAACATCAAAAATATTGTTTTGTCTGGGAGAAATGTGATTATTCTGCCTCTTTTGCCTGATCGATCAGGTTGGTGTAGAAAGCAAGGAAACTGTCATCACCTTCAGCGATCATAGCTTCTGGATGGAACTGTAAGCCCATGACATAATCTTTGTCTTCTCTGACAACTGCTTCGATGATTCCGTCCGGAGCAGTAGCAACGACTTTCAGGTTGTCACCTAACTTGTCAATTGCCTGATGATGCCAGGAGTTAACGGTATAAGTACCTTCTCCGCCAAATGCATCTGCAACGATATTGTCAGCATCAAAAGTAGCTTCATGTTTAACAAATACTTTACCGTTCGGATCACGGTGATCGATATCGGATGGATGCTGGGACGGGATATCCTGGTACAGTGTACCACCGCTTAATACGTTTAAGAACTGCATGCCGCGGCAGGTGCAGATCATCGGAATATCTTCTTCCAGAGCTGCTTTGAGAAGAAGAGAATCAGAAGTATCTCTAGGCTCATTTACTGTGCCGAGTTTCTCGTTAGGCTCCTCACCGTAGTAGCTCGGATCAATATCTTCACCGCCGGTCATAACCAGGGCATCGATTTCTGCCAGAGCATTTTTAGCATCTTCTTCGGTTTTGATCTGCGGAAGATAAACTGGCTCGCCGCCCGCTTTGGTAACAGCATCAAGGTAAGCCTGTGCATCGGAATCGATCTCATCTGCAAGCCATGAAACGCCGACTTTGACTTTCTCTTCTTCGTCATTCGCCGCTTCTTCGGCAGTTTCTGCTTCGCCTTCTGTCTCGGTTACTTCGGCTTCAGCCGCTGTTGTATCGGCTGCCGGTTCAGACTTTGTTCCACAAGCTGTTAAAGAAAAAGCCAGGGATAAAGAAAGAAGCATTGCACTGGTCATCATTTTAATTTTTCTCATTCTAATTTCCTCCCTAATACAAATTGTCCTCCCAAACATGGCTGGATTCTAACATAAAACAGTCAAAAAAATACAAAAAGATACATAAAATTACAAAATAAAATAAAATAATTTTTAATGCTACCTAAAATACATAATATAATTTTGTAGATATACGAAAAATAAGCGAAAATAAGGAGGCGTAAATGGAAGCGAAGAATTGAGTAGGGAGGAGTACGGGGAAAAGCCCTGATAACAGAAAGTTATACCTTCATTCCCTTTCTTAATTGGATTTTCCATGCAGGCAGGCGTTACAATAAGGACGGAAAAAAACAGACGGGCAGCCGGGTCAAGGCTGCGGGGCTGATAGAGATGGCGGAGTGCAGCGTCAGCTACCTCGATCACAATTTATTATATGTAGATAATAAGACGCCGGACGACCACATTTATTTGCAGTCCGCAGCAAAGAAATTCGGCGTGTATGTGTCCAGACCGGGCAACGGCAGAAGATATTATGGGTGAAAATGTGAAGACCCTGGATTCAATTCACGAGCCGGATCAGTACGATATTGATGATTCGATGATTCTTCCGCCGCTGTCTCCGGAGGAAGCTGCGAAGGTGGAGATTGTCCGCGGACCGAACGTCAAGTTTCTTCCGGTTCCGGAGCCGCCGCAGGAGACACTGGATGCTCCTATCAGCTTAAAAGCCTGTGATAATGTATCCACCGATGATATTACACCGGCAAGTGCTGAGTTCAGCAGTATGCGTTCCAATATTCCGTTGATGTCCCAGTATTGCTATCACCGCTATGATCCGGAATTTGCAGCTCGCGCAAAAGAAATGGGACAGAGCATTATCATCGGCGGTGAAAACTATGGACAGGGTTCCTCCCGTGAGCACGCGGCAATCAACCCGATGTATCTGGGTGTTAAGGCAGTCATTGCCAAGAGTATTGCCCGTATCCATAAGGGAAACCTGGTAAACCACGGCGTAATTCCAATGTTGTTTGAGGATGGAGCTGATTATGACCGTCTGGAGCAGACGGATGAACTTCATATCGATAACCTGCGGGAGCAGATTGCAGCACGCCGTGTACAGATTACCGATAAGACAAAAGGATGTTCCTTCTGGGTTAAATTAGAACTGACAGATAAGGAAATCGAAGTTTATCAGCGAAAGCGCAGAAACAAAAATGAGCACCATAGAAACGAAAGACTCAAAAATCGGCATATGACTTAAAAATAAAATTTGAATGACTCATTTATGAGCACATAAAAGCTCATAAATGAGTCATTTTTTTACATTATGAAAAAAATGAGACAAGAACGAGTCATTCCTGGAAGGTTATCAAAAAAATAAATAAAAATTTTAATTCGACAAAAACCTTGTATTTACAAGGAAAACCTCGAATTTTTTGGAAAATAAAAAAGAAAAATATTAAATAAAATCGAAAAACGTAAAAGTTGGCACGGAACTTGCTGTATATATGAGTATCAAGCAAAAGTATCAAGCAAAAAGAAAAATATATTACATGGAGGGAACACATTATGAAAGTTGGCGTATTGAAAGACATCAAAGTAGGCGAGTACCGTGTCATCGCAACCCCGGCAGAGGTAAGCATGCTGGTAGGTGACGGCAATGAGGTTTACGTTCAGAAGGGCGCGGGCGAAGGTTCTGGATTCCCGGATGAGGCATATGTGAAAGAGGGCGCGAAGCTGGTTGATACAAAGGAAGAAATTTATGCAACCTGCGATTTCGTCGCGAAGGTAAAAGAGTTTGAACCGTGCGAGTACAAGCTGCTCCGTGAAAACCAGATCGTATTTACCTGCATCCATCCGGCAGCACATCCGGAGGAGGTACAGGCACTTCTCGACAGCAAGTGTATTGCATTTACCGCAGAAGATTCCCACCGTTACGGTTCACCGAACTGCGAGGCAGCTGGTAAGGCGGGTGCACTTTTTGGTCTGGAATCCCTGCTCTCCATCAACGGCGGCAAGGGCAAATTCGTCAACGGTCTCGGCGGTGCTCCGGGCGTTAAGGCGCTGGTCATTGGAGGCGGCGTGGTAGGACGCGCAGCAATCTCTGTTCTTCATGCGCTGGGCGCGTGGGTAACGGTTATGGATATTAATATCGGAACCCTGCGCGATATCGGAAAACAGTTCAATGAGGAAGTCAACACCCAGATTTCCAACCGTTATAATCTGAAAAAGATTTTACCGGAGATCGATGTCGTATATAATTGTGTTAGATGGCCGAAGGATGCCAAAGAATACATGATCGACCGCGAGATGGTCCGCTCGATGGAGAAAGGTTCCGTTATCGTAGATATCAGCAACGATTATGGTGCAATCGAGACATTCCATGAGACCACCCATGAAAATCCGCGCTATATCGAAGAGGGCGTCGTACATTATTGCGTAAGCAACATTCCGGGCGCAATTTCCCAGTCTACCTCGATCGCATATGCAGCATCCGTACTGCCGCACTTCAGAAGCATCATCAACAATGGCGTGGCGCAGGCGTGTGCAAAGGATGGTTTCCTGCGCCGCAGCTTAACCACCTACAAGGGATACTTAACCCATGAGGAGACAAGTGCCATCCAGGGCAGACCGTGGGTTCGTCCGGAAGACATCTTAGAGATCGCAGATCAGAAACTGGATCTGGCTCCGTCGACAACCAAGAGCCATTCGGATAACTTTATCAAATTAGAGAAGTGATTTTTCAGATAAAGGATATCGGCAGAACGCTTTTCGTGAAACGTATGGGGATACGGATGAAAAGCGCTCTGCCATTTGAGGGGAGAATAGAAGTGCTTCCGGATGGGAAATAGCTGGAGGCGCATTTGATACAGAAGAATAGGAGGGGTATCTGTGAGTGTTACAGACATTTTAGTGGACTTTGCGATCGCATCGTTTTTTATCGCGGTTGGTCAGCTTTTACGTGCAAAAGTGCCGTTGGTACAGAAATTTTTCATTCCGCCAAGTATGATTGCCGGATTTATCGCGCTGGCACTCGGGGCGCAGGGACTGGGAATCCTGCCGTTTTCTGAAAATATTGGTTCTTATGCAAGTGTTCTGATTATCCTGATTTTCGCAGGTGTCGGAATTAATGGATTTTCTTTCAACAAGAAAGATTTTAAAGCGGAAATTGACCGGATTGGTTCTTATTTTTCCTATAAAGTGCTGGCACAGGCGATTCAGTTCTCACTGGCACCGTTGTTTAGTATTTTAGTAATTTCGAAATTATTCCCGAACATTAACTATGGCTTCGGTCTGCTGCTGGCAGCTGGTTTCTCCGGCGGACACGGAACGGCAGCGGCTGTTGGTACCGCGTTTGAGAGACTGGGTGATCTGGATGCAATGGATATCGCGATGACCTGTGCAACTGTTGGTATTTTATCGGGTATCTTTGGCGGTCTGTTCTTCATCAAGCTGGGAACGAAAAAGGGCTGGACCAAATATATGAAAGGCTTCAATCAGATCTCCGATGATCTGCGCTGTGGTCTGGTGCCCAAAAATGAGCGCAAGTCGATGGGCGAGGAAACTATTTCATCCAACGTCCTGGATCCGCTGGCATGGCATCTGGCAGTGATGCTGATCGCATCCGGTATCGGTGTGGGACTCAGCAAGGGAATCTATGCAGCGATCGGTCTGGATCTGCCGAATTACCTGATGGCATTTTTGACCGCGATCGTGATGTTCCTCGTTTTCCGAAAAGTCGGCGTCGGTAATTATATTGATGAAAATGTAGTGGGACGTATCTCCGGTACTGCGACGGATTATCTGGTGTTTTTCGGAATCGCTTCCATCAAACTGGCAGTTATCGTTAAATATGCAGCTCCGCTGGCACTTCTTCTGCTCTGCGGTATTGTAATCGTAGTGGCAACTCTGATGTTCTTTGGTCCGGCGATGAACCGCGGCAGCTGGTTTGAGCGCTCGATCTTCGTATTTGGCTATTCAACGGGCGTTTTTGCGATCGGCTTCATCCTTCTTCGAATCGTTGATCCGGAAAACCGCTCCAAGACGCTGAACGATACTGCATTTGCAGCGCCGTTTACAACTCCGGCAGAGATGTTTGCGTGGTCGATGGGACCGATGATGCTCTTAAATGGCAGCCATTGGAAGTTTATCGGCATCTATTTGGTAATCATGGCAGCATGCATCATCGCAAATATCGTATTTAAATGGTGGTGGCTGAAACTTCCGCTGGATCGCCCAGGTGTGGAGGAGATCGGATAAACTTGTCTTTGCCTGTTTCCTCTGATACACTTGGAACAGGTGTAAACATAACACCGTTGTCAGGCCGGATGAACGCAGATTCAAGTCGAACGTCCGTGAGACTTAGCGCGTGATTCCGGTCAGCGGTGTTTCAGACAGGGGAGAAATGCATGGAGTTTTTAAGACAGTTATTTCATGGAAAAGGATATATTGACGGAATCACGATCATCAACCTGGATGGCGAGATTCTGTTTTCAGCAAAGTTAAATAGTAAATTTTCAAACCGGAAAGAGAGAGAAGCTTACCAGGCGTTGGTGGGACAAAATTTTTTCGATGTATTTGAAAACCTGAACGCTAAGAACAGCAGCATGATCCGGGCGATGGAGGTCGGACTGCCGGTTTACGTGGAAAACCAGCTGCTGCAGACCAAGGGGCAGGAGGGCATCCATATCAGCTCTCTTTCGATTCCGATCAAGAGCGGGCGCGCCGTGGTGGGCGCGATCGATCTGTCGATGGAAGAGATGACAGACGGCGAGGAAGAGCCGGAGAGTGTGGAACTGACTTCGGAACAGATCCCGGTCGGCGGCGCTGGAAAGCTGAAAAAACACAGCGGCGCATCTTTTACGATGGAAGATATCATCGCAGTGGATGAAAAAATGAAAAATGCCAGAGACTATATACCGGTGGTGGCGGCGTGCGATCTGCCGGTTATGATCTATGGGGAAACGGGAACCGGAAAAGAGGTGTTTGCACAGTCGATCCACAATGCCAGTGAACGGAGGGATAAACCGTTTATCGCGCAGAACTGTGCGGCGTTGCCGGATACCTTGCTCGAAAGTATCTTATTTGGAACGTCCAAGGGCGCGTTTACCGGGGCAATGGAAAATAAGGGACTCTTTGAGCTGGCGGACGGCGGAACACTGTTTCTCGACGAGATCAATTCGATGCCTCTGTTTTTGCAGTCAAAGCTTCTGCGGGTTCTGCAGGACGGCAGTTTCCGCAGCCTGGGCGGCAGTGAGACGAAACGCACGAATGTGAAGATCATTGCGGCGACCAATGTGGAACCGCTTGAGGCGATCGAGAAAGGACAGCTTCGGCGCGATATTTATTATCGTCTGAGCATGATGTCGATCCGGATTCCGCCGCTGCGGGAACGGAAGGCAGATATTGGACATTTTGTCAAGTTTTATGTAAACAAACACAATGGCACGTTCCACAAGCAGGTTCAGTATGTGTCAAAGGATCTGCTAAAAAAACTGGAAGAATATGACTGGCCGGGCAATGTCCGGGAGCTGGAACACGTGATCGTTTACGGCATGAGCATGGTGGACGAGACGAGCGCCCTGCTCCAGTATAAAGACATCAAGGGAAAGCTTCTGCTGGAAAAGCAGGCGGACAGGAAAAAGACGCCGGAAAGCCTGGAAGAAGTTCCAAAACTCTGCTCGTCGCTTCGTGAGGCGGTGGCTGCCTATGAGGAAAAACTGATTTGGCAGGCATTGGAGGCGGCGCACGGAAATATATCTGAGGCAGCGCGGATTCTGGATGTGCCGAGGCAGACGCTGCAGAGAAAGGCGAGCCAGCTGCGGGGCGAAAAGGCGAAGGAAAAACAGGAAAAAGAAATCTGAGCGATGGAGGATAGATACGGAAAATTGAGGACGATGCGGGAAGCAGAACCAGCAGAATCAGCCCGGAAAGGATGGAACGCTCAGACAGAATAACAGGAGGAAATGCAGAAATGGAGAAATACATTGGAAAATATTCTGTAAAAGATTTTTTATATCTGATTCTGGGCGCATTTATCTACAGTATCGGCACGCACAGCTTTATTGAGACGGCGAATATTGCGCCTGGCGGTGCGGTCGGCGTGGCACTGATGTTAAACCATGTGACGAACCTGCCGGTCGGACGGCTGACACTGATGGTCAATGTGCCGCTTTTAATACTGGCGTGGTTTCATTTGAGCCGTGCCTTTGCGCTGCGGACGGCGTTTGCGTGCGGAATCTGTTCGGTTGTGCTTGACTACGTGATCGCCCCGGTCTTTCCGGTTTATATGGGCGACCAGCTTATGGGAAGTCTCTACGGTGGCATTCTGGTCGGCGTCGGCATGGCGTTCATCTTTCTGTCCGGTTCGACGACGGGCGGCAGCGATGTGGTCGGCTACCTGCTCCAGAAGAAATATCCGCATGTCTCGATCGGGCGCGCCCTGATGATGATCGATGGAATCATCCTCTCCACCTCGATCTTCGTTTTTGGAAACGTCGATGCGGCACTGTTCGGACTGATTTCCCTGTACGCGCAGACGAAGGTCATCGACATGATCATCTACGGAAATGATGCCGGAAGCGAGGCGTCGATCGTGACGAAATACCCGCAGAAAATCGCAGAACGTGTCATTAAGGAAATTGACCGTACGGTAACGCTGCTTCCGGGCAAGGGCGGCTACAGCGGCGAGGACACGACGGTGGTTTTATGTACCGTCCGCAAAACGGAGTTCAATCGTTTAAAACGCATTATTGCGGAGACGGATGAGAATGCGTTTGTGATTGTGAAGGAAACCTCGGGCATTTTTGGACTTGGGTTTAAGGATGTAGCGGAGGCACAGCAGTAGGAGCCGGGATTAGAATTAGAAAATAGCGGGATATGCCGCGAACAAGGCGAATATAGATATCATAAGAATGCATCAGGAGCGGTGCACTTGAACGAATGGTTTGAAACACACCCGTTTCTAAAACAAATGCGAAGGCGGCTGTCAGTGGAATTGGCAGTCTGCCTTCTTTTATTTTGCGGCGTCTTTCTGGCGGCACGGTATGCGGGGCTGGCATCAGCGGGGGCGGACGCTGTGCTTGGAAAGAAAAAGCCGGTGGTGTTCCTGGACGCCGGGCATGGGGATTTTGATCCGGGAAAGGTGAGTGTGGACGGAAGCCTGGAAAAAGACATCAATCTGGCAATCGCGAAGCGCCTGAAATGGTATCTGGAACAGTCCGATGTAGAGGTCGTGATGAGCCGGGAGGATGACCGGGGACTTTATGATACGTCAACCGGAAGCCGGAAAATGTCCGACATGAAAAACCGCTGCGCCCGCGTCGAGGAATCCGGCGCGGATCTGGTCGTCAGCATCCACCAGAACAGCTACCACCAGGAGGACGTATCTGGCGCGCAGGTATTTTATTACCGGAAGTCAGAGAAGGGGAAACGGCTGGCGGAAATACTGCAGAAGCGCTTCGACTATGCGCTGGGAGACCAGAACCGCAGAAAAGCCAAACCGAATGACAGCTATTATCTCCTGCTCCACGTCAAATGTCCGATTGTCATCGTCGAGTGCGGATTTTTGTCTAACTGGAAAGAGGCGGCACTGCTGAAAACAGAAGAATACCAGGACCGCGTGGCGTATACGCTGCATATGGGGATTATGGAGTATCTGAATGGGCGCTGAAACCTTGAACTGGCGAGGAATCTTGTGTATACTAGGAGTACTTAGCGAGGTATTTTCGAGCTTAGTACGGAAGATAGATTTATTCATTGTGAGATAGTAGAAAGAAGAATCAATATGCAAAACGAAACCAAAAAAGAACTTCACACCCAGATGTGGAAGATAGAAAATCCAAAGGACTTTACGCCGCATGACCGGGAGGTGCTTGAGAAGGCGGCAGCGATCATCCGCGCGGGCGGTCTGGTGGCATTTCCGACGGAAACGGTGTACGGATTGGGGGCGAATGCGCTGGATGAGGCGGCAGCGAAGAAGATTTATGCGGCGAAGGGACGCCCGTCTGACAACCCGCTGATCGCGCATGTGTCCTGTCTGGAGGAGATCGCGCCGCTGGTATCGAATATGCCAGAAAATGGCAAAAAGCTTGCAAAGGCATACTGGCCGGGACCGATGACGATGGTATTTCCTAAGAGCGCGATCGTGCCGTATGGAACGACCGGCGGGCTTGACACGGTGGCAATCCGGATGCCGTCTGATCCGATCGCGGCAGAGTTAATCCGTCTGTCCGGCGTGCCGATCGCGGCTCCGAGTGCGAATACATCGGGACGCCCAAGCCCGACGCGCGCGGATCACGTGCTTCAGGATATGGACGGAAAGATCGATGCGATCATCGACGGCGGTCCGGTTGGAATTGGTCTGGAATCGACGATCGTAGATGTTACGGAGAAAATGCCGATGGTTTTAAGACCGGGTGCGATCACCGTGGAGATGCTGCGTGAAACGGTCGGGGAAGTCGGCATTGATCCGGCGATTTTAGGACCAGTCAGCGCGGATGTGCGCCCGAAAGCACCGGGAATGAAATACCGCCATTATGCACCGAAAGCCGATCTGACACTGGTCGAGGGCGAGACGGAGACAGTTGTGGAGACGATCAACCGCCTGGCAGGCGAAAAGCTGGCAGAAGGGCGCAAGGTTGGAATTATCTGCACGGACGAGACGAAAGACCGTTACCCGGCGGGGATGCTGGAAAGCATCGGTGCGCGGGCGCGTCAGGAGACTGTTGCACACAACCTGTATGCAGTTCTGCGCGATTTCGACGATCGCGGCGCGGAATATATCTTTTCGGAAGGATTTTCGGAAGACAATTTAGGACGGGCGATTATGAACCGGCTCAATAAGGCGGCTGGCTATCATATTTTGAAGGTGTGAGACGATGCGGTATTTATTGGCGGCGATTAATGCCAAATATATACATTCAAATCTGGGAATTTACAGCCTGAGACGGTATGCGATGGAGCGGCTGGGGCTGGGACAGAAGGATGAGCAGGGTGCGGCTGTTGGAATGGAAATGGTTTCGGAGGCAGCAGAAGGCGCGAATCGAACGAAAACCGTGTCGGAAATCCAGATCGATCTCGGCGAGTACACCATCAACCACCAGATGGATCAGATTCTGCAGGATATTTACCGGAGAAAACCGGATGTGGTGGGATTTTCCTGTTATATCTGGAATATCGTTTACGTGAAGGAACTGATCCACGATTTGAAAAAGGTTCTTCCGCAGGTCCGCATCTGGATGGGAGGTCCGGAGGCTTCGTATGACGCGGTTCACCTGATGGATGAGCTGCCGGAGGTCGAGCTGATCATGCAGGGCGAAGGCGAGGAGACCTTTACGAGGTTGGTGGAGGCGTGTGAGTGCGGGACGGAGGTTTGTTTTTCAGAGCTTCCAGGCATTGTCCTACGCCGTTCGGATGGCACCATCGAGGTCCATCGTCCGGCGCCGCTCATGAATCTGGACGACATTCCATTTTCCTACGGAGATTTAAGCGGGCTGGAACACCGCATTATCTACTATGAGAGCAGCCGTGGATGTCCATTTTCCTGTAGTTACTGTCTGTCTTCGATTGACAAAAAAGTGCGGTTCCGCAGCCTTTCGCTGGTAACCAGGGAGCTGCAGTTTTTCCTTGACCGGAAGGTGCCGCAGGTAAAGTTCGTAGACCGGACGTTTAACTGCAAAAAGAGCCATTCGATGGCGATCTGGCAGTATTTGCTGGAACACGATAATGGAATTACCAACTTCCATTTTGAAATTTCATCGGATCTTCTGGATGATGACGAGCTGGCACTGATGAAACAGATGCGTCCGGGGCTGATTCAGTTGGAAATCGGCGTGCAGACGACGAACCTGGTGGTTGTGAAGGAGATCCGGAGGACGATGGATCTAGATAAGGTGGCGCACCGTGTGGCGCAGGTCAATGCCTTTGGCAACATCCATCAGCATCTCGACCTGATTGCGGGGCTTCCGTATGAGGATATCGAGAGCTTTCATCGTTCCTTCAACGATGTATACAAAATGGAGCCGGAACAGCTTCAGCTTGGCTTTCTGAAGGTGCTGAAAGGTTCCTATATGGAAGAAATGAAGCAGAAATACGGTCTGCTCAGCCAGAGCAAGCCGCCGTATGAGGTGCTTAGAACCAACTGGCTTTCCTATGAAGAGGTGATCCGTCTCAAGGGTGTGGAAGAGATGGTCGAGGTCTATTACAACAGCGGACAGTTCCGCCGCACGATGAAATACCTGGTGCAGGAATGGGGCGATGCATTTGATTTGTATGACCGTCTGGCGGCATTTTATGAGGAAGAGGGACTGAATGGAGTGAGCCATAACCGGCTGGCACGGTATGAGATTTTGTATCTGTTTATTCAGAAATGGGGAAACAAAGAAATTTCCTATCAGGATCTTCTCATTTATGACCTCTACCTCCGTGAAAACGTCAAGAGCCGTCCATCTTTTGCCCCGGATCCGTCGGAGTGGAAGAACGAGACGAAGCAGTTTTTCATGCGCGAGGCGAAGGAACGCCGTTATTTGAAGGGCTACGAGGCATACGATTCCAGGCAGATGGCGAAAATGGCGCATTTAGAGCGGATGGAAGACGGAAGCTTTGTGCTGTTTGATTACAAAAACCGGGATGCTCTGTTTGGCAATGCGGCGGCATTTTCCATTTCCCAGGATGAAATACAGTGAGAAATGGGATTTTTCAGAGAAAGACAGGAAAAAGAAATTGCGGATGGCGGCAGTCTCAACATCTGCGAACAAGAAGAAATGTAGGACAACCATATTTTAAATTAGATGGATAGTAAACTGTTCAGTAGGTCTGTGCATTTACTGCGCTGACCGTACGAAAACATGGGCCAGCAGGCAAAAATCCCATTGCCGTAGGCAATTTTTAATGGATTTTTGCGCGTGACTGTGAAGGTACTGAACAGTTACGATGGATAAATAAAATGGAAAAAACAGACAATTCTTATATAGCGATTGACCTGGAGACAACAGGGTTAAATCCCAAAACCGAGCGGATCATCGAGATTGGCGCGGCGCGGGTGGAAGATGGAATCGTGGTGCAGACGTATTCGACGTTTGTCAACCCGGAGCGGGAACTGGATGCGCGCATCCGGGAGCTGACGGGAATCTGTGACGATGATTTGAAGGATGCGCCGGTGCTGGATACAGTTTTGCCGGAACTTCTGGCATTCTGCGGGGAGCTGCCGCTTCTGGGGCATCATGTTATCTTTGATTTCAGCTTTCTCAAGCGGGCGGCGGTCAACCGGAAGTATACATTTGAGCACGCGGGGCTTGATACCTTGAAAATCTGTCGCCATTTCATGCCGGAGGAGGAAAAGAAGAATCTGGCAGCTGCGTGCCGGTATTTTGCGGTGGATCCGGGCGAGAGCCATCGGGCGCTTTCGGATGCGCTGGCGGCGCACCATCTGTATCAGGAGCTTAAAAACAGGTATTTTCTGGAAGTGCCGGAGGTGTTTGCACCGCAGCCTTTGATTTACAAGGTAAAACGCGAACAGCCCGCGTCAAAAAAGCAAAAAGAAGTCTTGCGGGAATTACTAAAATATCATAGAATAAATTTATCTGCGCAGATTGATTCACTTTCGAAAAATGAGATTTCGAGACTTACGGATCAGATTATTGCGCAGCATGGCAGAATGCAGAAGAGGTGAGAGATATGTTTAAATTTTCAAATCAGAAAACACGCCAGATCGTATCAGCGGTTGTTATTATAATCGTAGTAGTAGCGATGGTAGCGGGAACCATTTTGGCAGGTCTTATGATGTAAAGGTTCGGTAGATGATGAAAAAAAGAAATTGGATGGCAGGCGTATGCGGTGCGGCAGTGATGGGACTGCTTATAGCTGGTACGGGCACCGCGTCAGCGGGGACGATTCCCACGGGCTTTCAGGTCGGTGGGTTTGATCTTTCCGGGATGACACGGGAAGAGGCGGATCAGACGATTGAGAAATCGATCGGGGAGATGGAAAATCAGACCATTTCGATCCGGGTAGAAGGTCATGAGGTTCAGACGACGGCGGCGGAGCTGGGATTTTCCTGGGTCAACCAGAACGAGATTGATGAGGAAGTGGAGAAACTTTCCGGCGGAAATCTTCTGCGCCGGTATCTGAATCAGAAGGAATTAGAGCAGTCCGGCGTGGATCTGCAGATTGAGACAGCGGTCGATGAAGCGAAGGTTGCCGAGTTTGTGCAGACCCGGTGCGCGGAATTTACGACAGCGCCGCAGGACGCCGTGATCACGCATGAAAATGGAGTCTTTCAGGTCAGTCAGTCTTCGGCGGGACAGGAAGTGGACATAGATGCAACGACAAAAGCACTGAATGAGGCGCTCGCGGGCGGTCTTTCGGAACCGGTTTCGGTGGATGCAACAGTCAAAAATGCAGAGCCGACCCGCACGACAGAGGCATTATCTACGATTCAGGATGCACTTGGAACCTTCAGTACCGGATTCAACCCGGGAAATGTGTCGCGTTCCAAGAATCTGCGGAACGGTGCGGCGAAGATCAACGGCACGGTTCTGATGCCGGGAGAAGAATTTTCGGCTTATACATGGCTGACCCCATTTACGGTGGAAAATGGCTATGCATCGGCAGGTTCCTATGCGAACGGTCAGGTAGTCGATACGGTCGGCGGTGGCGCCTGCCAGATCTGCACGACGCTCTACAATGCAGCGCTTCTGGCGGAGATGGATATCACCCAGCGCCAGAATCATTCGATGATTGTTACTTACGTTCCGGCATCGCAGGATTCGGCGATCGCGGGTACTTATAAGGATCTGAAATTTAAAAATCCATACGATACCCCGATCTATATGGAAGGGGCAGTGAACGGCGGGACTATTTCATTTACGATATATGGAAAAGAGACACGGCCGGCAAACCGGACGATCAAATACGTTTCGGAGACACTGTCGAAGAAGGATCCGGGCGAGCCGATCACAAAGGTGGACGCATCTTTGAAGCCGGGTGCGAGGGTGAAGGAACAGTCGGCGCACTATGGGCTGCAGTCACGGCTCTGGAAATACGTCTACGTGGATGGCGTGGAGACGGAGAAAACCTTGCTGCAGACGGATACCTATATGGCATCGAAGGCAATCTACCGTGTAGGTCCGGCCGTTGCAGCTGCGGCACCGGCGGTTCCGGCTGGACCGCAGCCTGAGGCACCGCAGCCTGAGGCACCGCAGCCTGAGACACCACAGCCGGAAAATCCGGTTCCGGCACCGACGGAAGCACCGGCAGCACAGGAGCCGACCCCGGCACAGCCGCAGGGACCAGCCGGTCCGGCGCAGGAAGCAGCGCCGCCGATGGAGTGATAGCTTATATCGGATCATATATAGTGATGGTATGGGAGCAGAGATTTGTGGTAACATGGCGTGGTAAACGCAGAAAATTACTGTACTTGAATGTGAAGCTGGGAAAGGAATCAGAATGAACATAAAAGATGAAATTTTCGAGGCATACGGGGAGATGAAAGCCGAGCAGGATCTTCTGGCAGTCGGTTACACCGCGCTTCTTGGTACCTCGATGGCGGCAAAAAGCGGCGAGGCGGCGCTTTTGAACCGATTTTCTGCACGGTATGTGAGAGAATGCCAGAATCTCTATGAGAAATGGAATCCGTCTCCGCTTCTGGAGGCATTTGCTGCACATAAAGAGCGGAAAGTGCTGACCCGTCTCGGCGCATCTGCGTGGTATCCAGCGGGCGGGGGCGGCGTCATGGCAGCGCTGTGGCATTTTTTTGATGGATTCGGACTCGGATTTGAGATGGATCTTAGGAAACTTCCGATCCGCCAGGAGACGGTGGAGGTCTGCGAGGTATTTGACCTCAATCCATACCGTTTACAGTCCCAGGGCTGCATTTTGCTGACGGCGTCTAGCGGTCCGAAACTGCTCCAGAATCTGGAGAGAGAGGGCATTCCGGCGGCGCTCATCGGTCGGACGCGCACCGCGATCGGACGCGAGATTTACAGCGGCGAAGTACATAGCTTTCTTGACCGGCCAAAACCGGATGAGATGGATAAAATGAAAGACTTACAAAAATCCCATTAACAGGAGGTAGTAAAGTGAGAGAGAGAATTTTAGCGGTCATTGAAAAAAACAGCCGCATCAGCGTCAAAGAGCTGGCGGATTTACTCGGGGAAAATGAAGCTGCGGTCGCGGCGGAGATCGCCGAAATGGAAAATGAACATATCATCTGCGGTTACCATACCCTGATTAACTGGGATAATACAGATGAGGAGAAGGTCATTGCACTGATCGAGGTAAAGGTAACGCCGCAGCGCGAGATGGGCTTTGACAAGATTGCCGAGAGAATCTATCAGTACAGCGAGGTGACTTCGGTATACCTGATGTCCGGCGGCTATGATTTTACTGTTATGATCGAGGCGAAAACCATGCGTGCAGTTGCACAGTTCGTGGCAGAAAAGCTTTCCACGATCGATTCTGTGCTGAGTACCGCGACCCATTTTATTCTTAAAAAATACAAAGACCATGGTACCGTTCTCTGCGACGGTCCTCAGGATGAAAGGATGTTGATTGTTCCGTGAGAAACCCATTATCAGATACGATTGTAAATATTCCGCCGTCCGGAATCCGGAAGTTTTTTGACGTTGTCAGCGAGATGAAGGGCGCGATCTCCCTGGGCGTGGGCGAACCGGATTTTGATACACCGTGGCATATCCGCGAGGAGGGCATTTATTCGCTGGAAAAAGGACGTACCTTCTATACGTCGAACTCTGGTTTAAAGGAACTGCGCCAGGAGATCTGCCATTATCTGAAACGTCGTCAGCGCCTTGAGTATGATCCGAATACAGAAGTGATGGTAACGGTCGGCGGCAGCGAGGCGATTGATATCGCCCTGCGCGCGATGCTCAATCCGGGCGATGAGGTTCTGATTCCGCAGCCGAGTTACGTTTCCTATGTGCCGTGTACGGTGCTGGCGGGCGGTACGCCGGTCATTATCGAGCTGGAGGAGAAGGATGAGTTCCGTCTGACACCGGAGAAGCTGCTGGAGAAAATCACACCGAAAACAAAGGTGCTGATTCTTCCATTCCCGAACAATCCAACGGGCGCGATCATGAACCGCACCGATCTGGAGGCGATCGCGAAGGTGATTGAGGAGAAGGATCTGTTTGTGCTGAGTGATGAAATTTATTCTGAGCTGACCTACAGCGGCAAGCACGTTTCCATCGCGGAGATTTCCGGGATGCGTGACCGCACGGTGCTGATCAACGGATTTTCCAAGGCATATGCGATGACCGGGTGGCGTCTCGGCTATGCGGCGGCTCCAGCGCTTATCTTAAAACAGATGCTGAAAATCCATCAGTTTGCGATTATGTGTGCGCCGACCACCAGCCAGTATGCAGCGGTTGACGCCCTGCGGAATGGCGATGAGGACATTGCCCGCATGAAGAAAGCCTACGATGAGCGCCGCCGCTATCTTTTGAGAGAGTTCCGGGGGCTTGGCATGGACTGTTTCGAGCCGTATGGAGCATTTTATATGTTCCCGTGCATCAAACGGTTTGGCATGACCTCGGATGAATTCGCAAACCGCCTGTTACAGGAAGAGAAGCTGGCGCTTGTGCCGGGCACCGCGTTTGGAGACTGCGGCGAGGGCTATCTGCGTGTTTCCTATGCGTATTCGCTGGAGGATCTGCAGAAGGCGATCGAGCGCATCAAGCGGTTTGTGGCACGGCTGGATGGAAAGACAGAAGCGTAGAAATTGCTTTGGCATAAGGATAGAAATCGCTTTGGAATAGAGCAAATTTGCAGGAAGTTTTGCCGGCGGTGATGAAGAGATAGAGATGCAGCGCTGCTGCAATGAAATAGGAAGACCGGAAATGGAGAAGAAAGATGTTAAATATTGTACTCTATGAACCGGAGATGCCGATGAATACAGGAAATATAGGACGAAGCTGCGTGGCAACGAACACGCGGCTTCATCTGATCGAGCCTCTCGGTTTTAAATTGAATGATAAAATGGTAAAAAGAGCGGGTCTTGATTACTGGCCGCATCTGGACGTGACAGTTTACAGCGATTTTAAAGATTTTCTGGAGAAGAATCCGGGCGCGCGCCCGTATATGGCGACCACGAAGACGACGCAGGTGTATACGGACGTTCACTACGATCCGGACTGCTATATCATGTTCGGACCGGAAAGCCGCGGCATCCCGGAAGAACTCCTGATCGAAGACCCGGAGCGCTGCGTCCGCATCCCGATGTGGGGTGAGACGCGCTCTCTGAATTTGTCAAACTCGGTGGCGATCATTCTGTATGAGGCGCTGCGGCAGAATGGGTTTGAGAAGATGAATACGGAGGGGCATCTGCATCACCTCCAATGGAAATAAGGTGGATTCTGTCCCACACGTGCGTCATCAACGTCTCAGATGAAACAGGAATTAATGGCACCAAGTCCCACAGGCACTGATATTTCCGTCGCATTCGGCGTCGGAGTCAGTGCCATTTTTATTGTTGTCCGGCAGGTGGACGCCGCAGGATGGTCCGTTATTTCCGCTCCGGTCAAAGTGAAGCATTCCGTTTAAGAAGTCTTCGACGCGGTCTTTAGGAGCGCCTTTGGCGCCGCCGAGAACCTGGATGCTGGTTTCGCGCAGGGCGATCATCATCGGGATCGGAAGGGCGTCGCAGAGGAGGACGGCAGTATTTTCTTTTTTCAGAAACTCGACCAGCGCGCCGGGATCGTTTGCATAGGTTTGTTTCACGGTTTTGGTGGAAATAATCTCATCGTCAACTACATCAAAAATTAAAAATTCTTTCACCTGAGCCAGGTGGGAGCAGATTTCTCCGTTTTCATAAGGAACTGCAATTTTCATGGTGGACCTCCTTTTTTATTCAGTATAGCGTGGATAGGGGAAAAATCAAGATTAAATCTATAGAATTATTTTATGAGGAATGATATTATATATATACAAAAGGGGCTGCCGATAGATGGTAGACCTGATTATATTGTTAAGCTAAAATGACCGCTCAATTTTGCAGGATTGGGGCGGTCGTTTTGCGTATTTTTCAAATCAATATCAGATCGAAAGAAAGCTGTAGGTATCTTTTTTAAATCTGTTATATGAAAGTGATAGAGCAATTGGGTAATCAGGATGAAAGAGTTAAATAAGCGTGGCAGGGAATGATTTATGAAATAATGGAGTGAATGAGGGAGAGGAATGCCTGCTTTTGCTCCGAAGATAATAATTCCCAGCCATTTAGCAGTTGTGCTTGTTCTTCGGTCAGATCTGCACAGGGAGTGGCTGCAAAAAATTGAGAGAGTGACATATCAAAGGCATCGCATATTTTTTGGAGTGATGGGATCGTTGGCAGCATTTTTTTCCGATACCATGAAGAAATCGTGGATTGTGGAAGACCAGAACGGACGGACAGCTGATACTCGGTCCAGTGTCTGGCTAGCCGTAGATCCGTGATTCGTTGAAGCACGTCAAACATGAAAAATCTCCTTTTAAATAGTAATGATTATCATTGATTGTAGTACGATTCATCGTTGTAAAATAGTTATTATAGTAGTATAATAATTACGACAATAATTATTATTTATATTAATTTGGATGAAGGGAGGAAGGTTGAAGATGGGTTTTATGGATTGGTTAAAAAAAGAAGAACCGAGTTTAAATTATAGAAAAACAGGGTTGGAGACGAATGTATCAAATTATGGATGGTATGAGTGTGTTCACTGTCATAAAAAGTTTCGAAAAGGCGATATAGAAATTGACCATATCATTCCGAGAAGTAAAGGGGGTACGAACGATCCTAAAAATTTACAATGTCTATGTGTTTACTGTAACCGCTCAAAAGGAAATGACATGAGCCAGACAAAGGCGGATTTAAAAACCAGAAAGGGGTCATATGGACAATGGAATCGCTCGAGAACATTAAAACCGATGATTCAGCAAAAAAATCAAGATATTCGTCGTTTATGTGCACAATTATCCGATGAAGATATTCGGGAAATGCTGCGTCCACCAAAGTATGAGGATGGCTGGGTGGAGCTTAAAAGGGAAGCACGAAAAAGAGGAATGCTTTAAGGATAGATAAAGTATAGACGCGAAGGAGAAGAAGAGAATATGGGATTATGGGATATTTTGGATTCAATTAGTGAAATGAATCGAGATGCAGTTAGTGATGCAGCTAAATTATCAATACAGGAATTATGTTATAAAGTAAATTCTCTTAATGTTCTAATGAATCCCTTGATTTATTCAGCGTGTTCAGATGAATTAACAAAACGAGTTCAAAGTATATCGAGTGAAGAGGTCAAAAAGTATTATAATGAATATCAGACGTGGGAACGGACGGATGCAAAGGATATTTTAGAACAAGAATTAAATCGAAGAGGAATTTTTATCTCAGCGGATCTGATAGAATAAGAGAATCATATGTATAAGAGCAAAGAAAAGACGTAGGTTGTTAGGATTCATTTTGTTTATATTAATAAATTCAACATATGTGATGACAATGTATTGCTATTAACCGAACTTTTGAGTATACTATACTTGAATGGAGGTGTTTTTATGGCAACGACAAATTTAAATATTCGGACAGACAAGGCGATCAAAGATCAGGCAGAGAAGATTTTTAATGAACTTGGTTTAAATGTGACAACAGCTGTGAATATATTCTTGAGAACTGTGATCCGTGAACAGGGAATTCCGTTTGAGTTAAAATTGGATGTGCCTAATGATACTACGATTGCGGCGATCGAAGAAGGACGAAGACTTATGGCAGATCCAACCGCACCGAGATATTCCAGCATGGAGGAGTTAAAGGCGGCATTGGAAGTATGAAATATGATGTTCAGTTCACCAATCAATTTAAAAAGGATTTGAAGCTAGCGAAAAAGCAGAGAAAAAATCTGGATAAGCTATTTGAAGTGGTTGAAATTTTAGCGAATGGAGAAGAACTGGATGTACGCTACCGAGATCATGATTTAACGGGCAATTATAAGGGAACAAGGGAGTGCCATATTGAACCAGACTGGTTGCTTATCTATGAGATTTGTGGTGACATATTAGTTCTGATGCTTTCACGGCTGGGTTCACATTCTGAATTGTTTAAGAAATAATATAATGATCATTTCGAAACTATTTGAAAAGGTATGAAAAAGGGAAATCGACGATTATTTTGTGTAAATATCGGTTGATTTCCCTTTTTTCAATTATGCTAATTGCAGTAATTATTATAACGTAATGAAAAGTGCAAGCCCCTTAATCCGACTTGACTTCTTTCCACAAACTATTATAAAGCTCGTCCGCCTCATCCCCAAGATACCGGTAAACCTCGCAGTTTTTCAGCTGCTTTGCATCTGGGAAGACGGCTTTGTTGTTCTGGATTTCTTCGTCCAGCATTTCCTTGGCTGCCTTGTTTGGCGTCGCGTAGGTAATGTATTCAAAGTTTTTGACTGCGACATCCGGGCGGCAGAGAAAATTGATCCATTTTTCTGCGTTTTCCTTATTTTTTGCATTTTTCGGAACTACCCAGGAATCGAGCCAGACGTTGGTTCCCTCTTCTGGGATTACGTATTCCAGGGAGAATGGGAGGTTCTGTGCGGCTACCTCATCCTGGATGTACATGATCTCGCCGGAGTAGATGACGCCGATGGCTGCCTCGCCGCCGATCATCTTGTCACGTACCTGATCGATGACGTAAGCCTGTATGAGCGGTTTTTGGTCAATCAGATCCTGCTTTGCCTGCTGGAGTTCGGTTTCGTCGGTCGAGTTGGCAGAGAAGCCGTCTTTTTTGAGCGCTACCATGAAGGCATCGCGGACGCTGTCCTGCATCAGGATCTCGCCTTTATAAGCCGGATTCCAGAGATCGGACCATTTGGTCGGAACCGGAAGTCCTTTTTCTTCGATGAGCTTCGTATTATAAAGAATACCGACGGTTCCCCAGGTGTATGGTACGGAATATTTGTTTTCCGGGTCGAACTGCTTGGACATTTCCATGTACTGCGGGTCAATGTTTTTGACATTTGGAATGTTGTCAAAGTTGAGTTCGGCAAGCAGGTCATTTTCCTTCATTTTCTGAATCATGTAGTCGGATGGGCAGACTACATCGTAGTTGACGCCGCCGGCTTCGATGACCGGATACATTTCTTCCAATGTCTCAAATACGTCGTAGGTAACCTTGATTCCGGTTTCCTGTTCAAATTCCTCAATCAGGTCCGGATCAATATATTCGCCTGCATTGTAGACGTACAGTTCGTTTGAATGAGTTGTGGTGTAGCGGCTGTAGGTGCTGACACCAACGACAAGCAGAATCAGCGTGCAGGCAAGTCCCAGAACGCCGTTCTTGATCTGGTTGTTGCGTTTGCGGCGCTTGATGGTCTCTGTGTCAATCACAGTCGCATTGCCGGTGGATTTTTTCTCCGGGGCAAAGTTGGTGATCACCAGGAGCACCAGGACTGCCACGAAAATCAGCGTGGACAGGGCGTACATCGTCGGCTGGATGCCTCGGCGCACCTGGCTGTAGATCAGGGTGGATAAGGTATCCATACCGGCACCTCTTGTAAAGTGCGTAATGATAAAATCATCGAGGGACATCGTAAATGCCATCAAAAAGCCGGAGAGGATACCCGGGACGATGTCCGGAAATACGACCTTGAAGAAAGCATACAGCGGGCTGGCACCGAGATCCAGAGCGGCTTCGTAGGTGTACCGGTTCGTCTGCTTGAGTTTCGGCATGACACTTAATATCACATATGGAATGTTAAATGTGATATGCGCGATCAGCACGGTTTTAAATCCGAGAGAGATGCCGAACGCGATAAATGCCAGCATCAGGGAGATACCGGTTACGATATCGGAGTTCAGCATCGGGATGTTGTTGATTCCCATGACGATGGTGCGCGGAATCCGTTTCATGCTGTTGATGCCGATGGCGGCGATCGTGCCGATGACGGTCGCGATCAGAGCCGACGCAAACGCGATGAGCAGCGTATTGTTTAAGGCATTCATGATGGCGGAATCCTGGAACATCTGCGTATACCAGTGGGTGGTAAAACCGCCCCAGACGGTTCTCGATTTTGTGTTGTTAAAGGACAAAACGATCATGGTCACGATCGGGATGTATAAAAAGAGCAGGATGAGCGCCAGGTAAAAGTCCTGGAAAAACTGTTTTAAGCGGTTATGTTTCATCAGAACGCATTGCCCTCCCCTTCTTTATCGTATTTGGCGATGAGCGCCATACTCAGTAAAATGAAAATCATCAGAACCAGCGAGAGACCGGAACCTAAGTGCCAGTTGCTTCCCTTGGTGAACTCCTGCTCGATGACATTTCCGATGAGCAGGATCTTGCTGCCGCCTAAGAGACTGGAAATAACGAAGGTTGTCAGCGCCGGGACAAATACCATGGTAATGCCGCTGATGATGCCCGGGATGCTGAGCGGAATCCAGATGTGAATGAGTGTCTGGAAATTGTTTGCACCCAGGTCTTTGGCGGCGTTGATGGTATTGTCGTCGATCTTTGCCAGCACATTATAAATCGGGAGAATCATGAAAGGCAGGAAGTTGTATACCATACCCAGAATGATCGCCCACGGGGTATTGATGATGGCAATATTTGGCAGATGGAGAAAGGAAAGAATGCCGTTGATAACGCCATTTTTCTCCAGGAGCGTCTGCCACGCGAGGGTGCGGAGCAGGAAATTCATCCACATCGGAAGGATGAAGACGAATACCATGAAGCTGCCTGCCCCAATGCCGCGGCGGCGCAGCACCAAAGCCAGCGGATAGGATAAAAGCAGGCAGATGGCGGTCGCAGCCAGAGACAGACCCAGGGATAAGAGCAGCGCCTTCATATGTTCCGGTGTCGTGATGGAACAGACATTTGCCAGTGTAAATGCCCCGCTTTTGGTTGTCAGACCATAGTATACGATCAGCAGGAGCGGGATGATGGTAAAACCGATCATCCAGAGAATATAAGGACCGGCGAAGAGCCGTTTCACGTTTGATTTCATGCTAAGTCCGACTCCTTTCTATTCATTGACGCCCACAGCTTCCTCGTCCTCTGACGCCGGCTTGTTCATGATCTGAATGTCAAACGGGTCCACATGGATGCCGACCTTCTCGCCGACCGGGAACATATCCGTGCTGTGAACCAGCCATTCATAGCCGTCCGGTGTGGTGACTTCCATCTCATAGTGGACGCCCTTGAAAATCAGGTGGGTGACAATGCCCTGCAGCGTGCCTTCCTCCGGTTTTACGAGGTCGATGTCCTCCGGGCGGATGACAACGTCTACCGGTTGGTTTGTTCCGAATCCCTTATCGACGCAGGCAAATTTCGCACCGAAGATTTCAACCAGCTCGTCGTGGATCATCAGACCGTCCACGATGTTGCTCTCGCCGATGAAGTCGGCAACGAATGCGTTTTCCGGCTCGTTGTAGATCTGTTCCGGGGAACCCATCTGCTGGATATAACCCTGGTTCATGACAACGATGGTATCGGACATCGTCAATGCCTCTTCCTGATCGTGGGTAACATAGATAAAAGTGATGCCTAACTCATTTTTCAGACGGATCAGCTCATACTGCATGTCCTGGCGCAGTTTTAAATCTAGGGCACCGAGCGGCTCATCGAGAAGCAGGACCTTTGGCTCGTTGACAATCGCACGCGCAATGGCGATACGCTGCTGCTGACCGCCGCTCAAAGAGTCAATGCTGCGATGCTCAAAGCCGTTTAGGTTTACAAGCTTTAAAGCGTACTTAATTTTGTCATCAATATATGCTTTTGATTTATTCTTAATTTTTAGCCCAAATGCGATATTATCTGCGATGCTCATATGCGGAAACAGTGCGTATTTCTGGAATACGGTGTTTAGCTGGCGCTTGTTTGGCGGAAGTTTGGTGATGTCTTCGCCGCCGAAAATTACTTTTCCTGTATTTGGGGATTCAAATCCGCCGATGATGCGGAGCGTGGTCGTCTTGCCGCAGCCGCTGGGACCTAAGAGCGTTACAAAGGAATTTTCCTTTACTGAAAGGCTCAAGTCATCCAGGACCAGGGTGTCGTCAAAGCGTTTCGAGATATGCTGTAAATCGATTAATGGCTGGCTCATGGGTTTCCTCCGTAAATAGTAAAATAATGTGTAGTATTAGAAACTTGGCGGCGAGCTGACCCAGAGGATCGTCGCGCCGGAGCGGCTTTCAAGGTAATGCGTCTTGTCGCTCGTATAGTAAAAAGATTCGCCCTTTTTGGCTTTGTACGTCCGGTTCCCCAGATGAATCAGGATGCTGCCGGAAAGAACGTAGCCAAATTCCTCACCCTCATGCGGGCTGTCCGGATAGGTGGAGCCGCCGGCACCGAGTGTCAGGTGGATCGGTTCCATCGTGTTCTTCTGGGCGTTCGGGATGATCCACTGAAGCTCATTTTTCAGTTCCGGATCTTCCTTGATAAAATAGTCGTTTTTTTCAAATACAATCTGCTCTTCCGGAGCCTCGTTGAAAAACTCCCCTATAGTTGTGCCGAGACACTGGAGAATATCCATCAAAGTAGCGATGGACGGGGAGGTCAGATCGCGCTCTACCTGGGAGATAAATCCCTTCGAAAGCTCTGCGCGGTCAGCCAGCTCTTCCTGCGTCAGACCCTTTAAAATTCGCAGTTCCTTTAATTTTCCTCCTATACTCAACAGAGGGAACCTCCTTTCCTGGTTTCATAGGAAATTGCGTCCTATGAAACAAAAAACGCTCCGCGAGGATGCGCTAGGGCACATTCTTTTTTATAAAAACCGGGTGGGAAAACCATCCGTCCGGCGTTTTTTAGAAACATGCAAAAGTAAGATGAAAGTTTAGAAATTCTAAAATGAATGTAAAATTAATCTTTTTGTTTAGAAATAATAAACTTGCTTCCGAGTATCTATTATACAGAATGTGGGGAAGGTGTCAAGGAAAAAAACGGGAAAATCCGGGGGTTCTCAAATTGTGTGAAAAAAGGGTGCAAAAATGGCGGTATGATGATAAAATAGGGGCAGATAATTTGATAGAAACCGCTATAACGGTTCTGGGGGATCAAAGGAGGAACATTTCATGCAGGATAAGTATATGGCATATGTGGGTTCTTACTCATACAACGGTCAGGCAAAGGGAATTACCGTGTATGATGTGGATGAAAAAAAGGGAAAATTTATCTACCGGTGCGAGGTGGAAGTGGACAATTCTTCCTATTTAACCGTTTCACATGACGGGCGGATGCTCTATTCCATCGCGGACGAGGGCGTTGTGGCGTTCCGGATTCTGGAAAATGGCGCACTCAGCCGTGTGAACAGCGCAAATATCAAGGCGATGCGCGGCTGCCATATTGCGACCGATGCGGAGGACAAGTTTATCTTCGTATCCGGCTATCATGACGGCAAGGAGACGGTGGTCCGCCTGAAACCGGACGGTTCTATCGGGGAAGTGACCGACGGCGTTTACCACAAGGGACTTGGAAGCGTGGCAGAGCGCACGTTCCGCCCGCATGTGAGCTGTGCGGAGCGCACACCGGATGGCAGATTCCTGCTGGTAGCCGATCTGGGAATTGACCAGGTCAAGATTTACAGGTTTGATGGCGAGAAGGGAACCCTTTCATTGGTGGACGCGATCCGCTGTGATTTGGAATCTGGTCCGAGACATTTCATGTTCAGCAAGGATGGAAAATTCTTGTATTTGATGTATGAAATCAAAAATGTGATTGATGTATACACGTATGAAACGGGCGATCGTGTGCCGAAGATCGAGAAGATCCAGACGATTCCATCGACCGCACCGGAGCGCACCAGCCAGCTGACTGCAGCGTGCACGATCCGGATGTCCGAGGATGAGACACATCTGTTCTGCAGCAATGCGGGCGATAATTCAGTCAGTGTCTACGAGCGCGATGCACAGACGGGGCTTTTGAAGCTGCTCTGCTGTCTGCCGATCAGTGGAGATTACCCGAAGGATATCGCGATTTTCCCGGATGGAAACCATCTGGCGTCGATCAACCACGGCAGTAACAGCATTTCTTTCTTCCAGGTGGAATATAAGGAGAAACTGCTGGTGATGAGCGGACGCAGTATTTCGGTGAATGAGCCGAACTGCTGTGTGATCACAAAGGTACCTACGAGAGGAAAGAAAGCAGACTAAATGGCAGAAGGAGTTAATAGCGAGAATGGCAGGATCAACATACGGAAAAATACTGACAATGACAACGTGGGGCGAATCCCACGGCGCAGGCGTGGGCGTGGTCGTGGATGGCTGTCCGGCGGGGCTTGCGCTTTGTGAGGAAGACGTTCAGCGTTATCTGGACCGCCGCAAACCGGGGCAGAGCCGTTTTACGACGAAGCGCAGCGAGAGCGATACGGTGGAGATCCTGTCAGGCGTTTTTAAAGGGCGGACGACGGGCACGCCGATCTCGATGCTGGTGCGGAACCAGGATCAGCATTCGAAGGATTACAGTGAGATCGCCAGTTATTACCGTCCCGGACATGCAGATTATACCTTCGATGAAAAATACGGTTTCCGGGATTACCGGGGCGGCGGACGTTCTTCGGGACGCGAGACGATCGGACGCGTGGCAGCAGGCGCTATCGCGGCAAAGCTGCTGGAATCCTTGAACATTCGGGTAAAAGCATACACGAAAGCGATCGGACCGGTGGAAGTGGCGCCGGATCGGTTTGATCTGGCAGAATGTGAAAAGAATAAGCTGTATATGCCGGATGCTGCCGCAGCCGCAGAGGCAGAGCAGTATCTGGAAAGGAAGATGGCGGAGAAAGATTCTGCTGGCGGTATCGTGGAATGCGTGATTGCCGGTCTTCCGGCAGGGCTTGGTGAACCGGTTTTTGATAAATTTAATGCGAATCTGGCAAAGGCAATCTGCTCGATCGGTGCCGTTAAAGGCTTCGAGATCGGAGAGGGTTTCCATGCGGCGCAGATGGCAGGAAGCGAGAACAACGACGCATTTGTCATGGAGCCGGATGGAAGCGTTGGCAAGGCGACGAACCATGCAGGCGGCATTTTAGGCGGTATGACGGATGGAAGCGAAGTTGTGTTCCGTGCGGCATTTAAACCGACCCCGTCGATTGCCGCAGAGCAGAGAACCGTCAATAAGAGCGGCGAGGAGATCGGCATCAGCATCAAGGGACGCCATGATCCGATCATTGTGCCGAGAGCGGTTGTCGTGGTTGAGACGATGGCGGCATTTGCGGCAGCGGATATGCTGCTGGGCGGCATGACGGCGAGACTGGATCGGATTCAGGAGTTTTACCGGAAGTAAGGGAATGCAAATAAAAATTTTGGAAAAGCTGCGGCGGGCTCAGCCTGTTTGGTCCGCGGCTTTTTCTGGCATTAAATCAGGAGGCAGCAGGATGAGTGCAACAGGAATTTCAAAAGAAATAGAGACGGCAGGACAGTTAGAGGAACTGCGCCAGGAGGTACGGATTGCCGCAGAGGAACTTCTCAGTGCGGCAAATATGAAGCCGGGACAGATTTTGGTGGTCGGATGCTCGTCCAGCGAGATTGCATCGCATAAGATCGGTTCCTATTCCAGCGCCGAGATCGGAAAAGCGGTGTTTGAGGAGCTGTATGCAGTTACCAAGTCGCAGGGGCTTTATCTGGCGGCACAGTGCTGTGAACATCTGAACCGGGCGCTGATTGTGGAAGAAGAAGCGGCGGAAAAATATGGTCTGGAGATGGTAAACGTCGTGCCGCAGCTAAAAGCAGGCGGTTCCTTTGCAACGGCAGCCTATGCGGGATTTGAACATCCGACAGCCGTAGAGCGGATTCAGGCACACGCGGGCATCGATATCGGAGACACTTTCATCGGTATGCACCTGCGCCCGGTTGCAGTTCCGGTGCGGACCTCGATCCGTGCGATCGGCGGCGCCCATGTGACGTGTGCGAGAACGAGGCTGAAATATATTGGCGGAGAGCGGGCGCATTATCTGGATGCGAAATAAAGAAAATGAGGAGTACAAAAAAACGTGGAAATCAGGAAAAATGATGAATTTGAACTGACAATCGAAGATATGAGCGAGGACGGAGCCGGGATCGGAAAGCAGGACGGCTATATCTGGTTTGTAAAAGATGCCGTGATCGGGGATCGGATCCGGGCGCGGGCGATGAAAATGAAGAAAAATTACGGCTTTGCCCGTCTGATGGAGGTGCTGGAAGCATCCAAAGACCGCGTGATGCCGGAATGCCCGGTCGCAAGACAGTGCGGCGGCTGCCAGCTTCAGATGATGAGTTATGAGGCGCAGCTTCATTTTAAGGAGCGCAAGGTCTACAATAACCTGCGCCGGATCGGCGGGATGGAGAATCTGCGGCTGCCGGAGCAGGCAGATGAAGTGAGTGTGCCTGAGAATGTATCTGAAAGAAATACATCCGAAAGGATGGAGACAACCGATGTGGGGGTGAAAGCAGAGAACGTGTCGGGGAAAAGTGCCGGGGAAGGTGTGGATAAAACTATCACCATGGAGCCGATCCTGGGGATGGAGCACCCGTGGCGCTACCGCAACAAGGCACAGTTTCCGTTTGGGCGCGATAAGGATGGAAGAATCATTGCCGGATTTTACGCGGGACGCACCCACCATATTGTGGAAGCGGAGGATTGCCTGCTGGGTGTCGAAGAAAATGCGGTAATTCTGGATATTATCAAGAAAATCATGGAAGAATACCAGATTGCGCCATATGACGAGGAGACGCACAAGGGTCTGATTCGCCATGCATTGATTCGGAAGGGATTTTCAAACGGCGAGCTGATGGTCTGTCTCGTCATCAATGGAAAGAAGCTACCGCACGCGGATATTTTTGTGGAACGCTTAAAAGAAGTCCCTGGCATGACCAGTATTTCCTACAACATCAATCAGGAAAAAACAAACGTGATTCTTGGTGCGGAGCTTGTAAACTTATACGGACCGGGCTATATCACAGATAAAATCGGAAATGTATCGTACCAGATTTCGCCGCTTTCTTTCTATCAGGTCAATCCGGTGCAGACGGAAAAACTCTATGGAACGGCGCTGGAATACGCGGGACTGACCGGTGGGGAGACTGTATGGGATCTGTACTGCGGAATCGGAACCATTTCCCTGTTTCTGGCGCAGAAAGCGAAGAAAGTGTACGGTGTAGAGATCGTCCCTCCGGCGATCGAGGATGCCCGCCGGAACGCGGCATTAAATGGCATGGAAAATGTCGAGTTTTTCGTCGGAAAAGCTGAAGAGGTACTTCCAAGGGAGTATGAAAAAAATCAGGTCTATGCCGATGTCATCGTCGTCGATCCGCCGCGCAAAGGCTGTGACAGCGTCTGCCTCGACACGATCGTCCGGATGCAGCCAAAGCGGGTAGTCTATGTCAGTTGCGATTCCGCCACATTGGCGCGCGATGTGAAGTATCTGGATGAAAGAGGATACGCGGTGGAGCGCGTGAGATGCTGTGATATGTTCGGGATGAGCGGGCATGTGGAGACGGTAGCTCTTTTGTCCCAACATTGAGACAAGAGTACTTGTCTCGATGAACGCGGCAGTCGGCAAATCGAGATGCAAGCATCTCGGCTTGCCTCGTTGCTCGCGCAAAAACCAGATGACACGATAGAGATCGATTTAGACTTGGATGAGCTGGATGCAACCAGTGCAGAGCCGAAAGCAACCTATCAGGAAATCAAAGATTATGTGCTGAAAGAATTTGGCTTGAAG
>ENA-UOJV01000461-UOJV01000461.1-human-gut-metagenome-genome-assembly--contig:-C82-NODE-461-length-60181-cov-13.162825_pt1 | contig 60181 bp, 57 predicted proteins | sample MGYA00242356_ERZ723903 | MGnify/ENA metagenome assembly ERZ723903
GGGTCGTTGTAGGGGCCGATGTGGGCCTCGGCCCCTACAGCTGGCGCGGGAGCGTCCGGGGCTCCCGCGCCAGTGCGAAAATCAGATCATGCTCGGCTGCCAGCAGTCGGGGGTTTCAAGGCCCATCATGGTCACGATGGTCGGCGCGACGTTGGCAAGGCCGTAATGGCCGTCCTTGATCTCATACTTGTTGTCGGGATCGTAGATGATGAAGGGAACGGGGTTGAGAGAATGCGCAGTGCGCACGCTGGTCTTGCCCTTCTTCGTCTCGAGCATCTGATCAGCGTTGCCGTGGTCAGCGGTGACAAGCAGCGTATAGCCATACTTGTCGGCAGCTTCCTTCACGCGGGCCAGACCTGCGTCAACGGCCTCCATCGCGGTAATGACAGCGCTCAAAACGCCGGTATGGCCGACCATGTCGCCGTTCGGATAGTTGCAGCGCAGGAACTGGTACTTATGCGAGGCCATGGCCTCGACCAGAAGATCGGTGATCTCCACGGACTTCATCGCGGGCGCCTGCTCAAACGGGATGACATCGGATGGAACCTCGGCATAGTCCTCAAGGCTCTCATCAACCTTGCCGGAGCGGTTGCCGTTCCAGAAGTAGGTGACGTGGCCGTATTTCTGCGTCTCAGACACAGCATACTCATGCACGCCCGCCTTGCACAGAACCTCGGTCAGCGTGTTGCGGATGACGGGCGGCTCAACCAGATAGTGCATCGGGATCTTGAGGTCGCCGTCATATTCCAGCATACCTGCGAACTTCACGCCAGTATAGTCACCGCGATCAAACTTGTCAAAGTCCTTGCGGTCAAAGGCGAGGGAAATTTCCTGCGCACGGTCGCCGCGGAAGTTGAAGAGGATGACGCTGTCGCCGTTTTCAATCTTTGCAACGGGCTTGCCGTCATGCGCAACGACGAACGGCAGCAGATCCTGATCGATCATGCCGGGATTCTCGGCGCGGTAGGTTTCAATGGCCTCACGCGCGGAGGCGAACTGACGGCCCTCAGCCTGCACATGCGTGCGCCAGCCCTTTTCGACCATCGGCCAGTTGGCCTCGTAGCGGTCCATGGTAATGACCATGCGGCCGCCGCCGGAGGCGATCTTGTATTCATGCTCCGCGTCGTTCAGTTCCGCCAGAACGGACTCCAGCTGATCAACATAGTCCAGCGCACTTGTCGCGGGGACATCGCGGCCGTCGAGCAGGATGTGGCAGTAGACCTTTTTGAGTCCCATCTCACGCGCCTTTTTCAGCATCGCAATCAGGTGCGAGATATTGGAATGGACGTTGCCGTCGGACAGCAGGCCGATGAAGTGCAGCGCTTTGCCGTTTTGCAGGCAGTTATCCGTCAGGTCGATCCACGTCTTGGACTGGTACAGGGAGCCGGATTCAATGGACTCCTGTACAAGCTTTGCGCCCTGCGAATAGATCTGGCCGCAGCCGAGAGCGTTGTGGCCGACCTCGGAGTTGCCCATATCGTCGTCCGTGGGCAGGCCGACGGCGGTGCCGTGTGCTTTGAGCCACGTCATGGGGCAGGTCGCCATCAGGTTGTCGAGCGTCGGGGTGTTGGCCTGCTTGACCGCGTCGCCGGGGCCGCCGTCGCCGCGTCCAACACCGTCCATAATGACAAGTACGATCGGTTTTTTCATTGGTATTCCCTCCTGAGTAGGATATTCTCGAATTTCACTATATTTTACTACAATTTCCCCCGACTTACAACTTAATTTTCTTTGAACAATCGCAGGGCATGGGCGTTGGCCAACGCATAGACACGCGCGAAATCCACATGCGGGTTATAGACGGCCTCCAACTCGTCATGCAGCGCCTTCGCCTGTGCAAGAAGAGCAGTCACATCCGAAACATCCGGCAGCGGCGCGTCCGGCCCCCGGTAATAGCGCTTCTCGTCCGGCAGATAGACAGCCTCCGTCTCGTCCGGCAGGAGCGGGTTCTGGTAGAGAACCGCATTTTCCCGCACGCGGAGCGCCTCCAATTCCTCGCCGGACACCAGCTGCACCGCGCCTGCGGGCGGCTCGGCAGAAAAAAGGCCCCGGCAGGTGATGGCCCGCAGGAAGCGCTTTTTCCGTTCCTCCTGCGCCGGGAGCGGGCAGGACGGACGCGCAAACGCTGCAAGACGCGCATACGCCTCGCGGTAGAGCGCGCGATAGCGCGTCTGCAGAAGTTCAATAGCGCGGCGCTCTTTCTGCAAAGCAATGCGGTCATAGAACTGTCCCAGATCGAGATACAGCCCGGCGGCCCCGGGCGTGACGGCCTCAAGCACATGCGGGGCCGTGCCGTCGGCGTAGCCGGTGTGCAGGGCCGGGATATACACGCCGTCCACCGAATCCGGGTCACCGGAGCACAGGACGTATTCGGTATCCAGCCCTGCGTCCTCCGCCGCCTTGCCGATGGTCTTCATAAAACTCGACTTGCCGCAGCCCGGCCCGCCCTTGATCACCCACAGAAACTCCTCCGGCCCCCGGCAGAACTGCCCGTAAAACGAGACAAAGCCGGAGGCCGTATTACCACCCAGAAAATACCGCGTCACCGCCATGGAAAAGCCCTCCTGCACCTTAGAATACAGGTAGTTTATGCAGCCGCGCGGCGGGATGTGCGTGCAGTCAAACGGGAAAATACGGTGCGAATTTGCCGAAAGCTTTGTACTGTACATCGTATCAGAAAAACACCGTCCACGGGAACTGGGCCGGGGGCTGGGCCTCGAAGACGGCTTCGCCCTTTCCGTCCGGGAAGGAAAGCCGGTAAGACCAGAGCGCACAGGTGCAGCGGCCACAGCGGCTGCCGTATTTTCCGTCGCCCAACAGCGGCAGACCCCGCGAGGCAAACTGGACGCGGATCTGGTGCGTGCGCCCCGTTTCGAGCCGGATGCGCACAAGGCTCAGTCCATCCTGCCTAGCTAGAATTTCATAGTGCAGCTTCGCCTGCTTCACGCCGCCGCGCATCCGCTTGACCACATATGTTTTGTTTTTCACCCGGTCATGGAACAGCAGATCCTCCAGCGTCCCGGCCTTTTCCGCCGGACATCCGGTCAGAACGGCGAGATACGTCTTCTGCATCTGCCCCTGTCCCATCGCCTGCGTCAGGCGCGCGGCTTCCTGCACCGTCTTCGCATAGACCATTATGCCGCCGACTGTCTGGTCGAGCCGGTGAACGGGGAAAATGTCACAGCCCAGCTGCTCGGAGAGCAGCTGCGGCATCGCCTCCGCCTGCGTGCCCTGCGCGGCTATGCCGATGGGCTTGACGCAGACAAGATAGCGCGCGGTTTCCTTCAAAATTTCAATCATACGCTTCGCCTCGTTTCGGGCCTATTCTACCAGAAAAACAAGACGCGCGCAACGGCTTGCAATCCGCGGAAACTCCCGGTATAATACACACGAATATAAGAAACGGAGCAAATATCATGACAACAGAGCAATACCGGAAGAGGTCAGGCTTTTCCATCTTCTTATCCTTCTTCAAGCCCCACCGGGGGCTGTTTTTTCTCGACATGGCCTGTGCACTGGTCGTGTCGATGATCGATCTGGCATACCCCATTATCTCGCGTTACGCCATGCGCACGCTGCTGCCGCAGAGCGCATACCGCACGTTCTTTACGATCATGCTGATCGTGCTGGCAGCGTATGCGCTGCGGTCGGTGCTGTATTTCATTATCACCTACTGGGGCCACACCTTCGGCATCCGTGTAGAGGCTGATATCCGCGCGGCCCTGTTCGGTCACATGCAGGAGTTGGGCTTTGAGTTCTTCGACCGCAACCGCACCGGTCAGCTGATGAGCCGCATGACGACCGACCTCTTTGAGATCACCGAACTTGCCCACCACGGGCCGGAGGACCTGTTCATCTCGCTCGTGACCATCGTGGGTGCGTTGACCGTCATGACGACAATCGAGTGGCGGCTGGCACTGGTCGTGGCGGTCATGATCCCGGTGTTCGTTGCGATCATTGTCTCGCGCCGTAAGGCGATGCGCGAGGCCTCCCGCCGTGTGAAGAAAAAGACCGGCGCGATCAACGCTGACATCGAATCCGCCCTGTCCGGCATTCGCACGGCCAAGGCGTTTGCCAACGAACATGTTGAGGAGGAAAAATTCGACCGCTCGAACGACATTTACAAGACCTCCAAAAAGATGTTCCATCGGGAAATGGGCATTTTCATGGCCGTGATGGAGTTTTTTACGAGTTCTTTGTCCGTGGCTGTCGTAACCGTGGGCGGTCTGCTCATCATGAAGGGGCAGATGGACACCGTCGATCTTCTGACGTTTACGCTCTATATTGCGTCCTTTGTCAACCCCATCCGCAAGCTGGCAAACTTCACGGAACTGTTCTCCAACGGCACGGCAGGCTTTGATCGTTTTCTGGAGATCATGCGCACCGCGCCGGAACTGCACGACGCGCCGGATGCAATCGAACTGACGCAGGTGCACGGTGAGATCGGCGTGGAAAATGTAAGCTTTTCCTATGAGGACGATCCCGAAGTTCTGCACGATGTGTCCCTGCACGTCCCGGCGGGCAAGACCGTCGCCATCGTCGGCCCTTCCGGCGGCGGCAAGAGTACGCTCTGCCAGCTGATCCCCCGCTTTTACGACGTGACCGGTGGTGCGATCACCGTTGACGGCCACGACGTGCGCAGCGTCACGCAGGAATCTCTGCGCCGCTCCATCGGCATTGTACAGCAGGATGTATTTCTGTTCGCCGATTCCATTCTGGAAAACATCCGCTACGGTAAGCCCGGCGCGACGATGGAGGAGATCATTGACGCGGCGAAGCGTGCGGAAATTTACGACGATATCATGGCCATGCCAGACGGCTTTGACACTTACGTCGGCGAACGCGGCACGCTCCTGTCCGGCGGACAGAAGCAGCGCATTTCCATTGCGCGCATTTTCCTCAAAAACCCGCCGATTCTCATTCTCGACGAGGCGACGAGCGCGCTCGACACGCTGACGGAGGCGAAGATCCAGCACGCGTTTGACGAACTGGCGAAAAATCGCACCACGCTCATCATTGCGCACCGCCTGTCCACCATCCGCGCCGCAGGCGAGATCGTCGTCATTGCCGACGGCCGCATCGCCGAGCGCGGCACGAATGAGGAACTTCTCAAGCATAACGGCATCTACGCCAGCCTCTGCCGCACGCAGAATCTGCTGGCATAACTGAAACCGCCCTGCCGCGCAAAATGGCGCGGCAGGGCAAAAAATCACCGGCAGCCCGCAATGGGCTGCCGGATGTTTTTTCTTAATCCCACGGATTGATGGGGTCATCAGGTTCAGTCGGGTCATCGGGATTGTCCGGGTAATCCGGGTCGATGGGATCCGGCTCCTCGGGCACCTCAGGCTCGACGTACGGCGTGCATTTGTAGGTCGTGTTGCGGGACTGATAGGTGTCCTTGTGCAGCGTCTCGGTTTTGATGACATTGCCGTTTGCATCCACATAATCGCGGTAGGCCATGACGGTTTTACCGACGTAGGAATACTGCACCATGTCACCCTTGATATACTTATTGCCGTCTTTGTCAACAACGATATTGACAGTGTTGCCGTTCTCGTCGATGGCAGTACCGGCGTCGGTGATGATGGTCTTGTCGCCGTCGATCTCCATCTTGGGCTGGACGGTCGCAACGACCTCGTGCCGCAGGACGATATGATCATAGCCCTTATCCTTCGGCGCGGTGCCCACAAGCTTGATATGGACATAGCCGCCCGAAACGGATGCGTCGATGCGCAGGGGGTGGTCTGTGCTGTTGACAAACTTATAGTCGAGACTGCCCCAGTAGATCGTCGCGTCCATGCCGAGCTGGACGTAGGTGACGGTGAACATATGCGGCGCACGCTCTGTGACCTTGAGATCGGCGTAGAGGCAGGCGGTATAGATCGTGGAGGCGACCTGACAGACGCCTCCGCCGGCCTCTGCCTCGCTCTTGCCGCCGGTCTGGTAGACGATAGCGGACTGATAGCCCTTCTCCGGCGTGCGCTCACCGACGATCTTGTTGAACGAGAACTCGTCTCCGGGGTTCAGGATGGTGCCGTCGATCGCCTTGCAGGCCAGTTCCAGATTCTTCGTGCGTCCGGCCTGCGCGGTGTGCGGGCTGTCGCAGGAGCCGAGCACATCGGAGAAGTATTCCTTCTCCAGATCGGCCAGCGTGACCTCGGGCTGAATTGCCTCGGCCTGAATGACGATCTTCGTGCCGGGTTCAGCCATGGCAAGCTGCTGGGTATAATACGACACGTCAAAGCCGAAGCCGACCTTTTCGGCAACGAGTTCCTTCTTTTCCTCGTCGTAATATGCGTCTTTCATCTCGGTTGCGAACTGGTCGTAATACCGTTGAAGATCAACCGGCGCGCAGGGCTCGGTGTCGTAATCGAACTTGAGTTCGGACAGATCGCCGGCATTGAACCGCGCAACGACCGCATCATAGAGTGCATCGGCATCGAGCGAAATTTTCGGCGAACCCGTCACGACTGTGACGGTTTTCGCGTCGGCATCGACCGTAACGGTCGGGTCAACCTTTTCCGACGCACAGGCGCGGGCGGTCTGATCAATGAGATCGCGGATATACGCGGTATCGAGATTCGTCCCGGATTCGAGCGAAATGTCCTGCCGGGTCTTTTTTGCCCGTTCGTATGTGAGAAGCGCCGTAATCGGGCCGCCGTCGCGGCCGTAGTTCATGGCGGCGTCTGCCGCCTCGTCCGGGTTGAGGGCGACGTTGGTGATCTCGGGGGTAAAGTCAATCGTCCGGTCGGGCAGGACAACGGTCAGCGTATCGGTAGCTGTCTCCTGCTCGACGGCGAGCGTCACGGCGTTAATTGCCGCGTCCCGCTTCAATCCGCCGACGTTCACGCCCGCGACATAGACGTTTGGGAAGATGGTGTCGCTTCCCTTTAAAATAAAGCCATAGGTGCAGACACCGAGTAACGCCAGAAGCGCAACACATCCCGCGATCACGGCAGCCTTCTTTCCGGCATTGCCGGACGGCTGCTTCTTCGGCGCAGCGGCTCTGTCCGCCGCAGTCTTGTGCGCGGGGCGGCTGGCCTCAAATCTGCCTTTCTTTCTGATAAGAATCCCTCCTATTCAAAAGCCGCAGGGCGACATAATCTTTTTCTGTATTATACATAAACCGACCGATTTTTGCAACGGCATTCCCGACAGGAACAGACCCCAGAATTCTGAAATTTCTATTAACATTTTCGGGTTTGTGCACTGCAAGTTCATTGCGTTAAATTAGCTTTGCGTTCAAAATTTGCAAGGCAGTACGGATTCGCCAAGGCCCTGTAGGGGCCGATGCCCACATCGGCCCGTTGAGAAGTTACAAATTTTCCGAAGATTTCCGTAAAAACGCAGCGAATCAAAACCTCCCCTTGCCATGTCCTGCATGATAAGGGGAGGCGGCATTTGCGCAAGCAAATGACGAAGGGGATGCGCTGCGGATATCAGTGTGCTTGGAAAGCTGCAGAATACAAAATCCTCTCAGGCGTTTTCACGCTTATACAGCGCAGTACGGAAGCGTTTTCCGATCCGCGAAGCGGTAGGTGCGCAAAAACGGCTCCGGGCGCAGGCCCTTTTCCAGATAGTCGAGCAGCAGAAGCGCGCAGGCGCGGCTGTCACTGCCGGCGTTGTGATGGTCGAGTTCCAGCTGCAGATGGTCACAGAGCGTATTCAGCTTATGATTCTGCAGATACGGATATGCCTTTCTGCCCATCTGGCAGGTACACAGATAGGCAGCCTCCGGCTTCCAGTCGATGTGATAGTCATGCAGGCAGCTGGCCAGCACCCGCAGATCAAACGGCGCGTTGTGCGCAACCAGAATGCTCTCCTCCAGCATCGGCTTCAGCAGCTGCCAGAGCGCAGAGAAGTCCGGTTGGCCGCGCACCATCTCCGGCGTGATGCCGGTCAGCGCGATATTGAACGGGTCAAAATGTGTCTGCGGGTCAACGAGCGTATAAAGTTCCTGTACGATCTGCCCGTTTTCGATCACGCTCACACCGATGGCGCTCATGCGCCGGTTTTGTGCGTTTGGCGTTTCCACGTCGAATGCGACGTATCGTTCTTCCATGTTTCCACCCCATCTGACAGGATGGGATCAGTATAGCAGATTTTCTGTCCCTTGTCAGCCCTCTTCGATCGCGCTCGTCGGGCAGGCGTCCATGGCTTCGGCGGCAGTTTCCTGCACGCGCTCCGGCACGGGGCCGGGCTTTGCTTCGGCATAGCCGTCATCCCTGAGGGAGAAGACCTCCGGGCACGTTTCGGCGCACAGTCCACAGCCGATGCAGACGTCCTCGTTTACATGATAGTGCATACACGTTCTCCTTCCAAAAAACTGAGCCAGCCGGTTTTTTCGGCTGGCTCTAGTATTTGCAGAAATTTATCTTTTCTTCCTGCGTGGGAAAATTCCCTTGTTCAACCGCGCCTTCGCTTTGCGCAGCCCCCGGCGGCAGACGAACATGACCGAGAACGCAAGCAGGCCCAGCACAACAAGAATCAGAAGCGACGGATTATCCAGCGCACTCAGCGTAAACAGTTCCGGCAGGAAGAAGTAGCACACCACGAACGCTGCACACAGTCCAATGAGCATGGCCTTGCGGAGTTTATTCAGCGGCAGCGAGGTCTGGTGGATCATCAGCAGACCCACAATGCCCATAATGCCGGTGCAGAGCGTGGAGAGCATATCCTCTTTGATATGAAACGCCAGATAGAACAGCATCACGCCAACCACGAGAATGAGGTCAGACAGCGCGGCGGGCAGCGCCCGGTAAATGACGTTCGGCATGAATCTGCCGCTGATGCGGTTCTCGTTCGGCTCCATGGCGAGGATGAACGACGGGATGCCAATCGTCAGCGCGTTGACCAGACTCAGCTGCGCGGGCGTATAAGGATAGGGGAGCGTGAAGAACAGCGTAATCAGCGAGAGAACAAAGGTGAAGATGTTCTTGACGAGATACAGCGACGCGCTGCGCTCGATGTTGTTGATGACGCGCCTGCCCTCCGCCACGACGGACGGCAGGGCGGAAAACTGCGAATCGAGCAGCACGATATGCGACGCCTGACACGCGACGCCCGAGCCGGAGGCCATGGCGATGGAGCAGTCCGCCTCGCGCAGCGCCAGCACGTCGTTCACGCCGTCGCCGGTCATGGCGACGGTGTGGCCCGCGCGCTTCATAGCCGCGACAAGCTTCTTTTTCTGGTCCGGCGTGACGCGGCCGAAGACGGTCATTTCCTCTGCTGCCTTCGCAATGTCAACGTCTGTCTTGAGCGTTCGTGCATCGACGAATTTCTCCGCATTCGGGATCCCGGCCCGCCGTGCGACCTCGGAAACGGTCAGGGGATTGTCGCCGGAGATAACCTTCGTGCGCACGCCCTGCTGCGCAAAATAGGAAAAAGTCTGCGGCGCTTCGGGTCGGATCTTGTTGCTCAGCAAAATCAGGGCCAGCGGCAGAATTTCTGCATTCAGCGTCTCATCCGACAGCTTTCCGTCGTACAGCGCCAGCAGCAGCACCCGGCAGCCCTTGGACGACCATTCCTCCGCCAGCGGCAGATACTGTTCCTTTTCCGGGCAGTTTGCCAGCAGAATTTCCGGTGCACCGAGCAGATACGTCTCGTCCTCGTGGAATGACACACCACCGTATTTTTTCGCCGACCGGAACGGCATGGCGTCAATCGCCGTCTGCATGGACTGTCCGGTAAAATATCGCCGCAGCGCGGCCATGGTGTCGTTGTCGTCCTGCATGGCGCAGACGTAATCGGCCATGATCATGCGGATATCGTCGGCGATATAGCGATCCGGCTGCAGGGGAACAATATCATCGACGGTCATTTTCGGCTCCGTGATCGTGCCGGTCTTATCGACACAGAGCGTATCGACGCGCGCAAGCATCTCGATGCAGCCCATATCATGCACGAGTGTACGGCGGTTTGCCAGCCGGATGACGCTTGCAACCAGTGCAAGGCTTGTCAGCAGATATAACCCCTCCGGGATCATGCCGACGATGGAGCCGACCGTGCTCGTCACCGCGTCCGCAATCGGGCTTTTCAGCCACAGATATTCCTTGATGAACATCACCGCGCCCAGCGGAATGACAAGGAAGCCGATCCATTTGATCAGGCTCGTCAGCGAACGCATCATCTCCGACTGCGGCTGCGAGCCGGTCTGCTTGGCCTCCAGCGTGAGCCGGGAGACAAAGCTGTCCGCACCAACGGCGGTCAGCCGTGCGCGGCAGCTGCCGGACACGACAAAGCTGCCGGAGAGCAGTTGGTCGCCCGGCTTTTTGACGATTTCATCGGCCTCGCCCGTGACGAGTGCCTCGTTGACGCGGCATTCGCCTGCTGCGACGACGGCATCCGCCGGGATCTGGTCGCCGGGAGAAAAAACGGCGATATCGTCCCGTACAAGCTGGGCCGCGTCCAACATAACGGTCTGCCCGTCCCGCACGGCACGGCATTTCGGCGCGGCCATGATCTTCAGTCCATCGACCTTTTTCTTTACCCGCAGATCCTGTACAATGCCGATGAACATGTTGCAGAACACAGGACCAAGAAATGTCAGGTTCAGCCACTGCCGCACGGCGATCACGCAGCCCGCCAGCAGGAAGAACAGAAAGTTAAAATAGGTAAAAACGTTTTTCGCAATAATCTCTCGAACCGACGCGCCGGGCGATTCAACCGGTGCATTATCCCAGCCGCCGTCCAGCCGCTCCTGCGCCTGCGCAGCGCTCAGGCCTGACGCGGCGTCTGCCTCCAAAACAGGAATCTCCCGCCGTTGCGGCCTGTCCGGATCCTTCGGTTTTCGTTTCAGGAATGACGCTGCCACAAATGCCGTCCTCCTCCAAGTAATTATCGATATCATATCACATCTGCGGCAGAATTTATCAACAAAGTGTATATTTTCAGAAAATCATAAGAACCGCCGCCCCGGCGTAAAAAACCGCGGCTCCCCGGATGGATTCGGGTGCCGCGTGTGCTTTTTATTCATCCTGGTACCGGAACAGCGCCCGGCTGAGAGCGAGGATCTCCGGCTCGTCGAGAGAATTTTCAAAAACAGCCGTTCCCGGTGCGTCGCTGCTGCGCAGCATGCCGTTTTCGGCAAGCTTTCGCGCAAGCTGCATTGCGACGCCGTGGCTTCCGTCCATGATCTCCGGCCCTGGTCCGACGATCCTGCGAATCGCACCCGTCAGGAACGGATAATGTGTGCAGCCCAGCACGATCCCATCGACCGGCTCGCGCAGATACGGCGCAAGCTTCTCGGCCAGATATGCCTCCACTGCGCTCCCTCGCAGTTCCCCGCGCTCGACAAACTCCATCAGCCCTTCGCACGGCAGGCCGATGATCTGCGCCTGATCGTCAAACTGACGCTTGAGTGCCTGAAATTTCTCCTGCCGGATGGTCATGGGCGTGGCCATGACCAGAATTCTGCCGCCGGGGTATTTTTCTACGGCTGGCTTGAGCGCGGGCTCTGTTCCGATCACGGGAATGTCAGGGTATGTTTGCCGCAGCAGGCCGATGGCGGCGGATGTTGCCGTGTTGCAGGCCACGACGATGGCTTTGGCTCCGGCGCTTACCAGATGCTCCGCCGCCGCAAGGCTCAGCGCCTGGATCTGCGCTTCGCTCTTGACGCCGTAGGGCGCGTGGAGCGAGTCGCCGTAGTACAGATAGTTTTCCTGCGGCAGCAGCCGCACCGTCTCGCGCAGGACGCTGATCCCACCGAGGCCGGAGTCAAAAAACGCGACAGGCCGATCCTGCTTCTGCATGCTCACGCCTCCAAAAACCGCACGATCTCGTCCAGATCATATTCTCCGCTGTCCATGTTGATGCGCAGCGTTCGCTCCGGTGGGAGCGTTTCGGCCCATTCGTCGTAGAGTTCCTTGAGTTCGTACACATACATGAGGTCGAGATCATCCTCGTATTCCCGTCCGCGCTGGCGCATGTGCTCAATGATCGTACTGACGGAGCAGTCGAGATAGAGATACTTGTCAACCGGCGGCATCAGCGACGCGATGCCGTGCGCCAGTTTGCAGAGAATGCCGAACTCGTCCTGCGTCAGATCCTGCTGGTTCAGGCGGTATTTCGCAATGACCAGATTCTCCAGAAATGCGCGGTCAAAGAAGAAAAACTCAGTGTCGCCGATCTCCGGACGCCATTTCTCGTCGTCAAAGTAGAGCGAGAGAAAACTTACCTGCGAGTGAAACGACCAGCGCTTGGAATCGGAATAGTATTCATTGATATAGGGGTTGTCCTGCGGACGCTCCTCATGAAACGCGGCGCGCGGGCCGAAATATGCTGTGAGCCGCTGCAAAAGCGTCGTCTTTCCTGCGCCTACGGTACCGCAGATCGCAATGTACTTCATATCCGCCCGCCTCCTTCGCTTGAACAGAATGTTTTGCGTCAACTGACGCTTATTCTACAACATCCAGCCGGTGGAAGCAAGATGCAAAACTGCTGAAAAACACGCAGCTCCGCTTGCAAACCTCCCGGCGGCATGATACGATAATAAAAAAGGGGGTGCTGCAATGAACTACGCGGCGATCAAAAACTGCGATATTGCCAACGGACCCGGCGTGCGGGTCAGCCTGTTCGTCTCCGGCTGCCGCCACCACTGCAAGGACTGTTTCAATCCTGAAACATGGGAGTTTTCCTACGGCGAACCGTTTGACGAGGCTGTGATCGACAAAATCCTCGCCATGCTGACTCCCGCGTATATCCGGGGCATCACCTATCTCGGCGGCGAACCGTTTGAGCCGGAGAACCAGCCGGGACTGCTGGAACTTTCGCGCAGGATCAAGGCGGCCTATCCCGAAAAATCCATCTGGTCGTTTACCGGCTACCTCTTTGACCGCGACATTCTGGCAAAAAAACTCGGCCCGTGGGAAGTTACGCAGGAACTTCTGTCTTATCTCGACGTGCTGGTGGATGGGCCGTTTGTTGCAAGTCTCAAAAATCTGAATCTACGCTTCCGCGGCTCGTCCAATCAGCGGCTGATCGATGTGCCTGCAAGCCTGAAAACCGGAGCCGTTGTCCTCTGGGACGAGCGGCAGTAGGAGGAAGTTCATGCCCGTTATCAAAATCCACTATTTTTCCGATGATCTGCCCCGGCTGCAAAAGACGGCCAAGGGCGACTGGATCGATCTGTACTGCGCGCAGACCATGCAGCTTCACGCGGGCGAGTTTGCCCTTATCCCGCTGGGTGTGTCGATGCAGCTGCCGGAGGGATACGAGGCCCGCACGGCCCCGCGTTCGTCCACATTCAAGCGTTGGGGCATTCTGCAGGCCAACTCCGTCGGTGTGATCGACAACAGCTACTGCGGCACGAATGACGAATGGAAGCTGCCAGTCTACGCCACGCGCGACACCGTGATCGAAAAGGGCGACCGTATCTGCCAGTTCCGCATTTATGAGGTGCAGCCGCCGATCGACTTTGAAGAGTGCGAGGCGCTTTCCGATACCGACCGAGGCGGCTTTGGTTCGACCGGCGTGCGCTGATTTTTGAAACATATACTCCGATACAAGAAAGGATGATTTGATTATGAAAACGTTGCTCAAGGGCGGCACGGTCGTCTCTGCGGCAGGCTCCCGCGCTGCGGATGTACTGGTAGACGGCGAGAAGATCGCCGCTGTCGGCGAAGGACTGGCGGCGGACGGCGCGAACGTCGTAGATGTGAGCGGCAAGCTGCTCTTCCCCGGCTTTATCGACGCGCATACGCATTTTGACCTTGCCGTCTGCAACACCACGACTGCCGACAACTTCAACACCGGCACGCGCAGCGCCATCCACGGCGGCACAACGATGGTCATCGACTTCGCCTGCCCGAATAAGGGCGAGACGTTGGGCTACGGGCTTGATCTCTGGCATAAAAAGGCCGACGGCCGTTCCAGCTGCGACTACAGCTTCCACATGACCATCGACGACTGGAACGAGGGCATCAAAAATGAAATTCCGGCCATGTTTGCCGCTGGTATCCCGTCATTTAAGATGTACATGACATATCCCGCCATGATGATCGGCGATCAGGACCTGTTTTCCGCGCTGCTGGAACTGAAGAAATACGGCGGCATCGCGGGCGTTCACTGTGAGAACGCGGGCGTGATCGACGCGCTGATCGCGCAGCACAAGGCGGAGGGAAAGACGGCCCCGTCGTCGCATCCTGAGTGCCGCCCGAATCCGCTTGAGGCGGAGGCGGTTGCCCATCTGCTGCGCATTGCGGAGGTCGCGGACGTTCCCATCGTGATCGTGCACCTGAGCACGAAGGAGGCACTGCTGGAGGTCATGCACGCGCGTGAACGCGGCCAGAAGGTCTATGTCGAAACCTGCCCGCACTACCTGCTGCTGGACGACAGCGTTTATTATCAGGAGGACTATTCCGCCTCCGCGCGCTATATCTGCGCGCCGCCCATGCGCAAGAAGGAGGATCAGGCGGTTCTGTGGAAGGCCCTTGCCAACGGCAGCATCCAGACCGTCTCGACTGACCATTGCAGCTTTACTCTGAAACAGAAGGATGCCGGACGCGGCGACTTTACGAAGATCCCCGGCGGTCTGCCCGGCGTGGAGACGCGCGGCGAGTTGCTCTATACAGCAGGCGTGGCCGAGGGCCGCATCACGAAGGAGCAGATGTGTGCGCTCCTGTCCGAAAACCCCGCCCGGCTCTATGGCGCGTACCCGCGCAAGGGCGTTCTCGCGCCCGGCAGCGACGCGGACATCGTTGTCTACGACCCCGAGGCTGACTCGGTCATCTCCGCGCAGACGCAGCTTTCTGCTGCGGGCTATACGCCCTATGAGGGCTTCAAGACCAAAGGCTCCATCGCGCAGGTCTATCTGCGCGGAACACTTGCCGTCGATCATGGCGAGATGAAGACCGGTCCCATCGGCGCCTATATCCCGCGCCATCCGGGAAGCCTGTAAGCAGTACAAAAATAGAAATTTTTGGCAGATAGTGTGAAGGGGGCGGACAGCAATGTCCGCCCCCTCAGCGTGTCGAAAAAGTCTTTTCGCCCCGCTGAACCAGTTTTCAAGCTTAAAAGAAGTTTGAAAAACCGGTTGATTGAACGCGAAGTGGGCTCTTTGCCCCCTTCACTCTTCCCCAGCTGCTCTGTCGTCCGACTGCTTTTCATGGTTTTTTGACAGTCTCAGGGGGCGGCGAAGCCTATGTGGGACAGAAGCGGCTGTAGGCTTTCCGGTTTCAACAGATGCTGAGAAGCGCGTCAAAAGGAATCCGGGTGCCGTCTGTCAGAACCAGAACCTGCGCATTTGCGTCAAGCCTGCGGACGCGGGTGAGGATCGTGCGGTAGGTCCCTCCGGATTTTTTGGCATCTGGCTGAAAATAGGTGAGCCGGACCTCGGGCTGCTCCGGAAGACGGGCTGCGAGTCGGACAAGCGCGTCATTCAGCGCTTCGCGCTCATTTTCGGCCAGTTCGATCTGCGCCTGTGTCAGCCGGCCGGCCTCCTGCACCGTCTCATCGAAGCCGCTCAGCGCGGCGAACGGCGCAAACTGCGCCGCACGGTCACACCGCCGCATCGGCGCATGGCGCGCGGAGACGGGCCGTTCCATCTCCAGAAGTTCCTGATCGCGCAGCATACAACATCCGCCTCCTTGTGAGCATAGTTTATCACGAGCGGGGCGGATGCGTCAAGAAATAATAGAATATTTGTTTGAAATTAAATTTTTCCAGCAAGTGCGCGCTTTTCCTGCTCCGGCAGGAACGCGGCGTCCAGCGCAAAGTGTGCCATGGTTTGCAGATCGTCCGGTGTAAAACCCATATCCGCAATGCAGTGCCGGTACTCGTCTTCCAGCGTTACGGCAGCGAGTGTCATATTGTCGGTGCTGATGCACACATGAAGTCCGGCGTCCAGCAGCTTTTTCGCCGGATGCAGCGCATAAGACGGCTGCGTTTTGCACTGAATGTTGCTCGTCGGACAGATCTCAAGCGTAACGCCGGCCTCGATTGCGCGCGGCCAGAGCACGGGATCATCGAAAATATGATGCCCGTGGCCGATGCGCTTCGCGCCGAAGTCCAGCGCGTCGCGGACAGTGTCCGGCCCTTGGGAATCACCTGCGTGACAGGTAAAGGGCAGCGCAAGTTCCCGCGCGAGATCAAAAATCGGGTGAAAATTCCGCAGCGGAACGATCCCCTCTGCGCCCGCCAGATCCATGCCCACGACGCCGGAGCCGAGATACGCCCGCGTCAGCCGCACCGTTTCGAGATTTTCCGCCATGTTGACCGTCTCAGGCCCGATGCACATGCAGCACAGCAGAATCCCGCAGCGGTAGTCCGGAAAGGCGCGCAGCGCCTGTTCGCGGCCTGCCAGCACGGCTTCGATCGCGTCCTGCTGCCGCAGTCCGGCGCGCGTATGCAGCTGCGGTGCAAAGCGGATTTCGTCGTAAACATGTCCCTGCCGGGCAAGCGTTGTGAGCACGTCGCGGGTAATGCGTGTGATGCTGGGCGCGTCCTGCATCAGCTGCAGGGGAAGTTCAAACCGGGCAAGATATGTATTCACGTCGCGGCAGTCCGCTGTTTTGACGAGCCATGCGTAAAATGCGTCCAGCGTGTCCACCGGCAGCGCAGCGTGCTTCTCCTGCGCCATCTGCCACATCGTTTCCGGCGGAACAGCGCCGTCCAGATGCAGGTGCAGTTCAATCTTCGGGATCTGCGTCACGTCCATTGCAGAAGTCTCCTTTGCATTTTCTTCTATTGTAATCTATCGCTGCGCAGGCCGTCAACCGTAAAGATCCGGACGATTTGAGATACGGAAGGGGAGCGGCCGGCGCCGCTCCCCTCTGCGTCATGTAGAACTGTCAGCAGCCGCAGCCGGTGTCGCAGCCGCAGGAATTGCCGCAGCCATTGTTGCCGGTGCCGAAGATCAGCAGAAGGATGATGATCCACCACCAGCTGTTGCCGAAGGCGCAGAATCCGGACTGATTACAAGACATAACAAGACCTCCTGAAAGATAACGTAGCGTTTGATCGCTCGCTCATTCCATGTTATGCAGAGGTCCGAAAATGGTGACGGCTACGCGAACAACTCGTCAAGCGTTCCGAAGGAATAGCCCATCTCCTCCCATTTGCTCAGCAGCGTGTCCAAAATTCGCGCATTCGTCTGCGATGTCGAGTGCAGCAGCACGATCGCGCCCGGGTGAATGCGCGGCAGAAGCTTGGAAAACGCCTGCTCGTCGGTCGGCTGATTGTCCTGGTACCAATCGACGTAGGCCAGCGACCAGAATACCGTTCGGTAGCCAAGCTTCTGCGCCATTTCGAGATTGCACTCGCTGTAAATGCCCTGCGGCGGGCGGTAATAGCGCGGCATATCCTCGCCGGTCGTCTCTCGGTAGAGCGTTTCAAGGCTTGTCAGTTCCTGATTGAAGGCGGCTTCGTCCGAAAGCTTTGACATATCATAATGATGGTAGGTGTGGTTGCCTACGATGTGCCCCTCGCGCAGCATCCGGCGGACAAGATCCGGATTCTGCTCAATGTAATTGCCCACGACAAAGAACGCGGCTTTGACATTGTGCTTCGCCAGTGCCTCCAAAATCGGCTCGGTACAGCCGTTTTCATAGCCTGCGTCGAAGGTCAGATAGATCTTCTTCTGCGTCTCATCGCCGAGATAAACCGCGTCATAGCGCCGCAGCGTTTCCTTTGACGCATTGCCGACGGGCGGCTGGCCCTCTGTCCGGAAACTCAGCCCCCACGACCCTGTTTCAATCGAACGGCTCTGCTGGAACAGCAGCGGCAAAACGGCGCAGAACGCCAGCACTGCTGCCAGCGCCAGCGTCAGTCTGCCGTACTGCCGGAAAAATCGCTTCATAAAACATCACCCCTGTCCATCCTTATGCGATGGACAGGGGAATATGCCTCCGTTATCGAGGCGGTCAACTGGCTGGTGTGCTATGAGAGGCTGCTTCCGCCTGCAAGTAGGCTGCTACGTTTTCCATTGTAACCGCTTCAATTTTGATGCTGCTTTCCGGCAGCGGATTACCCTGAATTGCGGCAATGGCTGCATGGATGGTCACTTCGGCGAAGCCCTTTGTGTCCTGCGAAACCGAACCACGGATCACGGTCCCCTCCTGAATTTTTTTCAGCACCGGTGCGCTGGCATCAATGCCAACCAGGCACATTTCTTCATTCAGCAGATTCATTGCTTCCAAAGCGTCATATGCGCCCAGAATACTCATATCTGACACACCGACAATACAGCGAATTTCCGGGTGCTCACGCATCATCTGTTCTGTCATTTCCCGCGCGGATGCCTGATCGGAATACGGCTTCGTCGCTACGATCTGCGCAAATGTGCAGTTTTCCCGCAGGCCCTCAATGATGCCGTTTGCACGGTCAATGACCGCCAGAGACTGCGGTTTGGTCAAAAGCGCACATGCTACCGTCTGCGACGCGCTGCAGTTGGTGTTGAGCCAGTCAGCTGCAAGCTTTCCGGCGGTATATCCATACTCATATGAATGACTGATCTTTGCACACACGGGTTTGAATTACTTTTGCGAATTCGCACAGCTTTTCAGATTCATCCGCAAAGCGAAAGGACTGTACGACTTCTCAGCTTTTCGTTGATTCTTCAATATGTTTTTCTAAAATACACACCATACCTTCCTGCAAGGCGGCTCCGCCCGACGAAAAGTGCAGACGGATCATGACCCCGTCTTCGCGTCTGATTTCGCGGACATCATGATCTGCAGGTTTCACTCGCACCGCCTCCTTGCTGCAATCTATGAAACAGCATACGGATTCATATGAAAAACCAAGGGGGAATCTATGCTGCGTAGAAACCGCCCAGCCATGTCCGTTTGTCATGTGGTTGTAATCCGCGCAGAAAAACATGATACCTGCCGAATAAAAAAATAACAAACACCGGGGGAAATCACTTTGCGCGATTTCCCCCGGTGCCTGCTCTTTTGGAGACTTATCTTAATGAGATTCGGTCTAGCCGACAGTTTTGGCTTATCCGCCGTAGTCGTAACCGTAGCCGTCAAAGTCGGGGACGGTGAATTCCTCGTCGGGCTGGGACTGGCCTTCCAATTCGCTCTGCGCCTGCTGCTCGGCTTTGTCGATCTCCTCCTCGCCGGGCCGTTCATCGAGCGTGAGCGTGACCTCGATTTCTGCGCCTGCGCGGTAGAGTTTCATCTTAACTGTGTCTCCCGCCCGGCGCTTGGAAAGTGCCGAAACAAGATCGGAATAGGTGTTGATCTCGCGGCCGTCGAATTCTAAAATGATGTCGTGCGGCTGCAGCCCGGCCTTTTCTGAGCAGCTGCCCTCCGTTACAGTCACGACCTGCGGACCTGAGGGGAGGCTGTAGATTTCCGCAACCTCTGCGTCGAGATTTTGCAGCGTGACGCCGAGATAGGCCCGGCCGCGGACGCGGCCGTATTGCTGCAGATCATAGACTACGCGCAGCACGTCGTTGATGGGGATGGCAAAGCCAAGGCCCTCGATGGACACGCCGCTGTCCGTTGTGCCGGATACCTTTGCGGTCGTAACGCCGATGATATTGCCGTTCATGTCGAACAGCGGCCCGCCGGAATTGCCGGAGTTGATGGCTGCGTCGGTCTGCAGCATGTTGATGGGTGTTCCATCAGCGTCGATCTCACGGTCAAGTGCGCTGATGTAACCGGCGGTCATGGTAAACGTTAGATCGCCCAGCGGGTTTCCGATGGCCTCAACCGTTTCGCCGACCTCGACCTCGTCGGAATCACCGACCGTGACGGTCTGCAGGCCCTCCGCTTCGATTTTCAGAAGCGCGACGTCGTTCATGCTGTCCGTGCCGATGATGACGGCGGGGTATTCTTCGCCCGAATAGAACTGCACGACGACCGTATCTTCGTCTGCGTCTGCTACAACGTGGTTATTCGTGACGATATAACCGTCTGCCGTCAGGACAAAGCCGCTGCCCGTGCAGACACCGGTTGTTTCCACGCCCCAGAGGCTTGCCGTGACCTGTGTAGAAATGCCGCAGACTGCGCCGATATTCATCTTATAGACCTGCGCCGGCGTGAGCGCTTTGTCGCCCTCGTTGGATTTGAGCGTTTCCGGCAGCGGCGTCCGTTCGAGCCGGTAGGAGGCGTCGGCCTGCGGCTTCTGCGCTGCGGGCTGTTCCTGTTCGACAGACTGCTCAGCCATAGCGCCGACAGAGGCGCTTGATTCCTGCTCGGCGAGGTTTTTCTGCCCGATGGCGTCGATGGCCTTCGTCAGCGCAGAGCCGCCGACACCCGCGACGATCGCCACCGCGGCCAGCAGCGCTGCAATCTTGAGTCCGGTGTGCTTGCCGCTGCGCCGGATCTCTTCTTTTGCCTGTTCCAGCGGCGGCTGAGGCGTTTCGGGCGCGACAGGCTCAAAGCTGTAGTTCATTTTTTCATCATAGTGGTCCATGGTTCTATGCTCCTTCTCAGCGAGTCTGTTCAAAAAAGGTCTTCCGGCAGATCCAGCATGTGGCTCACACGCTTCAGTGACAGCCTGCGGCGCATATATGGATGGAAACGGAAGCTGATATCGACGAAGTCCGGCGCTTTGCCGACCTCCTCGATCGTCGTTTTGCATCCGGCTTGCCGCATGGCGGCAAGGCAGGCGTCATAGGACGGCACGGACTGCACGATTCGGCGGATCTGGGGCCAGCAGGCTTCGATCCAGCGGGGGGCGATGCCGTCTGTGATGGTGTCCGGGGTGTTAAGCTTCTGCACGTCCGGAGCCAGCGGGCCGTAGATGCTGTAAATCTCATCCCAGTTGCAGATTTCCGGGTGGGCTGTGACCTGCGGCAGACGGGCAAGTGCTTCATAATACCGAAGCATAATAAGCGTCGTTACACCGACATCCTCGCCGTGGTAGTTGGGCGTTTTACTGTCCAGCAGTTCCATGCACTCCCAAAAATGGGCCATGATATGCTCTGTGCCGCTGCCGGGGCGGGAGGTTTTGGTGAAACTCATCGCAATGCCGGTCAGCAGGAGAGACTCAAAGATTGCCGCTGCCGTTTTTTCATCGCGCTTTGTAACGCGTCCAGCCATGGCGAAGATCTGGTCGGTCGCCTGCCGCGTCAAGGCGGCAACACGCTCACAATAGGATTCCCCGGTCAGAAGATTCGATACCTGCCAGTCGATGAGCGCGATGTATTTCGAGACCATGTCGCCGAAGCCTGCGGATTTGAGCGCTGCCGGGGCGGCCGCGAGAATTTTTGTATCGCCGATGATGACCTCGGGGCATTTTGCGGGATAGGTGATCTTGAAATTGCCGTTTACAATGGGCGCGGAATAGGATGCGAAGCCGTCCATCGATGGGGCTGTTGCGAACAGGCACAGCGGCACGTCATGCCGCGCACAGGCAAGGCGGCAGGGATCGTGGACAGATCCCGTACCGACGGCAAGCACGCCGTCCACGCGGTCAAAGTAGCTTTCGATCTTCTTCACATCCTGCATGGTCGCCACGCGGATGGACGGCCAGATGTGCCGCACGATGGTAAAGCCGGACAGGGAAGCCTCGATGCCGTCCGCCGCAGCAAGCGTCTGCTCGTCGGCTGCCAGCAGGAGCCGGGGGCCGAAGCCGTTTTTCTTCAGAATTTCGCCGACCTCGGACACAAGCCCGCTGCCGATCTCAATATCCCGGATGGCGCAAGTATGCGCCTGCCCGCAGGCACAGTTTTGGTAGCTGTCAATCAGCGCATGGAAATCAGTCATAGTGGGATTCTCCTACGTTTATACTTTATGTGGCTGTATGGGTTTGCCGGCGGACGACTGCTTTTCGCGCCTGCCGGCTGTCCAAGCGCTCAACCGTTCGGGTTCGGCGCATCCAGCACGGTCTTGCAGGCATTTAAGACCTTTGCGGCGATGGGCGCGGCCGTCTGGCTGCCGGAGCCGCCGCGCTCGGCAAAGACGACGAACGCGAGCGGATATGCCTCATCCTGCACGAAGCCCGCGAACATTGCGTCTGCCGGGCCGTTTTCGCGCTCCGCTGTGCCGGACTTGGCGCAGACCGTCAAAGAGCCGAACTGCCACGCGCCGTACTGGTTCACGACCGCGCCGCGCATCATGCTGCCCAGCGCCTCGGCAGTTTCTTCGGACAGCAGCCGCCCGGTCGTTTTCGTTTCTGCCTCATAGACCGTCTGGCCCGCGCGGGAAATCTTCTGCATGAGATACGGCTCCGCCGCCTCTCCGCCGTTTGCGATCACGCCCATAAAGCGCAGGAACTGGATTGCCGTGATCTGGTCGGTGTACTGGCCGATTCCGGCCCAGGCGACGCTGCCGTCGTCTGCGTTTGACAAATCGACGGTCGAGCGGGCGGTATAGCCGTCGCAGGTGAGCGTTCCGTTGAGGCCCAGCTTATCGCAGACCGCCTGCAGCGTGTCTTTGCCGAGGGACGCGGCCAGTTCGCCGTAATAGACGTTGCACGAATGCGCCAGCGCCTCCGGCATGGCAAGCGTCCCATGACTGGACATACAGATGATCTCCTGCCCGCCGATGATGGTTTTCCCGGTGCAGGTATGTGTCTCGGTCTGCGCGGACGCGCTTTTTTCCAGCGCTGCGGCGCTGGTCACGAGTTTAAAAATAGAGCCGGGCGTATAGGCCGCGTCAAAGAAGCGGTTGAGATACACGCCGTCATATGTGCCCGTCTCGTCGCCCGCAATGTCGGGGATGTTGTCGGGATCGTAGCTGGGGCTGGTCACGGCGCACAAAATTTCGCCGGTTTTGTAGTTATAGACGCCCACTGCGCCGTGATAGCTGCCGAGCGCCTGCAAAGCTGCTTTCTGCACCTCGGCACTGATGGTGAGCCTTGCGCTGGCCGTGCCCTTGGACGCCTCGTTCAGGCCTGTGATCTTATCATAGCCGATCATCTGCTCGGCAAAATTGCCCAGCAGCGGCGCGCTGATATAGCCGTAGCGGTCGCCCAGCAGATGGACGGTCGCCTCGCGCACGGCCTCGTCGGTGCTGTACACACGGCCGTCGGTCGTGTTCAGAATGCGCACGCCGGAGCGGTCGTAAATTTTGCCGCCGGTGAGATTCGTGCCGGTATAGACGTGCGGACTGCCGGAAAACGTGACCCATTTTTCGGCGTTTGCCGCGTATTTGACGCAGAAAGCCAGCGTGCCCACGGCAAGCACGGCGGCCAGAGCCAGCGCGAACAGCGCGCGGCGCGATACCTTTTTCATCTGCGCGCCTCCTTTTCGGCAGGACGCCGCCAGGCGGCGTCGGGGTCCTCCGGCGCAGGCTCGTCAACGGCGTCTTCCTCTGCGTCGGGTTCCTCTGGCAGCGGCGTGACGCCGTGCGGGACGCGGATGGCAACGGAGGCGTTCTGCCGGGTATCGGCGGCCTTAATAAAGGCCAGCAGGCCCCAGACGCAGACCATGCTCGACCCGCCGTTCGATACGAACGGGAACGTCACGCCTGTAAGCGGCAGGAAATCCGCCATGCCGAACACGTTTAAAATCGTCTGCGTGACCATGACCGTCACGGCCGCGCAGGCGCCGATGGTATAAAAGCAGCTTCTGCCCGCAGGCGCGGAACGCACGACGAAGCAGGCGAGAATCACAATACATGCGACCATCAGAACCGCCATAATAAGCCCCCATTCCTCCGAAACGAAGGCGAAGACCAGATCGGTGTCCGACGCCGCGACATATTTGAGCCAGCCCTTTCCCGGCCCAAGGCCGAACAGGCCGCCTGAGGCGATGCACATCATCGAGCGCGTCTGGGAATACCCGGTCGTGAGCGCATAGTCCCACACATGGCCCCACGCCTCAAACCGGTTTCGCGCGTAGGGTAAAAACCGCAGCACCAAAACGCCTGCGAAGCCTGTCGCGGCGATGGCCAGTGCGATCGTCGCAAAGTTGCCGGAGCGCAGGAACGCGATGACAAGGAACGCGACAAAGAAAATGATTGCGGTGCCAAAGTCCTTCATGAGCGCCAGACACGCGCAGATCACGGCGGAATAGGCGATGAACAGCACGATATTGCGCTTTGCCATCAGCCGTGAGAGCGTGGACGCACCGACATAGATAAAGCAGACCTTGACAAACTCCGACGGTTGGAACGACACGCCGCCCAGCTGGATCCAGTTGCGCGCGCCGAATTTTTCCACGCCGAAGAGTAGATTAAATGCCAGCAGTCCGATACCTGCTACGGCGGCCAGATACCGCACAGCCTTTGCCCGCTCCAGATCGCGCAGCGACCAGCAGACGACCAGAAATACACACACGCCCGCAACGATTGCAAGCAATTCTTTGATCAGACTTTCCGGTGCGGAACTCGACACAACGGCAAGTCCCATCGTGCACAGGAAAAACGCCAGTGTCTCCGCCTCAAAGCCGGTTCTGCGGAACACGCGTAAACCGAGATACAGCGCCCACTCCAGCCCAATCAGTCCGCCGAAGGCGGTCAACTCCAGCGCGGGATCGCAGCCGCCGAGAATCAGCTGCAGCGCTGTCAGCAGCTGGAACAGCGTCAGAAGCAGCAGCGTCGGCACCTGATGCACGGCGTGGCCGGCCCGCGTGCGGGTGCCGGCCTGAATGCGCTCCTGCTCCTTTGTCAGAGGGATGAGCGTAAAATTTATACCGCCCATCGTAATGACATCACCGAAGCGCAGTGCAGAGAGAGCCGTCTGCTTTCCGTTGACAAATACGCCGGATTTGGAGTGCGCGTCGGAGATCGTCCAGCTGCCGTCGTCGTAGCGCGTTAAGACTGCGTGCGTGCGCGAGACGGTTGGGTAGCCAAGCTGTACATCACAGCCTGCACCGCGGCCGATAAGGCTTTCCCAGTGCGTGACAGGGATGTGTGCGCCGTCCGGCGTAGTGAGCCATGCCCAAACCTCCGGCTCCGGCCGGAACGTCAGCAGACTCACCGCGCAGCGGATCAGAATGCCGAGCGCGAGCACCGGGAACAGATAGCACAGCCACGGGACGGGCTCAAATTGTGAAAAAAACGTAGTCAGTGCGTCCTGCATGCGAAATTCTCCATGAAGCAGCCGTTGTTCAAACGTCGGTCTTTTGCGCCTCCCCGGGCAGGTCGGCGACTTCGCTGATGGAACAGTAGGCTGTCGTGTCGGTGGTCAGATTCTTTTTGCGAAGCTTATTGTTGACAGAGTCGGAAATGAGCAGGTAAATGATCGCAAACACCGGCACGCCCAGAATCATGCCCGTAAAGCCGAAGAGGCTGGCGGCAATGGTAATGGACGCAAGCACCCAGAAGCCCGAAATGCCGACGGTGTTGCCGAGAATCTTCGGCCCGATGACGTTGCCGTCCACCTGCTGCAGGACAAGAATGAAGATGACAAAATAGAACGCCTGCAGAGGGTTCACCAGCAGAATGAGGAACGCGCACGGCACAAGGCCGATGATCGGCCCGAAGAACGGGATGACATTCGTCACGCCGATGACCGTGGCGATCAGAGCCGGGTACGGCATTTTGAGGATCAGAATACCGATGTAACACAGAATGCCGATGATGGCGGAATCGACGATCTTACCGATGACGAAGCCGTTGAACACGCGGTAGATGTTGCGGCCGAGGTAGAAAATATGATCGGCTCCCTTGGGAGGGAACAGGGCGACGATGATTTTCTTGCTCTGCGCCTGAAATGTCTCCTTCGACCAGAGAATATAGATCGACGCGACAAAGCCGATGAGGAAGTTCATAAAGCCCTTGACAAAGGCGACTACGGAACTGGTGAGCGTGGTCAGAAGCTTCTGCACGTCCTGCAAAAACGTCGTGGTGATCCAGTTGTTGATAAAGTCGTAGATTTTGCCGAGCGCTGTATCGACGTAGCTTTGGATTTCGGGATTATCCTCCAGAATGGTCGTGACCCAGCGGTCGATACTGGTATAGTATGTCTCCGCGTTGTCCACGATTCCGACGACGCTCTCATACAACTGCGGCAGCAGCATGGAGAAGAATGCGTACAAAACCAGAACGGCCACGACAACGCCGACAAAGATGCCCGCTGAGCGGCTCAGATTGCGGACGAGCGCGGGCTTGAGTTTCGTTTTCTGTTCCAGCAGCGGCAGAAGGCGGCTGTCAACGAAGCGTACGATCGGGTTCAGAAGAAACGCGATCACCACGCCGAAGATCAGCGGCTCCAGAATCGTTTCCAACGCGGTCAGAACGCCGAAGAAGCCCGGCAGATTCGTAAAGATCACGACGAGCAGAATGCTGATAAAGATCACGACGAGCGCTGTCAGCCCCCATTTGATGTATGGCTTGTCCCGGTGTTCGTTCATGCGCGACTCTCCTTTTTTGTTTCCGTATTATTTAAGGTATCATATTTGGCGGAAAACGTCAATTCAGAGATTCTCCTAATGTGCGCAGCAGCGCGAGTTCCTCCGCATAGCCCGGCAGTTCATTGGGCGTCTCGAGAATCATGGGCAGCCCCTGCAGGGCCGGGTGGTGCAGGATGCGCCGGAATGTTTCGAGGCCCAGATAGCCCTGCCCGATTTTTTCGTGCCGGTCCTTATGCGCGCCGCAGGGATTTTTGCTGTCATTCAGATGCAGTGCCTTCAGCCGGTCAAGGCCGATCACGCGGTCAAATTCCGCCAGCACGCCGTCCAGATCGTTTCTGATGTCATAGCCTGCATCCGATACATGACAGGTGTCGAGACACACGCCGAGAAGCTTTCCGCAGCGGCTGGCGTCAAGAATCGCGCGCAGTTCTTCAAACCTGCCGCCGACCTCGCTTCCCTTGCCGGACATCGTTTCGAGCAGAACGGTCGTGTGCTGCTCCGGGCGGACGACTGCGTCCAGACATGCGGCGATCAGGTCGATTCCCGTTTCGATGCCCTGCCCGACGTGGCTGCCGGGATGGAAATTGTAGAAATTGCCGGGCGTCAGTTCCATGCGCAGCAGGTCATCTGCAAAAACCTCGCGGGCAAACTCGCGCGTCCGCTCATCCTTGGAGCAGGGGTTCAGCGTATACGGCGCATGCGCCACGAGCGGGCCCAGCCGCCCGTCCCGCTGCATCTGTACGAGCGTGGCGGCGTCCGCCGGGTCGGCGCTTTTTGCTGCGCCGCCGCGCGGATTGCGCGTGAAGAACTGAAAAGTGTTCGCGCCGATGGACAGCGCGGTTTTTCCCATTGTAGCGTAGCCCTTCGACGAGGACAAATGACAGCCCAGATACAGCATAAGCGGCCTCCCGGAATCAGTTTTCTGTATTTTATCACAATTCCGGAAAATCCGCAATTCCACTTGCTCCCGGCGCGGAAAATCTGTACAATGACTATACCACATATACCACACTGACAGGAGGCGCAGACGATGGGAAGGACGGAGAATCAGAAGCTGAAGCTGCTGTATTTAACGGAACTGTTCGAGCGGCAGTCGGACGAGGAGCATCTGCTCTCCATGCAGGATATTCTGGACGCACTTGCCGCCCGGGGCATCCGTGCCGAGCGTAAGAGCGTCTACGACGATATTTTGTGTCTGCAGCAGTTCGGCATGGATATCGTGACGGTCAAGGGTCGGCACGGCGGGTATTTTCTTGCTTCGCGCACGTTTGAACTGCCGGAACTGAAGCTTCTGGTCGATGCGGTGCAGTCGAGCAAATTCCTGTCGGAGCGGAAGTCCATGCAGCTGATCGCCAAGCTTGAGACGCTTGCCAGCCAGTATGCCGCCGGGAGCCTGCGGCGGCAGGTCACGGTCGCCGGGCGCGTCAAGACTATGAACGAGAGCGTCTATTATTCCGTCGATCTGCTGCATGAGGCCATCCAGAAAAACAGCCGTATCACGTTCCGCTATTTTGACTATGATCTGAACGGAGCCCGCCGCTATCGGCCGGGCCTCTATGCCGCCAGCCCCTATGCGCTGTGCTGGCAGGATGAAAATTATTATCTCATCGCGCATTCTGAACGTCACGGGCTGACGCATTACCGCGTGGATAAGATGGCTTCGATCAGTCTGACAGGGGAGCCGCGCTATATGGACGCACAGATGCGCGATCTTGATCTGTCCGAATACGGCAAGAATGTCTTCGGCATGTTCGCGGGCAGCCGCGAACAGCTGCGGCTGCGCTTTGACCGCTCGCTCACGGGCGTCGTGATCGACCGCTTCGGACGCGGCACCCCCTGCGTCCCGGACGGGCCGGACGCGTTTGTCTGCACGGTCGAGGTCGCGGTGTCGCCGAACTTTTTCGGCTGGCTCGCCTCGTTCGGCGCGCGGGCGCAGATCCTCTCGCCGGAACCCGTCCGGGAGGCGTTCGTCGCCCTGTGCCGGGAGGCGGAGGCGGCAAACAGCTGAGTTGAACGCAAAAACCTGTTTTTTTGTAAATACCACTGGAAAAATCCGCGCGGATATTGTATGATAGAAGCTGGAATGCAACAAGAAGCAAAATGAATTTTCCTGCGAGGCAAATCAATCCCACATAAACGCAGGAAAAATTCCGATTCTATGAACAAAGGAAGGAATTCATATGGAACAAACCAAACTGAAGGCGCTGGAACTGAACGCGGCCAAGGCGCGTCTTTATGGCGTCCAGATGGTGCACGACGCGGCCTCTGGCCATCCGGGCGGCTCAATGAGCTGCATGGACGTGCTGACGTACCTGTACTTTGCAGAAATGCACGTTGATCCCAAGAACCCGCACGACCCCGATCGTGACCGCTTCGTCATGTCCAAGGGCCACTGCTCACCCGCTGTATATCCGGTGCTGGCGCTGCGCGGCTTCTTCCCGGTTGAGGATCTTAAGATGTTCCGCCGCATCGACGGCCATATGTCCGGCCATGTGGAAATGAAATACGTCCCCGGCGTCGATATGTCTACCGGCTCTCTGGGCCAGGGCATCTCCGTCGCTGTCGGCATGGCGCTGGCCGGTAAGGTCGCAAAGAAGGATTATCGTGTCTACGCCATTCTTGGCGACGGCGAGGTCGCCGAGGGTCAGGTCTGGGAGGCTATGATGGCCGCCAATAAGTACCACCTCGACAATCTGTGCGCCTGCGTTGATGTCAACGGTCTGCAGATCGACGGCGAGACGAAGGACGTCATGCCCACCGAGCCGCTGGACAAGAAGTTCGAGTCTTTCGGTTGGCACGTGATTAAGATCGACGGCCATGACTTCGAGCAGATCGAAGCTGCCTATCGGGAAGCCGAGCAGACCAAGGGCCAGCCGACTATGATCCTCGCCAAGACCGTCAAGGGCAAGGGCGTAAGCTTCATGGAAAACAATGCAGGCTGGCATGGCAAGGCGCCCAACGATGAGCAGTGGGCACAAGCCAAGGCAGAGCTTGAAGCGAAGATCAAGGAACTGGAGGGTTAAAAAATGGCTGAGAAAATTGCAACCCGTGAGGCATACGGCAAAGCGCTTGCCGCGCTGGCCGAAAAATATCCCGACCTTGTCTGCTTCGACGCAGACCTTGCAGGCGCGACCATGACGAAATATTTCAAGGCCGCCTGCCCGGAACGCTTTTTTGACATGGGCATTGCCGAGGCCGATATGGTCGGTGTTGCTGCCGGTATGAGCCTGTGCGGCTTCAAGCCCTTCGTCAACACGTTCGCCATGTTTGCAGCAGGCCGTGCGTGGGAGCAGGTTCGCAACTCCGTTGCCTACCCGCACCTGAACGTCAAGGTCGTCGGCAGCCACGGTGGTCTGTCCGTCGGCGAGGACGGCGCGACCCATCAGTGCATCGAGGATTTCGCCATCATGCGCGCCATCCCCGGCATGCTGGTTCTGTGCCCGTGCGACGGCAATGAAATGCGTCTGGCCGTTGAGGCACTCGTCAATTATGAAGGCCCGGCCTACATGCGTCTGGGCCGTCTGGCCGTTGAGACTGTCACCGATTCTATCCCCGGCTATAAATTTGAACTCGGCAAGGGCGCAACGCTGCGCGACGGCACCGACGTGACCATTATCGCGGTCGGCATGAATGTGCAGATGGCGTTGGCCGCTGCTGACAAGCTGGCTGCCGAGGGCGTTTCCGCCCGCGTCATCGATATGCACACCATCAAGCCGCTCGACACCGAGTTGGTTCTGAAAGCTGCAAAGGAGACTGGCGCGATTGTCACCACCGAAGAGGCCAACGTCCTCGGCGGTCTTGGCGCGGCAGTTGCCGAGTATCTGAGCGAGAATTATCCCGTGCCCGTCGTCCGTCACGGCGTCAACGACGAGTTTGGCCGCAGCGGCAAGGCCCCGCTGGTGCTCGACGCCTACGGCGTCAACGCCGACGGCATCGTTGCCAAGGTCAAGCAGGCACTGGCAATGAAGAAATAAGCAGATATGCAACCGCAGCCGCCTCCGATTTCCGGGGGCGGCTGTTTTAAACGGCGGGGCTCTGCGGAAAAGCACTTGCCGGATGTTCTAAAATCGAGTATAATATGGAAAAACTGACCCGCCGGAAGGCGGAGAACGGAGGCATTTGAAGATGCAGACAAGCTATCGCTTTTCCGCGCCGGGCCGCACGGAGATCAGCGGCAACCATACCGACCATCAGCATGGCTGCGTGCTGGCCGCGGCTGTCGATCTGGAAACGACGGCGGAGGTCACATTGCGGCCCGATCCCATTATCCGTGTCGCATCCGAGGGCTATGCCCCGGTTGAAATTGATCTGAACGATCTGTCCGTCCATGAGGCGGAGAAAAACACCACGGCTGCGCTCGTGCGCGGCGTTGCTGCGGCGTTTGTCCAGCGCGGCTGTCAGCTGCGCGGCTTTGACGCGGCTGTCCGCTCGACCGTTCTGCCCGGCTCCGGCCTGTCGTCCTCAGCCGCATTCGAGGTCCTGATCGGCACGATCTGTAATGAACTGTTTTTTGACAGAAAATGCTCCGCCGTCGAGATCGCACAGATCGGCCAATATGCCGAAAATGTCTATTTCGGCAAGCCCTGCGGCCTCATGGATCAGATGGCATCGAGTGTCGGCGGGCTGGTCTTCATCGACTTTGCAAGCCCCTCGCACCCCGCCGTCCGGCAGGCGGCGTTTGATTTTGCGCACTGCGGCTATACGCTCTGCACGCTTGATTCCGGCGCGGATCATGCAGATCTGACGGATGAATACGCGGCCATCCCCGAGGAGATGCGCCGCGTGGCCCGTGTGTTCGGCAAGGACGTGCTGCGCGAGGTGGACGAGGCGGAATTCTACGCAAATCTCAAGTCGGCCCGCGAGGCGGCGGGCGACCGCGCCGTTCTGCGCGCGATGCACTTCTTTGATGAGAACCGCCGGGTGCAGCAGCAGGTGCAGGCGCTGGAAGCGGGCGATTTTGAGGGCTTCCTTGCGGGCGTGCGCGACTCTGGACGTTCGTCGTGGATGCTGCTGCAGAATGTGATCCCCACCGGCAGCCGGGAGCATCAGCAGATGGCCCTTGCACTGGCTGCCTGTGAAAAGCAGCTTGCCGGGCGCGGCGCCTGCCGGATTCACGGCGGCGGCTTTGCAGGGACGCTGCTGGCGTTCGTACCGAACGATGCACTCACGTCCTTCCGCGCCAATATGGAGGCCCTGCTCGGCGAGGGCCGCTGCCATGTGCTCTCGATCCGGCAGGCGGGCGGCGTCCGGCTGGCATGAGGCGCGCTGACCGCGCGGTCACGGACCGCGAACGGATTTTGCAGGTGATCGAGTCCTGCGAATGCTGCCGTGTCGGCTTTTCCTGCCCGGAGGGGGCGTACATCGTGCCGCTGAATTTCGCCTTTGTCCCCGGCACGCCTGACCGGTTTTATTTTCACGGCGCGCAGGAGGGGCGCAAGGCAGACCTGATCCGCACCGCGCCGCGCGTCGGCTTTGAGTTGGACTGCGCGCACGCACTCACAGCCGGACAGACCGGCTGCTCGTATTCCTATCGCTATCGGAGTGTAATCGGCACCGGCGTGATCTGCGAGGTGCAGGAGCCGGAGGAAAAGAAGCGGGCGCTGTCGGCCATCATGGCGCACTATGAAAAAAGCCGCCCGTTCGCATTTACGGATGAGCAGACGCAGCGCGTGGCCGTGTTCCGGCTGGACGTCGCGCAGCTGACCTGCAAGGAACATCTATAGCGTCAGTGGACAAGGGCACACATGGTTTTCCCGGGCCTGAACGACAGCTGGCGTCGTTATCCTCGTTGATGGGCGACAGCCCATCTGCCTCGTCTGCCTTGCCAGCTGCCGTCCATACTCCGGGAAAACTCGGAGACCCGCAGGGCATATGTGCCCTTGACCACTGACGCTAAGAAAGAAGGAACAGCATGAACGAATTTGAATTGCAGCATCTGCCGGAGGCGTACCGCCCCCTGTCGCCATGGAGTTATTTCGGCCTCGGCATTCTCTATTCCCTGCCGCTCGTGGGCTGGATATTCCTGATCGTCCACGCCATCGGCAGCGCGAACATCAACCGCCGCAACTACGCCCGCAGCTATTTCTGCGTCTATGTGCTGGCAATCATCCTGATTGCCGTCCTGACCGTCACCGGCGCACTGACAGGCCTCACCCAGTCCTTAGGCGGAACATTCGCATAAACACCCGAATACTAAAACCGCCCGGTCAGCTTTCATCTGAGCGGGCGGTTTTTTATATGCGCGTTTAAACCCAAAAACAATTTATAATACTAATGTCTTTTTAAAAAGGCTGATAATTTATTGATGTATAATGAAGATGGTGATGAGAAATGAAAAGATACACTTTCACGCTTGAGGAAACGCAAGAAATCAAGGCTGCGAGGAAAAAGAATCGAGACAAGAATGTTGAAAAAAGACTGGCAGCACTTGAGATGCGAGCAGAAGGGAAGCAGAACAAAGAAATTCGTGAAATCACCGCAGCAGGGCAATTTGACAGGCTGGCGGCAGCGGTGTGCTTGGCGCAGTAACAGCAACATCATATTGAACAGATCGTAAGTGTTTTTGATGATTTTATGATAGGAAAGGGCGCGCGGAAGGGCGCGCGGATGTGATAATATGAGAATGCAGTCATGGACAGCACAGGATGGTGACGAATATGTATTTCGCATACGGGGAAACCGAATGTTCCTATCTGCGGCAGAAGGACAAGCGGCTCTGCGCGGTCATTGACCGTATTGGGCATATTGAACGTGCAGTCGATACGGATCTGTTTTCGTCTGTCGTGCATCACATTATCGGCCAGCAGATTTCAACCAAGGCGCAGGCGACGATCTGGTGCCGGTGTCAGGATACGCTGGGCGAGGTCAACGCGGAAGCCATTCTGACAGCAGGCGTTCCAAAGCTGCAGTCGCTCGGCATGACCTTCCGCAAGGCGGAGTACATCACGGATTTTGCCGAAAAAGTTCATACCGGCGTGTTCAGCTTAGACGCGGTGGCGCGCATGGATGATGAAGACGCGATTCGGGCTTTGAGCAGTCTGAAGGGGATCGGCGTTTGGACGGCGGAGATGATTCTGCTGTTCTGCCTGCAGCGGCCTGATATTTTCAGCTATGACGACCTTGCAATTCAGCGCGGGCTGCGCATGGTCTACCATCACCGGGAGATCGACCGCAGGCTGTTTGAAAAATATCGCCGCCGCTTTCACCCGTATTGCAGCGTGGCCAGCCTGTATCTGTGGGCGGTCGCGGGCGGCGCAATTCCGGAAATGAAGGATTACAAGCCGAAAAGCAAAAGCGGAAAATAAAAGAGGGGTACAGAATGGTTTACACGACGGAATATGCTTCTCCGCTCGGCGCGATCACGCTGGCCTGTGACGAAGAAGCAATCATTGGCCTGTGGTTCAACGGGCAGCGATATTTTGGGAATATCCTGCCGAAGCGAACCGAGCAGAAAGAGCGGCCGCTGTTCGCAGATGCGAAACGCTGGCTGGACATATATTTTTCTGGACGGGAGCCGGATTTCCTGCCGCTGCTGCGGTATGACTCCACGCCGTTCCGCAAAACGGTCTGCGAGATTATGCTGACGATTCCGTATGGAAGGACTATGACCTACGGCGAGATTGCTGCTGAGGTCGCCAGACGGCAGGGGCTTGAAAAAATGTCCGCGCAGGCGGTTGGCGGTGCGGTGGGGCACAACCCAATCTCACTCATGATCCCGTGTCACCGCGTCGTGGGCACGAACGGCAGTCTGACCGGCTATGGCGGCGGCATTGTGCGAAAGGTGAAGCTGCTGGAATTGGAGCGCGCCGATATGCACGGCCTGTTCGTGCCGAAAAAAGAGACTGCGCTTTGATAAAAAGGAGAGAAGATCATGATTGTTTCAACTGCGATTCAAAAGATGATTGCGTTTTACAAGGGAAACCACCACGATATCAACCATTTTCTCAAGGTCTGGTCTATGGCAAAGACCATCGGGGAACTGGAAGGACTGGACGGACACACGCAGGAGGTCCTGGAACTTACCGCCGTGGTGCATGACATTGCCTGCCCGCTGTGCCGGGAGAAGTACGGCGATGCCGACGGGAAGCATCAGGAACTGGAAAGTCCGCCGCTGGTAGAGGCGTTTTTTGCAGAACTGCCGGTTGCGCGTCCTGATGTGGAGCGCATTTCATGGCTGGCCGCACACCACCATACCTATACGGAGATCGGCGGCATCGACCACCAGATCCTGCTGGAAGCGGACTATCTTGTCAATGCGGACGAGCATGGTTATTCGCGTCCGGCAATTCAGACTTTCCGCCAGCGCATATTCCGCACAGCCGCAGGCCTCCGCCTGCTGGACAGCATCTATCTGCAGGACGAGCACGGCGCGTAAGCGGCCGCGCGAAGGAAAACCCGGAGAGCCGCAGGCAAGGCTCTCCGGGCTTTGGTTTTGGAAATCGAGCGGGATTTCCTGTCAGCGTCTTGCCAGACGGTAGGTGCTTTGCAGCACAAAGAGGCAGAAGACGAACATGACGGTGAAGACGGCGTAAGCGGACGCGTAGCCGCCTGCAAGGTCGGCAATCGCGCCGGGCAGAAAGGACAGCACAATACCGCCGAGGCCGTAGGCACCCTGAAACAGCCGCAGGGTCTTCTCATAGCGTTCCGGCGTGCTCAAATCGCCCGCCCAGATCGAAATGCCGACGGTATTGAGCGACCCGCCAAAGCCCAGAAAGACGGAGGAGGCCAGCATCAGCGCCTCGCTTTTCATGGGTGCCAGCACGCACAGCGCGCAGCCGAGGATAAAGCTGCCGAAGAGCAGATAATTTGCCCGGTAGCTGCCCAGCTTATCGCACAGCGCGCCGCAGACGCATTTGCCTGCCATCAGCGCCAGCCCGCACAGCGAAAACGCCGCCGCGGTGCGCATGGCGTCCATTCCCTCTGAGATGTACAGCGTCATCAGATGGGTAAAGCCCGTCGCGCCGATGCCGCTGACCAGCAGAACGGCCAGCAGAAGCAGCGCCCAGCGCAGCCGGGACGGATGCAGGACGTGCAGCGCGCGCTGCTGCGCGCTTTCCGGGACAGCTGTTCCCCACGGCTCGAGGCCCAGTGTATTGGGGTCGCTCCGAATGAGGAAAAAGACGAGCACAGCCGCTGCCGCGCAGAACGCGGCTGTCCACAAAAACGCGCGGTCAACGCCGCTGGATTCTGCAATGGCGGTAAACAGCGGCGAAAACACGACGGTCGCCAGTCCGGTTCCGGCGGAGCAGATCCCGATGGCCAGCCCGGAATGCGCCCGGAACCAGCGGCGCATCAGGATCGACGCCGGTACCATCGAGCCGAGCGCATAGCTGACGCCCGCGACGGCTCCGGCAAAATAATAGGCCGCGAGGCTCTTTGCCGCCGCAAACAGCAGGAAGCTGACGCAGGCCAGCACAGCTGCCAGCGCGCAGCCGGCGCGGTAGCCGAGCCGCCGGTAATACCGGCCAATGGCGAACGTACCGAGCAGATACGCTGCCGAGCGGACTGTCGTGATGAGAGAGGTCTGCGTGTTGGTAAAGCCATTCTGGGTCAGGATGTACGGCTGTGCGGCTGAAAAGACGTTGAAAGCCAATCCGCATGTCACAAACAGCATCAACGTGCAGCCTGCGCAGGATAAAATTGCCCGTTTGAGGTTTTTTGGCATCTCTCTTTCTCCTCTGTATAGAATAAGCGCGCCGTGCGGCGCGCTTATTCTATGTGTCTTAGTCCTCTTCCTTTGCCGTGCAGCGGATATGCAGCTCGTCAAGCTGCTTCTGGGTGACCTCGCTGGGGGCACCCATCAGAATATCCTGTGCGTTCTTGTTCATCGGGAACGGAATGATCTCGCGGATGCAGTCCTCGCCTGCCAGCAGCATGACCATGCGGTCGATACCCGGGGCGATACCGGCATGGGGAGGTGCGCCGTAGCAGAAGGCGTTGTACATGGCGGGGAACTTCTTCTTCACATCGTCTTCACCGAGGCGGACAAGCTGGAAAGCCTTGATCATGATCTCAGGATCGTGGTTCCGGACTGCGCCGGAGGACAGTTCGATGCCGTTGCAGACCAGGTCATACTGCTGGGCCGTGATGGTCAGCGGGTCGAGTTCGCCCCGGATGGCCTTGTCAAGCGTGGCTGCGCCGCCGCCCGGCATGGAGAACGGGTTGTGGCAGAATTCCAGTTCGCCGGACTCATCGCCGATCTCGTACATCGGGAAATCGACGATCCAGCAGAATTCGTAGCGTTCCTTATCCATATGGCCCTCGACGTTTGCGCCGAAGGTCTTGATGAGCACGCCGGTAAGCTTCGTGGCCGAAGCGCCCGCCGCAATAACGACCAGCGTGTTGGGCGTCAGGCCGAGACGCTGGGCGAGCTGCTCCTTGCAGCCCTGCACAAACTTGGTGACGCCGCCGGCAAGTTCGCCGTTTTCATCCATCTTGAACCAGTAGCCCTTGACGCCCGCCTGCACCTCGCAGTCGGTCAGAAGCTTTTCAATCTGCTTCCGTGTCAGATGGCAGTTCGAGATCGGGACGGCCTTGACAGTCTGGCCCTTGAACGGCTCAAATTCAGATTCTGTGAACAGGTCGGAGATATTTTTGCAGGTCAGATCGATGCGCAGATCCGGTTTGTCAGAGCCGTAAGTCTCCAGCGCATCCTTGTATGCGATGCGGCGGAACGGTGCGCTGGACGCGATGTTATACTTGCCGTACTTGGCGAAGATCGGCGGCAGCACATCTTCGATGATGGCAAACACGTCGTCCTGCGCGGCGAAGGCCATTTCCATATCAAGCTGATAGAACTCGCCGGGGCTGCGGTCGCCGCGCGCGTCTTCGTCGCGGAAACAGGGAGCAATCTGGAAATAGCGGTCGAAGCCGGAGGTCATAAGCAGCTGCTTGAACTGCTGCGGCGCCTGCGGCAGAGCGTAGAACTTGCCGGGATGCTTTCTAGCGGGAACGAGGTAGTCGCGCGCGCCCTCCGGGCTGGAGGCCGTGAGAATGGGGGTCGTGATTTCGAGGAAATCATGGTCCATCATGGCCTTGCGAATGGCGGCAATGACGTTGCAGCGCAGGATGATGTTGCTTTTGACGGCGGGGTTGCGCAGGTCGAGATAGCGGTATTTCAGGCGCTGTGTTTCGTCGGCGTCGCGGCTGCGGTTGATCTCGAACGGGAGTTCGTTGTACTGGCAGCGGCCGAGCAGTTCGATCTTCTCCGGCACGACTTCAATGTCGCCGGTGGCCTGCTTGGGGTTCTTGCTTGCGCGTTCCCGCACGGTGCCGGTCACGGAGATGGTCGATTCCTTGTTGATGCCCTTGATGACGTTCATGATCTCTTCCGTTTCAACGACGATCTGCGTTGTGCCGTAGAAATCACGCAGAACGAGGAAGGCAAAGTTATTGCCGACCACGCGGACATTTTCCATCCAGCCGACGAGCGTAACATGTTCGCCTGCGTTTTCGATGCGGAGTTGGCCGCAGGTATGGGTTCTTGACTGCATCATATTGGTTTCCTTCTTTCTTTATGGGAAGATTTTTTACTTTAAGATTGTGCCCTGACCGCGAAGTTCCATATCGGCCAGAATGCGGGCGCTTGCGTCCTGCGCCGGAACGGTGATCTGCTCACCGGTGCGGAGATCCTTTAAGGAGACGGTTCCGGCTGCGATCTCGTCTTCGCCGAGGAAGATGATGTAGGGGATATGCAGCTTGTCTGCATACTGGATTTTGGCCTTGAACTTCTTCTGCTCGGCATAAAGCTGGACGCGGATATTTTGCGCGCGAAGTTCGGTCGCAAGGCGGACGGCGGCTTCCAGATCGTCGGTCATGGGGACGATCATGACATCAGCCGGGGCCATAACGCGGTTTTCGTTCAGCATGCCCTGCTCGTTCAGCACATAGAACAGGCGCGTCAGACCAATGGAGATGCCGACGCCGGGCAGCGGACGGTCGGTATAGTATTCCGCGAGATTGTCATACCGGCCGCCGGAGCAGACCGAGCCAATCTCGGGGTGGTCAAGAAGTGTCGTCTCATAGACGGTGCCAGTGTAATAGTCCAGACCGCGCGCGATGGTGAGGTCAACGGCGAAATTCTCTTCCGGTACGCCGAACGCGCCGAGCAGCTTCGTCACGGACGAAAGTTCGTCCAGACCCTGGTCGAAGACCTCGTTTCTGCCCCGGTACTGCTCCAGCGCGGACAGAACCTCGCCGTTTGTGCCGCGAATGGCGATGAAGGTCAGAATTTCATCGGCCTTCGCCTCTTCCACGCCGCAGTCTTCGACCAGCAGAACGCGGACTTTCTCCGGGCCGATCTTGTCCAGCTTATCAACGGTGCGCATGATATCACCGGACCGTTCGGACAGACCCAGCATGGCGTAGAAACCGTTTAGAATCTTGCGGTTATTCACGCGAATCTGGAACCGGCGCAGGCCGAGCGTCGAAAACGTCTTGTAGATGATAGACGGAATCTCGGCCTCGTTCGTGATGGAAAGCTTGCCGTCGCCGATGATGTCGATATCGGCCTGATAGAACTCGCGGAAGCGGCCGCGCTGCGCGCGTTCGCCGCGGTAGACCTTGCCGATCTGATAGCGGCGGAAGGGGAAAGCCAGTTCGCCGTAGTGCAGCGCGACGTATTTTGCCAGCGGGACGGTCAGATCGAAGCGCAGGGCCAGATCGCTGTCGCCCTTCTGGAAGCGGTAGATCTGCTTTTCCGTCTCGCCGCCGCCCTTGGCCAACAGCACGTCGGCGGCTTCGATGGCGGGCGTGTCCAGCGGCGTGAAGCCGTAGAGGCTGTAGGTGTTCCGCAGAACCTCCATGATCGCTTCCATCTGCAGTTGCGGCTGCGGCAGCAGCTCCATAAACCCGGAGAGCGTATGCGGTTTGATTTGTGACATGGTTTTGTTCCTCTCTATGTGATGCGTTTTTGGTTTTGGATGGGATCATTGCGGTAAATCAGCTATGTGGTCAAAAATTGCAGGGAAGTATGGATTTGCTGGAATCTTGTAGGGGCCGATGCCCACATCGGCCCGCTGGGCAGCTGCGAATTTGCCGAAGATTTCCGAAAAAACGGTCCATCCTGCCGGGGCGATGTGGGCATCGCCCCCTACAACCGGTGCGTGCAAATTTGCTTTGCATATCCATAAAAATATACTCCCGTCCCACTGTTTTGGGACGAGAGCATACCTGCTTCGTGGTGCCACCCAAATTCGGAAGTGGTTGAACGCTTCCCTCCTGCGCAAGGATACGGGCTGCGCGGGCCCGGCGATTTCGGCGCAGTGCGCCTTATACGCTTGCTCGGCGGATGTCCTTCCCGATGCTGCTGCAAAGGCCTTTCAGCAAAATGGCCTTCTCTCTGGGCAGGCAGGAAACCGGTACTGCTTCCACGTCGTCGCAAAAGATAGGATTATCGAATTGAACGCTTATTTTTCATCATCATACGCCAATCCAGATCGCCGCGCTGCAATCCGAGGATCAGCATTTCTGCCGAGGCCAGATTTGTTGCACACGGGACGTTGGACGAGTCGCACAGGCGGAGCGTGCGCATGATGCGCTGATCCTCCCAGGGATCGGTGTCGTTGGGGTCGGAGAACATGATGACAAGATCGATCTCGTTATACGCGATGCGCGCATCGATCTGCTGATGCCCGCCCTGACTCTTGGACAGGAAGAGCGTGACGGGCAGGCCTGTCGCCTCGGATACCAGGCGCCCCGTCGCCGCCGTTGCCGACAGCGAGTGCTTGGACAGGATGCTTTTATACGCGGTGCAGAACTGCACCATGAGTTCTTTCTTTTTATCGTGTGCCATAAGGGTGATGTTCATACGCTCAGCTCCTTTATGTACGCTTTATCGAGTGATTTTCATCAGCGGAACGCGCTGCCCGCAAAGCCGCTTTGCGATATGCAGACAGGCCAGCGCTGCGCCGTGGTAGGTGTATTGTACAAGCGGCTTGCCCTCCGCTGCGGCCAGCGTGACGGAGGCGTCGTCCGGTACAATGCCGAGCAGCGGCAGCCCCACGCCGTCCATCACATCATCGACCGTCGCACGCATGCGGGCAAACAGCTTCGGAACGGCCCGGTTGACGACAAGGCGCGCCGGGATCTGCCGCTCCTGCAGCAATAACTCCGCCGTGCGCGCAGCGTCCCGCTGCGACGCAGGGCCTGCCAGCGTGACAAGCATTGCTTCGTCTGCAAATCGAATCGCCATCCGAAACAGGCTTCCTACGCCTGCGGGCGCGTCCAGCAGAATCCAGTCATAGCTGCCGCGGGCTTCGGCGAGAAGCTTCCCAAATGTTTCCGTGTCAACCGTCTCGGCATCTTCGGTCACGGGGGCAGTGAGCAGGGCAAGATTTTCAATCGTCGGATGCTGCGATACCTGCTGCAGAGAGTATTCCCCGCGCATGACAGACGTAAATGGCAGAACCGCCATGTCGGACATGCCGAGCGCAATATCGAGGTTGCGCAGGCCAACATCGAGATCGACGCACAGCACGCGCTGTCCCTCCATCGCCAGACACGATGCGACGCCCGCGCAGAGCGAAGTCTTGCCCGTGCCGCCCTTGCCGGAGATGACTGCCAAAACCTGTGCCAAGCCGTGTCCCTCCTGCATGCTGATACTTATTGCATATTATAAACGACGCTGGCCGGAAATTCAATGGGGAAAGTGCGGACAAACGGTTTTTTCTTTCTGTTTGGCGCAGAAACTGCCGGTTCTGTCTGCCTGTTTGCGCGCATATACTGTGATGGGGGCGAAGCATATGAAATACCGCAGTATGGAAAACAGGTTCTGCATGAGCCTTGTGGCGTTTGCCGTGATTGTGCGGCTGCTTCTGGCGACGGGCGTGTCGGCGGCGCTGGATTCGGCGGTCGGACTTGCACCGAAGCCCGAAACACCGGACGAGCCGGACGTGTTTCTGCTGGAAATTTTGGAGCCGGAGCGCATGCCGGACGAACCGCCCGCACAACCTCAGGCACCGGATGAGCCGGACGAGTCCCCGGAGCCGGAGGCAGAGCCGGTCGAAGCGCCGCTCATGTTTTCCGCAGACGAGGCGGACGCAATTTCCATTGCCGGGGCGTGCAGCTACCGGCCGGACAAGCAGGCGCTGCTGACCCGGCCCTCGGCGCTTTCCATTTCGCAGGACGGGCCGGCGGTCCTGATCGTACATACGCACTCGAGCGAGGCATACACCATGGAGGCCGGCTTTGAGTATCCGGAGTCGGATTCACTGCGGACGCTGGACGAGCGGTATTCTGTCATTCGTGTGGGCGATGAGATCGCGGATATTCTCACAGAGGCGGGCATTTCCGTCCTGCACGACACGCAGCCGAATGACTACCCGAATTACAACGGCGCATACGAGCGCATGCGGCAGACCATCGAAGAATACCTTGCAGAGTATCCGTCCATCCGGATGGTTTTGGACGTCCACCGCGACGCGGCGGAGGACGCGGACGGGAATCCCGTCGCGCTGACGGCGGAGATAGACGGCGAGGCCTGCGCCGAGCTGATGCTCGTCGTCGGCACGGACGAGGGCGGGCTGACGCACCCGGACTGGCAGGAGAATCTTGCAAATGCGCTGAAGGTGCAGGCGCTTCTGAACCGGTCGGCCCCCGGTTTGTGCCGCAATCTTGATCTTCGCACAGAGCGCTTCAATCAGCACGAGACGCCGGGCTCCCTGCTTGTCGAGGTCGGCGCAAGCGGCAATACGCTGGCCGAGGCGCTGCGCGCCGCGCGGATTTTCGGACAGGCGCTCGCCGTGTTCCTCCGGGGACAGATACAGGCAAAAGCGTCTTGACAAAATTCCTCTACAGATGTAGAATGCAGATATACTACAAATGTAGAGGATGATGCACCATGGCAGAACGCATTCGGACACTGCCGGACGCGGAGCTGGCGGTCATGCAGGCCGTCTGGGCCTGCGAAGCTCCGGCAAAGCGCGCACAGATCGCCGCGATTCTGGACAAGACCCACCCGATGGCCCCGACGACGCTTTTGACCGTTCTGTCGCGGCTGGCGGACAAGGGCTTTCTGCGGATCGAAAAGCCGGGCCGCAGCGCGGAATACCGGCCGCTGGTCGCGCGGGAGGACTATCTTGCCCGGCAGGGGCGGAAGTTCTATGATACGCTCTGCGGCGGGAGCCTGCCCGCGTTTGCCGCCGCGCTGTGCGCAAGCGGCTTAACGGCGGAGGAGCTGGAGGAGCTGCGCGAGCTTCTGCGGGAGGGCACGCTATGAGCGCGGCGATGGCGCTGCGGCTGTTGTTCGGGGTGCTGTGCGGCGGAGTTCTCGCGTGGGTCGTCTGGGACCGCTCCGAGCGGGAGATGGCAGACCGGGCGGGGAGGGAAGAGCATGAGCGGCCGCGCTTCCTGCCCTTCGGCGGCTATTATTATCTGCCAATGATGATGCTGCTCTATCCGATTCTCGGTGTGATCGCCGGTGGGGCGCAGATGGCGGTGCAGCTCACGCTGTGCGCGCTGATGCGCGTGTTTCTGGAGATGAGCGTCTATTATGTGCTCCTGATGGCCGTGATGCCGTGGCTGCGCAGATGGGTCTCCGCTCGCGTGTGCGCGATGCTCTGGCTGCTGCCGGACTGGATATACGTGTTTGTCGGCAGGCTCGATTTGCCCACGGACGGGAAAAAGCTCGTCCTGCATGCGCCGGGGACGCTCGTCTATGTGCTGCTGGCCGTCTGGGCCGTAGGCGCGGTGGGCGTGATGGTCTGGAAGATCGGGTCGCACCTCGCGTTCCGCCGTCGAATTTTAAAAAACGCCGTTCCGGTCACGGACCGGCAGACGCTGCACGTCTGGGAGGCCGAGCTGGAGCGTGCGTGGATTCAAAAATGCAAGTGGAAGCTTGTGCAGTCCAGTGCAGTCACGACGCCGCTGTCCATCGGCCTGTATAACCGGACGACCCGCATCGTGCTGCCCATGCGCGAGTATACGCAGGAGGAGCTGTCGCTCATCCTGCGGCATGAGATCATCCATATCTCCCGCGGCGACCCGGCGTCGAAATTCTTCCTGACGTTCTGCACGGCCATGTGCTGGTTCAACCCCCTCATGTGGGCCGCCATGCGCAAGAGCGCCGACGATTTTGAGCTGAGCTGTGATGAATCTGTGCTGCTGGACGAGCCGCAGCCCGTTCGGCGGCAGTATGCGGAGCTGCTGCTGCAGACCGCGGGCGATGAGCGCGGCTTTACGACCTGCCTGTCCGCCACGGCGGGTGCGCTGCGCTACCGGCTGAGGAATATCATGACGCCGGGAAAGAAGCGCACAGGCGCGATTTTGGTCGGGCTGACGCTGTTCGTGCTGGCCATGTGCTCCGGCTATGTGGCGCTGGCCTATGACGCGCGGCCGGGTACACAGCGTATTTTTGACGGACAGGACTTAAACGCCGTGACGGTCAGCAGCGTCGACCCGTGGAACGACCCGCGCGGCAAGGACGGTACCTGCATGGACGAAGACGCGCTGAAAGACTATCTCGCGTCGCTGCAGCCGGAATTGTATACAGAGAATCTTGACGAATACGCCTCCGACGAACAGCGGGAGCTGACCGTTATGTTCGACACGCCGCAGGGGCGGCTGAGTGTGCGCCTGCTGGATCAGGCGGTTCACGTCACGCGCCTGTGGGACGGCCCGGATTTTCATTCGGACAGCTATTATCTGAAAACGCCTGTTGACTGGGACTATCTCGACACGCTCATCGCGCCGGTGCCGAATCTTCAACTTATTTTCCTGAACAACAGGGTGGACCGCGTTGTGTGCCGCTCCCTGACGCGGACGGCGGCAGACGGAACGGTCAGAGTTCTGCTGGCGTCCGAGGACTGGCGATATAACGAGTATCTAAACGAAGATGTGCAGGAGGTGCAGCTGGGCTTTTCCCTGCCGCTGGCCGGGCCGTACACCGTAACGGTCGAGCCGCTGCGCGGCGGCGCTCGGCAGACGCTCACGCAGGACGATCTGCCCGGCGACTGTCTCCCGCTCACCGGCCCCAATGCGAAATATACCGTCGCCGCCGACCTGCAGGGCGAGGACGGCGCGGTCTACCACGCACAGTATGTTTTCATATTCCGAACAGATGATTCAGAAGCATAAACGAAAGCGGCTGCTTGCAAGGCAGCCGCTTTCGTGCGCTTCTAAAAAACAGATGCTTTCGCGGAATACTGGATGTTTCCGCCTTGTTATGATATAATAATTAAAAATTCAGCATGAGGAGAATCCGCATGGAATTAACAATAGACATTCTCATCGAAGAAGCGAAAGCGTTCAGTCAAATGCTTTCTGCACAGAATCACAGTTCCTTGATTGGGGTAACGGATGGCAAGGCGGTAGGCACATATGTAGAGCATTTGTTTCAAAACCATCTAAGCAGGAAGTATACAATGACCATTGGCAGCAGCGCTTCCGGCATTGATTTGCCATCTGTAAATACAGATATAAAGACGACAAGTTATGTCCAACCGCAAAGCAGCTGCCCTTTCAAATCCGCTCGTCAAAAAATTTTTGGATTAGGATATAATCTGCTTGTTTTTGTATATAACAAACAAGACACGAAAACAACTTGTACCCTGCATATAACGCACTGTACGTTTATCGAAGCAGACAGAACGGCCGACTACACAATCACGGCAGCGTTGAGGCAAATGCTGTCTGTTCATGCAAACAAAGATGATATTATTGGTCTGCTTTACGACAGAAATGTTCCGGGCGATGAAATTACATACAGCGACCTTGCGGACGAAATACTTGCAAATCCTCCACAGCAAGGTTACTTAACGATTAGCAACGCTCTTCAATGGAGGTTACAATATAAGCGCGTGATAGAACTGAACAATTCCGTTGGAGGGGTCGTTAATTTTGTCTGGTAATGTGAAAAAAGAATTTGGCGATTACCAAACTCCGTTGGATTTTTGCTATAGAGTCTGTAATTACATCAAAGAAAGCCGTTTGGCAGAAGATGCAGCAGCGATTATGGAACCTACTTGCGGCGTCGGGAATTTTCTTCTTGCTGCATCAAATACGTTTGCATGCAGCAAATTGATTGGAATAGAAGTCAATGCGAAACGTGCAGACGCTGCTAGAATAGAAGTCCCATCTGCCACGATTGAAACAAATGACATTTTTAATGTCAGTACCAAAACTCTTTGCGGCGAAGATTGTGTTTTGGTCATTGGGAATCCGCCTTGGGCTACAAATTCTGAGTTGTCTTTCAATCTTCCCCCTAAAACCAATTTCAAGGGCTTGCGGGGGATTGAAGCAATTACAGGTTCGTCCAACTTTGATATTTGCGAATATATTATTTTGAAGCTGATTGGCGAATACAAGCACACAAATAGCACAATTTGCATGTTGTGCAAAACTTCGGTTGCAAGAAATGTGGTTTCAGAACTGTCAAGGAATCACATTGCATACCAAAAAGTCGAGATGCTAAATTTTAATAGCAGTAAGATATTCGGTATCTCTGCTTCTGCGTGCGTTCTTATAATCAAGTTATCTACAGATGAAGCTTGTGCGGGAGAAATTGTCTGTGAAGTCAAAGATTTTGATAAGAAATCCGTGATTGATACATTGATTGTCAGCGGTGATACAGTTAAAACTGCGAGGACAATAACAGATCTTGAAGGCAAATGCCAATTTGTATGGAGGCAAGGTGTAAAGCATGACTGTGGGAAAGTGATGGAACTTGACCGCAAGGATAATGACTTCATAAACAAAAACAAAACGGCGGTTCGTCTTGAAAATGGACTGGTATTTCCGCTTGTTAAATCCAGCCATTTCAAAAAACCAATCATACATGACTTCTCCAAATTTGTTATCGTAACACAAACGAAGCCGAAACAAGATACCGCATACATCCAAAAAGAGTACCCGCTTACTTGGAAATACCTAAATGATAACATAGAGAGTTTTGATAAACGGAAAAGCGTGATATATAAAGAAACTGCCCCATTCTCTATGTTTGGAATTGGAGACTATAGTTTTGCTCCGTATAAAGTTGCACTTTCTGGTTTCTACAAAAAACCGCTGTTCTGTCTGCTGTATGCAAGCAAACCTGTTATGACCGATGATACTGCTTATTTTTTGGCATTTTATGATTATGATATCGCTTACAGCATGATGCTGCTGCTAAACAGTAAAACAGTGCAGGAGTTCCTTCTGTCGATTGCATTTCTTGACAATAAAAGGCCGTACACCGTTAAATTACTATCAAGACTGGATATCCAGAAGTGTCTGGAAGCGGTTCCTTTTGAAGGACTGAAACAAACGGAGGCGGGCTTGAAGCTTCCTCCAAAAATAACAGAAACAATGTATCGCAATCTTGCTCAATTTGTAAGGGAGCAGGCATAAGAAAAACGGTATGAGGAAATATCCTCGTACCGTTTTTTCAGTAAGTACTGAACTGTCACATTTTAACTTTCATAAGGTAAATGGATTTTCTATAGTTCTTGTTTGTTCAGCCACAGCAAAAAGCTCTTTGCCAAATCCAGCTTTTTTGTATTCATATTACGCAGGAGTTCTGCAACGTCCCTCCATTGTGCGTCGTCATACTTCACGCTGCCTACCAGAAATTCATCCGGGGTGCAGTCCAACGCGAAGGAAAGCCGCATGACGACGTCCAGCGATGGGATGGACGCCGCGCGCTCAATGCAGGACAAATATTTATCATTGATACCGGCACGTTCGCAGACCTCGGTTTGCTTCAAGCCCAGATCCTTTCTGCGGCGGGCGAGTCTCTTGCCGATTTCAAAATAATCCAGTTCCATAAACATCTGCCCCCTTAAAGGTTATTTTACAGACCGGATCAGGCAACCGAAACAGTTCAAAAGGCGAATAATCAACTTGACATAAGAATATATCGAGCTTAAAATTGATTTATCTACTTTTAGGCAGAATGTGCTTGCAGGATGATTCAAAAATATATTCTGATAGGAGGTACATTGTGCAGCCTTTTGAGAAAACGCCAGACGCTGTGACCGGAAGGAGAATCTCCGCCGTTGATTACGCGAAAACATTTGCGATTCTCTGCGTTGTGGTGATTCATGTATCCAGTGAGGTCCTGCTTGGCAGGCAGATCGGGAGCGCTGCGTGGCTGGAAGGTCTGTTCTGGAGCAGCCTTGCAAGAGGTGCTGTTCCGATGTTCTTAATGTGCAGCGGTGTCCTGTTTATGGATAGAAGCGGCGGTCTGTCCGTCCGGCATATCTGGAACCGGAATATTCCGCACATCCTGATTGCGCTGTTTGTATGGGCGGCTGTTTATAAAGTGATCCCGCGCTTTCTGCACGAGAAGCTTACCGCAGAAGCGCTGCATACGATTTTGCTGGAATTGCTGCGCGGCCAGCATGAGGGCCATCTGTATTTCCTGCATATCATGCTATTGGTATATGCTGCATTGCCGATTACATACACGTTTGCAGCACATGCAGATGAAAAAACGGAGCGCTACGCGCTGTCATTCTGGATTCTATATGGCGTGCTGCTTCCAACGCTCAAAAGTCTCGGGCTTCTCCAAGCGTTTTCCGGCATTTTTCTGCAATGGCCGCTCACGCTGGCCTGGGGTGCGATCGGCTGCACCTGGCTGGGGCATTTTCTGATAAAGCGTAAGCCGCTCCCGGTACATTTGACGGCTGCAATGATCCTCATCGGGTTCATCATCTGTTTTGCCGGTACATGGCCTCGCTCTATCCGTACAGGAAAGCTGTCTGCGCAGCTGCTGGAAGGCCTGTCGCCGGGGCCCTGTTTCCTCGCGGCAGGCTTCTTTTCGCTCTGTATTCGGATTGGGAAAAAGGAAAACAGAAAAATGGAACGTATAGCAAAAGCGTTATCCAGCGGCTCGTTTTGTGTGTATCTGGTGCATCTGCTGGTTCTGCGTGTGCTGGCCCATGTTGGCTTTTCAACCAGCTGCTTCCGCCCAGCCATTTCGGTTCCGTTCCTTGCGCTGCTGTGCCTCTCAGGCAGCTACTGCATCTATTTGCTTTTAAAAAAGATCCCGTTGGTCAACCGCTGGCTCATTTGATCTGCACAGCGTTTGCTGATGCGGCGAAAAGCGCAAAAAAGCAGGAGAGGAATGGCATCCTCTCCTGCTCTAAATTAAGGCTTATTCTTCCGCGCTGAACTGGTCCTTGCCGACGCCGCAGAGCGGGCAGACCCAATCCTCGGGAACGTCCTCCCAAGGCGTGCCGGGGGCTACGCCATTGTCGGGATCGCCGATCTCAGGATCATAGACATAGCCGCAGATATCGCAGACGTATTTCATGTTCAAATTCTCCTTTATTCTCAGCCGCTGAGCCGCTCGGAGAGGACTGCCATAATCTTATCGTGGCAGCCGCCGCAGCCGGTCGAGCAGCTGGTCAGCTTCTGTACCTCGGCAAACTCCTTCTCCACATCGGAGAAGCGCGCGCTTCTCTGTAGAGCGTCGTCAATGTCCGCCAAGGTCACATGCTTGCAGTTGCAGATCACGGTGTTTTCCGTGTATTCCATCTTACTTGAAGTAGCGCTCCAGCAGGCCCTTGAGCGCGCGGCCATGTCGGGCCTCGTCCTTGGCCATTTCATGGACAGTGTCGTGGATGGCATCGAGGTTGTTCTTCTTGGCACACTTAGCCAGATCAAACTTGCCCTGCGTTGCGCCGAATTCGCAGTCAACACGCCACTTGAGGTTGTCCTTCGTGGTGGCCTTCATGTTGGGTTCGAGATCCTCGCCGAGCATTTCGGCGAATTTGGCGGCGTGTTCTGCCTCTTCGTAAGCGGCCTTTTCCCAGTACAGGCCGATCTCCGGATAGCCCTCGCGGTGGGCGATGCGGGCCATGCAGAGGTACATGCCGACCTCAGAGCATTCGCCGTTGAAGTTGGCCTTCAGCTGGTCGAAGATATACTGCTTGTCAGCTTCGGGAATGTCGGGGTTATTCTTGACAGTCTTGGCGTAAATGCCGTACTCATGCTCGGCAGCCAGGGTCAGATCGCCCTTGACTTCCTCAAACATGTTGCTCTTCGCATGACAGACGGGGCATTCTGCCGGAGCAGCGTCGCCTTCGTAGATGTAACCGCAGACTTTGCAAACAAATTTCTTCATGATAAATTCCTCCGTAAAATATTTTTAATGATAAAATTGTGGATAGATGAATGTCAGTGCGCGTCCTTTTTCACGCAGCCGGCGCAGACGCCAGTGACGGCGATGCGGCAGCTTTCAACCTTGGAGCCTGTCTGCCGTTCAACCTCGGAAAGCGTATCCTCGGGAAGTTCGAGCCAGTTAATATCACTGACCGCGCCGCAGACACGGCAGATAAAATGCGCGTGTGGGTCGGTGCGGAAGTCAAAGCGTTCGAGCCCGTCGTAGACGCCGACGGAATCGATCGTGCCCTCAGCCTTGAACATGGCGAGGTTTCGATAGACCGTCGCGAGTGACAGGTCGGGGATGGTGGGCTTGAGTTGCGTGTAGACCCATTCCGCCGTCGGATGGCTCGTTGTGCAGCGCAGGCATTCGAGGATCGCGTCGCGCTTATGGCTGTGCTTGCGGACAGTGGACATAGGCAAGACTCCTTGTTGAATTAATATTGATAATAATTATCATTACGGTTATAGTATAACGATGATATCCGGATTTGTCAATAGGGTTTTTAAAAAATTTGCGCTGAAAAAGAAGAGAAGGGGGAAGACCGCAAATTTTGGAGCACTCTAAAATCTGCGGTTTATCCCCTCTGTCATTTGCTGGCGCAAATGACACCTCCCCTTACCGCGCAGAACGCGGCAAAGGGAGGCTTTGATTCGCTGCGTTTTTACGGAAATCTTCGGAAAATTTGTAACTTCTCAACGGGCCGATGTGGGCATCGGCCCCTACAGGGCCTTGGCGGATCCGTACTACCTTGCAAGTTTTGAGTGCAAGGCTAATTTGCTGCAGCTATTCAAAGGCAACTGCTAGCAAATTTGTTGTTTCGTAACAGGCGGCGCGTACCATAGTGCTCGCAGGGACTTAATAATTGATGCTTGCCAAAAACGTATCCGCAGAATGCACCAACTGCGTCCCAGCGCCCTTTTCTCCCCAATCTTTTCCCGCGCAAGGAAAAAAGATTGGGCTGCCGAAGGTGCGTCGGAAACGGCCTCGACGGAACGAGTCCTCGCTGTGCGCGAAGCCTCTTATCCTCTGAGCCTGTTTCCTCCTTTCCAAAGCGCAAACGCTCCGCTGGTTTGCACTTTGGCGGTTAGGCCTCGACGGAACAAGCCGCCGCGTTGTGCGGCGGCTTGACACGTCGGAGCCGGGGATTAGTATGCGATGCCCCAGTAGATCATTTTCTTGGCGGGCTTGCCGCAGATCGGGCAGGTATCGCCGAGGTGTTCCTGCTTGAGCGGCATGCAGCGGGAGGACATGCCGCCCTCTTCCTTCATCTTGAGTTCGCACTCGAGTTCGCCGCACCACATTGTCTTGATGAAGCCGCCGTGCTCGGCCTGCAGCTGCTTGGCCTCTTCGAGCGAATGCGCTTCATAAATGTGGTTGTCGAGATTCTGCTTTGCCTTCTCAAACATGCCCTTCTGGACGAGTTCCAGCTGCTTCTGCACAGCAGCTTCAAGGTTTTCCAGTGCGACGATCGTCTTTTCGCCGTCGTTGCGGCGGACAAGCACGCACTGACCGGCCTCGATATCGCGCGGGCCGATTTCCACGCGCACGGGCACGCCCTTCATTTCATACTGCGCGCACTTCCAGCCCATGGAGTTATCCGAATCGTCAAGCTTCACGCGAAGCCCCGCCTTGATCAGACGGTCTTTCAGTTCCGAGGCCTTTTCCAGAACGCCTGCCTTGTGCATGGCAACGGGCAGGACGATGACCTGGATGGGGGCAATCTTGGGCGGCAGGACGAGGCCGTTATTGTCGCCGTGGGCCATGATGACTGCGCCGATCATACGCGTGGTGGAGCCCCAGGAGGTCTGGAACGGATACTGCAGCTTGTTGTCGCGGCCGGTAAAGGTCACGTTGTAGGCTCTGGAGAACTTGTCGCCGAAATAATGGCTCGTCGCGCCCTGCAGCGCCTTGTGATCCTTCATGAGACACTCGACGGTATACGTCGCCTCCGCACCCGCGAACTTTTCCTTTTCGGTCTTCTGGCCGGGTACGACGGGGATGGCGAGGACGTTTTCAAAGAAGTCGGCGTAGCAGTTCAGCTGCTGCTCCGTCTCGTGAATGGCCTCCTCGGCTGTCTCATGGATGGTGTGGCCCTCCTGCCACCAGAACTCTCTCGAGCGCAGGAACGGGCGGGTCGTCTTCTCCCAGCGGATGACGGAACACCACTGGTTATAGAGCATCGGCAGTTCGCGGTAAGTCTGCAGCACGCGCGACCAATGATCGCAGAACATTGTCTCGGACGTCGGACGGAAGGCCAGACGCTCTTCCAGCTTTTCGCTGCCGCCCATCGTGACCCACGCGACCTCGGGCGCAAAGCCGTTGACCAGTTCGCCTTCTTTTTTCAGCAGACTCTCGGGGATCAGGACGGGCATCGCAACATTTTCATGGCCGGTCTTCTTGAACTCCGCGTCCATGATACGCTGGATGTTTTCCCAGATCGCGTAACCATAGGGACGCAGGATCGTAAAGCCCTTGACGGACGCATACTCGACCAGTTCTGCCTTGCGGCAGATATCGGTGTACCACTGGGCAAAATCGACCTCCATATCGGTGATCTGCTCGACTTTCTTTTCTTTCGCCATATCGCTTCATCCTTTCGGAAATACTTTTTCAGTCAATGAAATTATTTTATCACACTTGTCAAGCGTCTGTACATAAGATGAGATACCTGAACGCAGGCAATATTGGAGGTTCGCATGCCATGATCTATTGTATCCCACTCGATTCGGCGACGGAGGAATTTTACGCGTCTGTCGCCCGCGCGGCCGGCCTGCCCATGGAGCAGGTGCTGCGCGATGCACTCTTTAAGCTTGCGGGCGAACTGTCGCTCGAAGCGCTGGCCCGGCGGAGCCGGAACCAGACGGCCCGGGGCGGCTCCGAATAAAGTACGCAGCCGCCCTGAATTAAGGTTGTAATTTGAAGCGTTCTCTGGTATCATGTGGTGAAACGATACGATCGGAGGAAGCTTCTCATGAAATCCATTCGTGATCTTTATAAAGTTGGAAAGGGTCCGTCCAGTTCCCATACCATGGGGCCGGAGCGCGCAGCCCGCATCTTCAAACAGGAAAACCCCGATGCAGAACGCTATGAGGTCACGCTTTACGGCTCTCTGGCTCTGACCGGCGTCGGCCATGGCACTGACCGCGTTCTGAGTGAGGTTCTTGCCCCGACCCCGACGGAGATCATTTTCTCGCAGAAGGATCCCGGCGATCTGCGCCATCCGAACACGCTGGACTTTGCCGCCTATAAGGGAGAGGAAAAGTTCGCGTCCATGCGCGTGGAGTCCATCGGCGGCGGCGATATCGTAATCGAGGGCCGCGAGTCGTCGGAGCCAGACGACGTGTACCCAGAAAATTCGTTTGCTGAGATCGCACAATACTGCCGCTGGCGGTATATCTCGCTGCGCGAATACGTTGAACTGAACGAGGGGGCGGAGATCTGGGACTTTTTGCAGACCATCTGGCACACCATGCGCGCCGAGGTCGAAGAGGGACTGGAGGCAACCGGCATTCTGCCGGGCGGCCTGAATGTGCAGCGCAAGGCGCGTTATCTCTATGAGCGGCAGCATGCGCAGGAGATCCCGCAGGTGCGGGAACTGCAGCTGGTCTGTGCGTACGCCTTTGCCGCCGCCGAGCAGAACGCCGCCAACGGCACCATTGTCACTGCGCCGACCTGCGGCAGCTGCGGCGTGCTGCCCGCTGTTCTCATGTACTTACAGGGCAAATACCACTATTCCGACCTGCGCATGGCCCACGCGCTGGGCGTGGCGGGCATCATCGGCAACCTGATCCGGCGCAACGCGTCCATCTCCGGCGCGGAGTGCGGCTGTCAGGCGGAGATCGGCTCGGCCTGCTCCATGGCCGCTGCCGCGATGTGCGAATTGATGGAATTCCCCATCGAGCAGATCGAATACGCCGCCGAGATCGCCATGGAGCACCATCTCGGCCTGACGTGCGATCCCATCTGCGGCCTTGTGCAGATTCCCTGCATCGAGCGCAACGCCGTCGCCGCCAAGCGCGCCATCGACTCGGCGAATCTGGCCCATATGCTGGTCGGCACAAGAACGATTTCGTTCGACATGGTCGTGCGCACGATGTACGAAACCGGCATCAGCATGAACCGCGCCTTCCGTGAGACAAGCGAGGGTGGTCTTGCCAAACTCTATAGCCGCCGCGCCGGGCAGACGCTGGGAAAATGAGCACAGACGGTTTGAATAAAGAATGCGGAAAGGGGCCGACAATGCTGTCGGCCCCTTTCCTGATTCAAATCTGTGTGTGGTTCGGTGCTTACTCGACTGTCACGATGCCGTTCGGGCCGATGGTGACGGTCATGCCGTCCTTGACGTAGGAGAGGAATTCCTCACCCAGCGAGTCAACGACCGGCATTTTTCCCGGCTGGAGCCATACGTCGGCGAGAATCGCCCCGGCGGCTGCCAGAGAATCGATGGGGTTGGCGAACAGCATGCAGGCTGGCTGCCGGTCCATGGCGCAGGCGCAGTAGAGCACCAGACCGCCCGTGGTCGAGCCGATGGTCTGCGGCAGACAGAGGGCCTTATCCGCCATGGGCTTGCCGTAGAGGTCGGGGTTATTCTGGTCGCCGCATTTGGCGGTCTTGTCGCCAAACTGCAGCGATTTCTGGAACGAAGCGAGCGTATTGAGTCCGCCGTGCGTCACAAGCGCTTCAGCCTGTGCGCAGCCGGGCGTCACGACGCGGCCCTGAAAGGTCTTCATGCGTGTGCGCCTCCTTTCGTGATCTGGACGAGGATTTCATCATCGGTGTAATAGCGTGCGGTCGTATATGTGCGCAGCTTGTTGGAGGAGGTGATGACCGGCATCTTGCCGCAGAGCGGATTGTTCATGTACATAAGCGGACAGATATAGGACGTGATGACGCCGGTTTTTTTGAGCCGGGCGGCATAGGGCGTTTTCTCAAACTCCTTCAAAACGGCGGGCGCGGCGGTGAAGACTGTGGGGATGCAGACTTTGCTGCGGCCTGCCTCTGCAAGCGCCTTTTCCACGCGGTCGGTCCAGGTTTTCAGCTGCTCGAGTGACATATGCGGACAGCCCATGAAGCAAAGCTTCGGCTTTGCATCCTTATTCTTCCAAACAACGGGATAATTGTCCTTCACGCGCTGGAGTTCCGCGTCGTCGATCACATAGACCTTCGCGTCTTCGGCAACCAGCGCCTCGCCCTGCTCCTTTGCCTCGGGGGTGAGGTTTGCGATGTGGTACAGACCCACCGCGCCGTTGGACGCAGTCGCCGCGCCGAAGTCCTTGAGATAGGTGCAGGCTGCATCATCCAGTTCTGTGCCAAGCCACTTGTCAAGGCCTACGACATAAGGTACGTCTTCCATGACCTTCATGCCGATGGCCGAACCAAGCAGCTGCGCTTCGGGCTTTTTGGACGTCTCGATTTTGATGACCCACGTTGCCCGGCGTCCTTCGTCGGTCAGCAGACCGAAATACGGCACAAAGCCGACGATGGAGCCCATGATGTCCATAATGCCGGAATTGCGGTTGCAGCGCGCGCCGAGCACGGAGTTGGCGTACACGACGGCGGAGGATTCCGACCACGAGAGCACCTCGCCCTTTTCGGGCTTGTTGCCAACCTCGGGCATATAGCAGGTGCAGGTGAATGCGTCCTTACTGAGCAGCCCGAGTTTTTCCAGCTGGCCCTCATAGAAAGCCTGCTTGTTGTACATAAATTTCTTGAACACAAGCTGCTGCAGAGGGTTTGCCGGGACATTGGGGTCGAGCGGGCGGGGGTCTGCTGAGAATTGCTGGCCGGATACGGCGCCTGCGTCGATCAGCTGCTGCATAAGATCATACACCGGCTGCAAAACGCCGAGGCCGAAGGATGTGACAAGATGATTATACCGGCTCGTGACCGGAACCATCTTCTCCGCGTGGAATGCTTCGCCGAACATAACAAGCGTTTTCATGACCTTCGCCATGGTTTCGCCCTTGGCGCCGTCCAGAATTGCCTGCTGTTCGTCCGTCAGGATCATGCCCATGATGGATCTGCCTCCTTTTTTTCTATTATATAGTAACAAAAAATCAAATGCGGTTGGTAGAGGCGGGGCCCTGCTCCGCCCGCTGGGCAGCTGCAAATCTGCACAGTGCCCTGTAGGGGCCGATGCCCACATCGGCCCACTGGGAAGTTACGAATTCGCCACAGATTTCCGTAAAAAGCGGTACATCCTGCCGGGCCGATGTGGGCATCGGCCCCTACACCCGTATGAGAGGGAGCCTTTAGGCGTACTCAGAACGTGATCTGTTCCCCGCTTCGTGTCAAGGTCTTTCCGTAATAGCACGTCATGGCCTTGACCAGCGCGTCGAGGTCCTCTGCGCCCGCCGATTCCACGCACGAGTGCATGGCCAGCTGCGCAAGGCCGATGTCCACGCTCGGGACGGAGACTTTCGTTGTGGCGATGGAGCCGAGCGTCGAGCCGCCCGGCATGTCGGAGCGGTTCGCGTAGACCTGCACGGGGGCGCCCGCCTCACGGCAGACTGCTGTGAACAGCGCGCAGGAGACGCCATCGGTCGTGTAGCGCTGGTTGGCGTTGAATTTGATGACGACGCCGCCGTTCAGGCGCGGCGTATTGGTCATGTCGGCGTATTCCGGGTGGTTCGGGTGCACGCCGTGGGCGTTGTCCGCCGAGACAAGGAAACTCTGTGCAAGCATGCGCAGATACCCTTCCTCGTTCAGACCCAGCGCAAGCGCGATGCGCCGGAGCGTATCGGAAAGCAAACTCGACGCTGCGCCCTGCTTCGTCTCGCTGCCGACCTCTTCATTATCGAATGCGCAGAAAACCGGCACGCTGCCGGAGGCCTTCGCTGCCAGAAAGCCCTCGAGCAGACCAAACACGCAGCCGAGATCGTCCAGCCGCGGGGCGAGAATAAACTCGTTTTTCGCGCCGAGGCAAGTGCCGCGTGTGCGCACATACAGACTCAGGTCTTCTCCGAGCACCTCGTCCTCCTGCACGCCCGCAGCCTTGGCCACGACGCTGCGGAAACTGCCGGAGGATTCCTGCATGCCATAGAGCGGGAGTGTGTCAATGTTTGCCATGAACTTGAAGCCCTCGTTTGCGGCGCGGTTCATGTGGATGGCGACAGAGGGGATCACAGCCAGATCGCGGTCTACATCGACCAACTTTGTCTCCAGCTTTCCGTCCTTCGCCGTCACGATGCGGCCCGCAACGGAAAGCGGCCGGTCAAACCATGTGCCCATGAGCATGCCGCCGTATTTTTCTGTTGACAGCTGCACATACGGGCCGGACTTTTTCTCCGGGTTGTGCTTGATCTTGAAGGTAGGGGAGTCGGTATGCGCGGCGGCCATCAGGAAGCCTGCGGGCGCACTTTGCGGGATGCGGAAGGACAGGAGCGACGAGCCGTTGCGCGTGACGAAGTATTTTCCGCCCGGTGTCAGCGTCCACGCGTCCTGTTCCCGCAGCTGCGTATAGCCGTTCTGCTCCAGCCGCTTCGCAAGCGCCTGCACGGCATGATAGCAGCTGGGGCTGGCGGCAAGAAAGTCAAAAAGCTGATCAGTAAGCATGAAAGAACCCTCCATGTGTCGTTTTCTTTCAGTATACCGCGCCCGGCGCAGGCCCGCAAGGGCGAATTTTCACCGGATGTCTTTTCAACGCGGATAATCTGTGATAAACTATGAGGGCAAATTCGATAAAAACAAAAGCAATGGAGGCTTTTTATGAAAAAAACAGTCCTGCGGGAATACGCAAAACTCATCGCCAAGGTCGGTGCAAATGTTCAGAAGGGGCAGGAGGTCTTTATCACGGCCGAACTTGACCAGCCGGAATTTGTGGCGATGCTCGTTGACGAATGCTATAAGCTGAAAGCAAAAAAGGTCGTCGTTGACTGGAGTTATCAACCGCTTACGAAGCTGCATGTGCGCTACCGTTCGCTCAAGACGCTCTCTACGCTTGATAATTATGAAGAAGCCCGCTGGCAGCACTATGTTGACACCATTCCCTGCCGCATCTACCTCATCAGCGAGGATCCCGACGGTCTGCGCGGTGTGAACCAGGAGAAAATGGCCAAGGCCCAGCAGGCCAAGTATCCCATTGTCAAGGGCTACCGCGACCAGATCGAGAACAAGTATCAGTGGTGTATCGCCGCTGTGCCGGGCGAAAAGTGGGCCAAGAAACTCTTCCCGGAACTGCGTGCGTCGCAGGCCGTGGAAAAGCTGTGGGACGCCATTTTGAAGACCTCGCGCGTAACGGGCGATCCCATCCAGGCATGGAACGACCACAACAAGGATCTGAACGATCGCTGCGAATATCTCAACAATCTGCACATCCGGGAACTGCGCTACAAGTCCTCCAACGGCACCGACTTCACCGTCGGCATGATTCCCGAGGCGCAATTCTGCGGCGGCGGTGAGACGAGCCTGCAGGGCATTTTCTTCAACCCCAACATCCCTACCGAGGAATGCTTTATCTCCCCGATGCGCGGCGTGGCCGAGGGAATCGTCTACGCGACGAAGCCGCTGAGTTATCAGGGCCAGCTGATCGATGGCTTCTGGATCCGCTTCCACGAGGGCAAGGCCGTCGAATGGCACGCTGAGGAAAATAATGAACTTCTGACGAAGCTGATTGAGATGGACGAGGGCAGCTGCTATCTCGGCGAATGTGCGCTTGTGCCGTTTGATTCCCCCATCAACCAGACCGGCCTGCTGTTCTACAACACGCTGTTCGACGAGAACGCCTGCTGCCATCTGGCGCTCGGCATGGGCTTTGCGGACACCATCAAGGACTTCCAGAACAAGACGCTGGACGAATGCCGCAAGCTTGGCGTGAACGACTCCATGATTCACGAGGACTTCATGATCGGATCGGCAGACCTCGCTATCGATGCCGTCTGCGAGGACGGCAAGACTGTTGCCATCTTCCGCGACGGAACGTGGGCATTCTGATTCCGCAGGCAAACCAAAATCGATTCTGACTAGAACATGCCCCTGCTTTCCCATTCCGAAAGCAGGGGCATGTTGAAGTATGCGCGGGCGGGCAGCGTGTCCGTTTATTGCGATACTGTATACAGTGCGTAGAAATATCCCTTCTGCGCCATCAGATCGTCAAAGGAGCCGGACTCGGCGATGCGGCCGTCCTTCAGAACGAGAATGCCGTCATAGCGGCGCAGCGCCGCCTGTTCCAGCGTGTGCGTGACGACGATGCGCGTAACGCCGGACAGGGACAGGATATCGTCTGTGACCTGATGTGCCGTCTGTGCGTCCAGCGCGGCGGTTGCCTCGTCAGCCAGCAAAACAGACGCGTGCTTGAGAAGACTTTGCGCAATAGAGATGCGCTGCTTCTCGCCGCCGGAGAGGCCGCTGCCGCTTTCCCCGCAGAGATAGTCCTCGCCGCGCTCTGCGAGCAGGGCTTCCAGCTGCGCACGGCGTACGGCCTGCGCCAGTTCCTCCGGCGGGAAGCTGCGGAACATGGTAACGTTGTCGCGGATGGAGGCATTGAAAACAAACACATTCTGCTGAATGACCGACACCGTCTCATACAGGGATTCCGGTGAGACTGTGCGCAGTTCTGTCCCGTCGAGAAGAATTTTTCCCGCATACGCCATGCCGGGTGTCGTCAGGAGATTCAGAAGCGTCGATTTTCCGCTTCCGCTTGCGCCGACAATCGCGTAGGCCTTCCCAGCATCAAATACTGCACTGACCCCGCGCAGAATTTCGGTTTCTCCGTCATAGCTGAACCGTACGTCCTCGAGCCGAAGCTGACGCATCAGCGGCGCGATCTGGACACCGTCCGGCTGCACTTCGTCCTGCTCCAGCGCGTCTGCCAGCTTGGCAATCAAGCCCCGCGCGGCTTTTCGCGCTGCAAGAAGCGCAGGCAGCTCCGCGACCGGCTCGATCATGAAGTTCATCAGATTGACAAACAGAATGACCGCGCCCGCCGTCAGACCTTTTCCCGTCAGCGCCAGATACGCGCCCGCCAGAAACACGCCCAGCTGCGCAATGATTCCGGTGGTCGCGCCGATCATGCCCACCAGCGCCTTGAGCCTGCGGCGGCTGAATTTTTCCTGCTCCAGCGCGCGGTTGCTCTCGGCAAACAGGCGGAAGATCTCCTTTTCCGCCCGGAAAGTCTTGACGATGGAAAATCCGCCGAGACAGTCGGAGAGTGCTGCGGTAAAGTCGCGGTTTTGGTCGGAGACTCGCTTTTCCGCGGCTTGCAGCTGCCCGCCCGTCAGTAGCGACGCGATAAGCGGCAGGACGGTCACGCCTGCGGCGATGGCCGTCATCAAAGGCGAATACCACAGCATCATCGCCAGCGCACCGAAGAACGTCACGGCCTTCGTAATGACGGAAAGCAACTGGGAAAGATCGTCCGCCTCGATGCTGGCCGCGTCGTTGGTCAGCGCGGAGAGATACGCGGCGGTGCTTTCTGCGCGGAAGGAGGAAATGCTTTTCTCTGTGAGCTTCTGAAACGCGAAGTCCTTATACTGCCGCATAGCCTTTTCGATGAAGCGCGGCTCTGACGCGTATTTCAGCAGCATCAGCGCGGCGCACAGCAGGATAAACCCGCCTGTGATCCATGCCAGCTGCCCCAGCGGCAGCGCACCCGGCAGGCCGGAGGCCGCGTCGATCAGCTGCTGCATGAGCCACGTCACGATCAGATTCGACGATCTCAAAGTCGTTCGGGTATTTTTGCAGCGCCTTTTCTGCCTCCGCAAGCCCTGTGCGGTCCTTCTCCGTCTGGTATCGCCGCAGACGGTCTGCCGTCGTCTGACGGCGGTTGTCCTTCATTTCATAGCCCAGCAGCACATCGACCGACGTGTCGAACAGGTCTGACAACTCGACGATGATCGCCAGTTCCGGCTGGGAAAGCCCCGTCTCCCTTAATTAAAGATATTGTTGGGTAAAAAAGAAAGGTCAGTCGA
>ENA-UOJV01000466-UOJV01000466.1-human-gut-metagenome-genome-assembly--contig:-C82-NODE-466-length-59875-cov-11.437279_pt1 | contig 59875 bp, 43 predicted proteins | sample MGYA00242356_ERZ723903 | MGnify/ENA metagenome assembly ERZ723903
AGAAATAATTTATTGCCTCGTTAATTTTGGTCTTGATTGACCAGCCACGATACTCGCCATCAACAACAGCATACTCTTCCCCAAGTTGAACAAGCCCTGCGACTTTCCCAGGCCGTTTCTGTTATGCAAGACGCGCCGGGATACTGCGAACAATCGTCCTGCTTACTTTCTTCTGGAAGCTCTTGACCTTTTTCCTTTCCAGTACCGGTGGGAAAACGATAATCTCATCTTTGACTTCACCGGCATAGTGTTCAAAGAAAGTGATATCCTCACTCTGGAACTCTCTGCCGTGGAAAACGACTTCAGTCTTCCCCATGTCCAAAACGCTCCAAAGGCATACCGGAAACTTTCCTTCCTCAAGGAGTATTTTCCCGAAGAAGGACCGAAGACCGTCATCGAAGCTCTTCTGCAAGAAGTATCAACGGCACAAAAAGGCGAACACGCCACTGGGCCTGTTCAGAAAAAAGATATGAGCAAGGCAAACGAAAAGAAGCCATACGGAAGCACGATGGAAACAGCAATTTTCCTCCGGCATCGCCGCTGCTCTTTTCTGTCTGGAGCAATACCAGCGCACCGGAACTCCGGTAACGCGCAAAGAATATGCCGCCGCACTCAGAAAGCAGGGGTATGAGCCTCTCATGGTGGAAGCGGACGGACTTTTCCGCACTCTCATGCCGAAAGAAATCCTGCATAGAGGCGACTAAATACTTCGATTTCTCCTGATCCAGTTCTTTCTGTTACCATTTTTTAAGGGGGACCTCTCCATTTTTTCCCCCTCCTTTGATTTTTTACGTCTTTTTCTTTCAACTCCACGCATTATGCTCCTCACAAATCCACATATTGAGGAGTGAACCATGGATACCAAGACAGAAAGAATCGTAAAACAAAATCGCCCGCATTCCTGCAAGCCTTCCTCCGAAGCATCGGCTTTTGCTGATCCTCATCTTATTCTGCTCAACGAAAAGCAGGCAGCCGCCTTTCTTGGCCTTACAGACCGCACGCTTCAGCAACGCCGTTATTATTCGCAACCCCCTGCCTATATCAAACTGCCCGGCAGCAATGCCGTCCGCTATCGCCTCTCCGATCTGATCGCCTTTGTAGAAGCGGGCGAAGTGCCCTTGGAATAATGGAGGCGACCATGAATACCGACGAGGAGTCCTCCATGTATTCCAGCATGAAGGCGGATAGTCCGGCACGCACTCAACCGTGTTCACGGGCATGTACGCTTTCTGCCGTGCGTCCAGGCAGGAACTCAGACAAAGAGACAGACGCGAAGTCCGCTTCACGGAGATCCCGCTGTCCGCTCGGATTCTCGGAAATGCAGATAGCCATACTCAGCATTCTCAAAACCTCTCCTCCGGTCATTGCTTACTGGCAGCTTGCGGAAGCCCTCTCCGTTTTCGGCCTGAATGTTTCAGAAGGCGCGGTGCGCGGCGCGTTAACCCGCCTTTTCAAATATGGCTTTCTGGTTCGCGGACGGGCAGCCAGAGGCAGAATGCAGGGCAACCGCTATGCGTTCACCTCAGATCCGTGCCCTTACATAATACCTTACCGAGACTCTGATCAGTCCGGGATGGATTCCGTCATGGACTCACCAGTCTCCTATGAGTGTAATAACTCCCCATCTCTTTTTAAAGAAAAGACAGTAAGAAATTCTGTCTGGACTGAACAGCACGACCGTCCGGGAAAAAACTCCGCGCTTGAACATCTGACGGAACAAGACCTGTCCTTTCACTGGCCCAATCTTTTCCGGCAGGGATTCGGTACCTGCCAGATCCGTCAGATCGTTCAGCGGCTCACACAAATCGGGATGGGAACGGAGCGGGTCATCCAGGGATTGACTCATGCGGAGTGGGAGCTGGAACATGGAATCATGCGCGACAAGAACAACGAGCCCGTTGCAAGCCCGGTCAACTGGGTGTTCACCTGTCTTGCCAGAACCGGATATTATCGAAGACCTCAAGGGTACGTTTCCCCGGAAGAACAGGCGGAGCTGGATGCTGCCGAGGAAGAAGAACGGCAAAAAATTGTACGGGAAAGTCGCAGAAATTCCGCCTTTGAGGCATGGCTTTCCGGTCTGTCTCCCGAAGAAAAATCGGCTGTGACAGCGCCGAAAGGTCATGTATGGAAAATCCCGGAAGACACAGCCCTGCGCCTGCATTTTTTCAGCAACATCTGGCCTCTTGTTCTGGCCGGGCATACGCCTGAAGGCCAGAAAAGTCCTCCGCAAAATCTCACGGAACAGTAGCCCTTTCCCATCCCCTTTGCGACCGGGGTTCTTCGAGGCAGGATGGTAGTTGTAATACACAACTATCATCCTGCCAGAGGAAGCCTCTGGACTCCCGGCGCTCGGCGCTGCGCTTCTCGCACCTAAAAGGCAGCACGGATACGCCGCGAACAAAAAAAGCCCTCCCCTCTTCCTTTATTCTTTTCCCGAATTTGACTACCCTGCCCGGTATGATTCCCTGCCCGTTCCGGCAGGCCAACACCAACAGTATTCAGGAGCAGCCCATGATTACGGGTGCCGTAAAAAATAAAGTCGATAAAATCTGGCTCGACATCTTTTCCGCGGGTCTGGCCAATCCGCTCACCGTCATTGAACAGCTGACATACCTTATGTTCATCCGCGCGCTGGATGTCAAAGAGCTGGAAAACGAGAATTATGAAGCGCTCGGCATGAAGGTCGAAAAAATCTTCCCGCAGACGCCCTTCGGCCAGTCCATGCGCTGGAGCAAGTTCAAAAACAAAAACGCTCAGTACATGTTCGACGTCATTTCTCAGCGCGTTTTTCCGGCCATCAAGGAAATGAAGGGCGGAAAACTGCCGGACTTCGACGAGAAAACAGGCACCTTCATTCACCTGCCCGACAATAACAACGACACTACACAGACGGCCTTTGCTCATTTCATGAAGGACGCCGTGTTTCTCATGCCCACGCCGCAGGTGCTGGAAAAGGTGGTCACCGGGCTGGAAGAACTGTATGAGCACGACATTGCCGACCTCGATATGCAGGGCGACCTGTATGAATACATGCTCGGCAAGCTCTCCACCGCGGGCCGCAATGGGCAGTTCCGCACGCCCAAGCACATCCGTGACATGATGGTCGCGCTTTTGCGCCCCACGCCCGACGATATCATCTGCGACCCGGCCTGCGGCACGGCGGGATTTCTCATTTCCGCCGCCGAATACATCCGCACGCACTACGAAAGCACCATGACCACGAAGCAGTGGGACCACTTTATCGGGCCCGCCTTCACCGGCTACGACACCGACCCCACCATGCTGCGCATTTCGGCCATGAATCTCATGCTTCACTCCATACATCACCCGGATGTCCGCTACCGGGACAGCGTGTCCAAGGAAAACACCGTGAACGCCGCGTTCACCATGTGCCTTGCGAATCCGCCGTTCAAGGGCAGCATCGACGCCGAGAGCATAAGCGATTCTCTGAAAGCCGTGACCAGCACCAAAAAAACGGAACTGCTGTTTCTCGCGCTTTTTCTGCGTATGCTGAAAAAGGGCGGACAATGCGCCTGCATCGTGCCCGACGGCGTGCTCTTCGGCAGCAGCAAGGCGCATCAGTCCATACGCAGGGAACTTGTGGAGCATCATCAGCTGCGGGCCGTCATCTCCATGCCCTCCGGCGTGTTCAGGCCGTATGCGGGCGTATCCACCGCCGTGCTCATCTTCACCAAAACCGCGGCAGGCGGCACGGACAACGTCTGGTTCTACGACATGCAGGCCGACGGCTTTTCTCTGGACGACAAACGCACGCCCGTGAATCAGAACGACATTCCCGACATCCTCGCCCGCTTTGCCGATCTGGAAAAGGAAAAGGACCGCGCCCGCACGGAACAATCCTTCTTTGTGCCCAAAGAAGAAATCGTCGCCAACGGCTACGATCTTTCCATCAACAAGTACAAGCAGGTGGAATATGCTCCGGTGGAATATCCTTCCACGCAGGAACTGATGACCGAGCTGAACGAACTGGAAATGCAGATTTCCGAAGGTCTGGCCGAACTGGAGGAGATGCTGTGATGGCAAAACTTGGCGATATCTGCACTATCAATATGGGACAATCACCAGAATCTTCAAGCTATAATACTATAGGCGAGGGGCTTCCTTTTTTTCAGGGAAATGCAGATTTTGGGGATATTCATCCAACAATACGGACATGGTGCAGCAATCCGATAAAGATAGCTAAAAAAGGAGATTTACTTATTTCCGTTCGTGCTCCTATTGGTGCATTAAATATAGCAAATAATCAATGTTGTATTGGTCGTGGCTTGGCAGCTCTTACAAATTATACAAAAAATATATATAAAGATTATCTTTGGTTTGCTCTGCTCTCAAAAATAAATGAACTAAACTCAAAAGGAACAGGGAGCACCTTCAAAGCTATTAATAAAAAAATTCTCGCTGAAACGGACATTTCTCTTCCATCTTTAGAAAAACAAAAGCAAATTGCAAAACAATTAAGCTGCTTGAATACATTACTCTTAAAAAGGAAACAGCAGCTCTCCAAACTCGACCAGCTCGTCAAATCCCGATTTATCGAGATGTTTGGAGAAATAATCAAAAATGATAGGAATTGGCCTACCTTTCAACTTTCAGAAATTGCTGACTCAAGATTAGGAAAAATGCTTGATTCCAAACAGCAAACTGGAACATCCTCATTTTATTATTTAGCCAACTTCAATGTTCAATGGTTCTCTATTGATACATCAAAACTTAATAAAATGGATTTCGACATAAAAGACCAACTTGAATTTCAACTACACGATGGTGATGTTCTTGTATGCGAGGGTGGTGAAATTGGAAGATGTGCTGTATGGCATAACCAAATATCACCTTGTTTTTTTCAAAAAGCATTACACCGAATTCGATGCAAAAAAAATTTTATTCTACCAGACTATTTGACATGGTGGTTTAAATTCAACAGCGAAAACAAAGCATTTGAAAATATTGCAGGAGCAAAAGCAACCATCGCGCATCTTCCTGGCGTAAAGTTAAAAAAACTTTTAATTGCAACCCCTCCCATACATCTCCAAGAAGAATTTGCCTCCTTTGTCCAACAGGTCGACAAAGTAAAATCATCCGTGAAGCAAAGCCTTGAAACACTAGAAACGTTGAAAAAATCTCTGATGCAGAAGTATTTCTGATAAAGGAGTATCTTATGGCAGAAGAAGATATATTTATAGAATGTGCTAAAGAAGCATCGAAAAGTATTGCAAAAGATGCCTATCAGGATACTGGAAAGCCTGTATTAAAACCTACAGGTGAATTGCTTGGTCTTATCCCACGAACTATTAAAGCTGTACTACTCCCATTAGAAAAATGGGTTGTAGGCAGAGAGTATAATCTTGCTGAAACTCAAAAACTGTTGCAACAAAAGCTCGAAAATATTCCACCTGAACAAATTGTGTCACCTGAAGCACATATAGCTGTTCCTGCCATTCGGTATATAAGCTACTGCATGGATAATGACGAGTTAAGAAATATGTATGCTAATCTCTTAGCTAAATCCATGAGCTCAGTCATGAAAAACGATGTACATCCGGCATTCGTCGAAATTATAAAACAATTATGTCCAGATGAAGCAAAGATAATGAAAGAAGTGTATAAATGGTACTCTATACCAACATTATCTATTAGAAAAGAAAAACAGTCTCATGAAGGTATAGATATTATATCTAATTTTTCTAATATTGGATATATAGCATCATGTGAACATCCTTCAGAAGTTATAAAATATTTTGATAATCTTATTCGTCTTGGATTAATTGAAAAAGCTCCTGTTTTTTCAGAACTTACAAATAAAAATTTATATGAAGAGCTTATAAATCACCCATTTATAAAAGGTGTATTATCAAAAATTAATCTTGATAATGAATTTATATCAATAGCGTATAAAAAAAGCTATATTACCATAACGGACTTTGGAAAAGGATTTTGCTCTATCTGTCTTGATGACAATATCAAAAGCGAAATATCATAACTAGCTGGAGTTCCTGTATGCCTAACTTCGACTTTCTGAACGGCCGCAAAGAGTTCTCCATGTTCGCCGCTTCCACCATAGAGGCGGAAAAGGTCTTTGCCTCGTCGCCCGCCATGTGCGTCATCGGCTGCCGCAAGGCTCTGGAACTCGCCGTGAAATGGGTCTATGCCGTCGATAAAAGCATACAGGCTCCCTACAAGGATACGCTTTCCGCGCTCATCCACGAGTACACCTTCAAAAAACAGCTCCCCGAACTTCTGTTCGAGGAAATCAAATGGATCATCAAGTTCGGCAACATGGCCGTTCATACCAACAAGGCCGTTCCTTCCGCGTTTGCCGTGCAGGCCTTGAAAAACCTTTTTGATTTCATCAAATGGATTGAATGCACCTACGGAAAAAACTATCGGAACCGCACCTTCGATGAACGGCTGATTCCCAAAACGCACGTCTCGCTCGACATGCGGAAAATACGGGAACAGGAAAGTCTGCTCGGCGAAAAAGACGCGGAAATTGAACGGCTCCGGCAGCAGCTTGCCTCATTGGCAGACAAATACACCGAAGAGAAGGAACACAACCGCCAGAGCCGCACCCTCACCCTGGAAGACCTTTCCGAGTTCAAGACACGCAAGATTTATATCGACGCCATGCTCTTCAGCATGAACTGGAAACTGGAAGGGCCGGACAGCGACGTTTCTCAGGAATACGAAGTGGAGGGCATGGCCGACGTTCCCGGGCAGAAGGGCTATGCGGATTATGTTCTCTGGGGCAAAGATGGCAAGCCGCTCGCCGTGGTGGAAGCAAAAAAGGCCTGCAAGGACCCCAATACCGGAAGAACGCAGGCCAAGCTCTACGCCGACTGCCTCGAACGCCGTTTCGGGCAACGCCCCGTCATGTTCACGACCAACGGCTTCGATACCTTTTTCTGGGACGACAAGAGCGGCCCCCAGCGGAAGGCAAGCTTCCTTTTCGGCAAGGCCGATCTGGAAAAAATCATCGAACGGCGCTCGTCCAGGCTGCCGCTTGAAAACATCAGCATAAACGACGAGATCACCGACCGCTATTATCAGAAGGCGGCCATACGCGCCGTATGCGAAGAAATCAGCCGCGGCGTGCGCAAGCATCTTCTCGTCATGGCCACAGGCACCGGCAAAACCAGAACGGCCGCCAGCCTGGTCGATGTGCTGAGCCGGGGGCACCACATCACCAACGTGCTCTTCCTCGCCGACAGAACGGCGCTTGTCTCGCAGGCAAAGGACGACTTCAAAACGTACCTGCCGGACATGTCCCTTTGCAATCTGTGCTCCAACAAGGACGACGCCTCCGCGCGGATTGTGTTCTCCACCTACCCCACCATCATGAACGCCATCGACCGCGCAAAGAACAAAGACGGCAACATGCTGTTCACGCCCGCGCACTTCGATCTCGTCATCATCGACGAAAGTCACCGGAGCATCTTCAAAAAATATCGCGCCATCTTTGAATACTTCGACGCCATTCTCCTCGGCCTGACCGCTACGCCGAAAACCGAAGTGGCCAGAAACACCTATGAATTCTTCGAGCTCGAAAACGGCGTTCCCACCTATGCCTACGACTACGACACCGCCGTGCATCAGGACCACGTGCTGGTGCCGTACTACAACTATGAAGTCACGACAAAATTTCTCTCGGAGGGCATCACCTACGATGAACTTTCCGACGAAGACAAGGAACGCTATGAAGACGACTTTGAGGACTTTGCCGAAGAAGGCGTCGTTCCGGACTTCATCCCCTCGCAGGCGCTGAACGACTTTGTCTTCAACCAGAAAACCGTGGACCTCGTGCTTCAGGACCTCATGGAGCGCGGCATAAAGGTGAACGGCGGCGAACGCATCGGCAAGACCATCATTTTCGCCCAGAACAAGAAACACGCCGAATTCATTCTGGAACGCTTCAACAAACTTTATCCGCAGCATCACGGCACATGGGCAAGCCGCGTCATCTGCGACGACAGTTACGCCCAGACCGTCATCGACAACTTCAAGGAAGCCGACAAGACGCCGTACATCGTGGTTTCCGTGGACATGATGGATACGGGCATCGACGTGCCGGAATGCGTGAATCTGGTCTTCTTTAAAAAAGTCCGTTCAAAAACAAAATTCTGGCAGATGATCGGACGCGGAACACGTCTCTGCCCGGAACTGACCTGCACCGACCTCATAGAAGGCACGGAGTACACCGGCAAAAAACGTTTCCTCATTTTTGACTACTGCGGCAATTTCGAGTTTTTCCGACAGGTCAAAAACACACAGGAGGGAGAAGTCCCGGTCTCGCTTTCGGAAAACATTTTCCGAAAGTGCATCCGGCTGATCGCGACGTTTCAGGACGGATCGAAATCCGACGAGATTTATCAGCTCTGGCGCAGGGAACTGACCGAAACCTGCCGCACGCTGATTGCCGCCCTCAACACGGAGCTCTTTCACGTCCGTCTTGCCCTGAAGCATGTGGAGAAGTTCAAAAAGCCGGAAGCGTTTGCCTGCCTTTCCGAGCTGGAGCAGCAGGAGCTGACGGAACACATCGCCCCGCTGGTGCATTTCGATGATCCCGACGACATGGCGCTGCGCTTCGATAATTTCATCTACGGCTTCATGCTGAATGCGCTGGATGAAAGCCCGCGCGTCAAGCACGATCTGACTCAGCTCATCAAGACGGTCAGACTTCTGGAAAAAAAATCCTCCATCCCGCAGGTTGCGGAAAAGCTGTCGCTGATCCGGCAGATTGCCGACCCGGACTTCTGGAAGGAAACAGACATCTGCAAGCTGGAACATATCCGGCGGGAACTTCGCTCGCTTATCTGCTTTCTGGATGAAGGCAGCAAAAGAAAGGACATCATCACCATTTTGACCGACCCCGTGCTGCAATCGACCGAGGGCGCACCTCTGCCCTCCGACGATCCCTTTGAAAGTTACAGAATGAAGGTCAACCGCTACATTGAGGAGCACAAAAATTCCCTAGCCATTCATAACCTGACGCACAATATTCCCCTGACCAGAAAGGACTACGAGGAACTGGAACGCGTCTTTACGCAGGAGCTCGGCAGCAGAGAAGACTACCAAAAGACTTTCGGCGACACGCCCTTCGGCCTGCTGATACGCAAAATCGCCCAAATGGATCATGAGGCCGCTCTTGCCGCGTTCTCGGAATTCATCAACGACCAGTCGCTGAACTCCCGCCAGATAGCCTTCGTCCAGAAGGTCATCACGCATATCGAACAGAACGGCTATGTCGAAGATCTTTCCATCCTTGCAAAGCCGCCATTCGACAAGCCGGCAAAGCTTCTGGACTTCGACAAGCTCCAGCAGGAGAAACTGCTTGCCGTTATCCGGTCGGTACGGGATAATGCTCTGGTGATGTAGTATTCAGGAGATCCTATGCGAATTTATCGGATTATTATAGCCGTACTCTCGATTTTGATTGTCTCTGGGTGTATACCGAAACAGGAACAAAATTCTGCCGTCCCGTCTGTCTCCAATGATGACTACACAGAGCTTTCTTCTCATGAACGCTTGGAAGATGCCATATTCAAGTATGACCACAAGACTTTCCAAAAATTACTGGCAGAATCACCCGGCGCAGATAAAAACAAGCTGTTAGCTCTTGCCGTTTTTGTCGGCGATATCGACATCATGAAAACTCTATTAAAAGCTGGTGCTGATCCTAACTATCATCCAGATGAAGGCAATATTGAGGCAAATCTTCTTTTTGTTCCCAGTCTTATTCACTCTACAGAGATACCAAAGCTCCTTATTGATTCCGGAACTGACATACACTTCAGAACCAGTGATGGACTTACTGCCCTCCATGCTGCCGTAGAATTTCAGGATATTGAAAAAGCTGCTCTGCTTATTCAGCGTGGAATAAATGTTAATGCCCGCTCATTGAAAGGGAATACACACTACATACGGCAACAGGGACAAGCTCAACACTCGGCTATATAGTTGATAAATTTGAACAAGAAGGTATTAAACTTTCGCAAAAAGATAAAAATGAACTGGAATTACATTTGAGAGCGGCTCAGTTGGAAATGGTATCTCTGCTACTGGAAAAAGGCGCGGACCCCAACGCCGCCAATAAAGGTAAACTCACGCCTCTTCATAATGCTGCTCATCATGGACGCTCTCAGGTTGTAAGGAAACTCATAACATATCATGCAAATGTAAATATTTTAGACGCTCAGGGCTGGACGCCTCTTGCCTGGGGTATAGCATCTGACGATCTCAAAACAGTAGAAGTTTTACTTGCCAATGGCGCAGATCTGAAACGAATGACATCTCCTTATTCCAGTCCTCTTCACATTTCTGTAGCAAAAGGTAATCTTGCAATTACCAAGGCTCTTATATCGTATGGAGCAAAACTCAATCATCCTATCGTGATTGCTGAAGACGAAAGCAAGTTTACCCCATTGCATCTCGCCGCAACAAACAACTTTCCTGAAATAGCCGACCTGCTTATCAAAAAAGGTGCCGATATTACCGTTAAAACCTCAAAAGGCCAAACGGTGATGGACATCATCAATGAGCGCTCTGACAGGATAGACAACTTCAAAAAAAGCGGCGTATTTTGGAAAATCAATGACGCTCTCTATAATGCCCTGTAGGTAGCAACATAACATCATTTTCAAGCTAGACAAAAAATCAGCTCTCCCTATTTGCTTATCTCTGACAGCTTACCTATCAGAGTAGCCAAAATTTCTCAGGCAACCATATAACCATAAGGCAGAAAGTGCTTCGCTTTCTGCCTTATTTTTTTCTGGTGGGAATATTGGTGGGAATAAAATTAAAAAAAGAAAAAGTCCTTACGATTTTCACCGTAAGGACTTGATTTTACTGGTTGCGGGGAAAGGATTTGAACCTATGACCTTCGGGTTATGAGCCCGACGAGCTACCGAGCTGCTCCACCCCGCGTCGTGTTTGACATAAATGCCTCAGTATCGAAAAAAAGTCAACACATTTTCTGTGCAGACTTTTTCTTTTTTGGGAAACCGTCAGAAAAGAACCCCTTCTCCTCCGAGTGTAGAAACAAAAAGGAGGGACAGCCGGAACTGTCCCTCCCGTGTCTGGTATTGAAAGGAAGTGCCCGGATTAGGCCTTAGCCTTCAGATCTTCCTTTTTTCCGATGGGGCTCATCTTACCGCTGGTACAGCCGCAGGCCGTTGCCGTGAAAATAACGTCGGAGGAGCTGTTCAGGGCCGTTTCGCAGGAGTCCTGGACAACGCCGATGATGAAACCGATGCCCACGACCTGCATGGCGATATCATTGGAGATACCGAAGATGGAGCAGGCAAGGGGAATCAGCATAAGGGAGCCGCCGGCGACGCCGGAACTGCCGCAGGCGCAGAACACGGCGGCCACGCACATCAGAAAAGCCGCACCGAAGCTGACGTTCACACCGAGGGTGTTCACGGCAGCCATGGTCATAATGACGATGGTAACGGCCGCGCCGGACATATTGATGGTGCAGCCGAGCGGAATGGACACGGAATACGTCTCGCGGGGAATGCCGAGGCGGCTGCAGAGATGGAGGTTAATGGGCAGGTTGGCCGCAGAAGAGCGGGTGAAGAAAGCGTACAGACCGCTGTGGACGGTGCAGGTCCAGATCAGGGGATACGGATTCCTGCGGGTCACGAGAAAAACCAGGAGCGGGTTGATGACGAATGCGATGAAGAGCATGGTCACCACGAGAACGACGACGACATGTACGTAATTCAGCAGGTTGGAAAAACCGCCGGGCTGGGTGCAGGAGCTGAAAACAAGTCCCATGACACCAAGAGGCGCGAAACGAATGACAAACTTCACGACGCCGCTCACGGTCACTGCCAGATCCATGAGCACGTCCTTGGTGGCGTTGCTGGCGACGCGGAAAAGAATGCCGAAAGCCACACCCCAGACCAGAATGGCGATGTAGTTGCCAGTGGCGAGAGCGTTAATCGGGTTATCCACGGCGCTGCGCAGCACGTTCAGAATCACCTCAGAAACCGCCTTGGGGGTAGACTTGTTGACGGCCTCCGCCAGCGTGGGGAACGTGCTGGGAAAAGCGTACGACATGCACAGGGCTGCCATGGACGAAAGCAGCATGGAAATAAAGTAAAGCAGAAGAATGGGTTTCATCTTCGCGGCGGAACCGTTGGGTTCCTGACGCGCGATGGCCGCGGCGACGAGAACAAAGACCAGAAGCGGCGCTATGGCTTTCAGGGCTGAAACGAACAGTACGCCGCAGACAGGGACGACAACCTTGTCTCCCGGAACAATGAGGGCCAGCACAACACCAAGGCACATACCAAGGATGATCTGCAGGATGAAGGGTATCCTGGTGATGGCCCGACAGATGGTTCTGAATAACTCCATGTAACAACTCCAATTCACTCCGAGCTGGGCCATTACACGCAGAACTTCATGCCTGAATGGGCAGGCCCCTCTCCTCTTTTTTCGCAGCAAACGCTTACGATAACTATGTTGTGTAAAACGAAACGGACTTGAAATCAAACAGTGATGAAAACGTTTCTGGCCGGAATGGGGCAGATCGGGCTTTTGCCACGGAAAGACTCTTTCTGCTGATAGGAACGGCATCCCAATATCAGCTTTCCCTTCTTTTTTCGAAACCGGCGGCCAGGAGGAACAGCAGATGTATTCTGAGGCTGTGAACTTCCTGTCCTCCGGTGAGAGCATGCTGCCCGATCAAAAAAGGCGGCCGCCCTCCCCTTATGGGAAAAACGCGCCGCCCAGCCTCTTCAGGATGCCCGGAAAGCCTATTTTTCCTGGTTCCCGGAGTAATAGTATTTCTGCAGGAGTTCCTGGGCTTCTTTGTTCCCCTGCTGTGCGGCCCTCAGGTACCACTCGGCCGCCTCCTGCTTGTCCTCCGCCATACCCCAGCCCTCAAAGAGGCAGTCACCCAGGCGCTTCTGCGCTGACGGAAAGCCCTGCACAGCGGATTTGTAATACCATTTCGCGGCCGCGGCCGGATTAACGAGCACGCCGTCACCGCGGGTGAAGCAGTCGCCAAGCCATTTCTGTGCTGGCGCGTGCCCCTTCTCCGCAGCCCTGTGCACCCACTGCACGGAAAGCGAGAGATTCTCTTCCACGCCGTTGCCCTTTGCGTAGCAGATGCCAAGAAAAAGCTCAGCATCGGGGTCGCCGGTCTGAGCGGCCTGCCGGATAAGGGCAATGCCTTCTTCCTTGTTCTGGGGGACATCCACGCCGTTGAGAAAGCAGATGCCAAGATAGAGCTGGGCATCGGCATACCCCTGATCCGCGGCCCTGCGTATCCACTCCATGGCGATCTCCGGGTTCTTCGGTACGCCCGCGCCTTTCTGGTAACAGTTGCCGACAGCGAACTGCGCCCTCGGATATCCCTGATCGGCCGCCTTCTTAAACCATTTCATGGCCTCGGTGTCGCTCTGCTTCACTCCGTTCCCGAAGGAATAGCACACGCCGAGATCCATCTGGGCGGAGGCAAGCCCCTGCTCCGCGGCCTTCGTGTACCAGAAAACAGCCTGCTCCGGATTCTTCTCCGTGCCCGCTCCCTTCATGAAACACTGCCCCACGCGGTGTTCGGCAATGACGGAGCCATGCTCAGCAGCCTTCATATAGAGCTTAAAGGCCTCATCCATGTTCTGCGTGCCGTTCTGCGTCTGCGTATACATGTCGCCGAGCATACGGAAGGCTTCCACAAATCCCGACTCCGCGGCCTTGCGGTACCAGGCCATGGCCTGATCCCTGTCTCTGCGGACGCCCTGCCCAAGGCTGTAGCAGCGGGCCAGATCGGCCTGGGCCTCAGCGTCTCCGTTTTCGGCGGCTATCCGGAACCAGTGCACGGCCTCGTCAAGATCCTCCTGCGTTCCCCGGCCCCTGAACAGGCAGAGTCCCAGACGCTGCTGGGCGTGGGCGTTCCCCTCGACCGCCTGCGTCTGGTAACCCTCGGCAGCCCTGTGATACCAGGAAGCGGCCTTTTCCCTGTCCGCCTCCACGCCGATGCCCTCGGAATAAAATTTCCCAAGTTCCGCCGCAGCGTCAGCCTCGCCGGCCCCGGCCGCTTTCTGATACCAGGACACGGCCTCAGCCAGATCCTTTTCGTACACTTCCCCGCGGGCGTAGCAGTCGGCTATGTACTTCAGGGCAGTCCCGTTCCCCTGCAGGGCAGCGTCGCGGTACCATTTCACGGCCTCGTGCATGTCCTGTTTCACGCCTTCTCCCCGGGCGTAACACCGGGCGAGGCGGCACTGGGCATCCGGCACACCGTCTTCGGCGGCTCCGCGAAGCCATTTCAGGCCCGCTTTCTGATCCCTGTCAACGCCCGCGCCATCGAGGTAACAGCAGGCCAGCCTGTACTCAGCCTCGCTGTTGCCCTGCTCCGCCGCTTTTTCATACCAGCCGGCGGCCTCAGTCATATTCCTTTCCACGCCGCTTCCCTGGGAACAGCAGACGCCAAGACAGCACTGGGCGTCCGCATTTCCCTGATCGGCGGCCAGAGAGAACCATTTGACAGCCTCACTGACGTTCTTTTCCGCGCCTGATCCGTAGAAGTACGCGTAACCAAGTCCCACTTCGGCTCCGGCATGCTGCTTTTCAGCTGCCCTGCGGAACCATTCAGCCGCCTTCGCCGGATCCTTTTCCATGCCTATGCCGTAATAGCAGCAGAGGCCTAGACGATACTCCGCCTCCGTATGCCCCTGCGCCGCGGCAAGGCCGTACCATTTTACCATTTCAGCGGGATCCTGATCCAGCTTTTCGCCTTCCTCGTACAGGTAGCCGAGGTAAAACTGGGCGTCCGCGTCCCCCTTCTCGGCGAGCTTGCGGTAATGCCCTATGGACTTCCCGCCATCACGGCTTTTTCCGAAGAAATGGTGCAAAGCGCTGGAAATCTTTCCTGACATGCGTAACCCCTTTCTGCAGCCAGTATGCGCACCGACTGCGCGGCGTTTGAGTGTAGTTGGTCATTTTGACCCCGCGCGCCGTCAAAATCAACACCTTAAAATTCCAGTGGCAGAAAGACGCATCGGAAAAACCGCTCCGGGCAGGTTAAAAAGTACCAGAGACTGCTCCGGCTTTCTTCTGTTACCGGCACAGCCTCTGCGTCAGACAGGCTGTCGGAAAGGACAAATTTTTTCTCTTCACGCTCCCGGCATACCTGGCAAAGAAAAAAACAGACAGATCCTCTCACTTTTTCCGCCAGTCAGGCTCCGGTACCGGAACTATGCCTGGGGGCACTGGAGATCGGCGTCCTGCCCACTGGCCCCGGACGTGCGGATGCGGATTTCCCCGGGCTGCCAGCCCGGGGAGTCCTCACTTTGCTTTCCTATCCTTTCGCCCGCTTTCAGCGAGCAGTTCCTCAATGATGGCGCCCGCGATGTCCGCTGACTCCGCTCCTCCGGCGGCGGCTATCTTCTGCCTGCGCCGTTCGATTTCATCCCTGACTGTGCCATCCGGATACCGCTCACGCAGAAGTCCGAGCGCCTTCTCGCAGCCGAGTTCATCGTAGAGACGGTTTCTGACGCGCATATCCTCGGCCGTCGTGGAGAAGGCCCATTTGGCGTACGCGCCGGCCGTATTCGTAAGATACTGCACGGACTCGCCGTCCACAGTTCTGAAGAGGGCCACAAAATCCGCGCCCGCGCTGGTGGGTCTGGTAATGCGCCGGAGGGCCTCCCCTGCCGCCCTGCTGAATCCGAAGCGCTCAGCGATCTCCCCGGCTTCCCGGGCATTGCCCGCGCCGAGGGCGTACACGCTCGTGGCGAGATCCACGAGGACGGAGGGAAAATCATCGAGGCTCTGGCTGTAGAGGCCGATGGAGAGGTTCTGCTTGCGCGACTCCCTCGAGGCTGTGGTAAGGTCGCTGATAATCTGACGGGAGAGAGGATTATTGAGATCAGCGCAGGAAGCGCGGTGCAGCTCGTCATAGCAGAGGCGCTTCGGGGCGGCGGCCATCTCCTCAAAAACAGGCCTGTGATAGGATCTGTAGAGAGGAGGAATGCGCCCGAGATCGGCCACGGTATTGAAGAAGCGGGCCGCTCCGACGAAACGGGCGAGCATATACATGATGCCGGACTGGCGCTCAGCCGCCGGACCACCCCTGGGCGTCACTTCGGCGAGATCAAGGCTCACGATGCGGGCGGGCCCCAGGGAAAAGCGGGACGGGTTTGCGAGAATGGGATACTCCCTGATAGCCGAGGTAAGCCTGCGCACGCACGCGTCGGGCACGCTTTCGGAGCTCTGGGAGACGAGTATGCCCTGAAAGCGGTCCCGCACGAGAGGGTTGTTGATTTCGGCCATGATATCACTCAGGAGAGGCACGGCGTAGCGCTGGGCCCTGACCGCGGCGTCCGTCTCCCCTGCCCGGAAGAGCGCCTCGACGGCCTCCCACCAGGAAGCTCCGGCTTCCGGCATCAGGCCGCGTTCCGTGAGCCTGCGGGTGACATCGGGATCGCAGAACGGGTCGAAGCGGCGGGGCGCGTCCCCGTCGGGCGAGAGCCTGCGGTAGGAGGCGTCCATGGCCTCCCTGAGCAGATCGGCGACGCCGTCGCCGGGAGCCGTCTCATTGAGCGGCGTGCACAGGAGAGACAGGAGATTGACGAGGAAGTCCGCGTGGTTCGGGAGGGGATACGGACAGCCGAGGGGCGTGTCAAAAACATTGACCGCGGCCTCGCTGGTATTGCGCAGGCGGGCGAACACGGCGAGGCCGCGCTTTTCGGGAGGCAGGGCTGCGCGGATGAGGCTGATGACGCCGGAGGAGCTCATGCCGATATCGATGACGGTGAGCCAGGGAAGTTTTGCCTGCCCGGGTCGCAGGATAAAGAAGAAATTCAGGGTATTGAGAAAAAACGATTTGCCCGCGCCCATGCCGGCAAAGCAGATTTCGTTCCAGGAGGCCATGCCCGGGGAGAGAAGCGCCAGGGGCATGAAGCGGCCGTCCGAGGTGCGCAGCGGAAGGTCGCAGTTCTTCCATGGCGAGCAGGGACGCGCAAAGGGAAGGAGCCGCACGGCGTCATCGAGCGGCGCGCAGGCCTTCGGGGCCGGAGAGGAGCAGGACATGGCGGGAAGCGTGGCCGCGTAGAGCGAGAGCGGATCGCCGGTGAAGGCGGACGTGTCCGAAGAACCCCAGGACTGCACGGCCGTCATGAGCCTGGCCTGGCGCCGGCTGAGGGCGGAGAGCGCGCGGGAGAGGCCCTCCTCTCCCGGCGGATAGGCCAGCCTGTCGGTCCACGTGACAAAGCACATCTGAAAGAGGACAGAGGGCTCCCCGTTCTGGGCAAGGGCCTGCAGCTCCCTCATGGACTTCCTGTACATGCGGTTGGATGCCGAGAGAAAGGAGAGGATGGAAGCCGCGGTGAGCCGCAGGGACTGGCCGGAGAGCCCATCGCCGGTAAGGAGGACAGAAGCCCTCCAGGGCAGGCTTTCCGCGAGGAGCGAGCGGAAAAGGGCGTTGAAGGGGCGCATGGTCTGAGGCGGCAGGCTCATCACGAAGGGCGCGTAGATCCTGTCATCGGCGAGAAGGTAGCGGCCTCCGAGCACGGTCACGCCGCAGGGCCAGATCTGGCGTGAGAGAGAGGGAAGAAACGCCGTGGAAAAATCGTTTCCGGCGGTGCCAGGAACCGGAGCAAGAAAGGGAAAGGGATCCCCGGGGAGGAGCGGACGCCAGTCCGGAGCCGTGAGGCGGGGCACGTTCATGGCGCGGATGAAGCGCACGGCGGCGTGGCTGTCCAGAATATCAGCGCGGAAGGAAATCTGCCTGAAGGTTTCCGCGATCCCGCGTACGAGCGCCCAGTGCACGCTGCGCATGCGTTCGAGAACCACGCGTGAGCCCTGCGCCCCGGAAAGACGCGCGGGAGGGAAGGACTCTTTCCCGGCAAGACGCCTCGCGCGGCGCAGTTCCGCTCCTGTCATGACAGAGGGCTTTGTCCAGACGGCGAGGCAGATTTTCTCGACTGTGCAGTAGGAAGCCAGCGTTTCTCCCCACTCGTCAAGCACGCGGCCGAGGTTCAGGCCGAGGAGGCCCGCGGATTCACGCACGGGTTTCATGGCAGCTGAGATATGCTCCTCCGCTGCCCCGGGATCGCAGGAAAAAACCATCTGCACGGCATGGCAGCGCCTGGAGAGCGGGGTCTTCAGGACGCCGGTGAGGGCAGAGGCCGCCTTCTCGAACTCCTCTTCCCCAATGAGACGCAGGCTTCCGCCTATCCCGATGAGCGACACCATGGAACTGTCGTCAGCCACCAGAATGCCGTCCGTGTCGGCAGTAAGAAGGCGGCAGACCGAGCGCGGCGACGTGCCGGCGAAGTCAGCCGCGTCCTGACAGAGACTGTCGAGCGAGGCAAAAAAACTATCCCAGGACATGGTTCCTCCCTGATGATTTCCCGGAAAAGAGACCGGAGAAAACGCGTCACGCAAGCGTCCGGAAAGCCGCACCCCCCGTGAGCCTCATGGCGTTCTTCCGGCGTTCTCCCTGTTGACGGTGACGACGGAGGACAGGGCCACGCCGGCCGGACAGTCCGCGGCGGGCATGCGCCTCACCTGGCAGACCACGGTCACGGCGTTGTTGGCGACGCGGCCGCGGGACGTCTCGTAGGTAACGAGAAGCGGCACTTCGAACTCCCAGACCAGGGCGCCGCGCACCACGCCCGAGCGGGTGAGCACGGGCGTCCCCTAGACAACGGAGTGCATGAGCGCCCTTCTCTGCCTGAGGAGGGGGAGATGCCCTTCTCTGTCGAGGGACACGGCGAAACGCGTGAAAGCCTCGCCCGTAAAGTAGGGGCGCAGGTCCGTGAGCTGGCTGCGCCAGTTCAGGTAGTCGAAATTGAAGGAGGCGCTGATGGCTCCGGCCACCCAGTTTTTGAGCGCCGCCTCGTTCATGACGGGTTTGTCGAGCGGCGTCATGGGCAGGAGCTTCATATCCTGGCTCATGCCGAAATAGACGGGCTCCGGCCTCGCGAGAATGGCGCAGAGACCGGTTATCAGTCCGGCGGCCGCGAAGCCGGCGAGAATGAGACAGAGCTTCTGGGCCGAGCGCAGGGCGCTCCGGTAACAGGAAAGGGAGACAAAGACCTCTTCCGCCCCGCAGGCCGGCACACCAGGATTCTGTCCGGTTCCCTGTCCCGGAGCGGGGGGCTCACCCCGCCCCGGGAGCAGCCCGCGGAGTTTCCTGAGGGCCGCGTTTTCCGGAAAGGCGGCCGTCCCATACCCCGTGCCGGGCCGGATTTCAGACGGCATGGCCGGATTCCCTTTTTTCAAGGAGCGCCTCCAGGATCAGACGGTCAAGTTTCAGGACAGCCGCGAGATCCCCGGAAAAGAGGAGCCGCCGCAGAGCCTCCGGGCCGCGGGACGGATCCTCCTCAACGGCCCTGAGAAAATCGCCGGGTGAGCCGGCGCTGAAGGACGGAGGAGGAAACGCAGCCGGATCAAAGCGCATGACCGGAGGAAGAAGACAGGCCTTGGCGCAGAGTTCTTCCAGCTCCGAAAAACCGGCCCCTGCGGTATTGATGCGCACCATGCCGGAGCTCCAGCCCTGCACTTCAAAGCCAAGGCTGTCGGCCTTCACGGCCGCGGGAAAAAGGAGAGCCTGATCCGCGGCGTAAAGGAAGGGAGCGCCCGCTGGCTTTGAGACGCGCCCGGGCTCCCGGACGCGTCCGGGATGCTTCGAGGCGGAACTGTGCCAGAGCGCATCCAGGATAACGGACATGGTCAGGGACAGTCCGGCCCAGGGCGGAAGCGAGGCGAGAAAGGACAGGATCCTTCCGGGACGGCGTCCGGCCGGACAGACGCGCGCCTCAAAGACGTCCACGTCAGCGTGTCCGGCGAGGAGCGTGAGCTCGGGACCGGTCATCCACAGGCGCTGCATGGAAACGGCGTTCCAGCCGCTCCCGGATGTCCCGCCGGCGTTCAGGAGAAGGCGGACGGAGGCATCGGCCGCGCGGGCCTCGCAGCGGAAGAGCCCCGGCTTCACGCCTTTCTCCGTCACGGCGTCGAGCCAGGCACGGACAGCGGCCCTACCGGAGCCGCGCGGAGGCAGGGAATCCCCGGGCACGGGCCTGAAATCGCCGTCCGGAAGGGGTGTTTCCAGAACGGCCTTCGCGTGCGCGAGGGGAAGCGCGGAGAAAGACTGCCAGACCGGGGAGGCGGACCTCGGGCCCGGCGTAAGGCATCTGTGGCTGTAGCTCAAAGCGTTATCGAGCCTCTCCGCGTCCTCCTTCAGGACGCACGGATCCGGGGCAGGATCCATGAGGACACGCAGGCCGCCCTTGAGAAAACGCGCAGGCAGGAAGTCCTGGCGTCCTGAAAGGGAACGGCAGGCGTTCATGACCCGGGAAAAGAGGACTGAGGCGACCCGGGCCTGCTCTCCCGCGTCATCATCGGGCACGCCGAGGCGGGCGAGGAGCTTCTGCATGGGCTGGCGCAGGTAGGCGCTGTTCAGGAAGCGGGAACTGGAGGAAAGTCCCATTTCCGCGGCCTCGCTGAAACTGAGGCTCGTGTACCAGACTGGTCCCGGGGGAAGGCCTGCCGCGCCATCGTCCGGAAGGCGGCCGGGCTCCCCCTCCCCGAGACAATACCAGCCGCGGTCGAGCGATTCCGGTCTGTCAAAGACAATGGCGCCGAAATTTTCATTGCCGGGCATATCCGCCTCCGTATTGGGTCAGACAGTTCATCCAGTCCTCCTCCCAGCCGCGGGGGCCAAACCAGGCGCGGCAGTCCGCGTACACGCCGGCCTCCGTATCCGAGCTGATGCCGTAGAGCCAGCGCAGGCCGCCGAGGCTTCGCTGAAGACGGCCGGGATCATAGCCTGGCCTTTCCTGAAGACGCGCCAGCGCGGCGCCGAATGAGGCGGGATCGGTTTCGAGGAGGCGGACTGTGTCGCCGCCTTCCGGGTCCATGAAACAGCCCGCGGGAAGCCTCTTCTGGGAAAGCCTGCGCCAGAGCGGGGACACCACGCGCGCCATATGGCGGGCCCCTGCCGTGGCCCCGGGCAGATTTCCCCTGAGGCGGGCTATGGCCATGACGTGGACGAGCAGGTTGAGGGCGGCCTGGCTCACCCCGGGAAGCCAGATGAACTTCCCGGGGCGTCTGCGGACCGTGAGGCCCATATGGAAAATCCCGTGGCAGAGCGGGCAGAGCGTGGCGAGGTTCTCAGGCCGGTTGTCCGCGTGATCGCCATTCAGATGATGCACCTCAAAACCGCCCGAAGGGGCGCCTTCGCTGGGCCAGGACGGCAGTCCGCAGGCCTGGCAGACGAAATGATCCCTCTTCAGGCACCTGAGCCGGACACCGCGGAAATCCGCGTCCGCCACACCGGCGTGCGGATCATCCCTGCGGTACGTGCCCGCCTTAACCTGGAAAGTAAGGGGAACGGCCACAGGACACTACAGGCCGATGGCGTTGAGCTCGGGATCGCCGGCCGAGAGGGACCCCGAGGTCATCTGGGCGATGGTGGCAGCGGCGAGGAGACAGGCGCCGATGACAATGGCCATGAGCGCGCCGCCCTTGGGACGGCCGGGCTGCTGGGAGAGGCTGTAGAGCTGCCACAGTCCGAGACCGACCAGGAAGAAGCCGGCGAGCGCGAAGCCCGCCTTGAGGGCCGGCCCGAACTTGGCGATTTCACCGCGCACGCTGTCTGACATGTCGCCGAGGCTTCCCGCGGCGCGGGCCGTGGCGCAGGGCATGAGGAGGACAGGCGCAGCGAGGGCATGGAAAAGATGGCGGAAGAAGCGCATGAAAAATCTCCTTTTGCCCGTTCAGCTGCCGAGAAGGCGGGTGACAACGTCCCTGAGGACGCCGCCCGCCGAAGCGCCGAGCACGAGCATAAACTGACGGATGTTGACGCAGAGCGTGCCGCCCGCGATGTGGGTGACGGCACGCCAGAAGCAGTCCCCGCCCTCGGCGGAGCGCTTCAGGAGCACGAGGCCCTTCGCGATCTGGTAAAAGCCGACAAGCATGACGATGACGAGGGCAAGCCGCACCATGTCCGCGTACGGCCCGGGTCCGGTTTCCACGGTGGCGAGGCCTTCGGGAGCCGAGGCATTAAAGAGGCTTTCCGTCAGCATGTCGGTGACGGCGCGGAAACTCAGGAGAAGGGAGCCCGCGGCGATTCCCGCTGCGGGCCCCGCGGCGGAACGCCCCTCCCTTCCGGCGGAGCGGAGCCGCAGAAGCGAGGCGCAGAGCATGCCGAAACCGGTGAGCGCGGCGCAGGCGGTGATGAGATCGTAGAAGGAAGCGAGTTCTCCGGCGAGCCTCGCGCAGACAGCCATGAGATCATCTGTCACGGGGAAACCCGGCTATTCGCCGTAGCGGATGACGCCGCGGTCCGTGCTGACATTGCCCGTGGCGAGATCCACGTCCCGGATCCTGAGCCTGCCAGCTCTGTCGCCCCTGGCCACGGTCCAGATTTTACCGCCGGGATCCTGCACGATGGCCCGCGTGGCGGAAAGTCCGAGAACGGACCAGCCCTCGAGACCGCCGGACGGCGGAGAGGAAGGCTCTCCGGCTTCAGCCTTTCTGGGAGCGGAGCGGCCGGAGAAGGACGCGTCAGCGCGGCGCGCGCTTTTCTCCGCAGCGGCCTGCAGATCGCGCGCCGCCCGGCGCAGGGCACGGATGTCCTCCTCTCCCGCGGCCTGGCGGGCGGCAAAGCTCTCGCCGAGTTTTTTCAGATCTTCCCTGAGGGCCGCGAAGCCGTTTCTGAGATCTTCAGCCGTGGCAGGGCGGCCGGCTTCAGCCATGAGCGGCTCCCCGTCCGCCGCGGAGGGGACATCCGTCACGGCCGGACGGACCGTGGCTGCGGGACCGGCAGCGGACGCTGACGGCGCTGTGCCGCTTTCAGACGCGGGAGAAAGAAGCGCCTCCTGCGCCGCGGCCTCGTCCCTGTCAGCTGCTCGAGAAGAAGACAGCGGCCCTCCGCTGCCATCTTCCGCCTGAGGCAGAGCGCGCAGGGCGCCGGCCTGTCTGCGGACGAGCTCAGCCTCGGCCGCCGTGGTGGGAAGCCCGGCCCCGCCGTCCCCGCTTCCCGATCCCAAGGCGTACCAGGCGGCAGCTCCGGAAACGAGGAGGGCGAGAGCGGTGAGACAGACCCGGCGGCGGACTGCGGATCTTCCGGAGCCCCTGCCCCGGCTTTCCTCTTCCTGGTTTTCAGCGTCTCCATCATCGTCTTCTTCCTCCTCTGGCGCGGGCTCCGCCTCTTCTTCACGGACGGACGCTGCCCCCTCAGGGAACGCGCCGTCTTCCGGGCCGCTTTTATTAATATTGTTATAATAATGAACGTTTTCTTTTTCGGAATATGGCACATCCTGCCGGCTCCCGAGAAGACGTCCGAGGGCCGCCACGGCGGCTGAACCCTCATTCTCCTCTTCCGCGATATCCTGATCCGCCTCGCCGGGATCCCCTTCAAGCGCGAGATCAGGAGCGGGATCGGAATCCGGGGAAGCAGCGGCTCCTGCCGGTTCCGCATCCCTGACGCCTGCGAAGACGTCAGGCTCTTCCGCCGCGTCCGTGGCAGGCGCGTCCGGATCTCCTCCGGATCCGGCCGCCTTCTGCTTTACCGGGGTGCCTGTATTTCCGTCACCCTCTTCCGGTCCGCCGAAGAGATACAGCGCCGCCTCCTCCTCAGCGGAAACCGCAGGCTCTCCGGCCGGGGAGCCCGGAGCCGCTCCGGCTGCCCGCGGCGCGGGAGGCGTTTCCTTCAGGGGCACGGTTTCCCTGAGCCAGGTGAAGCCGCCGTCCAGGAGGCTGTCTTTCCCGGAAACGGCACGCTCATCCTCCCTGTTTTCTGCCATACAGTTCCCTCACTCTCCCGCGCGCCGGGCGCGGGGATAGGTGTTTTCGCTGCCACGATCCGGAACGGCGGGGGCGGCAGCCCTCCCCTGTTCACGCTGACGCGCGTAGGCCTGTTCCCGTTCTATTTCCGCCTCAGTCCCGCTCCGTCCCGTCCCTGTGCCGGATCGTTCCCGGACCTCAAGGAGCAGCAGCCCCATTTCGGTGCCTGATTTGAGGATGACAGTGGGCGGCATCCCGAAATTCTGCTCCAGAAGGCCCGCTGCGCGTCTGCCCACGCGGGCGCCGCCGAGCCACAGCTGATCCCCGAGGTCGTAGCGCGGGTAGCGCTCCGAGCTCCCGTAAATGGTGCTCGTCGAGGAGACGCCGGAGCGGGCCACCGCGTCTCCGAAGCCCTCCAGGAAGGACGCGGCCACAAGGCCGCCCCAGCGGGCCAGAAAATGCCTGTCGACGCTGCCCGAAACCGCGGTTCTGTCTGTGGCGGGATCGATGGCGTACGCCTGCACGGCATAGCGACTGCCGTCACGCAGGACAAAGGAGCTGAAGCGCAGCACGAGGTGCTCGCCGAGCCTCTGGAAGGAACCAATGGCCCTGGCTCCTCTGAAAGGGCCCATGATGACCTCCACCATGGCCGGCCCCGGCGCGTCGGAATCGAGCGTCACCCGGTTCACGGCGTAGAGAATGTCCCCGGGCAGGACGCCGGGCACGCCCGCAGGGGGAGAGGCCGGCGTCACGGCATGCCGGGAAGTGTCAGTCCGGGGAGAGGGACGGTTCAGCACCATGGCCGCCGGCTGGCCGGGATCGCTCCTGAGGCCGGCGAGATACGAAATCACGGTCTGATCGCCCCTTTCCCGGCGCTCCGCCGGACGCGTCCGCACGCGGGGCTGCGGCGAGACTGGCCTGAAGACGGGCACGTCCTCCCGTTTCGCCGCGGGAGGCGCGGGAGCGGGAGCCGGCGGCTCCCGGGTCACGCGCGGCGCCTCAAAGGGCTCGGCAGGCACGGGCTTTCCGACGCCGGAAGCCGGCGCCACGAAAGTGCCGCCCTTCTCTATGGCCTCGCTGCCCCTGCGCGCCGAATAGTCGTCAAGGCGGCGCTTGTACTCGGGACTCGTCTCCGCGGACACGCCCTTCAGATCGCTTTCGCCCGGAGACAGCCCCGAGACCTTCATTCTGCCGGCCTCACTGCCTGACAGGGCACAGCGCCCGGCGAAAATCAGGGAAAGGACAAGGGCTGTGAAGAGCCCGGCCCGTATGAGTCCTCCGGAAAGGCGACGGCCACGCGCAGGAGCCGCCTCTACCGTTTCCTCAGGTGAAGAAAAGGTCAGCTCCGGAAAATTCCTGGCGTCACGCCCTGTGTCACTCATGCCGCCTCCCCGCTTCCCCGGACGCGAGTCCGGTCATGAGTTTCACGCGCTCTCCGCCCACGCTGAGCACCACGAAGGGCACCCGCGGCAGGGCGTAGACGGTGAGGCCTCCGCAGCCGGCCCGGGAAAGCCAGGCCGGCCAGACCGCGTGATGGCCTGTCCTCAGATAGATCCTGTCCCTGTAGAGCCACGCCCTCGTGCCCGGATATTCAGGCTCGAGACGGACGGGCCTCGCGCCGTCCGGCGGCACGCCGTGCACGAATTCCAGAAGATCGGCGGACACGGCCTCAGGGGCCGGCGGGGCCAGCACCGCCGGCTTCGCGTTGGGGCCGCCGCGGTCGAGGCGGAAGACCACAAGCGCGTCGCCCACGCGTCCGCGCCTCGCCTGCGATTCCGTGATGAGGTGCAGGACGACCGGATACGGCGCGTCCTCCAGGGTAACCATGAGGTTTGACGAGGCGTGGTTCGTCAGAGGCACAAGGCTCACCACGTTGGAGGCCACGTTCGCCCGGGCCGTGCCTGTCCGGTTTCTGACGCCAGACTGCGCTTCCCCGTCCTCCGCCTCCACCTTCGGCTGCGTGGCCTGAAAGGCCCGGGCGTTGCCGAGAACGATGGAGAGCACGGGCCAGGGCTCGCCGGTGGCGTCCTGAAACATGACTGTTGAGGAATAGCCGGCCGTGAGCCGGATGACCTGGGGGACGGCGCCGGGCACGGCGCTTATCTGCCGCGTCCCGGTGCGCATGCGCGCGGGCCCGGGAGCGGCGGCGCCCTCCACCCTGTCGCGCTTCTCGATATAGGTCCGTATCTCGCCGGGATCCACGGGAAGGAGCTTTTCCACGGATTCCTCGAAGATACGGGAGCGTTCCTCTCCCCCGTCCTCTTCGGACGCCTTCCCGTCTCCTGCGGCGTCAGCCGCGAGAACAGAGGCAGCGGGAAAAACCGCGAGAGCGAGGCAGAGCGGAAGCCAGCATTGCATTTCGGTCGTCTCTCCTTGGGGAAAACAGGCTCACGCCCTTTCTGCCGTACGCGTACGGCAGGAGCGCGGAAAGGCCCTGACTCTTCCGGGCCGCGCAGCGGGGCACTTCCCGGCGCGCGTCGGAAAATAGAATAACTGTATTGACATGTCAATCGTTTTTCTTTAATTTCCGCCCCACGCCCGGCGGAAGTATCGGGCGCCGGGGAGTTGTTCCGTATTGAAGGATATAAAAAAACTTTCGTCGCCCCATATAAAGGAGGGAGTTTTATGAATCCGGCAGTGCTTTTTCTCTTCCTTCTCTCAGCGCCCGTGGCGGGGTGCGCTCTGCGCTCCGGCGCGCAGGCCGGCGAGGAGCCGCGCTCGCGCGTGGACATGGCGCTCGCTGACGCGTCGGACTCCATCACCAGGGATCTCGCCATCCTGACAGGGGGAAACCGCGTGACCGCCCCGGCCGCGCCGGGAGGATCCCTCGCCGCGCCCGTGAGCCTCGTCTTTGACGGCCCCCTCGAGGAAAGTCTTGAGCGCGTGTGCGCCCTCACGGGCTTCCGGCTTGAGGCGAAGGGGGTGAAGCCCGACATTCCCACCATGGTGCACGTGCGGATGACGGCCAGGCCGGCTATCGCCGTGATCCGCGAAATCGGCCTGCAGGCCGGCCCGAAGGAAAAAATCACGGTGGACGAGGCCGGCCGCCGCATCGGGCTGGAGCGGGCCGGGGCATGAGAAAACTTCCCGGATTCCTCCTTTTTTCTGCTCTCATCCCTGCCCTTGCGGGCACGGCTTCCGCTTTCGATGACGGCAGGCACCTTGCCGCGGATCAGCCGGTCTGGGGCGGCCGGATCATGACTGCCCCGCGCCCGGCGGATCTCAGGCCTTCCGTCACGTCCGGTGACGGGAGCGGGGAAGCGGCCCGCGAAAAGCTCCTCCGCATGGAAAGATCCGGAGGGCGGGAAACGGCCGCTTCCCCGGAGAAGGGCAGCCTCCGTGAAAGGGCGCTCGGCGAGGCTGCGTCCACCCTGGCCTTTCAGCAGGGGCTCGCCTGGCGCTACGCGAAGCTTATGGACGCCTGCGGGAAAAGGGAGCACATTTTCGATCGCGTTTTCAATTTCGGCCCCCTTCTCATGGACGGCAGGGTTCTGCCTCCTGTCATACGTTGGGCCGGCAGGGGGCTCAGTCTCGGCGGGAACGGCGAGGCCAGAAGCGTGGAAGCCAGCTACCGCATCGTTCGCCCGGCCGCCATCGTGACGAGGGCCCCCACCTGGCGGGACTATCTCATGACAGGCGTCCCGGAAACGGAAAACCGGCCGGCCATTTTGCCGGCCACACAGGCCGAGAAAAAAGCCTGGAAGCGCGGCGTCACGGAGGGTTGGGCAGCCGGCGCCGCGGCCGCGGACGAACTTTTTTCCGTGAACATGAACCGGCTCGTCGCCGACTACCGCGGCATCCTGCGCTTCAGGATGCTGGCGCGCAGGGGCATGGTCAGCCTGCCCGTTCTGGCCGAGGGACGCCTTGCCGTGCGCGTGGAAAAGCGGACCCTGGACGTGGGGGAAACCACGTTCCGCATCAGCGTGCCTGCCGAATTCCGGGATATGGAAAACTGGTCATCCGGCACGGACGGGAGAGAGGAATGACAGAACTCTTTCCCGAGCCCCTGCGCCACGAGCTCACCCGCTCCCAGATGGACCGCATCCTGCTCTGGTGTGTGGAAAAACGCGCCTCGGACATTGTTTTCTGTCCCGGAGATCCCGTGTGGATGGAGCAGGACGGCGTATGGCGCAGGGTGACGGACGCGGGGCTCACGCCTTCGGAGACGGAGCGCATCGTCAACGAGACGACCATGCAGGCCTCGCGCGCGGGATACGTGCGCTCCGGCAGGAGCACGGACTACGCCTACCAGACCCGCGTGCCGGAAAGCCGGGGCGTCTGGCAGCGCTTCCGCGTCAACGCGACCAGCACGAGCAAGGGCATCTACATTGTCATGCGCGCCCTGCCCCGCGCCATCCCCACACTCGGCGACATGGAAGGCATCGGTGACAGTCTGCGCCGCGCCCTCTACCCCGCCTCCGGTCTCGTCTGCGTCTCGGGCGTCATGGGCTCCGGCAAATCCACCCTCCTCGCCGCCGTCATCCGCACGGGCCTCTCCGGGGCAGCTGCGGGGCGCCAGGTCCTCACGCTCGAGGATCCCATCGAGTTCGACTTCACGGGCGTGGGCGCCAGCCAGCGTGAGGCGCCCATAGCCCAGTCCCAGATCCACACGGACGTGCCGGACTGGCCGTCAGGCGTGCGCTCCATGACCCGCCGCAAGGGGGAAATCGTCATGGTGGGCGAGTGCCGCGACCGGGAAACCCTGAGCGCCCTCCTCTCCTGCGCCGAGCAGGGCGTGACCGTCTACACCACTGTGCACGCCCAGGACGTGCCCCAGACCGTGACGCGCATGGTTGACGCTTTTCCCTGGACGGAACGCGCCCAGGCCGCCTCCGTGCTCAGGGCCAACCTGCGGCTCATAGTGCACCAGCGCCTCGTGCCCCGCGTGAGGACGGAAGAGGACGTCCGTGCCGGCGTGCCCGGCCGCGTCGCCCTGCGCGAGTACCTAGCCTTCGGAGAGGACGAGAGGCAGTACCTCTATACCATTCCCCTCCAGGATCTCATCCCGGCCGTGCGCCGCCTCGTGACCGGACGCGGGCACTCCCTCCTCGCTGACGCCCGCGAAAAATACAGGGAAGGCAGCATAAGCAGGCCCGTCCTTGCCGCCATTGAGCAGGAGCAGGCCCGGTCAGGTGACGGCGCATAAAAAATAAAAAACGTTTATCTCTTTAAACACCATAAGGAGACGCCTTGTATAGCACCAGTGTCATGTGGCGCGACACGGCGCGGCCCGTGCGCATCGGCTTTCTGGACGCGCGGGCCGCGGCAGGGGCCTTTGTCTGGCTCCTGCACATGTCGTGGCCCACGTTCTGGCTGTCGCTCTTCCTCGCGGCCGGTTTTGTGGCGCTCGGCCACTTCGGGATAACGCCTCCGGCCTTTCTGCGCTCCCTCCGGTTCGCCCTTGCCGGAAGTGAGCGTCCCTGTTTTTCGCTTTACCAGGAAAGGAGGAGACAGAGATGACCGCCTACCCGGCCGGCCGCACCCGCCGCCCGTTCTTTTTCTGCCGCCGCGCTCCCGCCGTGGCCGTTCTTCTCACGCTGGCCCTGCCGGCCCAGGGGCACGCCGCCTATGAGGAAAAGCCCGTGAGCGGCGTTGTCCGCGGAAGCCTGCCGGACGCCATGCCTGCACCGGGCCGCGCGGGGTTTCCCTTCAGCGGAGCCGCCTTCGCGGAGCCCGTGGGGTCCCGCGGCGCCGACGTTCCCTTCCGCTTCGCCGTGCGCCTCATCGTTCCGGAAAAATGGAAGCTGACCCTGACCGGACGCTTCCGCAACGCCCGCCGCGTTTCCTGGAAGGCGGACGAGTCCTGGGGATCCGTCCTCGACAGGGCCTGCCGCATAGCCGGCGCCGCAGCGCGCGCCGATCCCGTAACGAAGAGCGTCGCCGTCACGGGGCTCTCCGGAAGCTTCCTGCCCCCGGATCCCGCCCTGAAGCCGCTCAGGCCTGGTCTCGCCGCCGTCACGCGGCCTCTCACTGTCACAGCCTGCGCGGCTCTTCTCGGCATGGATCCTGCCGCCTTCCTGAAGCTGAACGGCCTCTCAGAGGACACGGTCCTGAGACCGGGATGGGCCGTCCGCACGGGAGGGGCCGGGCCGTCCCTGACGCCTCCGGCGCATGGGGCCGTCATGCCGGAAGCGGAACCCGTTTCCCGGGCTGCGGAGGAAACGGGGCTGCCTGCTGACAGCCCCGGCGCCGGGGAAGCGTCCCCCGCCGCGGATGCCGCAGGGAATGGAGATCCCTCCCCTGAAGAAGAGGCGCCGGAATTCCGCGTCGTGCCCGGCGCCCTGGCGCCGCAGCTCGCTGACTGGTGCCAGGACGCCGGCTGGCAGATGGTCTGGAGGGCCGGCAGGGACGTGGCCATCGTGAGCAGCGTCTCCTACAAAGGCCCCTTCGCCTCAGCCCTGGAGGCCGTGTTCCGCGATCTCAGGGCCGTGGGCCAGCCCTTCCGGGTCACCGTTTTCGAGGGCAACCGCGTCGTGGACGTGGCGGAGGAATAGATGACGCATCGCGCACATGCCATCCTCGCCGCGGCTGCCGCGGCTTCCCTGCTCCTGCCTGCCTGTTCCGGCCGCGTGCCGCACGACGAGGAGGTCATACGGGACAGGGCCGCGGATTTTGACAAGCTGACCTCCTCCCGGGACTTCAGCGTGAGAAAGTCGCCCTTTCTCGGCACGCGTTCCCTCCCTCTCTCGGACGAGAACGCCCCGGCGCTCATGCAGCAGGTGACCATGAAGAGCCGCGGCTCCTTTTCTGACATCGTCGAGGTCCTGCGGCGCATCGCGCCCGTAACCGTCACCGTGGCCGCGGATCCGGACGACGCCGCTGCGGAGAAGCCCGGGAACCCTGCTCCGGCTGGCCGGGATGAACCCTCGCTCGACGACCTGCTCTCGGGCGGAGATATCCTCCCTGCCGGGACATCGGCCTTCAGCATCAGCTACGACGGCCCCCTGCGCGGCCTCCTCGATCAGATAGCGGCCCAGACGGGCTGGGGCTGGGACTTTGACAGGGCGGCCAACACGGTGACGCTCGCCCGCATGATGGCGCGCACCTTCACCATCAGCGCCACGCCGGGAGCCGTCGCCGTGGACACGCGCATCACCAACTCCACGAAGCAGGCGGAGGCTGCCAGCGTATCCCTCTCGGGCCAGGTCGGCAGCACGGTCTCTTCCCGCGCCGCCGATTCCCAGACGGCCCAGACCTCCACAAACCGCCTCTCCTACGACACCTGGAAGGAGATACTCGAGAACGTGCGCATCCTTCTCTCGCCAAAGGGCCGCGCCACAGGCTCCCTCTCGGCCGGCACCGTCACCGTGCACGACCGTCCCGAAAACATCCGCAAGGTGTCCCGCTACATCGCCGGCGTGAACGAGAGCTACTCGCGCCAGGTAGCTCTCAGGGTCAATGTCTATTCCCTTGAGACGAACAGGAACTCCCAGGCTGGCATCGACGTACAGACACTCTTCAGCAGGGCTTCCGGCGCAGACGTGAGCGTGGTGGCGGGAGCACTCTCCCTGGCCGCGGGGTCCGCGGACACCACCTCCGCGGCCATAGTAAAGGGCGATCTCAAGGGCTCCTCCGGAGTCCTGAAAGCGCTCGGCGCCTGGGGAAAGGCCACCCAGATCACGAGCGGCGGCCTCGTGGTGCGCAACAATGTGCCGGCGCCCCTCCAGGCCATACGAAAAGTAGGCTACCTCGCGGGGATCTCTTCCCAGACCACGGATTACGGGCAGACCACCACGCTGACGCCCGGCGAGGTGAGCACGGGATTCTCCATGACCATCCTGCCCCATATCCTGGACGGCCGCCGCGTGGCCCTCTCCTGCTCGGTCACCCTCTCCTCCCTCGAATCCCTGCGCGAGTACACGGCCGGCACAGCGAAGGTCCAGCTTCCCCAGACAGCGAGCCGGGCCTTCAGCCAGTCGGCCACGCTCCATATGGGACAGACTCTCGTTCTGGCAGGCTACCAGCAGACCGGGCAGGACAGCGCCAGTTCAGCGGGCCTCTTCCGCTTCTCCCGCACAGGCGACGAATCCCGCACCCTGCTCATTATCACCATAGGCGTGGAAAACGCGGCCCCCGAACTCGCAGGAGGACAGCCGTGAACGCTCTTCCCATCCCTGAAAAATCCCCGCGCCCTGTGCCGCGCGTGACGCCATGACGGGGAAAATCCTTTTCCTGGGCGGCCGCCCCTGGCGCGCGGGCCTCGACTGGACTGCGCCGGGACCTTCCCTTTCCGTTTCAGGAATCCGCAGGGAAGCCGCTCTCCGCGGCGCGGACCTCGTTGTCCTGCGGGGCCCCCACGGATCCCGCCAGACGGGCTGCGCGGAGGCCGGCGGCGGACGGGCCCCGTCCCTCGCGGCCGCGCTCTGCCGCACCCTTTCCGGGGAGAAGGGCGTTCTCCTCTCCCTCCGCCTGAAGGACGCCGGGGGCGCCTCCTTCTGGTGGGTGCTCGGCATACTCGGCGGCGCCGTGGCGCCGGGATACGGCGACCAGGTTCACGCCACGGAGGAGGACGCCGGACAGGCGGCTGTACGGCTTGCCCGGCTCGCGGGCGGCAGGGAAGCCTTTTCCCTGCGCGCAGCCTCCGCCGATCCCGGCGAGTCAGCGAAGATCCTCACGCGCCTTCTCGCGCGGGGCGGCATGCCCGGACGCGCTGCCCGGTTCGCCTGGCGCTGCCGGCCCGTGCGCTCGCTGCGCTCCCCTCTCCGTATCTTCCTTGAATCCGTCCTCTTCTGCGCGGCCTGCGGCTTCTTCCTGCCGCCGGCCATATCCTCTCTCTCGGAACAGGTGGACGCGCTCACGGGCAGGGGAAAATCCGGCGCCCTGGCCCTCCGGGCCGGGGAACACCCTGAAAAAGTCTTTCCTCCGGCGTGGGCCTCTCTTCCGGAAACGGCGGCCGCGGGGCGCTCCTGTCTCGCCGGCATCTACAGGGCGCCGCGTGAACTCTCGGGCTGGGTTTTCCGCAGGGGCGCGTGCCGCACGCGGTCCGGAAACGGCGGGGACCCCGGAGTGACCCTGCTCCTCACCTACGCCCGCACCGCGGCCTCAAGCTATACGGGGCTTCCAAAAGACGCGGCTTTCCAGGATTCGCGTCCCTCGGAAATGACGCGCAGGGTGCCGCTTCCCGCGGCACCGGGTCCGGGTCCTGACGCCTGGAAAACCTTTCTCACGAAAAAGGACGCGTCCGCCCGCTTTCTCGATCTTCTGCAGCGCGCGAAGGCCCGCGGCGGCGTGCGTTTCAGGGAACCCGCGAAACTGACGGACGGAAACGGCACGTCCATAGCCTGCCCGTGGGCGGCGGGCTCCTGGAACATAACCGGCCTTCAGGGAGACAGTCTCCGGGACGTCTTTGCCGCGCTTCACGATCTGCCCGGCTTTTTCCTGACCGAACTCACCGTACAGGGCGGCAGCTGGACCGCCAGAGGAGATGCCTATGCCCGATGAAACCAGGGAAACCGCTTTCCCGGACGACAGCAGAAACGCCATAGAGGTAAGTCCCGGAAACGCCGCGGACGATCTGTCCCGTCTTTTCGCGGACACGCCGGGGAAAGGGGAAAATCCCGTCCCCGCTTCCTCCCGGCGCCGGCCGGGCCGGCGCGTCCTGATTGTGGCGGCCTGCCTCGCCGTCCCGCTCACCGCCTGCGGCGCCGCCTTCTTCCTGCAGGGAGCCCCGGACCCGGGATACGGAGTCTCCCCGGGTCCCGCTCCAGCGCCGCGCGTTCACAGGAAGCCGGAATCTCCCGCAGCGAAGGAGAGACCCGGCAGTCCCGCCCCTGAGACAGGAAAGTCAGCCGCGGAACCGGGTTCTCTCGGGGAGAACGCGAGGCTCATGAACGAGCTCGAGGCGATGCGGCTCAGGACGCGCATCGCCCGGGAAGAAGCCGATTACCTCAAAGCGAAGCAGGCCGCCGACGCGGTGAGAAACGGAAGCGGCACAAAGCCCGCGGAAAGCCGTCCCGCCGCGCCGGCCCCCGCCAGGCAGGACGGAAAAGCCTCCCGTCCCGCTGGAAGGGACGCCATCATTTCCGTACAGGGCGCCGGGAACAGCCTGTGGGCTCTCGCGCGCACCGCGGAAGGACGCATTGTCTCCCTCAGGCCGGGCAGTCCCTTCGCCTGCGGCAGGGTAAGCGCCGTGACCCGCCAGGGCGTGCGCGTGCGCTGTCAGAACTCCACGCTTTTCATTTCATTCTAGGGGAGAGAAACATGCCGGATACCGGAAACAGTCAGACCCTGCGCCTGCGCCTCGCGGAACTGATGGCCGGACTCGACGGCGCGGTCCGGGAAAAAATCCGCCTTTCGCCTGACAGGAGCGTCCTGGACTATTCCCGGGAAATCGCCGGGAACCTGCCCTTCATGGCGCTCGCCGCCTTTCTGCAGGAGAACTGCAGGACACGCGCCGTGCCGCATCCGGCGGCCGAGTTCGCCCTGCGCTTCGCCGGGCGCGGCGGGGAGACGGAGACAGGCCGCACGGAGGTGCAGAGAAGACTCGTGAGCCTCCTCGCGGAAGCCGGAGAAAGCGGGGCATCGGACGTGCATATCGCGGACATGGGAGCCTACGGTCTCGTGCGCTTCCGCGTGCGCGGCGAGATGCGCCCGGCTGCCGAAATCTCCGGCACCCTCGCGAGGCGTTTGATCGCCGTGGCCTTCAACGGCCTCGGCCAGCAGAACGGCACGCCGGGCTTTTCACAGGCCTCCCGCCAGGACGCGCGCATCGTGAGCCGCTCCGTCCTGCCTCCGGGCGTCCATTCCGTGCGCCTGCACGCGGAGCCGATCCAGTCCGACACCGCGTCCAGGGGAACTTTCCTCGCCATGCGCCTCCTCACCGGAGCGGACGGCGTCACGGGAAGCCTCGGAGAACGCCTTGCCGCGCTCGGCTACTCTGAGGACCAGTGCCGCCTCATGGCCTCCCTCGCCGGATCACGCGGCCTCACACTCCTTGCCGGCCCTACGGGACACGGCAAATCCACAACCCTGCGCCACGTCATGGAGTCCATGGTCATCTCCCGTCCCGACCAGAGCTACCTCTCGGTCGAGGATCCCCCCGAATACCCCATGGCCGGCGTCAGGCAGATTCAGGTGCCCACGTCCGGGGGAGACAGGGCATCAGCCTACGCCGACGCCATAGCCGGCGCCATGCGCTGCGACCCCGATGTCATCATGATTGGCGAGATCCGCTGGCCCGCGGCCGCAGCCGCTGCGCTCGACGCCGCGCTGACCGGCCACGCCGTGTGGACCACAGTGCACGCGGCCGACGCCTTCGCCATAGCCCGCCGCCTCACGGGCATGCTCACGTCAGCCGGCGTTCCCGATCCCAGGGAAACCCTCTTCGGGCAGGGCGTCTGCGCGGGGCTCATCTGCCAGCGCCTCATGTCCCTGAACTGCCCCCGCTGCAGCCTGCCGCTCTCCTCCCTTACAGGGGAAGCACGGCGCAGCCTCCTTCCAGAAGAACTTGAAGAATTCCTCGCCGGCGCCATCGGTCCCTCCGCCATGGGCGGCGTGCGCCTGCGCAATCCTGACGGCTGCCCTGCCTGCGGGGGACAGGGCATTCTCTCCCGCGCTGCCGCGGCCGAGATTGTCGACTGCCGCGGCGCGGTGGGCAGGCTCCTCGCCAGGGGTGAGGACGGGGCAGCAAGGGAGCTCTGGAAACGGAACGGCGGCGTCACCATAGCCGGCCGCTGCCTCGGACTCATCGCGAAAGGGCTTCTCGATCCCGTCACCTGCGGACACAGGCTGGGCGGCCTGTCCGATCCGGACAGCGTCTGATATCCGCGGACAGACCGTCTAACAGCCTGCTTTTACTAAATAAATATCATATAATTAAAGTAATGCTTTATAATTCGGCTGTCCCTGTGACGGCCGCCCGGGAAAAGGAGTTCGCCCGTCCCGGACGTACGGCGCCTGTTTTCAAGGAGCGCCTGAAGAACTCTGCCCGCATGGAGGAACCATGTCCCTTATTTCCGAATACGCCCTGCGCCGGGCTTTCCGCCCGTCCGTGCGGGCAAAACTGTGGAGGCGTCTCGCGGCCAGGGCGGCTCTCGGGCTTCCCGTGTGGGACGCCATCGAGGACGCGCGCGGACGGGCCGAAGGGAAAAATCCCGGCTTCGCCAGGGCCTGCGGCAGGCTTCTCCTGGCCCGCGACTCCGGGCTCGGCCTCGCCGACGGGCTTGGCGGACTCGGCGCCCCGGGCGAAGGACTCCTTCTTTCCGCCGGCGAGAGCGCGGGCCGCACGGCCGAGGGACTTTCCCTCGCAGCGGAGCTTCTCGAGACACGGGGGCGCGTGGCGAAGGAGGTGAAATCGGGGCTCGCCTACCCCGTATTCCTGGTTCTGCTTTCCGTCATCGTGCTTGTCCTGACCTCGGGGCTCATTGTCCCCCAGCTGGCCGCGGTGCTGGATCCGGAGTCGTGGACCGGCGCCGCGGCGTGGCTCTACGCTCTCTCCGGATTCCTGAACTCATCACGCGGCCTTTTCCTGGGACTCGTCCTCATTCTGCTCATTATCCTCACCGTGACAAGCCTCGGCACCTGGACCGGGCCTCTCAGACAGCGCCTCGATGCCTTCGGTCCGTGGAAACTGCACGCCCTCTCCGAGGGATTGGCCTTCCTTTTCACGCTGGCCACGCTGTCCAGGGCCGGCGTGCAGACGCGCGTGGTGCTTGAGACCTGCCTCGCCTCCCCCTCCTCCTCTCCCTGGCTCAGGGAACGCCTCAGGGGCGTTCTGCGCGTCTACGGAAACGGCACGAATCTGGGGGACGCCCTGGCCGGCGCCGGGCCGTCCTTCCTGCCTGAGGAGGCCATCGAGGATCTGCGCGCCCTGGACGGACTGGACGGCTGCGGGGAGCGCCTTCTTGAGACAGCGCGCGCGGAAATCCGGGAAGGCACGGAACGCGTTCACGACTCCATGCGGGCGCTCGGCACGTTCCTGCTCCTTCTCGTTTTCGGCCTCGTCCTGCTCATTCTGGCCGGCGTCTTCTCCTTCCAGCAGCAGTTCGCGTCCGCGATGTAGCCGTCTATCTGCGGCCTTTCAGAAGGAAGAACGTCCAGGGGATCAGCGCGAAGCAGAGGACGAAGGGGAGAAGAAGCGCGGTGGCAAGCCCCACGAGCTTGGCGATGCCGCCGAGAAGCGGCGGGAAAAGGAGAAGCGAGCTGTAGGCCAGAACGGAGACGGCAGAGCTCGCCCGCTCGAGGCTCACGCCGGGACACCTGCCCGCCTGACTGAAGAAGATGGGCCCCACGGGCGAGATACCGGCGCCGAGAATGGCGTAACCGGCCAGGCAGATCAGGGGATTTCCCGCGAAAAGCGCCACGGCGAGCCCGCAGGAGGCAATGGCCGAGCCCGCCACGGACAGGGTCCGGTCCCCGAAACACGCGCGCATCCTGTCCCCGAAGAGCCGGCACACGGCCGCTGCGGAGCCGTAGGCGCCGTACGCCAGGGCCGCTGTCTTCTCGTCCGCGCCCTTGACGCTGAAGAGGTAGAGGCTGCCCCAGTCACCTGACGACCCCTCCACGGCCTCAATGAGAAGATACCCGAGGCCGCATCCTATGACGAAAAGAGGTATGCGGCCGCTCTCCTTCGCACCGCCTCTGCCGGCCTGAGGCTCATCTTCGTGCTGCAGGGAACGGCAGGCGGGCAGAAACAGGAGGAAAAAGAGGGCGGCGAAGAACGCCACGTTCGGAAGCGGAGAAAGGGACAGGGAAGAGAACACGCTGCCCGACGCGGATCCGAGGAAGATGCCGAAGCCGTAGAAGGCGTGCAGAAAGGACATGCTCGGACGGCTGAAGTGCTTTTCTATGAGCAAACCCTGTGTATTCACGCACGCGTCCAGCATGCCCATGAAAAAACCGAATATCCCGACGCCGATGGCCAGCTGCCACACATTCACCGCGAACATGGCCACGAGAAGGGAGACGACCATGAGCGCGGCGCTCCAGCGGCAGAGCCGTCCTGACCCGAAACAGCGCAGGGCTCGGGCACTTCCAAGAAGCGCCGCGAACCCGCACAGGCCCATGGACAGGATGATCAGGCCCACCTCCGCCTCATCCGCGCCCACCTGGGACTTGAGGGCCGGCATACGCGAGAGAAGGATGGCGTAGAAAATCGTTGAAGCGGCGAAAAAGAAGGAAACGGCCAGACGGGCCTTTGTGTATTCGGAAATTTTCATGATGGATACGGGCTGGATGTTGCTGAATAGAAGACTATAGCCCGGCTGGCTCCAGCGGGCAATGCCGGTACATGAAGGCCCATAACAGGTTCGTCAGCCCCCCGGATACGGAGCTCTTCTGACTCGGGCTTCCTCCCTGAAGAGACAGCAGGAGGAAGGAGCCTCACACTTCCCATCCTTCAGAAACCGGCCCGGCTGCCGGACCGTCAGCGGTATGATGGGTTCCGGGAACCTGAGATCCCGGACGGACCTCAGCCAGTCTTTCCTGTGAAATCCGGAAGAACAGGCCTCATCCGGCACCGCATCCGGAACAGGCGTATTCCCGAGCGGCATCTTCTCCATCAGGCATGCCCCGCAGGCAGCCGGATTCCTGTTTGACCGGCACGCAAAAATGTTATAAATAAAAAAACATCTATTTCCTGGATATGCCTGACTGGCTTTCCGCTCCCCCGGCAGCAGGGACATCCGTCCGTACCAGGGGCATCACGGAAAGAGCAGGAAAGAACAACGCAAAGGAGTATTTCTATGAAAATGAAGAAAACGGCTCTGGCTTTTATGGCGGGACTGAGCCTTATGGCGGTCTCCGCTGCCTGCCCGGCGCTGGCGGCAGACAAACTGCCGTCTTTTGGGAATAACAGGCAGATGGTGGAATATTTCTGGAATGAGATTTTCAACAAGCACAATACTTCCGTGATCGACAGCCTGACGTCCCCGAAATACATCCAGCACAGCCCCGGCTTCTCCGACGGCCGTGAGGCGTTTAAGGCCGGCGTCCAGGGATTCCTCAAAGAATTCCCGGAAAGCAGGGCGGAAATCAAACATATAGGCGCTGACGGCGATCTCGTGTTTATCCACAATCACATCACGCTGAAAGCCGGCGATCGCGGTCAGGCTGCTGTCGATATCTTCCGCGTCAAAGACGGCAAAATCGCGGAGCACTGGGATGTCATCCAGGATATTCCGGAAAAAGCCGAAAACAACAATACCATGTTCTAAGCTGGGGCATGGACTTTTCAATTAATTCAGTAAATTAAACAAAAATCTGTATCACGGTGCACCAAGCGTCAGGTGCAGACCGGAGAGACCGCCGCACTTTCCTGCATTTCTTCATTTTGTTTTTCCGACACAGTCCAGCCTCCCTGAAAGATTTTTAATCTTTCTTCGGCGGATAGATTTCACATCATTAGCCCCTCCTCGAGGGGCTTTTCTTGACGCCCGTCAAAATATGTGCGTATTTCTGTACTTAACCAAAGACAAAAAGGAGGGCACCATGCCTGAAGCAGTCACATACACCGAAGCCCGCCAGAACTTTGCGAAGTACATGGATCAGGTCTGCGACGATCACGACGCGCTCATCGTGACGCGCCAGAAGTCCCGTCCGATTGTAATGATGTCTCTGGAAGACTACAACGCCATGAAGGAGACGGCCTACCTTATGAGCACGCCTGCCAACGCAGAGCGCCTCATGGCTTCCATCAGGGAGGCCGACGAGGGGCTGGCCGAAAAGCACGAACTTATCCGACCGGAGTAGAAGCATGGAACTGAAGTTCACTTCCTACGCCTGGGAGGACTACAAATACTGGGAAAAGCAGGACAGCAGGACGCTGAAGAAGATCAATGCGCTCATAGACTCGTTGCTGAGAGAGCCCGGCGCCAGCGGGATAGGCAAGTCGGAACGTCTTAGCGGCAACCTGTCCGGGTGGTGCTCCAAGCGAATCGACACCAGGAACCGCATGGTCTACAGATTTGAAGGCGTCAGCGTTCTGTGCATAGCCCAGCTTAGATTTCACTACTGAAAGCCGGAAAAATCCTTTGCCCCGCCCTGCCGGCCTGATTTGGTGCGGAATGGTGCGGGACTTTTACGCAGCATATTGAAAACACAGAATAAATTGCGAAAGTCCTTATCCTAAGCTGCACAGGGTAACGGCCTGAGCGGCCTCCCCTGTGTATGAAGCACAGACGGCCGGGAGAATGCCTCCCTGCCGTTTTTTATTTCCCGTCATGCCGCATGAGAAACATGGTCCAGGGAATAAGAAGGAAGGTGATGCAGAGAGGCACGAGCATAGCCTTCTGGAGCCCCACCACGCCGGCCAGACTGCCGATGAGAGGCGGAAAGAGCATGAGCGGGCCATTGGCCATAAGCACGACCACGGAGGTGGCTTTGGCCGTGCTCACGCCCGGACACTGCCCGGCCTTGCTGTAAAAGACGGGGCCAAGCGGAAAGAGCCCGATGCCGAGCAGGGTGTAGCCGATGAGCGCGGTCACCGGATCCGGGGCGATAATGACGAGTCCCATGGAGAGGAAGGCCACGATGGCGCCGCCCGTGGCCAGGAGACGATCGCCGAGCTGGGTGCGCAGCCAGTCGCCGAGCAGACGGAAGAAGGCCAGGGACGTGCCGCAGAGCCCGTAGGCCAGCGCTGCCGTCTCCTCGTTGGCGCCCTTGCAGGTGTACATGAAGAGACTCCCCCAGTCGCCTGCCGCGCCGGTGACGGAATAGGAGCCGAGCACGGTGAGGCCGCAGAACCAGACAAGCCTGGGCACGCGCTCGCGTTTCTTTTTGCCGGGGACCGGCTTCTCGAGGGGAGGATCCTTCTCCACGTGCTTCCAGGCGGGATAAAGGAGCAGAACCGCGGGAATGGTCATGAAGCCCAGACTTTCCGAAGGAGACAGATTCAGGGCCGCGGCAAGACCGCCAGCTGAGGAGCCGATGAGGAGCCCTATGCCGTAAAAAGCGTGCAGCATGGACATGGTCGGCTTCTTATACCGCACCTCCACAAGAACAGCGTGCGTGTTCGCGCAGAGATCCGAGACATTGAGGAAGAACCCGAAAAGGCCGGCGCAGACGGCGAGTCCCGGCACTGTGGTGGCACGGGTGCCCAGAACGAGAACGACGCACATGGCCAGCATGCTCCAGGGGCAGAGACGCCGGCTGCCCACGCGCCGCAGAAGCTGGTTGCCGGACAGGAGAGCGCAGAGGCCGCACAGCCCGAGCGTCAGGAGCACCCAGCCGATCTCGGTCTCCGTAGCGCCAGTCTGGGCTTTAAGGGCAGGCATGCGCGAAAGAAAGAGCGCGTCAAAAAGATAGGGAAACGTAAAGAAATAAAAGCCCGAGATACGGGCCTTCTCAAAGGCGCTGAAGTGCATGGAGATGACCAGATGAAAAGGGGTGAAGGACGCGGGGTACGGGAGCGGGGAGCGCTCCCCGGACTGCTGATGCTGTTCCGCTGCCGGAATTCTGCCGGGGCCGGGTATAAGACCAGTACGGAATTTCCGTTACCAGGTTTCTGCCGGAGCCGGGTATAAGGCCGGTACGGTGTTTCCGTTACCAGTTTTCTGCACAGGCCCTGTATAAAGCCAGTACGGTGTTTTGTTACCGGACAGAGGCTACCGTTCCGTTAAGGAGCCGGCAGTCCGGTACAGATCCGGTCTTCATACGCTTTTTCCGCAGGGCACGCAAAAAAAGACGTCCGGCCGCATCAGGGCCGCTGGAGAACTTCTCTGTCAGGATGGTGGAAGAAACCTCTATTTCGCGGCTTTTTTGCGCGCCAGGGAAAGGTACTTGCCCTCCTTTCCGGTCACGTGCTCAATCTTCAGCTTCAGGATGACAAGGTTTCTGCCGAAAATGGAGAATTCCTTTTCCAGGGCTTCTTCCGTCGTTTCGGGAGCGAGATGCAGGCTGAATCTGCTGACGATATCCTTTCTTTCGGCCTCGCCGGCCACAGAACTGACCCTGCCGAAACAGATCACGCTCTGGAAATCCGTGCTCAGCTTCGGCGCATTGATCACGCTCCTGCCCACCACGCAGAAACTGGCACGCTCATCGTGCTTCAGGCAGTCTATTTTGTGGCCTTCCTTTCCGCAGTGCATATAGATGCACCCGTCTTCATAGAAATAATTGATGGGGACGCCGTACGGCCAGCCGTCCGCGTCCGTGACAGAAAGAACACCGTACGTGCCTTCCCTGAGGATCCTTTCAGCCTCTTCCTCCGGAAGAGCCTGCCCCCTGCGGCGAAGTTCCCTGAACATGCCATTTTCCTCCATATGAATGTTGCCCGGCCGTGGGCCGTTTTTCTCTGCCTGTTACAGGGACAGGCGGTCCCTGTCAAAGGTCCGGTCTCATTTTAAAAAATTATTTCAATATTAAAAATTTTATTGACTTTCCCGGAAGACTGCCGCATCCTGCGCGGCGGAAGGACGCCCTTCTCCTGCAGGCACCCACCCTATCCTTCTCTCTACGAGTCCGTTCATTCACGAACGGCAGGAGGTTTGCTTGAACCTGACAGAGGTTCTGCTCGCTGTTATTGTTTCCCTGGCCGTCATTGCCGGCGGCTACACCCTCTACACCAACGTCTCCGACAAGAATGAAGTGGCGCAGGTCATGCAGAATGTCTCGCTCCTGCGGGCCAACATCGAGGACGCCTACGACGGCAATTACGAAAACCTGTCCTCCGACGCTTCTGACGGGAGCCTCTACGACCTCGGCATTCTGCCCGAGCGCCTCGCCCGCGTCAGCTCGGGCGGAACGACACCTGCCACCAAGTGGGGTCCCATCACCATTGAGGCCGGCGACGATCCCTCGACCTACACCATCAGCTTCAGCGGCCTCAGCAAGGATATCTGCCTGCACCTTGGCAGGTTCCAGTACCGCAGCTGGGCCAAGGTCGAGGCCGGCGGCACTGCCGTGTGGACCCGCGGCACGGATACCGGCCTGAAGACGGCTGAGCTTGTCCAGGCCTGCAAGGCCGGCAACGTAGCCGTGACTTTCACCGCTCCGTAGTTCCTTACTCTTTTCACCATGCCCCCGGGCTCCCCGGGGGCATGAGGAACGCCATGCGCACGCTGCTGGCCCTTTTCGTTCTCACTGCCGTCACCGCGGCCCTGCTTCTGCAGCTCCAGATCCGGCACCCGCTTCAGGCCACGCAGGGATCGGATCCTGAAACGGCTTCCTTTCTTTCCCTCCGCTCAGCCGTCTTTGCCGCCGTCACGGCTCTCTCCCCCTATGAACGGCGCGCCCTGGCCTCGCGCGATGGCTCTTCTTTCACGGAACTTGTTCTTTCCGATATCGGATCCTTCGCGGAAAACGGCTTCCGTATTCCCGGAGAGGATGACGGCACGCCTTCCCTGCGGGCCTTCCTCGCCATGAAAGGAGATAGGTGTCTCATGGCCGTCTTCAGGACGCGTGAGGACGCAGCGCTCGCCCGGGCTCTCGGGAGCTCGGCCGGCACAGGCTCCGCCTGCCGGGGCGCTTCCTGCCCAAAAGGCGGCGTTGATCTCGAAGGCTTCGTTCCTGACGGTTTCCCCGCGGACGGGCTTACCGTGAGCGCCGCGTATCTTGCCTGCCCGGCCTTCTCCTTTGTCTCCGAAAACTGACAGGTCCCATGAATCTGACCGACTCCCTCCTCGGCGCCATCTGTCTCGTGTTCCTGCTTGTCCTTCTGGGGACTCTCACGCAGGAACGCGCCGCTTCCCTCGAACTCGGACGCTCAGCTGAGCTCATGGACGATCTCGCTTCCGCGGCAGAGGCCTGCGCCCGGGATCATGAAAGTGAGCTCTCCCTCACCACAGGACCGGAAGGAAATCCCTCCGTACTCCGGGAAGCCGGGTACCTCCGCCCCTCCTTTCCGGATTTCCTCGCCGACGGCCGGCCCCTGCGCTTCTTCCTGCGCCGCCTTACCGCAGACAGCGCGCCCCTGATTCTGGCCGTGGCAGAGGGAACACCTGCCTCCTGGAAGGAAAACGCCGGATCTGAACGGCGTTTTGCCTCTCTGTACGCGCTTCCGCTTGCGAAAAAACTTCCCGGAGGAGGGTACGTTTCCACAACGGGAAGCGGCCGGGATGAAACCACTCTTCAGGGAGCTCGCTCCTCCTTTACCCTGTCCCTGAAATCCCTCGGGATATCCCTGCCTCCAGGCACAACGGTTCTCCTGCGCCTCGCTGACACGGACGGGACTGAACCGGGCACGGCCGACAGTTCAGCTTTCCTGCACAGGAAAGCAGAGGAAGGGCTGAACACCATGCTGTCGGACCTCGGCTTCAGCGCCCACGCCCTCAGGGATACGGGCGCAGCCGTCTTCGCTCCCTCCTCTCAAGGCGCTGATACGGCCGCGGCTGACGCTTTCGCAGCCCTGTGCCAGGCGGGAGACACGGGCTCCGGTTCCCCTGAGGGACTCACCAGGTACATTCCCGGAGCAGGCCTCGCCGTATGCCGGAACGGGCGCGCCGCCCTGCTCGGACGGGACAACGCGTTTCTCAGCGCTGCCGGTGTCTTCTTCGCCGGCCCTTCTGACGGCGTCATCACGAATCTCGCCACACCGCTCCGGACGTTTTCCCGCCCCGTGCTGAAACCCGCCTGCCCTGAAGGCACCCGGGCCGCCATTTTCGCGGTTCCCGCCCCGGGCTTCAGGGAAAAGGAAGTCAGCGTGGAGGACGCGGGGGATTCCTGGCTCGTCACCGTGAAGGGTTCCCTCCTCCAGGGAACGGAAAAAAAGGATTCCCGTTCCGCCGCGGAAAGCTTCTCCGCCTCCGAAGAAATCCCGGAGCCTGCCCCTTCGGGCAGTCTTCAGCTCGGAACGGGCACGTCCTCAGGAGAGGATGTCCCGCAGGACACGTATTTCTACATGGCCGATTCCTCAGCCCTCGTCATGACAGGCTGTTTTCCCACACCCTAGCCCGACAGGGACACCTCATGCAGCTCGCTGATACTCTTCTCGCTCTCTTTGTGCTCTGCGCCGCTTTTGCCGGCGCGGCCACGCTGCAGGGAGCCGAACGCTGCCGGGATGACGCCGGGGCCGCGGCCTGGCAGGCCGACATGCTGCGCATCGCGGCGCGTCAGCTTCCGCCATCCTCAACGCCGGAAACAGTCCGGCTTTCCGTCCCGGACGATCTCACCTCCCTGCCTCCCGGCTTTTCCGCGGAGGGCGCAGGCGGCCGGCCCTTCCTCGTGCTCGTGAAGAAGACGGCCGGCGGCACGGACATCCTTGTCCTGGCCAAAGGCACGGCTTCAGGAAACGATGCCCTTCCGAGAGCCGCTGCGCTCCGCCTCAAAGGCGGCTTCTACCGCCCGTCAGACCGGCGCGCCCGGGCTCTCGGTCTCTCCGCGTCATCCGTATGGCTGCCCGGTGAGGGCAGAGCCCTTAACCTCGCCTCATTCGGCCTGACCGCCGTACCCGAAGGCTCCTTCGGCATTCTGGACGGCCCCGGAGCGGGGCAGACGGACGCACTCAGAGAGGAAATCCTGCGCAGGGAGCCTCTCTCCGGACACGAGGAGCTTTCCGTTATGGAAACGGATCTCGGCCTTTCCGGACACGCGCTCGAGGACGTTTCCGCGCTCAGGTTCCTGAATACCTATTCCGGCCCGGCCTCCACGCTCAGTGGCTTCGGATCCCTTCCCGCGCCGGAGGACTACAGCGGCCCCGCGGAAACGCCGGCCGCCCTCTGCGCCGGAGAGAACAACACGGGGCGCCTCATTCTGGATTCCCGCTTCGGCCTCGGCCTCTGCCGGGACGGACGCTTTGCTCTCCTCGCTGATAGTGAAAACAGCCTCTCCGTGCGGAACATGGGCGTAACCAGCTCCGTGAGCCTGACCAGTAACGGCGGCACGGCCTTCACCCGGGGAACCATTCCCGTGCCTGTCTGCCGGTCCGGCGAAGAGCCCGCCGTTTTCTTCGCGCCCATGCGTACGGGTATGGCCGTACCCTGGATCCCGAAGGACTGCCTCTCCGCCCTCGCCTCCACAGACGGACAGAAAGAAGCGCTTGAAAGGATTCCCGCCCGGTATTTCCGCGCGGCGGGCCCGGCCCTCCTGCGTTCCGCCGTGTCCCGGTCAGGTTCCGTCTGGATGCTTACCTGCAACCTTTCTCCCGACACGCTGGCCATGCGCCCGGCCGGTTCCACGCTGAAGAAGAACAGCCCGGATCTCGCCGCCGCGCAGGATCTCATCGCGGACTGGTACTACGCCTCGGGGCAGGTAACACGGCCAGCCGGCTCTTCCGCGCCGCGCACTCTCCCAGCCGCCTGTCCGTCCCCGGGCTTTGACAGACCCGTTCCCTTCGCCTGGTTCACTGCCTGCATCACGGAGGCTGTTCCATGAGCATCCCTGAAACGCTTCTCGCCGCGGTCTGCCTGCTCGTGACCTGTTCCGGGATCGCCGTCATGGCCGAAGACTGGCGGGACACAGCCAGCGCAAACCGGGCCGCCGCGGAATTCACAGTCACGGCCAGGCGCGCCGCGGCATGGGTCCTCTCCCGCCGCGCGGATCTCGCTGAAAAGGCAGAACACGCTCCTTTCAGCCTGACAGAGCTGTGCCCGGAAACGGCTTCGGCCCGGAACAGCGTCACAGGCCAGCCGTATACGGCTTTCCTCTTCACTCCGGAAACGGGACGGCTCTCCCTCGCGCTCTTCGCAGCCGGCGGCTCCGGGGACAGGGAAATGCTCCGAAAAATCATCCGTCCCGCAGCGCGCCGCATCGAAGCGGGCTTTTTCGTGGCAGAAGACGGCCTTCTTGTCCGCGGAAACGAAAAGCTCAGCCCAGCCTCTCTCTGTTCCGGATGCGGCTCTCTCTCCTCAGCCCTGCCCGCCGGTTCCTGGGGATCCATCCTCACCCTTCCCGAAGGCCGCGCCGTCTCCGCCGTGCCGGCAGACGGCCTCGTTTCCCGTCTCGCCGTACCCGGAGGAGAAGAAACGCGCATGGACGCGGCGCTCGGCATGAACGGCAATGCCGTCACAGACCTCTCTGCCCTCTTCTTTTCCGGTGGTAATGGCGGATCGGCTTCAGCCGGGGACGCCGCCTTCCGGGAATCATGCGCATCGGGATCCGGCGAAGGCACGCTGACTTTCTTCAGCGGCAGCGGCCTCCTCCTCTGCCGGGGAAAGGAAGCCGTGTCCCTGCCGGACTCCCAGTCATCCCTTCTCCTCCGTCAGGCCTCGCGTCCCGACATCAGCGCCAGCGCCTCAGCCCTCAGACAGGCTTCCGCGGCCGGAACCTTTCCAGCCAGCGGCACAGGCGCCACAGGAGCCGTGACCTGCCCCCAGGGCATGATCCCCGCCGTCTGGTCCGCCGCCGTCCTGATCCAGAAAAAAATCTCGGTCAGAAAAAACGGAGAGGAAGTTCTCGGCGCGCCCCCGGCGGGATACAGCGGAAACGCCATGCGCCTGCGCGTCTGCCTTCATCAGGGGGAATAAATCATGCGCCTTTTTCTGTTTCTGTCACTGCTTCCGGTTTTTTTCCTGCACTTCCCGCTCCCCGCCGCAGCCGCCCTGAACAGCCGCGAAAAAGCGCTGGTCCCGCTCTTTGAGGAACCCTGCCGGCGCTTCGGCATTCCCCGCGTGCTCGCTCTGGCCATAGCCCGTCAGGAGTCGGACAGCCGTCCCTTGCTTATCAATATTCAGGGAAAAGATGTCCTCCCGCGTACCCCCGCGGAGGCTCTGCGCATGGCGGAGTCCTGTCTTGCGCGGGGGCTGTCCTTCGATGTCGGCCTCATGCAGATCAATTCGTACTGGATACGCCGCTACCGCATCCCCCTGCGCCGGCTCTTCCATCCCCGCGACAATATCTACGTAGCCTGCTTCATCCTGGCCGGGAGCATGCGCCGCGACGGCCCGACCTGAAAAGCTGTCGGGCATTACCACTCGCGTACGCCATGGCGCCGTGACAAGTATATCGCCCGCATACAGCACCATCTGAGGAATATCCTCGAGAGGTAGGGAAAGGGTGACGGGAACACGTGCCTTCTCCGGGAGAAGAAACAGCAGCGTACGCTGTTCTCTGAAACTCTCTCCTGTACGCACATCCGCGCTGTTCTCAGTTTTTCCCTGTTGCAGCGGACTCCGGCATGTACGTCCCAGGGCACCCGGCAAAAAAAAAAGAGTCCTGCATAAAAAGGAGAGCCTTTATGCAGAACTCTTTTGTACGGCTTTCCCGTACGCTATATTCGTGATTTCCTTTTATTTAATGGCGCTGGCAAACTCACGGCCATAATCACGGCAGAGCTTCCGTGTGGCTTCGTCCGGGGCCCACTGGCAGCGCAGTCCGTCGTTGACGATTTCAAAGCCGGCGCCGTCAAGAAGGGCAGTTATCTGTTTGACGGCCTCGCCGCTCCATCCGTAGCTTCCGAAGGCAGCGGCTTTCTTATTCCTGAACTTCAGTCCGCGGATCATCTCCATGATGCCGCCTATGGAGAACAGGTAACCGTAATTGATGGTCGGAGAGCCGACGAGGATGGCTTTGGATTTGAAGACTTCCGTGACGATATCGTTTTTGTCGTCGACAGCTGAATTGAAGAGCTTGACCGTCAGGGACGGATCGGCCTCACGCAGCCCCCCGGCGATGCATTCGGCCATGCGGCGCGTCGAATTCCACATGGTGTCATAAATAAGGGTGATCTGATTTTCCTGATAGGCCCCGGCCCATTTCTGATAGGTGCTGACAATCTGCAGGGGATCCCTGCGCCAGATGACGCCGTGACTCGGACAAATCATGCTGACGGGAACATTCATTTTGAGGATTTCATCGATCTTGCGGGCGACCATGGGACTGTAGAGATTCAGGATATTTGCGTAGTATTTCATCGCCTCCCGATACAGTTCGGCCTGATCCACGCAGTCATTGAACAGGCTTTCACTGGCATAATGCTGCCCGAAGCCATCGTTGCTGAACAGGATGTTGTCCCCCGTCATATAGGTGAACATCGTGTCAGGCCAGTGAAGCATGGGCGCCTCAATAAAGACGAGCTTTGTGTCGCCGAGCTCCAGCGTATTGCCGGTCTTCACCGTGACAAAATTCCAGTCCTGATGATAGAGGCCGCGCAGAATCGCCTCACCCTTCTTCGTGCAGTAAATCGGTGTATCCGGAATCTTCCGCATCAGAGCCGGCAGGGCACCGCTGTGATCATTTTCGTTATGATTCATGACGATGCAGTCAATGTCTTTTAGATCGATTTCCTGCTCCAGGTTAGCGACGAATTCTTCGTCAAAGGGCTTCCAGACCGTGTCCATCAGGACGGTCTTCCTGTCCCGGATCAGGTAGGAGTTATAGGAAGATCCCTTCTCCGTAGAATATTCATGGCCATGGAACTCGTTCAGTTCCCAGTCAGTCTTGCCGACCCAGGTTACTCTGTCCGTGATTTTCTTTCCCATTTCGGACCTCCGTATTTTTCCCCAGTATATCCCAGACAGCCCCGTGTCCTTCCTGTCAGTGCGGTCTGCCGTGACAAATGACACGTGCTTACAACAAAAAAGACGGCCCCCTCACCGGCCTGATCAGGGGGCGGTTTTCCTTCTCCGGACTGGCTTATCCCAGGGACAGAATTATGCCCGCCCCGGGAAGCCCGGGGCGGAAGAAGAGAGCCCAATGACAGGGAGAGAAAAGAACAGAAAAGGGCAGCGCCGGACTCAGAAGTCCCACTTTACGCCCGCGGAAACATTATATTCCCTCGTATAGTGATCGCCGCTTTCGCGCTCAGCCTGCATATAGAGACGAAGCGTATCCGCGGCCTGCCAGTCCACGCCCAAGCCGTAGTACACGCGCGTGCCGTGCATGTTCGCGGTCATGTCCTCGCCGTTGAAGGAAGCCTTCTGCCGGCCCAGGAATTCCCTGTTCACGCCCCCCTTCACAGAGGGCTGGATGTAGTGGCCGCCATCGCCGCCGTCGAGGGCGAACTTCCTGCCGAGGACAACGCCCGCGCGCCCGGTCAGGGAATCCATATCCTTCTGGCTGATCTCCATGCCGTTGCTGGCTTCGAAGTCTCCTCCCTTCACCCAAAAGTAGGAGAGCTCGAGCTGGGGTTCGAGAAACCAGAAGTCACGTCCCTCATTGCTGTAGGCGAAGTCAAACCTGCGTCCGGCCTCCAGTGAGGCGCCAAGGCCGTATGAAGCTCTGTCATCGCGAACCTGGGTTCCGTCGAGCATGGTGCTGCGTATCCTGTGATTGTACCAGTCTATGGTTCCGACAGCGTCCGCGTACCAGCCGCCGTCTCCAAGCCATGTCGCGTACAGCCCGCAGCCGGCGCTCTTCAGATCGCCGTTTCCGCCCCAGGAGCCGTTCACGTTCTGACGCGCGAGGGCGCCGCGGAGCTGGATACCAGCAGCCAAAAGGGAACCGCCGCTCTCAAAAACCGGCGCGTCATAGCCCAGGGAAGCGCCGTACGTCGTCTGGGTAAATGTCGTGTCCGCGAAGCCTTCGAGACGGGCAGTATCAGCGAAGCCGCGCACCCACAGCCCCGTCTGCGTATCTGAGCGCATTTCGCCGAGGCGCTTGCGCAGATCCGTGAGCTGGCCGTACCACATGGCGTAGTGCCCGGCCAGGCCGGAAAGCGCGGCTTCCGCCTCGCCCGTGGGAGAAAGCACTGCGTGCCCTCCTCCTCCGCCAGGAGTGTAGGGGGTTGAATCACCTCCGCCGGGAGTATCTGGGGTGGGCTTGTCTCCATCCGAAGGTTTCGCCGACGGATCCCGGGACAGGAACCACTCCGTGGAGCCGTCCTTCTGCCGGCTGGAGAGCCTGTAGATATACATACCGAGATCTACCTGCTGCCCGGGGTTGGCGAGCGAGAAGGTGCCTGCGCCCTCATTCCGGCGCACCAGCCAGGTATTCATGTCGACGGCCGAAATATCGGTTCTGCCAGAGGAGGCCACAAAGACTTTGCTGCTTCCGGAAGCATACCGGCCGATATCCACCTGATCGACGCCTTCAGTACTGTCGTGTTCCACCTTCAGGCGGAACAGGCCGTCTGATCCGTCAAGACTGCCGACATTGAGCCTCTGAAATTCCGCAGCCGAGTCGAGGGAAACGGTGCCTCCGCTGAGGCTGAGAGAGGAAACCGCGGAAGGTCCGTAGTTTGTGCCGTCCGTATACACGGGTCTCACGTTCCAGATATTGCCGCTCCCGAGCGTTACCGAGACTGACGCCCCGTCGTCTTTGTTCGAAAAACCTGTCCATGCGGCCGTGCCGCCAAGGGAAACGGTGATATGACTCGTGTTGTACGCCCCGACGCCGCCCTGAAGCGTACCCGCTTCCTGAGCCGTCAGAGTGGCCTGCGCGCTGTCCGCCGTGCGGACAATGTCCGAAGCCTTCAGGTTCAGCGTGCTGCCCGTTATGGACACGGATGAGCTGCCGCTGGCATCAATGCCATTTTCCGAAAGATCCAGACTGGCGGTGCCAGCGCTGACAGTGACCGTGGCGTTCCCCTCTGCCTTCGCCGCTGTCTCGCCGCCGGTCATGGTGAACGCATCAGTCGTCAGAGAAACAGCGGCGCCGATCGCACGTATGCCGTAGTCAACGTTTTCAAACTTCGTAGTATTGTTCGTGACGCTGATAACGCTCTCTTTGGAAATAGTTTCGTCCAGACGGGCATAAAAGCCGTATTGAAAATTCTGAAACAATAAATTTACGTCAGCAACCGTTATCACTGCAGTACTGTATAACCCCTGCAGCCCTTTGTCGCCTATTCCCCGGATCGTTCCCGTTCCGGTTATGGAGATATCTTCACTCACAACAGGGCCGCTTTCGCTGAGTTTGTCCCAGGTCATGGCCAGGGCGAATCTGCGGTACATTTTTTCTTTATTCTCAAAATCAAAGGTCAGGGTGGCACCATTGCGTATTTCCAGCGTATCCCCGGACTGGATGACCCTGCCCCCTCCATACCAAGGAGACTTACCCGAATGCAAATAATCATACCAGCTCATATCTGAGCTGATGCTATAATTCCAGGCCCAGGGCTCGTCCACGTTCACTGAGTCGAAAAATCCTGACACGGCAAGAAAGCAGAGAACGCCCCGTCCCCAGACCTTTTTCAAAGCGGACCGGTACAACGAAAACGGATTACCCATTTTCCCTTTCCCCCGCATTTCACCCCCCGTACTAACTTATACAGCATATTGAAAATTTTCGAACACTGTCAATACGACGTTCTTTGCAGATTGTCACGCAGTGAACAATCCTCACCAGCGTCATAGGGGCCAAAGGAGGGCAGATTTCTCTCGCGGGGAGGCCGCCAGGGAACAGAAAGAGCTGTGAGGACATCGTTTCCCGAAACAGGCGGAACCGTATGGTTCAAATTTTAGGATACACATGTTGATAAATACAGCCAGGCCGTTAACAGATCCCTCTTCCTTCCTCACTGACGGCGCTGCGTACTCCGGGAAAAGGGATCCCCGGGTGACGGGCCGGATTCCGGGATAACAGGGATGTCCGGCTGCGGGGCAATCAATCCGCCGGGAAAAAACGGGACCGGTCCCTCCCTGGATGCAGGGATGCTGCCGGCTCAGACACGACCTGACCGGATGAAGAATTATAAGGTCTGTGACCGGTATAGGGCGCTTCCAGAGGACCTCAGGATAGCCTGCAGGTATCCTCATATTGAATGAGCCGCTCCCACGGGATCGGGAGCTTCACAAATGAAGCACTGGTGAGGGCCATTGGGCATCCTTCGCGAACGGCACCGGAAACAATCAGACAGAGCCGCTGACAGCCCTGAAACGTTAAAAAAAATTTAGCAAGCCGCGGACTGCTATCCAGCCAGGCGCTTTGTGCCCTAAAAAAATACAAACAGGGGAAACTGCACAGCCGGCATGCGTGATACGGTTCCCTATGCGCCAGCCCCGCCGCCGTCCGCGCCGGGGCCAGAACAGACGGAGAAGCCCGTGTACGACGTACACGGGCTTCTCCCCAATCAGGCTGTCCGCCTTTCTGGAACTCGTAGTGCACCTGGAACAGTCCGGAAACGCCCTCCCGGACTCCTCCGTAGCCGGTGGCACCGAGCGTAAAGAAGAGCGGCTCACCTTCAGAGGGCCTCAGCCTGAGGCCTGCCTCCACCATAGCCGTATCGCCCGTAAGTGAGGCGGACGGCGTATCGTGACCGTAAATGTCGGATGTACTCCTGCCGTTGAACTGGCGCTCGTAGGCCGCGCCGAGATACCAGCTGAACACATCGCTGCCCTTAAAGCTCAGACGCGCTCCGCCGCGCAGGCGGTTCGAATCCATGGCGTCGAAGTTCACACGGCTTCCGCTGATGGATCCGTCGTCCTCGCTCACGTGCGACCACAGATACTTTGCGTAGATATCAAGGTCAACGTTGTCCGTGACGGACTTCATCCAGCCGATGCCGCCGTGGGCAGCCATATAGGGAGACTCCGAGCTGTAATCAGCTTCGGAGCCGTTGACGCGCCAGCCGTCCGTATCCCAGTTGTAATTCAGCATGCCGATGCGGAAAGATCCCTCAGCGTAAAGGCCCTGCATGGCCGTCTCATTGAGGTAAAGCTTTCCGAGGGCACCGACGCCGTAGTACCCGGCGTTGCCATCGCTGTCAAAACTGTCATATCCGGCATGTTCGTGCTCGGCGTTAAAATAGGAAAGCCCCGCCTCAAAGAACACACCCGCCAGGAAACCAACCGAGCGCAGCTTGCAGTAACGGGCGAGGCCCACCATGGCATTTCCGCTTGTCATGTTAAAGTGCGTGCCCGTCTTGTAGGTTGAGTACCCACCGGTAACGGTCATGAACGCTCTCGTGCCGCAGGGCTCTTCGCCCGGAAGACACATAGCGCTTTCCGCAGCGCTTTCCATGCCGGCGCCGGCCACCATGTCACCGCCCTGATCCACGAGAGCGAGACCGGGAAGACGATCGACGTTGAAGGCCTTCGTACGGTGATCGGCCTGCACATTCTTCGTCCGGGCGATGAGATCCTGGCCGTTCTTGATGAAGTAATCCACATCGAAGGTCAGGAAGCCTTTGGAGAGTCCGGACTGGGAACTGGTCATGCCGGCTGTGCCGGTCTCATTGTCCATAGTGCCGTCATTGGACACTGCGCCAGCATACGGCACATAGGAACCGTCGGAACCGATGGTCACGACGCTGGCGCCGTTCACGTAGAGGTTCGTGCCCGAGAAGCTGGACGAGGCCGTGGGCGTGTGGACGAGGACATATTCCTCCGGCACGTTGCCGGGCTGATTCCTCAGACTCTGAATGGAGACGCTGGTGAAACTCCCCTTCCCGTCACCAATGACGGCGGATTTCGCGAGATCCGCGCTGGGCGTCCCCTCCGCCACATCGGAGAAATTCAGGTTCTGGAAATTCTGCAGGCTGTCCGCCTGAATCTGGCCATGCAGGTTCAGGGTGTTGCCGGTGAAGACGTCAGAAGAGGTTCCGCCCGACCGGCCGCCGTACAGATCAGAGCCCGCGAAACTGGCCGTGCCATAAAGCGTGACCGTATTGTTTACAGCCGAGCCGTCGTCGTAGCCGCCGACCACAGCGGCGCGCACCCGTCCGGCGGTTACCGTGATGCTGTTGCTGCTGGCTGAGCCGTCTTCGGTGTAGCCGCCATAGAGACGTTCAGAGACCGAGCCGCCTTCCATGACAATAATATTGCCCGAAGCATCGCCGGACAGGGTATGTCCGCCTTCCGCGCCGCCGCTGACAGTACCGTCGATGTAGACAAAGTTCCCCTCTGCCCTGCCGGTTTCCGTATAACCGCCATAGACACTGCCCGTAACAGTGCTGCCGCCTTCAATCCTGACCGTGTTGCCGGAAACACTGGCCGTAACGGAACTGCTTCCGGCAAGACTGCCCGTATCACCGGAAACACTGTCCCTAACAGCCTGAAATGATTCTTCAGAGACCTCTGCGCCGGCACTGCTTCCGAAAACCGAGCCTCCATAGACACTCCCGCTGACAGTGCTGCCTCCGGCAAGAATAACGGTATTTTTTTCTGCGGTAACACTGAATTCTGACTGCGCCAGGGCATCTACCGAAGCAGGGGAGACTCTGACGATGCCGCCGTAGACGTTCCCGTCCACGGTAAGGGTGCCGGCTGTGCCGGCAATGGACACTGTGTTGGAATCAGCGCTGCCATGAAAAACGACCGGAGCCGCTTCTGGCTGGACGGGATCCGGAACCAGAAAAGACATCATGAGAACAGAAGTCTCTGGCTCAATAGGCATCCCGTATTCAATCAGACCGCCATGCACATCTCCGCTCACGGCTGAACTGTCAGCAATGCCCACCGTATTGCCATCGGCATGGGCAGTGAAAACCGTAGGAGGCGGTATGATAGCGAATTCAGGAGCCACAGCGCTGCGCTGAAAACGCGGATACGCATAAGTCTGTCCGCCTGTTCTGATGGTTCCGCCGTAGACATCCCCGGCAGAAGACTGCTCAAGAAAAACACTGTTCCCACTGGCCGAGAGGCTGACAGACGACAGGGCACTGTCGGAGCTGCCTGACGACCTTACCGGATACGGATACGCAAAACCGGATTCAATCAGGCCGCCATACACACGCGCACCGGAGGCACTGACATGGGAAAGGGCAGTGGCATTGGTGTCAGCCGAGACGCTGATGCCCGGATATATTTCGGAAATCCTGACGCAGCCTCCAAAAATACCATCCCTCTTCTCTCCGGCACCGGAAAGGGTATCCGTGCTGATCTCCACTCCGACACCGGAAAGAGCAACAGTATTGTTATCCGCTGTAACATCCAGAGGTTCAGGGGAAAGCTCCGCGGGATCCGGCTCAGCGACACTGACCATGTTTACCGGGACCCGTGCCGAATATTCCACGAGGCCGCCGTACACGGGAACACCCATTGTCCCGCCGGACATGGTGACAGCGTTCCTGTCGGCTTTGCCGGGATTGCCGTTGACATACCCGCCGTACACGCTCCCGAACCCTCTCACGCCGCTTATCGTGGAATCGCCGGAGATACTGACGGCATTGCCATACGCGTTGCCGAGGCTGTCATAAACGACCCCGCCGGCGATCAGTCCCTCCACAGAGGAATCTTCTATCGTCACCGCGTTCGCATATGCGTCACCGGTGCCCCAGGACACGGCTGCGCCGCCGGCGATGGAGCCGCTCAGGAACGAGCCTCCGGTGAGGCTCACACTGCTTTCGTAAGCGTTTCCTTTTCCTGACTCAACGAGAGCGCCAAAGATGTTTACCGGGGTATCCGGTATGACACCGGTCAGCGCCACCCGCCCCTTTGCGTCACCGTCATTCTGTGTCCAGCTTGCAGGGGTCATCCCGTATTCATTTTTCTCAGTGTCAGGAATTGTGCTTTCAAAGGAAAGCATTCCATTGAGGGCGCTGCTGCCGTCAACTCTCCAGTCATGGGCGGCAAAGGCTGTGCCGCAGGGGAAAAAAGTGAGCCATGCGGCAGCCGCACTGATGAGCCAGGGCGCGCTCCGCAGAGATCTGCGCGCGGCTCCGGAAAGCCCCCAGGCTCCCCTCTGACGTAAAGAAACTTTTGTAACGCCTTTTTTCTTCATTACTCATTCTCCTTGAGACGATATCCCGCGCCCTGACAGACAGGAATTCACTCTTTCTGGGAAACAGGCCGGGCTTTCGCTGCAGGTTGATTCCGCTTTCACATCCTCGTGGTGGAATTTTTTATTTTGCCTGTTTGAATTAGTATTAATATGTTTTGCGCTCTGAGTGCAAGATATAATTCATAAAAAATGGACGTTAAAAGAAAAATTTGCCGTACCCTCCGAAAATTTCTGCTACTGGCTACGAATATAAAGTGTCTGCTATGTGATATAGAACGATACCTTAATAAAAATAAGATTTAATACGCCGTGTAATATCTCTGGCTGCCCCGCGTTGTGTGCAGGAAATAGCGCTCTGCCAACGGAAAATTTCCGACAGCCGGAGCAAACGGCGAAAACCTCAGGGGCCGGTGCCGTGGCGGATAATCCCGCAGTCTTTTCGTATGCTGCAGTATTATGTGAGGCAGGATCCCCAGCCAGATGGAGCGTGGTCACCCATACTCCTCTGCCGGCCCGCGGCCCTTTCCATCCATGCTCAGGCGTACGTTCCCAGAGAAACACCGGCATTCCATACCCGTAAACAGGCAGCCTTCCGTGAGCCTTTCTTCTTCAGACAAAAAACAGCCTCTCTGCGTGCGTCCGGCGCACGGGCAGAAAGGCTGTTTTTTGTCTGCGGGGATCCGGGATATTTCCCCCGGAATCCCCGGCTGTGTTTTCTCTTAGAATTCGTAGCGGACCTGGAATATGCCATTTATGCCTTCCCGTTTCCCCGCATAACCGGAGGCGCCAAGCAAAAAAGAGACAGGGTTCTCTTTTGAAGGCTTCAGCTGCAGGCCGGCTTCTACCATGGCCGTGTCACCCTTCAGGGAGGCAGATGGTGTGTCGTGACCGTACACATCGGATGCGCTCCTGCCGTTGAACTGACGCTCGTAGGCCACGCCAAGGTACCAGCTGAACGTGTCACTGCCCTTAAAGCTCAGACGCGCACCGCCGCGCAGGCGGCTGGAATCCATGGCGTCGAAGTTCACACGGCTTCCGCTGATGCCAGTGTCGTCCTCACTCACATGCGACCACAGGTATTTGGCGTATATGTCGAGATCAACATTGTCCGTGAGGGACTTCATCCAGCCGATGCCGCCGTGAGCCGCCATATAAGGCGACTGCGAGCTGTAGTCGACGTCGGAGGCATTGACGCGCCAGCCGTCCGACTCCCAGCTGTAGTTCAGCATGCCGATACGGAAAGATCCCTCGGCGTAGAGCCCCTGCATGGATGTTTCGGTGAGGTAGAGCTTCCCGAGTGCGCCCACGCCATAATAGCTGGCATTGCCCTCGCTGTCGAAACTGTCATACCCGGCAAAGTCATGCTCAGCGTCAAAACGGGCAAAGCCCGTCTCGAAAAACACGCCGGCGAGGAAGCCCACTGAAGGCAGTTTGCAGTAGCGGTCGAGACCCGTCATGGCGCTGCCACCTGCCATATTGAAATGACCGTCAGCTTTGTAGGTAGAGTACCCCCCGGACACGGCCATGAAAGCGCGCGTCCCGCAGGGCTCCTCTCCGGGCAGGCACATGGCGCTTTCCTCGGCACTTTCCATGCCCGCGCCGGCCGCGAGGTCACTGCCCTGATCCAGGAGAGCGAGGTCGGGCAGGCGATCGATGTTGAAGGACTTCGTGCGGTGATCGGCCTGCACATTCTTCGTCCGGGCGATGAGATCCTGGCCATTCCTGATGAAGTAATCCACATCGAAAGTCAGGAAACCTTTAGTGAGTCCGGACTGGGAACGGGTCATGCCGGCTGTACCTGTCTCATTGTCCATGGTGCCGTCATTGGACACGGTACCCGTATACGGCACATAGGAACCATCGGAACCGATGGTCACGGTGTCTGCGCCGTTCACGTAGAGATTCGTGCCCGTGAAACTGGACGAGGCCGTCGGTGTGTGGACGAGGACATATTCCGCAGGCACGTCTCCGGACTGATTTCTCAGATTCTGAATGGAGACGCTGGTGAAACTCCCCTTCCCGTCACCAATGACGGCGGATTTCGCAAGATCCGCGCTGGGTGTCTCATCCGCCACATCGGAGAAGTTCAGGTTCTGGAAGTTTTGCAGGCTGTCCGCCTGAATCTGGCCGTGGAGATTCAGGGTGTTGCCGGTGAAAACGTCGGAGGACGTTCCGTCAGTCCGGCCGCCGTACAGATCAGACCCCGCGAAATTGGCCGCGTCATAAAGCGTGACCGTGTTGTCCACAGCCGTGCCATCATCGTAGCCGCCGACCACAGCAGCGCGTACCCGGCCAGCGGCCACTGTTATGCTGTTGCGGCTGGCTGAACCGTTTTCAGTGTAGCCGCCATAGAGTCGGTCAAAGACCGTGCCACCTTCCATGAGAACGATGTTGTCCGACGCGTCGCCGGAACGGGTATGCGCGGCCTCCACGCCGCCTCCGATGCCGCTGTTAATATAGATATAGTTGTGGCCGGCATCGCCAGTGCCAACATAATTGCCGTACACGCCGCCGCTCACAGAAGTGTTGCGGACGATGACCGTGTTGCCTGTGGCGTATCCGGTTTCACTCTGGCCGCCATACACATAACCGGATACACGGCTGTCATCCAGAATGACGGTATTGCCGCCCGCGAGGCCGCTGACTGTGAATCCGCCATAAACATGGGCGCCCACCCGGCTGTTCCTCACGAGAACCATGTTGCCGCTCACATCGCCGTTCTTTGTCATGCCCGCGGCCAGATGGCCGGAAAACACGCTGTTGGAAACGGAGACGGTGTTGTTCTTGGCGCTCGATCCGTCGCTTATGCCGGCGGATGCTCTTTCTGCCGTAACATTGGAGGAGGAGATGATCATCGTGTTGCCATCAGCCTCGCCAACGCGAGCCTCGGCCACGGCCAGGCTCCCGGCGTTCACTGTCGTTCCCCGCATCACCATCGTGTTGCCGCTGGCAGAGGTACCGTGATCGCTTTCCGCGCAGCGGAGGTCAGCGTTGATGGAGCCTCCCTCTACAAGCAGGCTGTTGTCGTTCGCCCGGCGCTCGGCATGCACGAAGTAGAGCAGAGGCACAGTAATTTCCACGTGATCAAACCAGCCTGTATTTTCCGTACCGCGTGAGAACGCGCGAATCACATCGAGGGAACCGACCGGGGCGCTGAAAGAGAGCTTTCCGCCAAGCACCCCTGTATTGCCGGAAGCATTTTCCGCGACCAGGCCGCCGGCATCGCCGTTCGTATACTCCTCAGCATTCGTGCTGGTGTCACGCAACTCGAAAACGCTGTTCGTGATCGTATCCGCGCGGATGCCAAACACGGCTCCCTGAGTGGAAACAATATCCGAATTTTTTATGGATACCGTGCTGCCGTTGGCCTCGCCTGCAGCCTCCACCGCAATACTCGTGGGATTCACCCACGCAGAAACACCCGCCACGCCGGCGGCTGAACGGATGGTCACGCCGTTAAGCAGCACGCTGTCGCGCAAGGACGTTCCTCTCACATGGATGCCGGCCACGCCCTCAGCTCCTGAAGTAATGAAGGAATCTTTTACATTGAACAATCCACCGGCTAAAGCCGGTGGATTCACCGTGGCGACTAAAGTCGCGTTCCGGCTAAAGCCGGTATGGCCCCTGCTGAAGCAGGCTGAAGTCATTTGCGAGTTTTCATTCCAAGTGCAAGGTTTTGGGGCAACGCTCTGATACGGTTCAGCAA